>Ga0255767_1003784_pt1 | contig 12644 bp, 13 predicted proteins | sample 071ome_24_FD_179967 | JGI IMG/M metagenome (GOLD analysis project Ga0255767, IMG submission 179967) | Coastal salt marsh microbial communities from the Groves Creek Marsh, Skidaway Island, Georgia - 071402CT metaG (version 2) | ecosystem: Environmental > Aquatic > Marine > Intertidal zone > Salt...
GCGCCGCCAGCGACACGGAAATCGAAGGGTTGCTCCTCAAGGAAGTCAAGATTTTCTGATCCGTTTTGCGAGCAGGCGCGCCTGCTGTTTGCGTTGCCTAAACTGTCCGTATCCCCTACCATCGCAGCATGACAAGCCTCTCCGGAATACGTGAAGTTGCATGGCTTGACTGCCCTGGCGGCGGTCAGGTCGTGATTGAAGGCAACTATGCTTTCATAGGTCATATGAACGCCCCTGCGGGAACTTCGGTGGTCGATATCAGCGACCGCGCCAACCCCAAGGTCGTCGCCACACTGGAAATGCCGGCGAATACGCATTCGCACAAGGTTCGTGTCGGCAACGGGCTCATGCTGACCAACAAGGAACGGCTCTCCGGTCCGCAGCCCGACGGTTTTATGGGCGGGCTCGGCATCTTCGATATCAGCGACCCGACAAATCCACGCGAAATCGGCCAATGGGAAACCGCCGGCAAGGGCGTTCACCGTTTCGATTTCGACGGGCGATACGCATACATTTCGCCGACGGTCGAAGGCTATCTCGGCAATATCGTGATGATCCTCGATTTCAAGGACCCCGCGAAACCCGAAGAGGTCGGCCGCTGGTGGATGCCGGGCCAGTGGGCAGCGGGGGGAGAAGAGGTCAATCCTGCGTGGGATCGCGAACCGCGATGCCATCACCCTCTGCGGCTGGGCGACCGGCTCTATGTGAGCTACTGGCATGCCGGCTTCGTAATTCTGGGCATCGAGGATATGACGAAGCCTCGCTTTATCTCAGGGCTGGACTGGAGCCCGCCCTTCCCCTGGCCGACCCACACCACGCTGCCAATCCCCTTCCCTCTGATGGGACGCAATGTCTTGCTGGTTGCTGACGAAGACGTTGCGCAGGCTTACCCGTCCTCGCCATCGTTCCTCTGGATGGTCGATATAACGGACGAAGCGCACCCGATGCCGTTCGGTAGTTTCCAGATCGACGGGGTCGACGGCACACCGCAGCCGTCCATGTCGGGCTGTCACCAGCCCTGTGAGATCGTCACGGGAACCGAGATTCCCGTCGCCTGGTTCGCTGGCGGGCTTCGGGTGGTCGATATTGCCAATCCGCACGCACCGAAAGAAGTCGCCCATTTCCTCCCGGATCCGCCCCCGGGAAGCGAACGCATTTCGAGCAACGACGTCACGATTGACGATGACGGTCTGATTTTCCTGCTCGACCGCGTTCGTGGATTGCATATCCTCGAGCGTACCTGACGACCAACTCAGGAGCGTCCCGATGTCGCTTCAGAAAAATGACAAGACCGGCAGCAATCGCGATGCGCGGCTTGCGTCGGTATACGAGTCCCTCGACCGTCTCGACATGGCGCCCTACTGGGTGGTGGATTCCCAGGCCGATCACGATGAGGACGATCAGGTTCTCAAGGGACGCAAGGCCATCCCATACCAATGGCGATACAGCGATATAGAGCCTCTCCTGTATGAGGCCGCGGAACTCATAACGATGGATGATTCCGAACGTCGGTCGATCGTTCTCGTCAATCCGGGCCTCGCACCGGTCCGGGCCACGGTCAGCACGCTTTATACTGCCTACCGCCTGAACGATCCGCGCGAAATCATGCCGCCGCACCGGCACTCGATAAACGCGGTCCGAATAGGCCTGACCGGCGAGAACAATTTCACCGGCGTCGAGGGAGAAGATATCGTCTTCGGTCCAGGCGATCTCGTGCTGACCCCCGCCGATGCCTGGCATAATCACGGCAATCATGGCGACGATTTTGCCGTCAATGTCAGCATTCTCGATCTTCCGCTCAGTGAATTCCTCAACAGCGCATCGTTCGAACACGACTATCATGAGGAAGAAGACGGCAGGAAAGTCGCCAGACGTGAGCAGACTGCCCGCTACCACGATGATTACTCCAACCGGGTTTACGGGCGCGGCGGACTATTGCCGCGTTTTCGCCCCGACAGGCGGGGAACGGGGTTTCATTCCCCGATGTACGTTTATCGATGGGAAGACACGCGCGAATTGCTTGAAAGCTTCAGAAATCACGAAGGAACGCCGCACGATGCGGTTATGGTGGAATATACCGACCCCACGACAGGGCGACCTCCCTTCCCCAGCATGACCTTCTACGGACAGCTTCTGCGGCCGGGGGAAAGGACGCTGGCGCAACGCCAGAATGCAAGCATGGTATGCATTGCCTTCGAGGGTCAGGGCACCACGACAATTGATGGAGAACCCTTCAACTGGTCGCCATTCGACGCGATCGCGATTCCAGGCGGCAGTTGGTTCGAACATACGAACCTCTCGGAATCGGATGATGCGGTGCTTTTTCTTGCGAGCGATGAACCTACTTTGAAGACACTGGGCTTCTACCAGCGGGTGGGCAGAGCTTCCAATGGCGGGATCGTGGCTCTGGATTGAGAGCGCGAGAGGTCCTCGAACGCGCAATCGATTATCGGGACGTACCCGGTTCAGGCAAGTCAGGCGCGGGCGGGATCGCTATGTCTTCTTCGATATCAAGACCTGATTCTTCGAGCGCTTCCGATGCCTCGTCGATCGCCTCCGCGGCAGCCGTCTTCACAATGACGTCTTCGGGTGGCGACTGGTGTTCGGCCTCAATCAGCCCCGGAGGCGCGATATCCCCGGTTTCGACAGAGTCATCGGTGTCGAGAATTCGAACGCGCTGCTCGATTTCGGACCAGTTCGCAGCCCGAGCCACGTCGAGGTCATATTCCGCCTGAAGGCGCAACCATAATTCCGGTCCGGTTCCGAAATACCGACCGAAGCGTAGGGCGGTATCGGCGGTGATCCCGCGCTTGCCGTTTGTAATATCGCTAATTCGTCCGACCGGGACGTCGAGATCTCGCGCCAACTGGTTGCGGCTGATCCCAAGCGGCTCCATGGCCCGCTTTAGAAGAATATGTCCGGGGTGCGCAGGCGCGTTGCGTTTCGCCATCACTGGAGTCTATTCCGGCATTGGTATTCCGTCAATCGAAACAGGCGGTCATAACGGCGGATCGCCTCCAGAAACGCACCGCTAACGACGAGAAACCTCTCACCCTTTTACCCACCCTTAAACTTCCTCGGCAATCGTCCCGAATACATTGTGCAGTGAGATGAAAACTCTTGTTTACCAGGACGCGAACGGCGCTCACCTGGCCTGATCGTCCCGTCCAGGTGAGCCGACGACGAATAGAACTTCCGTAAAATGCGTCCGATTGACTAGCAATTTCTTAACGCGCTTATGAGTGCACTGCCCGAATTCGGCGGTTCCACAGTGTCGGGATATCAAAGCATTGAGTAGAAAGGTATTTTTCGACCGGGTCGACCTGCTACTGGTATCAGCGAAGAGCCAGTACAGCAGCAGTCTTCGGCAATCCCTGAGCGATCTGGAATTTCGCAATATCCGGAACGCAGAAACGGTCGATGACGTCCTGAAGGCGCTCGAAACGCGTCCGCCGGACTTCATGATCTCCGACTATCAGCTCGCAGATGGCGTAATTTGCGACGTCATACGCGACATTCGTCACAATAGGGTCGGCATCAATCCGTTCATGTCGATCATTGTGACCACGTGGGAGCCGACCGAAGCGCTTGTTCGCGAAGTAGCCGACTGCGGCGCCGATGACTTGCTCGTTCAACCGGCCTCCAGAAAACAGCTCAGCCACCGGGTTAAAATGCTGACCTACCACCGGAAACATTTCGTGGTCACGTCCAACTATATCGGCCCGGACCGCCGCAACGGTCCGAGGCCTGGAAAACAGGTTATCGAGCCGAAGGAAGTTCCCAACGTCATGCAGGCGCGGGTACTCGGGAAGGATGCAAGTTCGGACATTCAGCGGGAAATAGACAAGGCGATCGAGGCGCTCAATCTGGAGAAAATCGTGCGCAACGTCTCCCACATCGGCTATCAGACGCAGCAGCTTCTGGCCGCGATCAGGCACGAAGACGACCTGGAGAAGATCAACAATATCATCGACGACATTCTGATGACTTCGGGAGAAACACGCCGGCGGCTCGGAAACACGGACCTTCAACCTGTTTCGAAACTGTGCCAGTCAATAAGCGATGTCGCGGAGCGCGTCCGTGAGCGGCTCGACGACCCGCTCGAACGCGACCTGAAACTCATGCCCGCACTCGCGATGTCCCTCCGGCTGGCAGTAAAAGACAAGGACGAGAACGCCGACACCGTCAACGAGATCTCGGAAGCCATCGCCGCCCCTGTCACCATCCGTGAAGCACGGACGGCATAAGCCTCCATCAACCGGCAGAGAAGCGGCCTCGCCTAGCGGCCAGTCCGCACAAAGCGATCAAAAACAGAGTCGCACCGCCGGCGATATAGAACGCAACCTCGAGACCGACAACTTCGATCAACGCGCCGAGAAGCACCGGAACCGCGAACCAGACAACCTGATTGAGCGTCACCCGGAGGCCCATCGCCTTACCCTGCATTTCGGGACCAACCGCGTTCGCGATCAAGGAAATCAGCAACACCAGACTCGCAGCAAGCGCCCATCCGCGAAGCGCTGACGCCGATGCAAGCGCCGGAAGGCTCTCGAATGCCGGCGTAATCGCAACGGCGAACACTGTGGCTGCTACGGTCACGATGAGAAGCCATTGCGCGCGGATGAACCTTTGCAACGGCGCAACCGTAAGCGACCCACCCAGCCCGAATATGCCGTTTACCGTCAGCAACATGCCGATCATGGTGCCGGAGATGCCGATGCCCTCCAGATAAACGATATAGAACGAGCCCTGAATGCCACCGCCAACATGGCGCAACATCGTCATCATCATCGCAAAGGCAATCGCCGGTATGAGAAGCAGCCTGAACGATGCGACATAGTCGGAGAATCGAGGCACGACAACGCGCCAGGATAAATCGTCTTTGGACGGGGAATTCTCTGTAGCGGGGCCAATTGCGGCCCGCGGAATGAACAGGACCGACAGCAGGACTCCTATCGACCACAGGCTCATCATGGAAAAGGCGCCCCAGGGACCGAAAACGTCCCAGGCCAGTCCGCCTAACGGGGGGCCGACAAACAGGCCGATCCTCGTACAAAATGACATGCGTCCCGCATAGCGGGCATCCCCCCGCATGACCTGTCCAACCAGCGTCTGCGCCCCAACCCAGCCGAGCGAGTCGGCGAGGCCGCTAAAGAGCTGAAAAAGTATCAGCGCCCAGACCAGCGGAAAAACCGGATAGAGAAGCGGGACGATAGCGCCGAGAACAGCAAAGAAAAGCATGACACGCCGCGTACCGAGTCGGTCCATCAAGGCGCCGCCATGGATCGCCAGCAGCACGGGGCCGACATGTCGACATCCCAGAGCGAGACCGATCATAAACGGCGACAGATCAAGGGATGCAACAAACAGCGGGACCGCCATCCAGGATATGTTGGGCGTCGTATTGCTGAACATCGCTGCGCCATAGACGCCAGCCTGTACGCGAACGGGTATCGGACCGGTCATGCCGTACCGCCGATGGCAGTAAAAATCGGGAGGCAGTGAGAACAGGTCGCGCTTCCACTACTCGACCGCTTTCTTGTCGCCTGAGCATCACCCGCACCCATGGCATTAGAAAAACTGGCGAAAGCCTGCCGGGCGACCATCGCCCAGGCTTTCGTTAAGGAAGTGAATAACAGCGGCATGACGACGTTCTCCGCATCAGGGAAGGATATGGCCCGACGGGCTCCAGGGCGCCCCATCAGCCTTCCGCGCCGCGCCCGAGTTTCGGATGCAATATCAGGAAGGCAGTTGCAGCAATCAGGATGCTCAGGAGAACTGCGCCCATCACCAGAAAACTGTTTTTGATGCCGACCAGATCAGCCACTGCACCCATGACGATCGGAACCGTCATGCTGGCGAACCTGTTAAGCGTGGTCCGAAGACCGACACCCATGCCTTGCGATTCCGGACCAAGGGCGCGACCGAGCACTGAAATCTCGAGCGGCTGGGAAATACCAAGGCAAAGCCCCCTCAGACAGATGCAAAAGGCAAGCAATACGAATACTCCGCCGAGGAGCGGCGTCACAGCGATGGTAATCACCGTTAGCGTGACAATGAGTACAATCAGCCAGTGCGGGTGGACGAAACGGGCCAACCGGCCGGCACCGAGAGAGCCGAAACTGGCAAGGAGCCCTGCGATTCCTGTCAGCAACCCGATAGTCGACGCGTTGAAATCGATGCTCTCAAGATAAACGACATAGAACGACCCCTGGATGCCAGTGCCTCCGACGCGCACCACCGTAACCAGCAACACCAGTGCGATAGCCGGAATCGCCGCAAGACCGAAAGCGGTGATGTAATCCGAAAATCGCGGCATGAGATCCCGGAACTGAACGCGTCGCGTGGCTTCTTCATTTGCTTCCATGGGGCGCGGCGGAATCATGATGGTTCCGACCAGCCCGATAAGCGACCACAGGCTCATCGCAATGAAGGCAGGCCAGATCCCGGCCTGGTCCCAGATCAAACCAATACCGATCGGGCCGAAGAAGCTCGCCAGCCTGACAACGAAAGTCATCCGCCCCACATAGGCCGGATTGCCCTTCATGACGCGTCCGCTCAGTGCCTGGGCTCCCATCCACACCATGGCGTCAGAAAGGCCCGCGATCATCTGCAGGACGATCAGGGCGGGAATCAGCGGAGACAGGGGGAAGAAAAGCGGTGCTGCGACCGAGATGCAGGCGAAGACGACCATGACACGGCGAATACCGAGTCGATCCATCAATACGCCGCCGTGAATAGAGAGCAGAAGCGTCAGAGCATGCCGCGCGCCGATCACAAGCCCGATCAACGACGCCTGATCCGTAATTTTGACGAGAAGCAACGCGACGATAAGGTTCGAGATTCCGACCATCGAAAAGCTGGAGAATCCCGAACCGTAGATAGCCGCCTGCGTCTTCCAGGGTATCGGTTCAGGCTCTCTTTCAGCCATGCCTGCAATGTCCTTTCCGTGGGATATTTGACCGCCGCCTGGCTTGACAGGCTGCAGAGCCTTCGAAACACTCTTTTCGGTCTTTTTCTCGGTGCGAACAAGGGCCCACGGCCCACCCCGGGAAGACGCAAAGGATTGCTTATCATCAGACTTTCAGGAGCGAACCGACATGGACGGCCTTTCCAATTCAACGGTCGAATCTCTCAAAATAGAGGTTGCGGCTTGCACCCGCCTTCTCAATTCAGAGGGCATTCTGGGCTATAGCGGTCACGTAAGCACCCGCTTGCCGGATGGCGAAACGCTATTAATTCAGTCCTTCGATGCAAGCCGGTCCGACCTGATTCCGGACGAACTCTATATCGTGGATCTTGACGGTAACGTGCTCGATGGGCCGAGTGACGCTCGGCCGGTCAACGAGGTGGAGATCCATTCCGAGGTATTGCGCGCCCGGCCCGATATCAATGCGGTGCTGCACTATCACCCCGAAGTCGCGACGCTCTTTACAATGGTGGAAGGCATTGAACTCATACCGATGAAAAATCACGCTTATCGCTGGGCAAGCGGTATTCCGACCCATCCCGAATCCTGGCATATCGACACGCCGGAGCGCGGCCGGGCCATGGCGGAGACGCTGGGAAATCACAATGCCGTTCTACTTCGGGCGCACGGCGCCGTACTTGTCTCGGAGGATATCCCGTCTCTGATGGTCGACGCGGTCCATTTCGAAGAAAACGCGCAGGCTCTATACGATGCCGCGCGTCTGGGAACGGTTATACCGCTCAGCGCCGATGAAACCAGCGAGTTCGGCGCGAACTTCAAACGCACCAACCACGCGGTCAAACTATGGCGTTATTACCTGAGCCGAGGCCTCGAAAGCGGTGCCATCCCGGCGGAATGGGAAGAAACGCTTACGCCGAAGGCACGCGCCTGAATACGCTAAACTGCGGTCGTTTCAGATGATTTTATTACGGCGGGCGATCTTCATGACCACCGCCAGATATGCGACCTGAACGGCCAGCAGGATTGAAATTACGATCAACTGCCCCTGGGTTAGCCAGCGCAACAACAATAGTGCGCCAAGTCCCTGAATACAGGCGAATCCGCAGAGCAGACCAGTTACCCGTTTGTGCGACCACCCGCACCTGTTCAACAGTTGATAAAGGTGCGACCGGTGCGCCTGCGTAACATTTTCTCTGCAGGCAAGTCTGCGGAAAAAAGTAAACGCAGTATCGAAGATAAAATGGAGAAACAGCAGGGGCATCACGAACACGGGGACTGGCTGCCGGACGCTATCGGCCGCAATCACTGCAAGCGCTGCAAGGAAAAACCCCAGGAACTGGCTGCCGACATCTCCCATGAATATTCGGGCCCTGGGGAAGTTAAATGGCAGAAACCCCGCGCAGGCGGACAGAAGCACACAGGATATCACGACAACATCCGGCGCCCCCGCGAACCACCCGGCCAATCCGAAAAATCCGAGACAGATGATCGCCGTACCGGCCGCAAGGCCGTTCAACCCATCCATAAAATTGAAGGCGTTTGTTAATCCAACGACCCAGATAAGCGTGACAGGATAGCCCCACCAGCCCAGCGTGATGTCTCCGATTCCCGGAAAAGTGAATTTACGAATCACTATGTCGAAGAACAGCAATATCGCCGCAGCCGCAATTTGCGTTGCAAGTTTTTCTCGAAAACTGCGCAGCCTGCCGAGATCGTCCAGAAAACCGATAATTGCAATGACAAAGAGGGCAATCGCCAGCCCTTCGATCCCGCTGCCAGCGAAAAAAGGGGGAGGCTGAAGAAAGACATACCCCGCGATACCGACAAAGGATGTCAAAACGATCGCGACGCCGCCGCTACTGGCCACTGGTCGGTCATGCGAAGAGCGCTGGTTCGGCTTATCGAGGATACGCGCCTTACACATCAAAGAAGTCACAGCAGCCGCAAGACCGATGAGTGCGCAAATCGACAGAATCTGAAAAATCATCGTCACAGCGACGGATTACCCCAGGCAGGCTTGCCCGTTCACAAAAGGCGAGCAGAACCTTGTTCGCAAGGTCGTTCAAGGGCCGCGAGATGTCAACGCAGAGGGAGTCCGCCATTTGCTAGCGTTAGTAATTCGTAAAGCTCGGGAAAGTAACGTTTTGAGCACCGGCGACGAAACTGAGGTAATCAGAGCGATGGCAAACATCGAACAGCTAAAAAGGCGAATTGAACTGGTCGCCGAACGAATGGCGACAGCTCAGGCTGCAAGGACGCACGAAAACGAACGGCTGAAATCCCAGTGGGAGGCGGTTCACGGACGCTTTGAAGAGCAAAACGCGGAGATCGCCCAACTACGCGAGCAGGTTAATGAGCTAACGGGAGATCGTGAAAATCTCGTCACGATGTTGCAGGGGCTCCTTGCCGCTGTAGAAGCTGATCTCGAATTGGTTTAGGGAGAAACGTCACCGATCCTGTCCCGGCTCTCAAGCGTGGCTGGAGTCGATGCCATCTCCAAACCGTCCGGAGCCTTCCCTCCGGCACCTGTCCCGGAGGACCTCCACGCGGCTGGAAACGACGACGAAGACCGTTCCGACGATGATTTTCTTGCAGCTATCGAGCGATCTCTTCAGGAGGCCGATCTGGAGGAAGACCTCTCAGGGTCCGAAGCGATATTGATGCTGGAAGACGCTGATGACCCGATTTCAATCCCCTCCGCCGATGAACGCGATCAGCGCGATCAGGATGTCTCCGGAGAAGAGGTAGCGATCATCGACAGTCAGGACGAACTTTCATTCAAACCCTTAAGTCCCGGTATACGCGATTTGGTCAAAAGGCTTGAGGGTGTGACGCTCGACTCGGTCGGCAGGGATTCAACAGACACTACGAAAGCGGATGCTGGGTTTGACGACGACGCGCGCGAAATCGAAATCCTGCGCGATGAATTGATGGGTCTCCGGGACAACATCGCAAAAGCAAGCTGATTTCCGGCGCAGGCCAACAAGCCTCTTGCGCCCGACCTGCGTCATTCTATCATGGCCACATGATAGATATTGTCGATCTTACATATGCACGTGTGGGAACAGCGGATCTGGCTAGCGCGGTCCGGTTCGCGACGGAAATGCTGGGACTTCAGGAGGTCCGGTCGGAACACAATCGCGTCTATGTCAGGGGCGATGAACGCGATCACGACATCTGTTACATCGAAGGAGACCCGGCGTATCATGTGCTCGGTTTCGAACTCGAAGATGCATCTGCACTTGAAAAGGCATACGACCTTCTGAAGTCGTCGGGTATCGACGTAAGCGAAGGATCGCCGAAGGAAAGCGAAGACCGTCGCGTTCAGCAATTCATTTCATTTCGGGATCCGACGGGGAATTGCTTCGACCTGGCCGTCCGGCCACACAAGGCGACCCGCCGTTATTTTCCGACCAGGGATGCCGGCATTGCGGAATTCAGTCATGTCGGCCTCAGAACGTCGGATGCTCCTCGCGACGAGGCATTCTGGACATCCCATTTCAACATACGGCCGAATGACTGGATCGGCGATGCCGGGCTCTTGTCGTTCGACGAAGTGCATCACAGGATCGCGCTCTTTCCGGCGGACAGCCCCGGCATTCAGCACATAAATTTCCAGACCGAGAGTCTGGATGACATTATGCGATCCTGGTATTTCCTGTCGGAAAATCAGGTTCGCATCGTGTTCGGTCCCGGGCGGCACGCCACCTCTGGAGCGATGTTCCTCTATTTCGAGGGGCCGGACGGCATGGTGTACGAATATTCGCACGGCGTCCGCATGATCGACGACCCGGATTACCGGCCGAGACAGTTTCCTTTTACGCCGGAAGCGTTCTGCGTCTGGGGCGCAAAACCGGATATACCGGAATTCAGGAACTGACGGCGAATGGCGGAAGAAGAGTTTGGTTTCCTAGGCGAACCGCTGGACGCGACACAACGCCGCGTAAGGCTCGCGGCGCGTGCCCTCGGCCGTCACAATCTCGTTCACGCTTACGGCCATGTCAGCGCGCGAATTGACAAAGACCGGTTCCTGGTCTGCGCTCCGAAACCGATGGGCATGATCGAACCCGGAGAAGACGGTACAATCGTTCCGGTGAACGGCGCCCTGCCGGAGGGCGTCCTCGGCGAAGTTCGCTGTCATCAGCGGATTTATGCAAGGCGACCCGAGGTCAATGGTATCAGCCGGGTCTTCCCCAGAAGCGTCCTGACCCTGTCGTCACTGCGCCGGACGCCGAAAGCAAGGATCGGATTCGGCACGTATTTCTATCCACAGCCCCCTCTCTGGGACGACCCGCTCCTCATTCGCTCCGATGAACAGGCGACAGATTTCGCGGAAACACTGGGCGACGCCCGGGCGATCGTCATGCGCGGCAACGGTGCTGTCTGCGTCGGCCCAACGGTCGAGGAAAGCGTGATCATGGCGTTTTATCTGGAGGAGTCGGCGGCAACCGAACTGGAGGTACTCGCCACGGGCCGCGAAAACGAATCGGTCTGCTACACAAGTGAACAGGCCTCGATCCGGGCAACCGGCACAGGAAGAATTTACGAACGCCTGTGGGATTACATGACCGCAGGGGACCCTGAACGCCTTTCCTGAATGCGGTTCATGAATCTGTTAAGACGCGGTCTTTACTCGGCTTTCGCTATTATCGCCATGTCTGCGCCAGATTGCCTGCGGGCGAGTTCGCTTTACGACTTTGTCCGCAACTTTCCGTTTGCGGAACAGGAATCGGTCATTCAGCTTCCCTATTCAGCTTCCGATATCGATGCCTTACTCAGGGCGCTCTCGGAAACGTCTTTGTCGGATATATCTCCATTCCGCCGCAACGAATTCGTAGAAGGCGGAAAAACGTACCTGGCAGTCTACTCATACAAAGTAGCCGGCGCTCCGGTCGTGGTCATCGCGCGTACTCCGACTCGCGATGCAGTGATCGAAGCGCCGCACCCGATAAAAGACCGCGCTACGGCCATTCAGGCAGTACATCTCATGATCAACCTGGGGGCCAAGGCTACAATTATATCCGGGAACAACCGATGCGCCGCGCGAACGCGTTCGGCCTGCTCAGGACGGACACGCGTCTGCGGCGGAGGACGGAGAGCCTATCCGTCGTCCGACCCCGCTCACAACACGGACAGCCTGTTCCATCAGACTCATCGAATTCTGACTAGCCGGTGGCCGGACACAGTCGTCGTCCAGCTCCACGGATACAACCAGCGCGATAGCGAAACCCTGTTCATCCTGTCAGACGGAACCCCGGAAAAACGACAGCCCGACAACGGGATTACGGGAAGGGTCAGGGATCGGCTGAGAATTTCTCTTGGAGCGTCAGCGATCGCCGTCAGCTGCCAGGATCCAGGCGATCGGCGCTTCGACTACCGAAACCTGTGCGCCCGAACCAATGTCCAGGGGCGTCAGCTCAACGGAAGTCCCGACGCCTGCCGTACGGGCGCTCCTGTATCGTCGGGACGGTTTTTACATATCGAACAGCAATTTCCGGTCCGGCGCCCGTTCCTGGAAAACCCGGCGTCTGCGGGGAAAGCTCCAGAGTATGCCGCGCTGTTGCGTGCCCTTTCCGCGGAAACACCATGCCTCAACAGTGGTTGCGCTCACTGATACCGGGCGATTAGAGGCATAGGCATTGCGCTGCTCATCTCTCGCCGAAGGTCCATCACCTCATCCGCAAAGTACCATTTGAGAGCCGGCGCACTTGTC
>Ga0255767_1003788_pt1 | contig 12635 bp, 9 predicted proteins | sample 071ome_24_FD_179967 | JGI IMG/M metagenome (GOLD analysis project Ga0255767, IMG submission 179967) | Coastal salt marsh microbial communities from the Groves Creek Marsh, Skidaway Island, Georgia - 071402CT metaG (version 2) | ecosystem: Environmental > Aquatic > Marine > Intertidal zone > Salt...
TCCAGCGCAACATGTCGCGATACACCCGATCGACGCCGCTAGAGGTTGCCGTAACGTAGTAGTGGTGCTCTCCCAGTCGAGCGGTGACACCGTCGTCGGCGACAACCCCTTGCTCATTGGTCAGTACGGCGTAGCGCGTTTTACCTATCGGCTGTTTAACGAAGCCAAAGGTGTAAAGTCGGTTCATAAACTCCGGCGCATCGGGTCCCCGAAGTTCAATGCCACCCAGCGTACTGACATCAATGATGCCCACGCCCTGCCGGACAGCTGTGACCTCAGCCTGAATACAAGCCGTCCGTTGTGTGGGATCGCCGTAGTAGGCGGGGCGCTGCCAGCTTCCGGCGGGCATCATTTGAGCCCCCAGCGCGAGGTGCCGGTGGTGCAGAGGCGTTCGCCGAAGCGGATGAAAACGCCTTCCTGCCAGTAATCCTAGCGGCTCAGGCATCAATGGTGGCCGTGCTGTGGTGACGCCCGTTTCATGTACCGTGCGGTCGGTTGTTTTGGCGACCAGACGTGCTGTGGGGAGTGCTGAGTGGCGGCCCTGGGATGGTCCCATACCGACCGTGGAGAAGCGCTTCACCAGCTGGATATCGCGATAACCCATACGCGTTGCATTGATAATGTCTTTGATCTGCAGGTCTTCGTCGAAATCGATAAATTCTCGACCTTTGGGGTGCTTCAAGAACGGCCAAGGATGATTGACCTGCTCGGTACAGTTGACGTCTTCAGCTGACGAGGTCTCGCTGTCATGCGCGATCCCCAAATTGCTCAAAGCCTGTCGTGCCGCGTTCCTGCCGTCGGCTTCTACCAGATCCAGCGAGAACACACTGTTGACACTGCCAGCGAGATGCATGCCCTGGGGTAGATTGGATAGCTGGAACTGAGACGTACTGTCGTCGTAGCTGAGGACAGCACCGGCTTGGCAAGCCAACTGATAGGACGGCATGAACCCAGCCGACATGGCAAGCAGCCCGCAATCAATGCTAACGAGCTTTTCCGCTACCTCGCCCCGTTCGTCGAGTGTGTGCACATCGACCTTCGACAGTCCATGATTGAGTAGCCCCTTTTTAGCCTCGTAAATGCCACAGCCTTGAAAGAGGGCAATGCCTCGCCGTTTGGCCTCGTCACTCAGTGCTGCGTCATTGCAGGTGTTGCGAAGGTCCACGATGGCAGCAACGTTGGCACCACCATCCTGGCTGCTGAATGCGGTTCGGTAGGCGAGATCGTTGCCTGCTAGCACAACAACAGGCGCCGACGGTACTACACCGTACAGACGCATCAAGCGATCAAGCGCGCTACACATGACCACGCCGGGTAAATCATTGTTACGAAACACCACGTGTTGCTCGCTTGAACCGGTGGTGAGAAGGGTCTGTTTCGCCCGCAATTTGGTCAAACGCGTTTTTTGAATGATCGGTAGGTAGTGATCACCAAACCAGGCGTTACACGTGGATGAGCAGAGCACATCAATGTTCTCGTGAGCCTTAACGGCCGCTACCAACGCATCTCGGGCCGACTTCGTGGTCTCATAATCACGATCAAAGGCGTGATAGTTCATGGAGCCACCCAAATGCGGCTCCTGCTCGACAAGCGTTACTTTGGCCCCTGCGTTTGCGGCGAGCAGAGCCGCATTTAAACCCGCGGGTCCCGCACCAATGACGGCAACGTCAGCAAACGCGTAGGTTTTATCGTTGTAGGCTGCTTTGACCGAGAGGTTACTCATACCCAATCCCGCAGCCTTCCTGACAATAGGTTCCCACCAGGCCCAAATGCCCCGCGGTTTGAAAAAGGCTTTGTAGTAGAAACCGACAGGCAAAAAGCGGCCGAACCAATCGAGTAATCGCGACAGGTCAAAATGCAGGCTGCCGGTATAGTTCTGCGCCGTCACCGCAAGATGATCTTCGGCAGGCAGGCGATCAGCCAAGAGATTGGGCGTTATGGGTGTTTGCACTAGTGTGTTGGCGTCATAGCCACAGAGCGTCAATGGCCCTCTCGGGCGGTGGTATTTAAACGACCGCGACTGGACCCATTGGTCGTTGGCTAAGAGCGCTGAGGCGACAGTATCGCCTTCCAAGCCCTGTATCAGCTCTCCCTCGAAGGTGAACTGAATGGTCTTTGAAGGATCAATCCATTGACCAAAATGGGCGTTCTTGAGCCGTTTCATGACTCACCCTCATTGGCCACGAAATCGACGCGCTGTTTGAGGAGTTCGTCTGCGGGGTAGGTGCGAATAATCTCGTCGGTCGCGTTATGTCGTTCTGCAATGAACCAGTAGCTACTGGGGCTATGCATCCACCACTCGAGTACAATCCCAACGTCATTTTTCTCGTAAAAGACGTAGTGAGCCCAATCTACATCGGAGACGTTTTGGTTATCAGGCATCGCCTTAACCTGACCGCCATACACAAATTCGCTGATATTTCGTGGCCCGTTTAGCGGGCATGTCATGATCTTCATACCCTACCTCAGTGACTTGCCGCCGTGGCGCCCATTTCATTGACCTGCTTGAAGCGATCAAAGCGCGTGAGCTCAAAGGGCTGAATCAGCTCCGGTACTTTGCCTCCCGTCGCTACCAGCTCTGCCATTGTTTTGCCGCAGATCGGTGTCGCCTTGAAACCCCATGTTCCCCAGCCCGCGTCAATGTAGTAATTCTCTACCGGACTCAGGCCCATGATGGGACTGTAGTCACTCGTCATATCGGTAATACCTGCCCATTGCCTCAGTAACCGCATTTCACTGAGGAACGGGAACATTTCGACGGCACTTGAGATCAGGCTTTCCTTGAGTGGTAGCGATGCTCGGCTGTTGTAAAGCGGGTAGGGGTCAGAGCCACCACCAATCACCATTTCACCGCGGCTGGTTTGTTGAACGTAGCAGTGCAGCGCCGATGAACTCACAAGCGGTGTAAGAAACGGCTTCACGGGAAGTGTGACCATCGCTTGAAGCGGGTAGGCAACGAGAGGCAATGGAAAGCCTGCTTTCTGGGCCAGTAATGCGCTATGTCCCGCTACTGCTTGAATAACCACCCCTGCCGTGACATCGCCACGCGTCGTTTTGACGCCCGTGACGCGACCATTACTGACGAGCACATCGGTGACTTCTGTCAGCTGGTGAAGTTCAACACCGCGCTGCGTCGCACCGCGGGCATAGCCCCATGCAACTGCATCATGGCGGGCTGTTGCACCGTCTTTGTGCCAAAGACCCGCAAGAACAGGCAGATTGGCAGGATTGAGATTTAAGGTGGGTACGAGCTCTGCTATGTCTGTCGGATCGATTAGCTCGGTTCGACCACCAAAATGCTTGTTGACCTCAGCGCGCTGGCGAAAAGCGCGGACTGTCGCATCCGTATGTGCGAGTGTCAGCTGACCTCGCTGTGAGTACATGATGTTGAAGTCAAATTCGTTAGAGAGGTTTTCGTACAGCTTCACGGATTCACTGTAGAACTTCACCCCTTCGGGCGTCAGGTAATTAGAGCGAATGACGGCCGTGTTTCTCGCCGTGTTGCCACCACCCAGATAACCCTTTTCCAATACCGCGACGTTGGTAATACCATGATATTTGGCAAGGTAGTAAGCGGTTGCCACCCCATGACCGCCACCGCCAATGATGACAACGTCATACTGACGCTTGAGTTCGGTTGGTAAGGGTAGGTCTGGGTCTTTCTCAAACGGAAAGTCCTGCGAAAGACCATACTTTAGAAGACCCAGTGGCATGAAAGATGTCTCTCGTTACTCATTATCGACCCACTTGTCGGACGATGCCCGCCTTTGCTGAAGACTGCTTTTTCACGGTGTAGTAAACACGCTTTGTTATTGTTTCAAATCCACAGCAACGCTAGCAGAGTTTGGCCTATCGTTGGCAGCACTTTTGGTCGTAAAACGTAATTAATCTGAGGGTCCTGCACCCATCCGCGACGCGTCGTCAGCCTCAACGAGTGTTGCCAACCCATGATGCTTGAGTTGGTCCCAGAGATCGGAGTCGATATCAATGCCGGTTTTAAGTTTTTGCTCATAAACAGCACTCAAGTTGGCAGCTGTCTGGTGATGCCCAGTCCCGATTACACCCGACCCCGAAGCACGATCGTCAATGTTCGTATTGACTCGTGCCTCCTTTTTGATGCCGCCCTCAAGGCTGCCTTCTTCAGGTACGCGAGTGGGTGGGCGCGTCAAACAGACAGTTAAGGATTCTCGTTTTTCAGAATCTATCGACGCTTGCCGTACGTCCGGCAAGTTCATCCCTGATCTAAATTTGAAATACGTTATCGGCGATGTCGCACTCTGTTGAGCTATCGCATCGATGTTGAGCCCGGGGGACTGAAGTGTTGGCAGATAGCCCATCAATAGGAAGGCGTCAGGGCAGTTCTCGACAAGCACGACTATTTCATCGTGCCGTGTGGCGAGTGACTTACTGTATTCAAGCCACAAATTTCCGAAGAGGAGGGCGGAACCGCCTTGGACATCGATGCTCAAGGTCCGTTTGTCCGCATCCCACTGCAATGCAGACAGTGGAGACTTTCCGGCCGAGACCTTGGTTTGGCAGTGCTCAAGTAGGTCGAGTGATGTCCTCAGCGCCGCTATGCCGTCAAAACCGTGCAGCGTGAGCCAGCACACCATGTCATTGGCATCCTTTGCCGAAGCCTGAGTCAAACCCAGCCCCAACAGTGCCTTGATGAGTTGCGATTGCAGCTCGTTAGCTGAGACTTTCACGAGGCTCTGCCGGTGGCGCGAGAGCGAAGCTCCAATGATCGGACCAGGCTGAAGAATCGGCGTCCTGCGTTAAATCTTCGATCAGAGGTGACCCTTGGAAGAACGTGACGCGAACCCATAGGTCGCCTTTCGGATCGAACCGATTGGCACCGAGGAAAGAGAGCTTTGCTCGCAACAGATGCATCGGCTTCATCGACTCAGCCCATAAATTACTGCGGATCTCCCCGTAGTGCGTTGATGCCATTGTCTGTGCGCGTCGGACCGTCTCAAGCTGTTCAGGTTTGGCTAACAAAAATTCGATAACCGAAGCGTCTGGATTGTTTTCACTAAATGTTGAAAGTTCGAAGTGGAGTTGCTTCAGCGCGGGTGCAATAGCCAGTGGAAGTTCTTTCTCTGCGCCGGAGTCAACGCCGCGCCTCCCCAGTCGAGGTTCCTCTTTTTCGGCCGACTTGTACCAGAACCAGAATCTGTCCTGAGAGGCCTCATAACTTCCATTGATGGCCCAGTCATACTGGGTCTCAAGCAGCGTTATCAGCTCTGAGGTTGCCATGTCCGGAGACAATACCATCTGCTCTTCAACCGCCATTGCATCTTCAAGGCCTTGAGTGGAGCTGGGGTAGAGATCGATGAGTAGCCCATTGATTAATTCTTGGGTTTCCAGCGACCCCTGATCGCCTATTTGTTCAGTTAACTCGGACCAGTCGGTTAGATCAGCACCGACCGCTTGGAGCCATGCCAAACACTCACCGAGTTCCTCAACCACAATGCGATTTCTCTGTGCTTGAGCCTGGTTTTCGATCCACGTCTCCTCAAAGTAGCGTCGCGCCTGCTCAACAGCATGGACTAACTGACCAACAGACGCCTCACTGGGCGCCTCGGCAAGAGCATAGGCCAGGGCTTGCTCGCGCTGCTGGAGCCAACGATCGATGAGCTGCGGATGGAGAATCAAAAACGGCGCCATACCCAGACCGGTGGAGTTACCAATGCCCAGGTACCGTTTTATCGACTTGCTGAGGGTAACCGCCGTGTCAGGTGACCGCTGCTGGGCTATGTGCTCGGCCTGATCAATGGAAAACTGTCGGAGCACATAAACCGCGGCCATCTGGGCAGAGAAGGGGCGGCCAAAGTCCGGATTCGATTTGATGCGCCCGTAGTCGGCAATACCGAACTTGCCGTTACCGTAAACGGCGGTGGTCCGGTAGATATAGCCAGCCCGCTTGAGGTAATCCACGTCAGGCTGCTGTCCTGATGAGAGCGCTTCGATGAAGTGATCGAAGTTTCTGACGCTTTTGTTCGCACGAGAGATCACTAAAAGCTGTGGGTGCTGACGTCCGGCTTCCTGCAGCGGCACGTTGAGCGCCATTGACTGTCGAAGTTCATCGGTCACTTCGCCTTCCACTAGACAGAAGGTGACATCCCAGGCCTCCGCAATGACTCGGTCTGAGCGCAGTTCATCGTCCAATGCCTGCGCAAAAACGACGACATGGTATTGGCTCGAAGGCGTGCTAATCCGATAGATGGTTTCTCCATGACCAAGCGCGTCGAGAGCAAATTCTGTCCGCTCGATAGTCCACTGATGCTCGCGTATGTGACGGAGTAAGGTTCGCGCAAAGCTCAATCGACTGGGCGATAACGAGCCGAGGCGCTCAAGGTCCATGACGATCGATGGTGACCTACCCGCAATAGCTGAACTGTTTGCCTGTGCAACCGTCATTGTCTGAGCTCAAGAGAGTGTGCTGGTGTCCGCCGGTACGGTCGCTCGTTGAAGCAAGTCGACCCAATTTCCACCCATGATTTTACCCAATTCAGAGTCGGAAAACCCACGCTGGGAGAGGGCTGCTGCGATGCCGGGGAAATCTCGATTATCAGCAAACCAGCTGAGACTCTCGGGCCAGCCTGCGTTGGCTGAGGAGCCTTCACCATAATCCATGGTTTTTGACCAACGGCCATTGCGCATCCACTCCAGGACACTTTGAGGCTGGCTTTGACAGAGGTCTGAGCCCAGTCCAATGCGGTCTATTCCCATTCTCTCTGCCGTCCAGACGACCATGTCGCAAAAGTCCTCTAGCGTGCATTGAGGGCCATTTTTCAGGTGAAAGGGGTAGAGCGAGAATCCGAGAATACCCTCATTGGCAGCGACTGCATCGATGACTTTGTTCGATTTATTGCGAAGCGCAGGGTGAAAGTGACTAGGGTTGGCATGCGAGACAATCACTGGCCGTTCGGAGTAATCAATGGCTTCGAGTGTTGATCTCTCGGCGCTATGAGACATGTCAATCACCATGCCGACTCGATTCATTTCCTTGATGACTTGCTTACCAAAGCGTGTGAGTCCGCTGTCTTCATCCTCATAACACCCGCATGCCAATAGGCTCTGGTTGTTATAGGTGAGCTGCATAATCATGAGTCCCAGCCGTCGCATAATTTCGACCAACCGAATCTCATCTTCTATCGGTGAGCAGTTCTGCGCTCCAAAGATGATGCCAATCCGCCCTTCTGCCTTGGCCAGTGCGATATCGCTTGGGTTGTGAACGGGGCGGATGAGATCCGGCATGGACTCAAATCGCTGGTTCCACTCGCCCATTCGCGTCAGTGTTTCTCGGGTATTCTCGTGATAGGCAATGGTGACGTGAACGCAGTTCAGGCCTCCTTGATGCATTTGCTCGAAGATCTCGCGAGACCACGCCGAGTACTGCAATCCATCGATGACTGTCCATTCTTGATTCACGGCTTAGCTCCGAGGTTAGGCCTGAACGTAACTCGTTTTGACGGTGGTGTAGAACTCTCTCGCATACTGCCCTTGCTCGCGGGGACCGAAGCTTGAGTTTTTGCGCCCTCCGAAGGGAACGTGGTAGTCCGTACCTGCGGTAGGAAGGTTCACCATCACACAACCTGCAACGGCACGTTGCTTGAAGTCTGAGGCGGTTTTAAGACTCTGCGTGATGATGCCGGCGGTGAGGCCAAATTCGGTGTCATTGAGGATGGAGAGTGCATCCTCGTAGTTATCGGCCTTGATTACACAGGCAATCGGTGCAAACAGCTCCTCACGATTAATGCTCATGTCGTTGGTGGTATTGATGAAGAGCGTTGGCTCCATGTAGTACCCGTCGGTTGGCGCATCGATGCGGTTTCCGCCAAACACCAGAGATGCGCCTTCGTTCTTGCCTCTTTCAACCCATTCGAGGTTCTCATTGAGCTGAACTTCGGATGCGACGGGACCTATATCGACTCCCTCACCCAGCGCGTGACCCACGGTGGTTGCATCGAGTTTTGCGATGAGCTTTGAAATGAATTCATCGTGGATACTGGCATCGACAATGAGTCTTGAGGAGGTCGTGCATTTTTGACCTGTCCCGCTGTAAGCGCCTACAAACGCCGCATTTACAGCCACATCAAGGTCTGCATCCGCCGCCACGATGAGCGCATTTTTTGAGCCCATTTCGAGCTGACACTTAACTAAATTTGCTGCGGTGGCCTTGGCGACTTCCCGACCTACGGGCAGCGAGCCAGTGAAGGAAACAGCATGAATATCAGGACTGTTGATAATGGCGTCGCCGACTGCACCGCCGGATCCCATCACGAGGTTAAAAGTGCCGGCAGGCAGAGCTGTTTGACGCGAGATAATCTCAGTGAGTGCCCACGCGCTGGCGGGTACCAGATTCGCAGGCTTGAAAACGACGGCGTTACCAAAGGCGAGGGCAGGGGCGATCTTCCAGACCGCCGTGGCCATAGGAAAATTCCAAGGGCTGATGACGGCCACGACCCCGACGGGCTCTCGACGGGTGTCGATCTCGATGCCGGGTCGCACGGACTCCGCACGATCATCGATCTGGCGATGAACCTCCGCCGCAAAATAGTGGAAGAATTGGCCCGAGCGATAGACCTCACCAACGCCCTCGGCGCGGGTCTTACCTTCTTCTCGAGCGAGTAACTCACCTAGTTCACCACTGCGCGCGATCAATTCGTTTCCGATGTCCATCAGCAGGCCGTAACGGGTCTCCAGAGCCGAGGTGCCCCACTCCAGCACGGCTGCATTGGCAGCAGTGATCGCCGCCTTAACCTGTGTCGTGGAAGCCTGAGCGTAGTGACCAATGACGTCTGCAGTATCGGATGGGCTTGTGTTGACTACGGAAGCTTCGGTTTCGATCCACTCGCCGTTGATGTACAGCTGATGTTGCTCACTCATTTGACTGTCCTTGTTGCCGTATTGGCTATTTTTGCGGGACCGCTGGACGCAAGGCCTCAGATCGCATTTTCACGCGCACATACTAAAGGCATGGGCACTGGGAATACATCAAAAAAACAGTCCCGAAGGACTAGACGGGGATACACTTGTGCGGACAGCTGAACGCCATGAACCATAAACCGATCACTCGCATGACGAGACCACATTGTGACCGACACTCAGATGCCACTCACTGTTTGCTTTCAGGATGATGCGCTCGTTGTCGTCGATAAGCCCTGTGGTATGTTGGTGCATCGAAGTGGCATCGACGCCCGGGCGACAACGTTTCTCCTCCAAACACTCCGATATCATCTAAATCAGTCGGTATTCCCGGTGCATCGCTTGGATAAAGCGACGTCAGGATTGGTCATTTTTGCTTTGAGTAGCGACGTGGCAAGAACGCTTTCGCAGGCATTTGAACACGGTGACATCACGAAGACGTATGAGGCATTTGTGCGTGGTCACACGCCCCAAAGTCTGCATATAGATCACGCGCTACGGGATGAGGTCGATAGCAAAGGCCGTAAAATTAAGAACGGGACTGCAAGAGCGGCCATGACAGAGCTCAGAACACTGACTTCATGGACCGTACCAGAGCCGGTTGACCGATATCCTGAGGCTCGGTACTCCCATGTCCAGTTGCAACCCATTACCGGTCGCTATCGGCAACTTAGACGGCATGCAAAGCATATTTCGCACCCTATCTTGGGTGACGTCCGCTACGGAAAGGGTACCCACAACCGGTTTATTGAGGAGCGCTTGGGAACCCGGCGATTGTGGCTTCACGCCAGGCAGGTGGCTTTTCGGCACCCCGTTACCGATGAAGCACTATCCATCTCATCGGCTCTACCGTGTGATTTCCTTCGGATGAGGGCTTGGTTAGACAGCGCTAGTCAAGGCTGACCGGCAGACAGCACCGTTAGCATTCAACGGCAGTCACAGGGATTTTCAGCCCATGAATTGCCAGTCCACCGCGGGCGGTTTCCTTGTAGCGACTGTCCATGTCCCTCCCGGTTTCTCGCACTGTATCGATCACTTGATCGAGTGAGATCATGAACTGACCGTCCCCGGCGAGGGCAAGGTCTGAGGCTGCAATGGCTTTCACTGCTCCCATTCCATTGCGCTCGATGCAGGGCACTTGTACCAAGCCACCAATAGGATCACAGGTAAGTCCCAGACAGTGCTCGACCGCGATCTCCGCAGCGTTCTCGATTTGTCGTGGGCTCCCGCCCATTGCGGCGGTGAGTCCTGCCGCCGCCATGGAGGCCGCTGCGCCTACCTCACCCTGACAGCCGACTTCAGCACCTGAAATCGACGCATTCATCTTGAATAAGCCCCCGATAGCGGTTGCGGTTCGTAAAAAGGTGCTTACATGGCGGTTAACACCCGCTTCATTGAGCTTGTGCTCGTCGAGATGCGCGCGAAGTACCGCCGGCACAATCCCTGCCGCGCCGTTTGTTGGAGCGGTGACAATACGACCGCCTGCTGCATTTTCCTCGTTGACTGCCATGGCATAGACCATCGCGCGTTGAGCCGCATTGGCCGGTGCTTTATCGCCGTGGGAATTGTTTAGTAAGCGGTTCCATAAGGTGCTTGCTCTACGCTTAACGTTGAGCCCGCCGGGAAGTTGACCCTCGGTGGATAGACCTCGGTCTATACAGTCGGACATGACGGACCACAGATTGGCAGCAATGGGGTCATGTTCTTCTCGCTTTAGGCAAAAATGCTCATTCCGGGCCTGTAACTGCGCAATAGACAATTTTTCTCGATCGCACCATCTAACGAGCTCTTCCATGCTCTTGTAGGGGAAGGGAGCATCACCCACCGGTAATGGAGAGGTGGCAAGGGTCTGGCCTCTGTGGTCTTCAACCACGCCACCACCCACAGAGAAATATTGCTTCTCGTCTATGAGGGAATCACCCACCCATGCGCGGAACGTCATGCCATTAGGGTGCGATGCCAGTGGTTGTATATCCCGCAGCAAGTCATTGGAAGGAGTGAAATGGATATCGTGGCCCGAGAGTGAACGCATCACGCCGGTTGCTGTCGCCACATCCCATATGTATTCGATGTCGGGGAGAGTGACTGTTTCGTAGTGGTGACCCACCAGCCCCGCGGTAACGGCACCTGGCGTACCGTGGCCATCGCCGGTAGCAGCAAGCGATCCATGTAGCGTTACAGACACTCTCAGGGGTCCATTCCCTAGACTCTGTTCTAAGGTGGACATGAAATGCTGCGCTGCATGCATCGGTCCCATGGTGTGACTCGATGAGGGACCGATACCAATTTTAAATATGTCGTTTAAAGCGAATCCGTGCATTTTTCGCTCCTCAATTAGCGGGCCAACGCTATCTCAAAGCTTTTACGGCGAATACTGTTTTTTGGCCTCTCAAATAACGACTTTGGGATAGGTTTTTCTGAGCCGCGGGCTAGTAGCTGAGGACCGATCTGACCGCCACATCGGACAGGGTTTTCCGACCATTGAGCTCGGTTAATTCAATGAGAACCGCGAGGCCAACCGGCACCCCTCCGGCGCTTTTGATGAGTTCAGCTGCGGCGGCGGCCGTTCCGCCCGTGGCGAGTACGTCATCGACTATCAGAACCCTAGGTGAATCCATCCCCTCAAAGCTGTCGGCATGCATTTCCAGGGTGTCATTTCCGTATTCCAGTGAGTAGGTATGACTCAGGGTGGCTGTGGGCAGCTTACCCGGCTTGCGAATAAGTGCGAGGCCTACCCTGCAGTGCCTCGCCAGGGGTGCTGCAAAGATGAATCCGCGCGCCTCCGGTGCAGCGATGACATCAAACGTCAGGTCTTCAACCGCCTGCGCGAGAAGGCTAATTGCTGCATCCATCGCGAGATGATCTGCGAGAAGCGGAGTGATGTCTTTGAATAGGATGCCGGGTGTGGGGAAGTCAGGGACATCCCGTACCTTTGACTCAAGGAGTGTTAGCGATGGCTCATCAGCGGTCATGTGACTGTCGATCGAATTTGAAACTGAGGTAGGCGGTGGCGTTCGCTGGTAAGTATAGCTTCGAGCGACGCGATTGCCTGGTCGGCATCGCTGAATGTGTTGTAGAGCGGTGCAAAGCCAAATCGGACGATATTGGGTTCTCTAAAGTCGACGATGACGCCATCTGCAATCAATGCTTGGCTCACAGGAAACGCGCTCTCAAGCGCAAGACTGACCTGAGAACCACGTCGCGCATCATCGATAGGTGTGACCAGCGAAGTATGCGACTGTAGTACCGAGCTTTGCTCCCAGCGAGTAATGAAATGTCGCGTGAGCGCCAGGCTTCGAGCTCTGACGTCGTGCATTGTGAGTCCCTCGAATACCGACAGAGAGGCACTGACAGCGCTGAGCGCAAGAACGCTTTGGGTACCCGTCAGGAATCGTTTGATACCCGGCGCGGCTTCGTACTTGGCTTCAAAATCGAATAGACGCGCATGGCCCATCCAGCCCGGTAGGGGATTCTGTACTTCCTGATGATGCGCAGCGACATAGAGGAAGCCCGGTGCTCCGGGCCCACCGTTCAGGAATTTGTAGGTACAGCCAACGGCAAAGTCGACCTGACTAGCCTCCAGATCCATATCAATGGCCCCTGCACTGTGCGCTAAATCCCAAATTACCAAACACCCGACGGACTGCGCCAGGGCAGTAATGGCGTCCATATCTCTAAGAGCGCCCGATTTATAGTCAACGTGC
>Ga0255767_1003789_pt1 | contig 12634 bp, 10 predicted proteins | sample 071ome_24_FD_179967 | JGI IMG/M metagenome (GOLD analysis project Ga0255767, IMG submission 179967) | Coastal salt marsh microbial communities from the Groves Creek Marsh, Skidaway Island, Georgia - 071402CT metaG (version 2) | ecosystem: Environmental > Aquatic > Marine > Intertidal zone > Salt...
CATAGCATGGGGGGGGCTGTGGGCGTGTTGCACACCAGCCGGGATGAGCGCGTTCGCGCCCTCGTGTCGCTGGCCGGTATGGTGCACACGCAGGCCTTTGCCGAACGCGAGTTTGGCGACGTGGAGCCAGGGGTAGGATGCATGTGGGAAGATGAGGACTGCCCCCTTTCACAGCAGTATGTAGACGATATGGCGCAGATCGATTCAGTGGTCGAGCTAGGAGCCAAGATCGCCGTGCCCTGGCTACTGGTGCACGGTAGCGAAGATGATGTCGTCCCGCCAGGAGATGCCACCGATATCATTGCACGTGCGCCGCATGGAGTCGAGCAGGTCGTTATCGACGGGGCCAACCACGTATTTAGCGAGCACGCGGATCAGATGGTACAGATCGTCGTCGAATGGGTTCAGCGCGAGCTGACACCGTAGTGAATGGCTGCTAGAGCGCATGTCTATGCGCTCTAGCAGGTGACTCGTATACGCACGGATGAACTGGATATGGCATGGGTGCTGGATGGGGCCCATGTCGTATTGTTCGACTTCTTGGGTTGGGGTCTGCGGAAAACGGATGGCGCCCGAAAAAATACGGGAACTTGGACCCCTTCCGACTCGTCCAAAGTGTGCTATATTCCTATCTACGACCAATAGTATGTAAGATTCACCCAATACACTCCCCATGGACTGATGAATAGACCGCAACCCAGTCGCTTGAATGCGATGCAGAAGCGCAGCGTCTACGCCATCGTAGCGCTGGGTGTCTTTATGATAGCCGATACGCTGTATCTATTGGCCAATCGACTAGCTGAGTGGCAAGGCATTGACTACTTTGCCATCACGGAAGTTTCTCTGCCCAGATTCTACCAGGGCATGGTTCTATCGCATACGGGTGTCGGGCTTCTGTTGGTGGCACTCTGCGTCGCTTTTGTGGCGTGGCACTTGCCCGCCGTGTGGAGGAAGAATCGCAGGCGGGCCATTTACACGGGCGCCATAACGCTGGCACTGGGACTGGTCTTAGCCGTCACCGGCTTGTTTATCCTCAGTGCCGCGACTAACCGAGGCAACCCTATCGCCTACTGGAGCCACGTCGTAGCCGCCGTGTTCGTGCCGGGATTCTATTTGTACCATCGTCGCTTCTCGCTGTGGAAACCGTCGAAACTCAGCTATCGCGTCGTGCCGGCAGCTACGTTGGCCGTGTTGGTTGCGGCTGTGCTTCTGCACGGCGTGTCGTACGATAGCGACCAGTATACCGAGACGGCGCAGAAGGCCTTTGCCGAAGGCAAGGACACCGGTCCCGGTTCTAAGCTGCGCGATGTGAGTGACTACGTTCAGGGCGATTTTGTGCCGGCTAACTTTGTGCCGGCTGAAAGTCCGTTTTTTCCCGCGGCGACAACGACAACGACCGGTGATTTCCTGCCTTCTCGCATCATAACGCGCGGTGATTTGTCGCGCCAGGAAGCGCTAGAGAAGGACATAGACAAATACGGCTTTGTCGTCGAAGACCCCATTGGCGTGGAGACGTGCGCTCGCTGTCACGCCGCCACCACTGCACAGTGGGCAACCTCAGCGCATCGCTTTTCCTCGTTCAACAATCCGTTTTACGAGGCGACCATTGACGATATGCGGCAAAAGGCCACGTCGAGCAATCCAGAAGTGGCAGCTCATATCGCCCACTACGAGGACTTGGGTGGCAAAGAGGGCAAGATTAAGTCTAAATGGTGTTCGGGCTGTCACGACCCTGCGCTGATGCTCGCTGGCCAGATGACCGAAGACTTTGATCGGAATTCGCCGCAGGCCCAAGCTGGACTTACCTGTTTGGCCTGTCACGCGATAGACCAAATACACGGCCGAACGGGTAACGGAAACTACAACATCGCCGACGAGCAGGAAGATCCCTACCTCTTTGCCGATGCCAAAGATGGAATGGGTCGCTTTGTGCATGACTTGGCGCTTAAGGCGCGACCGACGGTGCACAAGCGGCAGATGCTAAAGCCCTTTTTCCGCACGTCGGAATACTGTGCGACCTGCCACAAGGTGAGCCTCGATACGCGCGTCAACGACTATCGATGGCTGCGCGGGCAAAACGAATACGACAACTGGCAGGACAGCGGTGTATCGCTCAACGCCTCCCGCACGTTCTACCTGCCCGGGCATGAGCGCACCTGCCAGGATTGCCATATGCCGCTGGAGATGGCGACCGAGGGCGACGTATCGGCACGCGATGGATTCGTCAAGTCGCACCGTTTCTTGGCGGTGAATACGGCACTGCCCTTTATCCGCGGTGATAAAGAGTCGATCGCGCGCATCGAAAAGTTTTTGCAGGACGAGAAGCTGCGCGTCGACGTTTTTGCCGTGCGCGAGGGCGAAGACAAGCGCACCTATGCCCTCGACGACAGTCGACCGGTCTTGCAGCGCGGCGGCGAGTACGAGTTTGATGTCGTAGTGCGCAACAAAGGGGTGGGTCACACGTTCCCCGGTGGCACTAACGATTCCAACGAGGGCTGGTTAGAGTTTTCTCTACTCGATGAGAACGGCCAGGTGATGGCGATGAACGGCTCCGTAGGCGAGGATGGTCACGTCGATCCGGCCGCGCACTTCTACAAAGCGCTCATGGTCGACAAGCACGGCGAAGGCGTGCATCGACGGAATGCGCAAGATATCGTCACTGCGGTATACGTGCGCGTGATTGGTCCGGGGACGGCCGATGTAGCCCACTATGGCGTGCGGATTCCAGACGAATACGACGGGCAAAAGGTCACGGTGCGCGCGCGTCTCCTGTGGCGTAAGTTTGACCGGAAGTACACCGAATTTGCCTTCTATAACAATAGGAAGGGTTTTAAAGCATTTGAAGATGTACCCGATTTGCCCATAACGGAAATCGCGCGGAGCGAGGTCGAACTGGCCGTCGGCCAGCAGATTTTTGATGTGCGCTCATCCGATGAAAACGATTGGGTGCGTTTTAATGACTACGGAATTGGCCTGCTGTTACAGGACGACACGCAGGGTGCCGCGCGCGCTTTTGCCCGCGTGGCCGAACTGGCCCCGGAGCGTTTGGACGGAGCGCGTAATTTAGCGCGCACTGCGCTGCGAGACGGTAATTTAGAACAGGCGTACGAGCATTTGGAAGCCTGTGAAGAGATTAAAAAGGGCGATGCGCAAACCGCTTGGGTGTGGGGCGTCGTTCTACAGGAGGACGGTCGATATGAGAATGCGGTTCAGGCCTATCGGCGCGTTCTACGCGACTTCCCTGGAGATCGAGCAACCTGGCGTAATTTGGGACGCGTGCTCTACCTAGACGGCAAGTATGAAGAGGCGCTTTCGTCCCTGTCCCAAGTGCTGGAAATCGATCCAGAGGATCGGATTGCGCACTATCACCGAATGCTTGCGCTGCGTGCTCTAGGTCGAGCAGAAGAGGCCGCCGTCGCGGAAGAGGCGTATCAGTACTACCAGATCGATGAATCCGCAAAAGAGGTGACGCGCGAGTACCGCCTAGAACACGAGCACGACAATAGAGAAGTGCTGCGCATTCACGTGCATACACTGGAGGGATTGGGTGAGGGAGATATTTAAGACGGCTCTAAGGCGGGCTTCGGCGCTCTGTGCGCTGGGGATGATGGCCTTACTGACCGCTTGTTCGGAAGAAGTGAAAGAAGAGGAAGTACCCGATACCACGTATGCGCAGCCCGAAGAAGCCGGCTACGCTAGCGGGCGAGGTTCGGTGCAGGCGCCTCCGCTGCGTTTCACCGATATAACAGAGCGCAGCGGAATCGACTTTTTGCACGAGAATGGGGCCGTTGGTGACAAGTGGATGCCCGAGACGATGGGCAGCGGCTGTGCCCTGTTCGACTACGATGAAGACGGCGATCTCGACGCGCTCTTGGTTAACAGCCAGCGCTGGGACGGAACGGGTAATGCGCGCACGCGGCTCTACCAAAACGGCGGCAACGCAGATTTTGTCGACGTGACGGAGCGCGTTGGCCTCGACGTCGACGCGTATGGTATGGGTGCGACGGTCGCCGACTACGATGCAGACGGTGATCTCGATATCTACATAACGGCCTTGGGGCCCAACGTGCTGTTGCGCAACGATGCGGGGCGCTTTGTCGATGTAGCTCGGGAGGCTGGCGTTCTGGGCGAATCTTGGTCTGATGACCAGGGGCGATCCAACGACGAGTGGTCGACGAGTGCGGCCTGGGTAGACGTCGACGGAGACGGCTGGTTGGACCTGCTGGTTACAAACTACGTGCGCTGGTCGATTGAGACGGATATTTACACTTCGCTTGACGGGAAGAGTAAGTCCTACGCTACGCCGCAGCAGTACCCGGGATCTACGCCGCGCCTGTATCGCAATCGGGGGGACGGCACCTTCGCTGAGATCACAGAAGAGGCGGGTCTGCTGCTGCCCGACGGCAAGTCGATGGGCGTGGCCATGACCGATTTTGAGGGCGATGGTTTGGTTGATTTGGTCGTCACAAACGATACGCAGCCGAACTTTTTGCTGCAGAATTTGGGCAATGGGCGCTTTGCCGAGCGCGGCCTAATGGCCGGTATAGGCTATGACGATACCGGTCGCGCCCGTGCCGGCATGGGCGTCGATATTGCCTCCATCGAAAATGACGGCGTGCAGAGCATTGCCATTGGAAACTTTAGCCGCGAGGCGCTCTCGCTGTACCGGCAGACGGGCGAAGTGTTTGTCGATGCGGCCGGAAAAGCGAAGCTCGTGCAGTCGACGCTGCGTCCCCTGACGTTTGGCCTGCGCTTCTTTGACGCCGATTTTGACGGATATCAGGATCTGATCTTGGCCAATGGACACATAGAGCCAGAGATCAACTCGGTGCAAAAAGAGATCACCTACCGACAGACGTCGCAGCTTTTTTGGAACAGCGGCTCGGGGCGCATGGTCGATATCTCGGAAGACTCGGGGCCGTTTTTTCTCGAAGAGCTCGTGGCGCGCGGCTTGGCCGCTGGCGACGTGGATGGCGACGGCGATCTCGACGTGCTGCTGACGACCAATGCCGGCCGCGCCTATTTGCTGCGCAACGACGGTCCAACCGGCACGGCCCTAGCCATTGCGCTGCGCACTACAGGCGGTAATCGCCGCGCTATTGGCGCGTTGGTCTCGGTGACGAGTGGAGGTCGCACGCAGACGCAAATGGTGCGCACGGGTGCTTCGTACTTGAGCCACAGTCCGCTCGAACTGACCTTTGGCCTGGGTGAAGCTGAAGGGGTTGAACGCGTAGAGATTCGCTGGCCTGACGGAACCCAAGAATCGATTGAAGGCGCAGCTGCGGGCCAGCGCTACCAGATTGCGCAGGGCGAAGGGATTGTCCGCACGGTCGCGTTTGACGAACCCTGAGATACTTAACAAAATGCAGAAAGGGCGGACCTTGTATGAGGTCCGCCCTTTTTTTATGTGTGAGACCGTCTGAGGGCTGATCGCTCGCAGAATATTCTGGAGACGACCGCGCCCTTATGCGGCATTACGGCTGGTTGGAATCTGTAGCTGACTCGCTGGCGCCGCGGCCGGCGGCCATATTGCGCAGCATTTGAGCGACGTCGCCAAAGCCCTTGAATGCTACGGCTATAACTACGGCATAGAATGCAATGCTCGAGGCGATAAAAACCAGCTTCCAGACTTCTTTCCACGTTTCGACGTCCATGTGTTTACTCCATATCACTAAAATCTAGGGGGCGCGGTGGATGCGACTTTTGGGTAAGTGAAGCGACGATAAGCATCGCCAGTCCACCCACGATCAGGCTAGTCAAACCGACGAGATTGCTGTTTTCGACGAGAGGCAGTAAAAATTCCGGCACCAGCTCCTGATTCTCGGTCATGATGAGGAAGTTGATGGGTACGAGCGCACCGAGTATGAGTGCGCAGTAGGCGCCCGGCGTATTGGCCTTCTTCCAGTAGAGTCCTAGGGCGATGGTGCCCACGCAGCCGGAGAAGTAGATGCTGCCGGTGACGTACATAAAGCGGAAGGCCGTCTCGGGCAGCTGGTACAGGGCGCCGAAAATGGCGAGAAAGGCGGCCAGGATAACGACAATGGCGCGCACCCAGTAGACCTCTCTTTCGCTCGACAGCCCGCCCCAGGTTCCGTCTTCTGCTCGACTGCCACCCGATTTGGAGAGCATGGCCTTGATGGGTGAAACCACATCGCGGACGATAACTCCGCTCCAAGCCAGTAGGTAGCTGTCGTGCGTTGACATAAAGGCGGCAAACATGCCCGCCATTAGCAGGCCAGCGATGCCAATGGGCAGGATTTTGCCGAGCATCTCGGGCATGGCGTAGTGCGGATCGGCACTGGGGTCGCCAAAGTAGGTCAGCGCTGCAATGCCCCAGAACATCGGAACCAACGCGCGGCCCATAACGGTGGCAGAGGAGATCCAGAAGACCCGCCGTGCGACCTTGGGGCTCTCGGCGCTCAGTGGTCGCATCATCTCCGGTTGCCAGACTACGCCGACTAAGCCGACGCAGAATAGAAAGAGTATCATAGATATTCCATACCCGGGATTGGCGATGGGATCGAAGCCTAGATCGCCATGATGCGTCTGGACCGCTTGGACCATATTGTCCCATCCAAGCTGTGGGTGATTCAAAATAACGTAGGTGCCGAACAAGAATCCAGCCGCCAGCAGCACAAACTGTGCGAAGTCGGTCAACACGACCGATACCATGCCACCCATTAAAGTGTAGAATACGACAATGACCAGCATAGCGACCATTACGTAGTTGACGTATTCCTTGTCGAGGCCGGTGAAACCGACGACGAATTTACTGCCGAGAATGGGAAACAGTCCCATGTTGAGGGTGCCGGCGAGGGTGAGGATGATACCGCCGAGCAGCCGCACGCCGCGCGTGTATTTGAGCTCGTAGAATTCGGGCACGGTCATTACCTGCAGGTGGCGCAGGCGGCTGACGATAAAGCCGGTGCGTCCGATAATGAGCGAGGTGATTAAGGCCATGACGCCAAATACGAACGGAACGAAGCCGTATTTGAAGCCCTCTTCGGCCATGTACATGACGGTGACCAGGCCGAGGCCCGTTGAAACCATGGTGGCGACGGCCATATGGGTTTTTAGGCCACGACCGGCAACGAGAAAATCGGAGATGCCCTTAATGGCGCCGCGGGCTAACGTGCCGGCGATAATAGTGCCGCCAATGTAGACGAACACGATCGCATAGTCGATCCAACTCAGGTGCATGGAGCCTCCTCTGTTACGGGATTCGGCTAATATAAGGCGTCTCCACGGGTGTGTCATCCATTCTCTTAGATGGTAGGAGGCCGCTTGGTTGCCTCTGTCGATGTATCGTATATTGTGTCCGTGCGCGATTAATCCGATAGCGCAAAACGATGGAGCAGCAGGCATGAAGACATTGTCTAACGAACAGATGGACTTTTTTCGGCGCGAAGGATACCTCATGGTACCGGACGTATTTGATCGCGAGGACCTAACGCCGCTGCGCGACGAGCTGACCGGCGTTATAGATTCCAAGGCGCGGGCGTTAGTCGACGAAGGGAAGCTGAGCCGACCCTACGAGGAAGAGCCCTTCGAGCGTCGACTGACGAGCGTTTGGAACGAGTGTCCGGAAATTATGGAGCCGCTGACGGGCAAGGGCGGCGGAGGCTATAGCGGCGCCGAACTCTTTCACGTGATCACGCACCGCAAGCTGCTGGCCTATATCGAAGACTTTGTCGGACCGGAGATCGTGGGGTCTTCCGTATATCGCATTCGCCCCAAGATCCCCCTTATGGATCGCGGCGTGGTGCCCTGGCATCAGGACTCGGGCTACTTTGAGCCGCACTGCGATCGCGACCTGATTGTGACGGTATGGATGCCTCTGGTGGATGCGACGCCGGAAAATGGATGCCTGCAGGTGCTGCCGCGCGCGCACGAGGGCGGAGTGTATCGCCACTGGACCAACGGTCCCAACGGCTACCTGGCCATTGCCGATGAGGATCTGCCGCCGACGAGTGAGCCAGTGACGGTGCCCGTGCCGCTGGGGGGCGTGCTTTTTATGGGCAACTGCACGCCGCACTGCTCGACGCCGAACACGAGCGATGTCGTGCGCTGGAGCCTCGACCTGCGCTATCAGAACGCCGGCGTGCCTAACAACGTGGGCGAGATGCCGGAAGACTTCACGCGCGAACGGCCTACGCAGGAGATCGCCTGCTATCCGCCGGAAGCCGACTTTGTCGTGCAGAGCCCGAGCGCGCCCGAGCGCACGGTGCGGGATCCCGCACTCTTTGATCAGATACGCCAGCGCTACGAGCACACGCGGCCGCAGGGGCCGCAGCGCGGCTGGGGTGACTACGCCGAGCGCAGTGCGTAAGGTGTGAGGTGTGTACAATAGGAGAGGCCCCCGCTGACGATAGGATCAGCGGGGGCCTCTCTGCGTCTAATGAGAAGACGTTTAGCGGATATCAAAAAGCACGTCGACGTAAACGCTGAGGTCAATTTCTCCCGATTCGACGGGGACGGCCGATCCGACGGCTTCGTCGAAGGCACCGCGCGCGTAGGTGGGATACGTGCTGCTCGATTCGCGGATATTCAGCGCTTTACCGAGCTTGACGCCGGCGGCTTCAGCCAGCGTTTGGGCGCGCTGACGCGCGTCGGCTACGGCCAGCGTGCGCGCTTGGCTGAGCAACGCGTCGCGATTGTCGACCGTAAAGCGCAGATCGTACACCGTATTGGCGCCGGCATCTATGCCCGACTGGAGTGCGTTGCCAAGCGCGGATAAGTCGCGAAACGTTACGCGAACGCGATTGTCGACCCAGTAGCCGACGATCTCTCGCGTTTCCCGTTCAAAATCGTACTGCGGATTTACGCTGAAGTTGGCCGTTTGGATATCATCATCGGCGATGCCCTGTGCCTTGAGTGCGCTGATGACGGTGTTCATGCTCCGACTGTTGGCCGTCATGGCGGCTTCGAGTTCGGGTGCAAAGGTCTGCACGCCGAGCTGCGCTAGGGCTATATCGGGTGAGGCGCTTACGCTGCCCTGGCCGGATACGTGAATTCCCTCGGAGCCGCTGTTCGAAGAGACGGAATCCCTGTGTCCGCAGGCGATCATCGCCGTGCTGATAAGCATGCATAGGTATAAGACACTGCGCTTGTTCATGCGAGGCTCCTCAAGGCCGTGTGCCAGATGGGATGTGGATGGGCCGATCGCGTCGGGCCGTCTTATAGCAACGTCTCACGTGCGTGCGTCGTTCCCGGATTAATAGCGGTCTTCGCTTGTAGTGAGCGAACACCAGCGCGCGGTAAAAAGCGCGTCGAGTAGGGCGGCCCGCGCCGTCTCGTCGTCCATGTGTCCCAGGGCTAAATGGGCGTAGAACCGGTTGTAGCGATCCTCGTCAGACAAAACGGCTACGAGACCTGGTACGGCGTCTGACGTGCTCGTGCCCCGTTGGGCTAGCTGAGCGACGGCCAGCGTGCCGGCGCGCCGAACGCGTCGGTCCTCGTCCCCTAGCGTGCTGACTATATCGGGTAGAGCCGGGCCGGAGGCATGCCCAATGCGACCGAGTGCTTCGACGGCGTTGCGCCGCACCCACCAGTGTTTGTCGTCTAGTAAGGTGGTTAGGCTAGGCACGGCGTCGCCTGCGGCAGGGCCCCACAGGCCGATCACGTCGCAGAGTGAAGCGCGGACGGGCCAGTGCGCGTCGTTTAACCCGTCTAGGAGCTGCGGGGTGCAATCAGGCCCTACTGCTTCAATGGCCTGTGCGGCGCGCAGTGCGGTCGGATTGGTGCCGTGTGCGTTGTCCGGCGTCTTGTCCTCTATGCGTTTTTCCACTTCCCGCGCTTCTCTGCGCAGACGGTCTAAGAGGACCGGCAGGTTGTCCGGCGCACCCAGTGCGTAGGCCGCATCCAAGCGCGTGCTCTCCGAACCGGTATCTAAGTCGGACAGAGTCGTCCCTGTGGGTTCGCTTGCAGCGTTTGAGCCGGTGCGGCCGCACAGCCATTTCCATACGTGCCTCTCGGTTGGGCTAGCTGGCTGCGCTAGCTGCCAGTCGTCGCGTTCGTGCTGCCAGGTGGGCTGGGGCGGCCACTCCATGCGGGCGAATTGGAATTTGAGCATGTAGCGCTTGTTTGCGCTCGTATTGGCGATGGCCCGATGCCACGCGTCAAAATGGAGAAGCGTAACGGTGCCCGCTTTGCCGCACAGGGCTAGGGCATCTTCCGTTGTCTGCGATGCGTCGGGGTGAGAAATGTGCTCCCAGTTGTGCACGCCGGGCAGAATTCCCGTTGGACCCATATCTTCTGTTGTATCCTGCGGGTAGTACAGCGCTAGGATCCAGTGAAAGCATGGATGGCGCGTATTGTGGTCAAATACGTAGCAGTCCTTGTGCCACGTTTGACCCTTGCCGCCGGGCGGATTGAGGTGGCAGTGGCGATGGGGGTTCATTATATAGCCTGGACCGAGTAGGCTGGTGAGCGCCCCGGCGACGGCTGGATGGTCAAAGACCTGCTTTATCTGAGGGATACGGGGTAAGATGTTGTTGCCCACGTTGCCCTCTTTCTCAAAGACCTCTTCGAGCGCGTCATAGACTTGCTGGTGGACGGGTTGGGCAAAATCGGCCTTTACCTGTATATACCCATCGCGAATAAACCGCTGCATTTGGGCGTCGTCTAGCAGGTGTTTGGGATCGGTCATAGAATTTTCCTGTGCGTTCCTGTGCGTGCGTGGTGCGGGCAAAGATAGGGCGCAGAGCAATGTGCTTCAAGGCGTTGTCCCATTTAGGAGATAGAGTCGTTGGATGGTAATGCAAGCGCAGTTTCGATGAATCGCAGTCGGCAGTTGGGATACGGCACAGCGGATTTGGGCATTGCCGCCGTCGAGTCGATTGTTCAGCTCTACTTACTCAAGTTTTATAGCGAAGTTGTAGGGTTAAGTGCGGCTTGGGTGGGAATCGCGCTGGCCGTCGCTATGATATGGGATGCGATATCAGATCCTCTGATGGGAGGCATCTCAGACCGCACGGTCCACCGTCAGGGGCGGCGCAGGCCCTACTTTGTTCCGGGCTCTATACTGCTGGCACTCACGTTCTTCCTACTGTTCAACCCACCAGCTGCGGGGGAGTCGGTGGCGACATTTTTATATCTCCTGTTTTCCTTTCTGCTGCTCAATACGTCTATGACGCTGGTGGCCGTTCCACACGCCGCGCTGGCCGGCGAGTTGAGCAGCGATCGGCACGAGCGCAGCGCGCTGTTCGGATTTAAAAGGCTCTTTGCTACGCTGGGTGCGCTGCTGGGGTTGGTACTGCCAGCTCTGGTGCTGGCCTACTGGGGTGAGCCCAACGATCCTGCCACAATGGCCCGTGCGCGCAGCGCTGCGAGCGGTTTGCTCGCACCGGCCATTATTGGCACGGCTTGGCTGAGCTACCGACTAACCCGCGGATTGGATCGATCCGCACGAGAGCGCACGCGGTGGAGGGTGGACCTGCTGGCCCATCTCGTTTTGGAGCAGAGAGAGGCGTTAAAAAATCCGCTTTTTCGCCTGCTCGTTATTGCCTTTATCATTGCCGCCGTCGGACGGACGCTCAACGCATCTATTGCGCTTTACTACTACGAGTATTTCTTGCAGCTGGGTGAGCAGGATGCCGTCGTGTGGGTACTGCTTCCGTTCTTTCTGAGCTTTATCGCATCCGTGCCGATGTGGATTTTCTTGGGCAAGCGCTGGGGCAAAAAGCGGGCCGCTCTGCTCGGCGTGCTGTCGCTGGGTGTGACGACGGCTGTGGTCTATCCGCTTATGCCCGCAGGGCAGATTGTTTTTCCGCTGGCCTATTCACTGGTAGGTGGGGTTATGGCCGGAGCAATCGTCCTGATGGATGCACTCGTTGCAGACAGTATTGACTACGACCGGATCAGAGTGCGGCGCGCAAGGGAAGGACTCTACTTTGGCGTGTGGAAAATGAGCACAAAGGTGGCCCGTGCACTGGGGCTGCTGCTGGCGGGCGTACTGCTCGATCTGATTGGTTTTGCAGAAGGAGGGGGCGCTGTCAGTGCGGAGGTCAGTTTCCGACTGGCGTTCCTATTCGGACCGGCCGTTGGGGTGCTCTTTGTGACGGCCGGCGTAATTCTATGCTTTTTGCCCTTGGACAACGCGCTGCACGATCGAATTCAGCGCATTGCGCAGCGTCGTTGGGAGAAGTAGCTAGCGGACTATTCCTATTCGCTGCGGTTGTATACGTTCGCCGAAAGACACGTTAAATTCCTCATCGAGCACGAGCTGATCACCGCTGAAGCGAAAGCGTTGCAGAGAGCTATAGGGCGTTTCACAGTAGTAGATCTTGAGCAGATACGTATCTTCGCTCGCCCAGGCACCGCTAGCGGCCATTCTGCCCATTGCTCCTCCGTCGCTCAGTGTCCACGTGTTTGTACCAATGGGAATCCGGTGGTCCGTTTCTCCTTTGCGTATGCGATAGATCGTTTCCGGTCCGAATTCAAAGGAGACCGTTTCCCGGTGGTCGCCATGTTCTCCCATATCATACTCTATGCCGCTTATCCGTTGGGCCACTGTTGTGCTGGGCTTGCCCTGCTGCGGCGGTAATTGTAGAGAGGCCAGCTTGGTGTTCAATGCCTGTTCGGTCTCCAGATCGGCGCTGAGCGGTGCATTCTTCATGGCCGGCAGCAGTTCTTA
>Ga0255767_1003802_pt1 | contig 12610 bp, 8 predicted proteins | sample 071ome_24_FD_179967 | JGI IMG/M metagenome (GOLD analysis project Ga0255767, IMG submission 179967) | Coastal salt marsh microbial communities from the Groves Creek Marsh, Skidaway Island, Georgia - 071402CT metaG (version 2) | ecosystem: Environmental > Aquatic > Marine > Intertidal zone > Salt...
GCGTCGTTTGGGCTGCTGTTCATCCTGCCGATGCTGATCAAGGGCAGGGGAATCTATCTGAAGCCAAAGAAGCCGGGCCTCAATATCCTGTGCGGAGCGCTCGCCTTCATCGCGACCTTCTGTTTCTACTTCGCCGCCAAGTACATGCCGCTGGCCGATATCACGGCGATCCATTTCATCAGGCCCGTTTTCGCCGCCTACGCCGCTGCGATCATTCTGGGCGAGGTGCTGAGCGGACGCCGCATTCTTGCCTTTGCGATGGCGGTCGTCGGGGCGGCCATCATCATCCGGCCCGGCTACGTGGACTTCAATGTCGGCATCCTGTTTGTGTTCGGCGTGATCGCGGTGCAGAGCTGGAACCCGATCAACCGCAAAAAGCTGTCGGCGGTTGAGCATCCCGATACGGTCGCGGTCTGGAACGTGCTGGTTGTCCTCCCGCTCGGCGCGATCTGTACGATATTCGTCTGGACCACGCCGACGCTCGAACAGCTTGGCTGGATGGCGGCCATCGGCATTCTTGAGATGATCAACCAGCGGGTGCTGGCGCGCGCCTACGTTCAGGGCGATGCGATCCTGGTGGTCGGGCTGCATTATACGCGGCTCCCCATAGCGGCCATCGTCGGGTTCCTGATGTTCGGCGATGTGCCCGAAATCTGGATCTGGATCGGCGGCACCGTGATCGCGTTCGCTGCAATCTTCCTCGCTCGTAGTGAGGTAAAAGCGGCGAAAAAGGCCAGCGGGCAGTGAACGACCGAAAATTCATCACCGCCCGGATCGAGGAATGGGTCGGGACCTGGCCGACTGCCCTGCAGGCGGCCTTCTGGATGCTGATCATCGGCACGCTGGTGACCTTTACGCTGGTGTTCGCGCGGCGCGTCAGCCCGGAAATCCACGTGTTCGAGATCGTGTTCTTTCGTTCGCTGTTCGCGCTGCTGTTCGCCGCCCCGATGCTGATCAAAAAGGGCGTGTCGTCAATCCGCATCAACCGGCCCGGTCTCGTGACCTTCAGGGGCGGGCTGGCGTTTTTCGGCAGCGCTGCGTTTTTCTATGCCGCGACCCTGATGCCGCTTGCCGACGTGACCTCGATCATTTTCATCCGGCCCATCGTGGCGACGGTCGCCGCGATCATCTTTCTGCATGAGATCGTCGGGCTGCGCCGCTGGTCGGCCATCCTATGTGGTGTGATCGGCGCGCTGATCATTGTCCGGCCCGGCTTCGCGGACCTCAATATCGGTGTGCTGTTCGCGCTGGTGACCGTATGCACGCTGACCTGGAACACCATCAATCTGAAGGTCCTGACGCGGCACAATACCTCGGACGCGCTGGCCGTCTGGCACATGGCGGTGATGATGCCGCTCGGCGGGATCGCGTGCCTGTTCGTCTGGACGACGCCGACGCTGGAACAGCTTTTCTGGATGTTCCTGATCGGCGTGTTCGAGCTGTTCTCGCAGCGCGCGATGTCGCGCGGTTACAAGGCCGCCGATACGACGGTGCTGATGGCGTTTACCTTTCTGCGCCTGCCGGTCGCCGCCGTGCTCGGCTTCTTCCTGTTCGGCGAGGTGCCCGAAATCTGGGTATGGGTCGGCGCCGCCGTTATTGCCGCATCCTCGATCTATATCGCGCACCGCGAATCCGTGACGGCGAAGGCGAAATCGTGAGCGGTGCCCGATTATGAGCGGGACCACCCGAGGCGCGCTGTGGATGACCACCGCGGTCGTGCTGTTCTCGATGATGACCATACTGATCCGTATGGTGGGCGACGATATCCCGCCCTACGAGATCATCTTCGTGCGCGGCATGGTGTCGATGGCGATTCTCGTCCCGTGGCTGATGCGCGTCGGCATGGTCGGGCTCCGCACTTCCAGGAAAGGATTGCTGTTTTCGCGCGGCGCGCTGACCAGCATCGGGCTGATCCTGTGGATATACGCGCTGACCCGCATGCCGCTGGCCGAGGTCGTCGCGCTGCATTTCACCCTGCCGCTATTCGGCGTGATTCTCGCCGTGATCTTCCTGCGCGAACAGGTCGATGCGCACCGCTGGGGCGCCATAGCGCTGGGCTTCCTCGGCACGGCGGTGATTCTGCGGCCCGGCGTCGCGGCGATCGATCCGGTGGCATTTCTCGTGCTGGCCTCGGCGCTGGCCTATGCCGGGACCGGCGTGGTGACCAAGATCCTGGTGAAGACAGAAAGCTCCGCGGCCATCGTGTTCTATGTCAGCCTGTTTACCGCATTGGCGTTCGCCATTCCCTGCGCCATCCACTGGGTGGCCCCTTCGCCGGAGCAGTGGGCGATGCTGCTGGCCATTGCGCTGTTGAACGTGCTGGGGCAGAGCTGTCTCAACCGCAGCCTGACGGCCGCCGACGCCAGCTTCGTCCTGCCATTCGATTTCCTCCGCCTGCCTTTCGCCGCGGCCGCCGGCGTGTGGCTTTTTTCCGAAAGCCCCGACATCTGGACATTCATCGGCGCCGGAATCATCTTCGGCGCGACCTACTATCCGACCTGGCGGGAGAGGCGGAAACGGGCAAGGGCGCCGGACTGATCTGGATCAATGCCCGATTGATCCGGCGCAGATAGGTAGGGTGCGATATTCCTCGCAAACGGAGAGCACCCATGAACCATCATCACAGAAAGATCCTGCACAAGATTTTTGCCCATCCGATAAGCAGCAACCTGTCCCTGAAGGAAGTAGAGAGTGTGCTGAAGGAGCTGGGCGCGGAAATAGACGAGGCGCATAGCGGGAAGATTCACGTGTCCCTGAACGGGCACACCGCCAATTTTTCGCACGGCCATCACAGCCTGCCGAAGGAAGAGGTCGCGCAGATCCGGAAGTTTATCGAAACCTGCGGCGTCGACCCCGAACGCGACTACCCGGTCTGATTTTCGCAGGCGCTAATGCGCCTCGTTCCAGTTCGCGCCCGTGCCCGTGTCGCAGACCAGCGGTACGGAAAGGTCGGCGGCGGCTTCCATGACGGCGCGGACGGTTTCGGTCGTGGCGTCGAGCTCCTTCTCGGGCACCTCGAAAATCAGCTCGTCATGCACCTGCAGCAGCATTTTCGCCGATAGCCCGGCCTCCGACAGCGCGCCCGGCATGCGGATCATGGCGCGCTTGATGATATCGGCGGCGGACCCCTGCAGCGGCGCGTTGATGGCGGCGCGTTCCTGGAAGTTGCGGCGCGCCGGGTTCTTGTCCTCGATGCCCGGCGTATGGATACGCCGGCCGAAGATGGTCGAGACGAAGCCCTGCTCGTGCGCCTGTTTCTTCATCCGGTCCATATACTCGACGACGCCCGGATAGCGTTCGAAATAGGCCTCGATATAGCTCTTGGCGTCCGATTGCGGGATCGAGAGCTGGCGCGCCAGCCCGAACGGCGAGATGCCGTAGATGATGCCGAAATTGATCGCCTTGGCGCGGTTTCGGGTCGGCGAATCCAGCTCGTCTATGGGGATGCCGAAAACCTCCGAGGCTGTTATGGCGTGAATGTCGGCGCCCTCGCGGAAGGCCTGTTTCAGCGCGTCGATCCCGGCGACATGGGCGAGAAGCCGCAACTCGATCTGAGAATAGTCGGCGGACAGCAGAACATGGCCCTTCTCGGCGACGAAGGCGGTGCGGATCTTGCGGCCTTCCTCGGTGCGGACGGGGATGTTCTGCAGGTTCGGATCGTTTGACGACAGTCGTCCGGTGGAGGCGATGGCCTGGGCGTAGGAGGTATGGACGCGCTTTGTCTTCGGGTTGATCTGGCCGATCAGCGCGTCCGTGTAGGTGCTCTTGAGCTTCGACAGCTGCCGCCAGTCCAGCACACGGGCGGGCAGGTCGTGCCCCTGCGCGGCGAGACCCTCCAGCACGTCGGCGCCGGTGCCGTAGGCGCCCGTTTTACCCTTCTTGCCGCCGGGCAGCGACATCTCGTCGAACAGAACTTCGCCAAGCTGTTTGGGAGAGCCGATATTGAATTCGTGCCCGGCAAGCCCGTGGATCTCCTCGCCGAGCTGCGCAATGCGCTTCTCGAAATCGTCCGACAGTTCCTTCAGCATCGCGGCGTCGACCTTGATGCCGGTCTCTTCCATCTGCTGGAGCACACCGACCAGCGGCCGCTCGATTCGTTCGTACACCGTGGCCATATGCTCAAGGGCGAGCCGCGGCTTGAGTACGGCATGAAGCCCGAGCGTCACGTCGGCGTCTTCAGCCGCGTAATCGAGCGCCGCATCGAGCGCGACCTCCTCGAACCCGATTTTATTCCGTCCCGTACCGGTGACCTCGCTGTACTTGATGTTGGTGCGGCCCAGATGGATCTGCGTCAGCTCGTCTAGCCCGTGCCCGCGAAGGCCGCCGTCCAGCACATAGGACAGCAGCATCGTGTCGTCGACCGGTCCGACCGCGACATCGTGCCGCGCCAGCACTTCGAGATCGTACTTGGCGTTATGCAGCAGCTTGAGCGTGCCGGGGTCTTCCAGCATCGGCTTCAGCGCTGCGATGGCCTTCTTCATCGCGATCTGTTTAGGCGCGCCTTTGTCGCCGCCGCCGTCTGCACTCCCGTCGAGATCCAGGCTCCCCTGTTCGCGCGGCGCGACATGGCCGAGCGGGATATAGCAGGCGCGCGCGCCATCGACCGGTTTCGGCAGGGCGAGCGATACGCCGACGAGGTCGGCGATAAGGGAATCGAGCGAGGTCGTTTCGGTATCCACCGCGACGAGACCCTGCGTCATGGCGGCCTCGACCCAGCGGGCGAGGGCCTTCTCATCCTGCACCAGCGCGTAGCCGCCTTCGGACGCCGCCGCGCCCGACTCGGTCCTTTCGTCGTCGTGATCGACCAGATGTCCGGCAGTCGCTAACTCCGATTTCACCCGCGCGAGGATCGACTTGAACCCCTGTTTCTCCAGGAACCCGATCAGCGTATCCGGGTCGGGCTCTTCCAGTTCGAAGCTGTCATAACTTCGGTCGACCGGCACGTCGTCGCGCAACGTCACCAGCTGCAGCGAAATACGGGCGAGCTCCGCGTTCTCGATCAGGTTCTGTCTCCGCTTGGGCTGCTTGATCTCTTCCGCCCGGTTCAGCAGCGTTTCCAGGTCGCCGTACTCGCCCAGCAGCTGCGCTGCCGTCTTGACGCCGATGCCAGGTACGCCCGGCACGTTATCGGTTGAATCGCCGGCCAGCGCCTGCACCTGCGTCACCAGCTCCGGCCCGACGCCGAACTTTTTCATCACCTCGTCGGGGCCGATCGGCGTTCCCTTCATCGGATCCTGCAGGGCGATGCCGTCGCCGACCAGCTGCATCAGGTCCTTGTCGGATGACACCACCGTGACCTCGATCCCGTCGGCGGCGGCGGCCTTCGCGTAGGTCGCAATTAAATCGTCGGCCTCATATCCTTCCATCTCCACGGTTGGCAGGCCGAACGCCTTCACCGATTCGCGGATCAGCGGGAATTGCGGGATCAGATCTTCCGGCGGCGGAGGGCGGTTGGCCTTGTATTCGGCATAGATGTCGCTCCGGAACGTCTTGCGCGCGGTATCGAACACGACGCATAGATATTCGGCCTCCGAATCGTCGACCAGCTTCAGCAGCATCGAGGTAAAGCCGTACACTGCGTTGACTGGTGTGCCGTCCGGCCGGGTCATGGGGGGAAGCGCATGATAGGCGCGGAAGATATAGCCCGACCCGTCGATCAGAATCAGCCGGTCCGGTGCGCCGTCAGCGCCTTTCGAGGCCGTCGCTTCCTTCGCCTGTGTCGCCATGATGTCGCTCCCGTGAGTCTGCCGACAAGATGCCGCAGGGACAGGGAGGAGTCGAGGGGACATCGCCTCTACTCTCTGGGTTTCGAGGCGCCGGGTTTCGGGGGAAGCGAGTTCGCTCCTCTATCGGCGGAAATCTTCAGCCTGTCAGCGCCTGCCGGATCGATTTATGGCGGGTAAAGGCGAATACGATGACGGCCGCGCTGAATCCCGCCCCGGCCAGCAACGGCCACTGGAAGCCGTAATACCCCGAAACGCCGCCGATCAGCAGCGCGCCGACGGCCGGACCGGAACGGTTGAGCAACCCCCAGAGCGACATGACACGGCCCCGCAGGTCGCCCTGCACGGTCGACTGCACGATGACCTGTCCGGCGATATTGATCCCTACCTGAGACATGGACAGGAAGACCACGCAGCCGGCGGCGAACCAGAAGTCGGAGCGCGTGATAAACAGGGTGAGGAACACAAGGGAACAGAAGATCGCGATCCAGTAAGCACGTAGAATCGTTTCCACCCGGGTCAGGTTCCCGATCAGCGGTCCCGCGACGATCGCCCCGAGCCCCGCGGCGGACACCATGACTGCGACTCCTTCCTTCGGATCGTGACCGAACACTGTTTCGGACAGACCAGGCAGCAGCTCCATATAGGCGCGGAGCAGAACTGAAGACACGGTCATGTTGAGAAACAAATACTTGATCGCCGAATGACGAATGACGTAGCCGAACCCTTCCTGAAGATGGGCGAACATGCTGCGCCCGGCTGCCGCGCGCTTGTCGGGATTGACCAGTTCCACGAAGAAAAGCGCGACCAGAAACACCAGGTAGGCTGCGGCATTGGCGGCGAAGACCATCCCGGCGCCCCAGATCACGAGAATAGGCGCAGCAAGCGCCGGTCCGACAAAGCGGCCAAGGTTGAACAATGTCGAGTGCAGCGCTATGGCCGAAGACAGGTCTTCGCGCGGCACCAGGTTGGGTCCGATGGCCATCCGGACCGGCGTCCAGAACCCGGCGGCAAGCCCGTGAATCACGGCGAAAAAGGTCAGCAGGTAGATATCGACCAGGTCGGCCAGGGTCAGGGCCGCAAGCAGCGCCGTTACGACCATAATCGCAAACTGGACGATGCGCGCCATCTTGAGGCGGTCATGCCGGTCGGCAAGCGTTCCCGCGATGGGCGCGATCAGGATGCCGGGCAGCGCTTCGGCGAGCGCGACGATTCCAAGCCACCAGCCGGAATGAGTCAGATCCCAGGTCATGTACTGGAGGCCAATCCGGTAGAACCAGACCCCGGCGCCGGACAGCCAGCTCGACAGTTCCACGATCACGAAATTCCGGTGCCGGAAGGCGCGCAGAATGCTCTTGTTTGCGAGCATGTCGATCAGGGAAGCGAACATTGGCACTTCAATGGAATAGCCGGCAAATCGAGCCAGCGAAGAAACCCAGTTTACGTCTGCGGCGTGCGCATTACACCCGAAAGGATGCCGGGTTCAGGTCGTGGACCCGGATTGCGCGCGTTTCACCACCTCGTCCGGAATGTCGTCGAACGAGGTGTAGTTGAGCGTATAGAGGCTGGCGTAAAGGCCGCCATTTTCCATTAGCTCGTCGTGAGGGCCGATTTCCCGGACCTCGCCGTCCTGCAGTACGACGATCCGGTCCGCGCCGCGGATGGTCGCGAGCCGATGCGCGATGACGATGCCGGTACGTCCTTCCAGCAGCCGCTTGAGCGCGACCTGAATCTGGCGTTCCGTGTAGGAATCGATATTCGCGGTCGCTTCGTCCAGTACGAGAACGCGCGCATCCGCGACCAGCGCCCGGGCGAAGCTGAGCAGCTGCCGCTGCCCCATGGACAGATTGCCGCCCTGCTGGTCGAGCATCGTATCGTAACCGTTGGGCAACCGGCTGATGAATTCGTGCGCGCCCACCAGTTTCGAGGCTTCGATCACCTGGTCGCGCGTCGCATTGGTGGTGCGGTAGCGAATGTTCTCGAACACGGAGCCGGTAAACAGGAACGGGTCCTGAAGTACCATGGCGACATGCCGGCCAAGGGCTGGCCGGGCATATTGACGGACATCGATACCGTCGATGAGGATTTCGCCGTCCCACACGTCGTAGAACCGCTTGAGCAGGGCCGTTATGCTGGTTTTCCCCGATCCTGTCGGGCCTACCAGCGCGACCGTTTCGCCGGGCTTCACGGAAAAACTGATATTCTTCAGGATCGGCTGGTTTTTCCTGTAGCCGAAGGTGACGTTCCGGAAATCAATGGCGCCCCGGATATCGTCGGGATCGATTGCATCCTGCGCATCGGTGATGGTCAGAGGCACGTCCAGCACTTCGAAGATACGCCGGCCTGACGCCATCGCCCGCTGCATCACGCTGTACTGGATGGTCAATGACCGGATGGGATCGAAGAAGCGCTGTACGTAGAACAGGAAGGCGACCATGACGCCGACTTCGAGTTCCCTGTCCAGCACCATCGAACCGCCCACCAGAACCACGATCGCCATCGCGGCGCCGGTCAGCGTATCGACGATCGGCACCATCACCTGGGCGAAACGGGCCGACATGAAATGGGCGTGACGGTTCTCCAGCGCTTTTTCGGTAAAAAGCTCGAAATTGACATCCTCGCGGCGCATGCCCTGTACCGTACGGACCGCATGAATGCCCTCGGCGAGCGCGGCATTGGCCGTCGAGTTGGTGACCCGGGCTTCTCGGAAGGCCCGGCGCGCCCGCGGCAGCCAGATCAGCCGAACCAGCAGCAGCACCGGCACGACGGAAAGCGTCAGCGCGCCGAGCTGGAAATCGAGGTTGAGCATGATCACGACAATGCCGAACAGCAGCACCATGTCGCCGAACGCGGTGATCGAGTTTTCCAGAAATTCCTGCAGCGCGTAGACGTCGCCCTGAAGCCGCGACATCATCCTCCCGACCTCGGTATTGTCCATGAAAGCCAGTGCGACGTCCTGCAGATGGGCGAACATGGCTGTGCGCAGGTCGAATATCACGTTCTCTCCGGTAATCCCGACCAGCAGATCCTGAATGCGACTGGCCAGGAAGCTCAGCGTGATGACGCCGGCGAACAGCGCGACTGCGATGCCCAGCGCATCGGCGCCGGCGCCCTCGGCGACGATGGCGTCGTCGATGGCGTAGCGGATGACCAGCGGTATCGCGAGCTGCGCGCCCGTAAAGGTCAGCAGGGCCGCCACAGCGATATAGAGCCTCCTGCGATAAGGATGGACATACGTCATGAACCGCCGAACGACGTGACCGTCAAAGGCCGCGCCGAACATGTGCTCGTCCATGTCGATCTGCGACCCGACGACGGCGCGGGGCGGACGGTTTTTCTTTGGGTCTTCTTTCGGGGTATTCCCGTCACCAATGGCGCTTGAGAGGGAAGTCATGGCACTGCCTCCTCAAGACCGGCCAGCGGGTCGGAATCGGGATCCTCCAGGCTCTGCAGCGCATGCAGCGCGGCGTATCGCCCGCCCAGAGCGACCAGCTCGTCGTGCGAGCCGCGCTCGATCACACGGCCGTCTTCGAGAAACAGGATTTCGTCGGCATGGCGCAGCGTCGCCAGCCGGTGAGAAACGATGATCGTCGCCGATCTCGCGGCATGGTCCCGCAGCGCCTGACGAATCCGCTGCTCGGTCCCGACATCGATCGCCGCTGTCGAATCGTCCAGTACGAGGATCGCCGGTTCCAGCATGGCGGTACGGGCGATGGCGACGCGCTGGCGCTGTCCGCCCGACAGAGAGACCCCGCGCTCGCCGACCAGCGTTTCGAACCCTGCCGGCAGCCGGTCGACGAATCCGTCGATCTGCGCCACCGACGCCGCGCCGCGGATCGTGTCGTCCTCCGCCCACGGATCGCCGTAGGCGATGTTGTTTTCGATCGAGGCGGTGAACAGGAACGGTTCCTGCGACAGCACCCCGACGGCTGCGCGCAGAGACGTCAGCGTGACGTCCCTGATATCCTGTCCGTCGATCGTGATGCGACCCGCCGTCACGTCGTAATAGCGCGGCAGCAGGTGGGCGATGGTCGACTTTCCGCTGCCCGGCGGGCCGACGATGCCAAGCGTATGGCCGCGCGCAACCTCGAACGACACGCCGTGGAGCACCGGCAGAGGCGTCTTGTCATCGGCGGGAGACGGGTATGAAAATTCGACATTCTCGAAACGCAGCCTGCCGTCGGTCAGCATCAGCGGTTTCGCATTCTCCGCGTCGCGGATTTCCGGCTCGAGATCGAGAACCGCGAACAGCCGCGCGCCGCAGGTCGATGTGCGCGCCACCGAATTGATCATCAGCCCGAGCTGCCGCACCGGCTGCTGCAGGATGGTCATGAAGGTTAGGAATTCGGCCAGCGTGCCGACCGTCATGACGCCTTCAAGGACGCGCAGCCCGCCGACCCAGAGGACCAGCCCCATGGCGACGAAATAGGTATAGGTCATCAGCGTGGTCGAGTAGGTGCGTACCCGGATGCGTTCGTCCGCGAGCTCCATCGCTTCGTCGGAAGCTGCGTCGTATTTCTCCAGTTCATAGGGCTGCGCGCCGAAAGCGCGGACCACGCGGATGCCGGTCAGGTTCTCGTCCATGATCCGGCCCAGAACGGCCATGCGATCCTGCAGCGCCCACCACATGCGCCGGAGCCGCAAGCGCGACTCGGCTGATTTCCACACCACGACAGGCACGAAGGAAAGTGCGAGCGCGCCCATCAGCGCATCGGTCGACAGCATCAGCCAGGCCGCCGCGCTGACCATAATCACAAGAAGAAACACCCGCAGGAAAGCAGTGTTCATGAATGCCCGTACGCCCTCTACATCGAGCATTCCCCGGGTGATCAGTTCACCGGTATGCACGCGGTCGTGAAACGCGAAGCTGAGGTGCTGAAGCTTGTCGTAGAACCGCAGACGGAGCTCGTATGCGATCGAATGGCCGATGGTCTCGCCGCAGTAATTGTGGACCAGCGTAAAGGCGCCGCGCGCAATGGAAGCTGCAAGCAACAGCAGTGCCGCATGGAGCAGAGCATCCTCCGCAACCGAACGGTCCACAGTCGCCGTGCCCAGCAATCCCAGCGCACCATCCACCGCATCGCCCAGAAAACCGGGAATCATGAGCTGGAACGACGTCGCGATAATTGTTGCGACAACCGCCAGCGTCAGCCGCCAGCGGAACTGCGCCGCCATCTTAACGACCCGCCAGAGAACCAGCGCATCGTCCTTCAACGTACGGTTTTCATCCGATTCCATACCGTCGTAGGTGCGGGCATAGATGTCCGTGTTCGGCGTAATGGACTTTACGGCGGACTTCGTACTGGATTGGGGACTGGCCATGGGAGACGAACTATATCACCGCCCGGACAGGAGTGTCAGCAGGGCACACCCACACCCTGTCGCCCTTCATTTATCGTCCCGAATACCACATAATTCCTTCGATAGAACCGTTACAGAGAGCCTGCGTCTCGTGAACAGGAAACAGGATGTCGTCCGGTCGCCGATCGAATGGGTCGTCGATTGGGGAGCTGGGCAGGTATCGCCGATGGACGGGCCGGAGCTGAAATTCCGGTTCGGCCGCTACGTCGACCGCACCCGCGGTTACAACATATTCAGCCATAGGATCTGACCATGGACACCACTGAACATAGGGGCGGAACCGGGCTCGGCGCTCCGGTCAGGCGGGTCGAGGACGAACGTCTCCTGACCGGTACGGGCCGGTATGTCGACGATCTCAACCCGCCAGACACCGCCGTCGCCGTCTTTGTCCGGTCGCCGCATGCGCACGCACGGCTTCTGGGGATCGACACGCAAACTGCCAAAGCGTCTCCTGGCGTTCTTGCCGTACTGACGGGCGAAGACGCCGCGCGGGACGGTCTTGGGCATCTGCATTGTCATTCCTTCCACGAATCCCCTGCGGGTTACCCCACCTACCATTCCACGCAGCCGCTGCTGGCGGAGGAAAAGGTCCGGTATGTCGGCGAAGCCGTGGCGCTTGTCATCGCGGAAACAAGCGGTCAGGCCAAGGACGCCGCCGAACTCGTAGCGGTCAGCTACGACCCATTGCCAGCGGCGACGCTGGCGAACGCGCTTGCCGACGGCGCGCCCAGAGTCTGGGACGATGCCGGGAGCAATATCGGATTCGTTATCGAGTCGGGTAACGCGGCGGATGCGGAGGCGGAGTTCGCGAAAGCCGCCCATGTCAGCACGATCGAGGTCGCCTATCCGCGCGCCACCGCGAACTCGATGGAGCCGCGCGCGACGCTGGCCTGGCGCGAGAAGATGGACGGCCGCTATACGCTCTGCACCAGCGCGCAGGAACCGCACGGCGTCCGAGAAGCGGTTGCCGAAGCCGTCGGCATGCCCATGCAGGATCTGCGCGTCGTGGCGATGGATGTGGGCGGCGGGTTCGGCATGAAGGGCCAGACCTATCCGGAGGAAGCGCTCGTACTATGGGCCGCGCGCCGGCTGGATCGCCCGGTGAAATGGACGGCGGAACGCAGCGAAGCCATCGCCACCGACATGCACGGGCGGGGACCGGTTTCCCAGGCCGCGCTGGCGCTCGACGCCGACGGCCGGATTCTGGCGCTGCGCACCGAGGTCGCAGTTGAGCTCGGCGCCTATCTCAGCGGGTTCGCCGGCGTCCCGCCGAAGAACGGCACGATCAGCTTTCCCGGCACCTATCACGTGCCGGTGATTCACGCGCTGGTGCGGGCTGTCTACACCAACACATCGCTGCTCGGCCCCTATCGCGGATCGGGCAAGCCGGAAGCGACCTATGTGTTGGAACGGCTGGTCGAACAGGCGGCGCGCGAAATGGGCATCGACATCATCGAGATGCGCCGCAAGAACCTGATTGCAGCGGACGCCATGCCCTACCAGACGCCGGGTGGCTATATTTACGA
>Ga0255767_1003824_pt1 | contig 12559 bp, 4 predicted proteins | sample 071ome_24_FD_179967 | JGI IMG/M metagenome (GOLD analysis project Ga0255767, IMG submission 179967) | Coastal salt marsh microbial communities from the Groves Creek Marsh, Skidaway Island, Georgia - 071402CT metaG (version 2) | ecosystem: Environmental > Aquatic > Marine > Intertidal zone > Salt...
CCGACGGGGATGGCTTCGGTGACAACTCCGCGGTGAACGGCGGCGACGACTGCGTGAACGAGTTTGGCCGTTCGAACAAGATGGGCCGCTACGGCTGCCCGGACCGCGACGTGGACGGCTACGCCGACGTGGACGACGCCTTCCCAGACGACTTCAACCAGTGGGCCGACACCGACGGTGACGGTTTCGGTGACAACTACAGTTACGTGCTCGTGACCGTGGACGACCCGGAACATCCCGGCCAGACCCTCGTGCTGCGCGAGGAGATGGGGGATTGGATGATCGACAACCCAAGCCAGTGGTCCGACCGTGACGGCGACGGCTTTGGCGACAACACGACCGGTTTCCAAGGCGACAAGTTCCCCTTGCGGGCCACGCAGTGGGCCGACTTCGACGGTGACGGCTTCGGCGACAACACCGTGTTCAACCTCACGAACCCCACCTATCAGCCCGACGACTGCCGAAAGGAGTTCGGAACCTCCACCGTCGACCGCTTCGGGTGCGTGGACTACGACGAGGACGGCGTGTCCGACCTGAACGACCCCTGCAAGTACGACCCCTCCATCAGCACCGGGACGATTGGCCAGGTGACGTGCACCATCACGAAGCCGACCGACGACGGCTCGGGCGCAGGTGGTGGCGGCGAAGGCTTGGCCGCGAACGTGGACCTTGTGACCGTCGCGCTCGTCGTGGTGGTGGCGCTCGTTGGCGCCGGCATCGGCCTTGCGATGATTGCCCGAAAGGCGGGTCGTGCAGCGGTGATGCAGGCGCGCGCGGAGGCCAAACTCACGGACGCCTCCTTCCAGGAGGAAGAAGAGCGGCGGAAGGAATGGATCCGCTATTACGTCGCGCAAGGCCAACTCGACGAGGCCCGGGCACTCGGCTGGATGGGCGAAGACGTCGCCACCGCCGCCGAGGCTTCTGTCCCGCAGTGGAAGCAGTACGAGATGGAGCAGCAGGCGGCGCAGCAAGCGGCGATGCCGAGCATGCTGGACCTCGACAACCTCTGATCCATGGCTGCCCGCTTTGCGCGTCATCGGACCTCCTCTGAGGTTCCTGCAGGCGTCAGAAGAGATGGCCCGAAGGATGGTGTCCACAGCGCCGATGGCCTTTCATGAACGGACGAGGTTTTGAAGGCGATTTGATTATGAAAGACATGCTTCCGCGGGGGACTCATGCACCGCCGCTCCGCCGTCCTGATGGTCCTCCTGCTCGCGTTCAGCGCCCAGACCGGATTGCTTGCCAACGACCTCCCCCTCGCCCCCCGCGCCGACGCGACGGGCGGGACGGAGGCGACCACCGTCACCATTCCCGCGGGTGGTGAGGTGGCGCGCTACCTCGACCTCGGTCCTGAGGTCCTTGAGGCGGGCATGACCGCCGAAGTCGAGGGCCTCTTCGACGCCCTCGCCTACATGCCCACGTCGTCCGCCATTGCCGACATGGTCTTCGAGAACGGGCACGCATGCCTGTTGACCGTCAACGGAGAGATCGCGTGCTTTATTGTCAGTTACATGGGCAACCAAGCCCTTCTTGGGCAGAACGTCTCGTACGTCGACAATTACGGCACCGGTCGAGCGCCGCTCAGTGTGCCCGCAGCCGAGGGCCGCACGTGGACCTCCATCCACGAAGGCCACACGGGTCAGTCGGGCTTTTTCTGCGCCGTCGACGATGCCGATGCCATCACCTGCTGGGGTCAACTCGGCCGAGACGCGAACTGGAACGACGTGCTGTATGCTGAGATCGCAGATGACGCGAGAGAGCCCGTGGTCCAGCTGGAACTCGGCGCTGCGCATGCCTGCGCCCTGTACGAGAGCGGCCGCTTGGGCTGCTGGGGCGAGGTCAGCCCGGCGTCTGGCCACCCCAACAACGACATGACCTTCAACGGCTCCCTCAACGTCATCGAGCCGCCGGCCGGCACCTCGATCACCGACCTGCTCGTGGGCAGCGACGACAGTTGCATGCGTGTGGACAACGGGGAACTGCTGTGTTGGGGGAACCGGCACGGCTCTTCCACGCCGACCAACGACTCGACCTACGCCACCGCTGGTGTCGAGGCGACCCTTCTCTCGATGGTCCCCGTGAGGGATTCAGATTGGAACAGCGGTCAGTGCATGCTGTTCACCAACGGCAGCGTGGGCTGCTACGGGGTTGGCGTCGATGCCTCGCAACGAGGCAACGCCACGATGCCACAAGACCGGCAGGTGATGACGATGGTCGACCTTCCTTCGGGCACCCAAGCGGTGACCCTGTGGTCGCCCGGAACAACCGGAGGGTGGGAAGGCCCCGTGTGCGCCGACCTCGACGACGGGACGACCGCCTGTTGGGGAAGCGAATACAACGCAACGGACATGATGTGGACGGCGCTCACCACGCCTACGGTGATCACGGACGTGCCCAACGGCACGGTGTCGGTGGGCATGGTCGTCGGATACTCCGTGGGTGGCCCGGTTGTGGCGCTGGACGCCGAGGGCCGCACGTGGCAACAACCCGTCCAATCCTACAACCAACCCTCGAACCGCTCGCTCGGTGAGATGATGGGGCCTGACGGCTACAGCGGTTGGTATGGCGTCGACCTTGCAGGCAACATCCTCTCCGGCATCGCCTCCACGGTCGGCACGCACGACCTGACCCTCTGGGTGAACGATTCAACGGGCGGCGCGACCGCCTACGACTTCGTCATCGAGGTGGTCGACCCCTTCGCGGACACCTCGGTCCTCTACGAATACGAGATTGGCCGATCCATTTCCCAGGATTTCGATGTTGACGCGCTTTGCAACCCGGACTACGGGATGCAGTGCCAAGCCTTCTTTTGGCCTGCTGCGCCGAACGGCATCAGCATCCAGATGGAGGATTGGAACTTTGATCCGATGATGGGCGGCCAGTGGGTCGAACCTGAGTTCGATCCGAAGGTGCGCGGCAAAGCGCTCGGCAACGTCCAGTCCTCGGATTACACCATCGTGGTGCAGCAGTGGGCCAGCGTGTACGGCATGGAGAACTCCCCGTGGCAAACGGGTGACTTCTCCAACATCAACACACTTGCGCTCAACGTCACCCTGAGGTCGAGCACCGAGTCCTACGGGCGCTTGCCAGTGGCGTCCGGTTTCCCCTTCGAAGCGACCGCCGATTTCCTCCTCCCCTTCATCGCAAGCAGCGAATCCTTCGAACTGGACGGCAGCATCGGTGGCTTCGACCTGAACATCTCCACGGAGGACCGGTCCTTTGAGACCGTCCGTATGGTGAGCGGCTCGGTCTGTGCGGACGGGGCCGAAGGGACCTCGTGCTACGGCAGCGTCAGCAACATCTTCGCCTCCTACGAGTCCAACTACCAAATTGTTCGCCCTACGGCGGACGTCAACTACAATTCAATGGCCGCGTCACCGATCGGCGTGACGCCCATCGTTGACGGCGACTTTGACGGCATTGTGGTGGATGGCGGCAGCGCCTGCTGGATGAACAGCATGGACGAGGTCGTCTGCGCCGCCAACCAAGGGTCCTGGAATCTTGGCTACCTTGGCGACGAGACCACGCTCAACGCCATGGGGCTGGCTCCTACCGCGATGTGGGACGGAGCGACCGCGTCGGTCTTTTCCTACTTCCCGTCGTACAACCAGGGACACCTGTGCGCCTCGCTCACCAACCTCACCTTGGTCTGCAACGTTGGCACGAACAACCCGGTGCTCACGGCCGACGCGGGCGAAAGCACGGTGTGGATCGAAAACGCCAACGTTACGGCCTTCGTGTCCATGGGTTATTCGGACGGATTGTGTGTCCTTGCCGGGGAGGGTGACCTCGGTGCCGGCGTTCACTGTGCAGGTGAAAACCTGTACCGTCATTTTGTTGATCAAGGCGAGGACCTCACCTCTGGTGAGTTCCACGCTGCCGAGGCCCCTGTGGACGGCCAAGGTGCTCCGGCCGTGCCCACTTCGGTCTTCAGGTGGTACGGCGCGTGCTCCCAATTCGAGAACAACTCCGTGCACTGCATGGACTCCTACTTCAACAGCACCAACGCCTCCCGAAACTGGGATGGAAGCAACCTCCCCGGCTTGTTCACGGTCCCGGGCATGGGGGCTGTCGTCTCCGATGGAAGGATGGATCAATCGGACGAGTGCGTGCTCGACGACCTCGGGCAGGTCTTCTGCATCGAGATCACCACAAACTGGGACAGCAGCGACTACGTGCGGCCGTCCCACATCCGAGATCTCGGTGTGGAGGTCTACAACCACACGGCCGAATCGCAGTGGGGCGACGAGTGGAAGCGCATGGTGGTACGCAAGGTGGACTTTGGTGGTCCCGTGGTTGACCTCACAAGTACGTGGGAACACATGGCCGCGGTGCTCGAGGACGGACGGTTGATGACCATCGGCTCGGTTCCCGACCGGATGGGCATCGGCGAATCTGCATTCAGGTTCGGTGTCAATGGAGAATCTGAGTGGACCTCGACGAACACCACGCAGGTGAACCCCACCATCCTCGGCCTCACGATCAGCGGCACGCCGCCCGCCGGCTACGGCGACAGCCCCATCGTCAGCGTGTGGGGCAACAGTTCCTACGGCGAGCAGGCGGAGCCCCAAACCGGGTTCACGTGGAACGGCGAAGCGGCGAACGTCTACCCCTTCGTGCTCGACTACGTGCACGCGGTTGAATTCGAGCACGGCTACCTCGAAGTGCTGAGCACCGAGAACGTCTCCATCGCGGTTGACGTGTACTGCGACTGGTGCACGGACTTCACCTTCAGCCCGGCCCTGCCCGGCGACTGGACCTTCGATGCGGACAACGGAAGGATCACCGGCACCCCCGGCACCGCTGGCGCGGCCGTGACCTACACCGTGACGGCCTCGGCCGCGAACGGCTCGGACACCACCGAGGTGACCATCCGCGTGGTGGACGCCTACACCGAGCCCTCCTTGGGCGGCATGGACATGGCGGCGACGAGCGAGGGCAGCCCGCAAGAGTTCCTCGTCAACGTGGCCCTGAACGACACCGTGCTCGTGGACGATGAGGGCGTGACGTCGGAATGGACGATCACCCCCGACCTCCCCATCGGCATGCACCTCGACAAGGACACGGGGCGCATCTTCGGCACCCCCGCGCTGCTCGATGACGCGCCGGTGGCTTACGTCATCAACGCCAGCACCCCGATGGGCACCTCGGCTGAGGTGACCGTGTGGATGCAGGTCGTTAGCGAACTGACGGTGCCCTTGGACACCGACGGCGACGGCACCCCGGACAGCGAGGACGACGACGACGACAACGACGGCGTGGTCGACAGCGAGGACGCCTTCCCGCTCGACGCGAGTGAATCGGCCGACCTTGACGGCGACGGCATCGGCAACAACGCCGACGACGACGCCGACGGCGACGGCGTGCCCGCCAGCGAGGACCAGAACGACCTGGACGCAAGCGTGGGCGCCGCGACCGTGGACGACATGGACGGGGACGGCATCCCCGACGCGCAGGACACGGACCGCGACGGCGACGGCGTGGACAACGACCTCGACGCCTTCCCCGACGACGCTTCTGAAACCGTCGACACCGACGGCGACGGCACCGGTGACGGCGCCGACAGCGACGACGACGGCGACGGCGTGGACGACGCGAACGACGCCTTCCCGCTCGACGCCAGCGAATCGGCCGACCTTGACGGCGACGGCGTTGGCGACAACAGCGACACGGACGCGGACGGCGACGGCGTGCTCAACGACGTCGACCAGGACGACATGGACGCCACGGTCGGGGCCGCGGACACCGGATCCAACGGGACCGGCACGAACGGCACCGACACCAACGGCACGAACACCAACACCACGGTGACCGACCTTGACGGCGACGGCACCCCCGACGCCGAAGACGACGACATTGACGGCGACGGCGTGCCGAACGCGGAGGACCTCTTCCCCGAGGACGCCACCGAATCGGCGGACCTCGACGGCGATGGCGTCGGGGACAACATGGACGACGACGCCGACGGCGACGGCATCCCTGCCAGCGAAGACGCGGACGACATGGACGCAAGCGTTGGCCGTGTTGAGGCCGGAAGCGAGGACGGCGGTGGCAGCTCAGCGCTGCTGTTGGTTCTCGTTGTGCTCGGCATCGTCGTGATGCTGGCCGTCGTGCTGCGCCGCTCCAACGACGAGGCGTGAGTGCCCCGGACGTATCCCGTCCGCGCACCCCGCTCGCCCTTCCACGGAAGGGTGCTGCGGGGTTGACGCGTCCCGCCACGACCCGCGGAGGCGATTCAGCCCCGTCGCGCCCGGTCGCGCCGCGCACGCGTGGCGAGGTCGTCGTCGAAGGCAAGGAAGGGCAGGGTGTTCCAGGCGTGGTCGTCGTCCAGCGCAGCGAAGGCTTCGTTCGACGCGAGCAAGGCACCGACCGTGAGCACCGTCGGGTTGCTCCCGTCGTCCAGTTCGTACTGATGGCCGGGAAGGACCAACCAGTCCTCTGGAAGGTTGCGCATGCGGCCCCTGAGGTGGGTCAGCGAGGCCCTGAGCGCCTCCGGGTCGCCCCCAAGCAGGTCGGCGCGGCCGCAGCGTCCGAGGAAGAGGCAGTCGCCGGAGACGATCACGCCATGCCCGAGGAAGGTCATGTGGCCCGGGGTATGGCCTGGCGTTCGAACGGCCTCAAAGGCGAGGTCACCGACCTGCAGGGCGGTCGCGACCAGCGGCGCGCACGAGATGGCGGTGGTGTGCGGACCGTCCCAGCCCCGCTCGGCTTCGGCTTCGTGGACCACCACCTCGAAGCCTTCTCCGCCCATCTCGAGCGCCACCTCCACGCCCTTGGCGTGGTCCCAATGGCTGTGCGTGAGCCATGCTCCCGTGAGGTGAAGCCCGCGTGAGGCCGCCACGTCGAACCAAAAGGCGGCGTCGAAGGGGTCGATGACGACCGCTTCGTTCGTCGCCTTGCACACCAGCATGTGGTTCAGGTTCTGCCACTCGCCAAGTTGGGCCTGAAGCACCTCCACGCGGTCGTTTGAGAGGACCACCTGCGCCGTCGCCATGCGCGAGCGATGAACCGCTGCCCTTTCAAGGGGGGCTCGTGATAGGCACGCGATGGGCGAGCGTGGCGTTCTGCGGGCCGCGGCGGTCATGCTGCTGCTCCTGCTTGTGCCCCTGTCCACGCAACCCGCCACTGCGGAAGCCGAGGATGGTCTTCGCATCGACCTTGACCTGTCGGGCCTTGACCGGCCATGGGTGACCGATGGAGCAGCGCTGCTCCTCGACGTGGCCCTCACCAACGGCGGTGAGGTGACCCACGACCTGGTGGTCGACCCGTCGTGTGGCCTCGTGCTCTCGGTCGAAAACAGCCGTGGCGAGCGCGTGGTGGACGGCACGACCTCCTGCCGCGGGCAGGAGCGTGGTCTGCGATTGGAACCGGGAGCCTCCGGCCTGTCAACGCTGCTTGACTTCAACGCGAGCGCTTTGGGCCTCAGCGACGGCACCTACACCCTCGTTGTCCACGAAGCGGTGCTTGGCACCTCCTCGACGGTCGACGTGGAGGTCCGCCGCTCCATGTCCTGGCCCGATGCCCTCCACCTCGACCTCCTTCCTGTCCAGCGCAGCGAGCAGGCCGACGGCGGCGACGTGGTGCTCATGCGCTGGCGCAACGCCGGTGCCAGCACGGTGACGTGGCCGCAAGGGGACTGTGACATGCACGCGGTCGCGGACGCATGGCGAAGCGTGGCCGCCTGCGACGGGCAGCAAGAAGCGATGGCGCCGTGGGAAGTGCGCTTCGCAGGCGTCCTCCCCATGTCCGCGAACCTTCTCAACGAGGCCGGAGACCTCGTGCTCTCCACGCCAAACGGGGAGGTTGTCGCCTCCTACACCCCTGTTCACGTCGACGCTCCGCCCGCCGGCCTCAGCCTTGACCTCACGATGCCTGCGGCCGCCCCGAGCGTGGTCGGGCGAGGCATGGTCGTTGAGCCAACGCTTTCGTTGACGTACGACGGGAACGAGGACCTCGCCTTCGATACCTCGACGACCTGCCGCGCGGACTGGTGGGCGGTCGACACCTCTGGACGCATCGTGTACGACAGCCGCTGGATGGCCCCGTGCACGCCATCGGAGCGTTCCATGACGATCGCCCCAGCGTCGAACCTGACCTTCCAAGGCCTCGGGTGGGGGCTGGTGGACGGGGACGGATGCACCGTTCCCAGCGGCACCTACGCGCTCGTCGGCCGTATCGACGCCCTTGACGCGACGTCGGCGTCCGTGCTGAGGGTTGAGCACGAAACCAACGACGGCTGTGCGGCGATCGACGACGTGTCCATCCTCCCTTCGATTGTGGCGGGAGCCGACGACACGCCAGACCTCCACCTCGAGCTCCGAGGTCCGGAGGAAGGCACGGAACTGGTCCTCCAAGGCACGTGTGCGGGTATTCTGCGCATTTTTGACGAAAGCTCCAACCTGCTCATCGAGCGCGTTGTTGGCTGTGGAGGCCGCTACGTGCGTCACCACATGCTTCCCAACGCCGAGGCTGTGCTGCAACTCGACTTCGCCGGCCTCGACCTCAGCACCGCCAACGGCCAGGTGCTGGACGACGGACGCTACGTGCTGGAAGTGGACCTCAACGCTGGCGCGCCCATTCGCCACCGCTCCCTCGTGACCATCGCGCTCGCCGATGACGGCGAGGAGCAGGACGAGGACCCGGACGTCCCGGTCGTCGAAGCACCGCTGCTCACCGAGGAGGGCGTGTGGTCTGGCCTGCAAACGGCCGACGGTGCCTGCTGGTTGCTTCAGGTGCAATCCGATCGCTTCCTCGCCTTGTCCTCCGGTCCAGATGGATGGGGGCCAGCGCAAGGCCTCCGTGGCGTCTACCACCTGCGGTCCACGGAAGCGGCAGGCGCGTGTGCCAACGTGGACGCTGAGCCCGTGGTTGTCGTCGACGTGCTCGAAGAGCGCACGACAACGGCTACCGTTGAGGAGTCGACCTCGTCCTCCACCACGGACGACCCGTCGGTGGTTGAGCCCGCACCGGCTCGCCTCGAGGAGGTGGAGGTGCTTCCCGTCCTCGTCGTTGCGGTGGCGTCAACCTCCCTGATGGGACTGCTCGTCTCCTTGGTCCTCACCAACGAAGCGTGGCGCCTGCCCGCGTCCACTGCGGGGCTGTGGATGCTCGGGGTGATGGGCCGAACGAAGGAGACCAGCGATGGGAAATTCCAGCGGGGGCGCATCATGGGCTACCTCGAAGCGAATCCCGGATGCCACTTCCGCGCCCTGATGAGCGCGCTCGACCTGTCGAACGGACAGGCGGCCCACCACCTCCGCGTGATGGAGCAGGAGCAGCAGATCTGGCGGAAGAAGGACGGACGCTTGGTGCGCCTCTACCCGCTCAACGGTCAGATGCATCCCGACACCGCCGACGACGACTTGCCCGTTCCTCCACTTTCGCCCGACCCGTCCTCGTTGCAGGGACGGATCCTTTCCCTCCTCGACGACGACGGCCTCATGGGGGATTTCCCTACCCAGGCCGACCTGGCACGTCGCCTCGAGCGAAGCCAACAGCTCGTCTCGCACCACCTTCGGACCCTCGAACGGTACGGGCTTGTCGAGAAGCGGAAGATGGGGGTGCGCCAACGCTACGTGCTGACCCGCGAAGCCGTGTTCTTGCTCGAGCGCACCGAGGGTCAGCAGCGCTGAAACCACGGGGTGGGCTTCAAAACGGGGCCTCTCGTCGTGACGACGAGGCTGAAGTCGATGGTGGACGAACCCATCCGCGTTGACGAGGAAGGCTGGCAACAACGCTGGACGGACGCCGGCGTCTTCGTGGCCCCCAACGAGGGGGAGGGGCCCTCCTTCTATTGCCTCGAGATGTACCCCTACCCGTCGGGCAAGATGCACATGGGGCACGTCCGGAACTACTCCATTGGGGACGCCGTCGCACGGTACAAGCGCATGCGCGGCTTTGACGTGCTCTACCCGATGGGGTTCGACTCCTTCGGCATGCCCGCGGAAAACGCGGCCATCGAGGAAGGCGGCCACCCGTACGACATCACCGAGCGCAACATGGCGAGCATCACCTCGCAGATCAAGCGAATGGGCTTCTCCTACGACTGGGACCGGATGGTCAAGAGCCACGACCCGGAGTACTACCGCTGGAACCAGTGGATGTTCACCCGCATGCTCGAGGCAGGTGTGGCCTACCGGGAGCGCGCACCTGTGAACTGGTGCGCGTCGTGCACCACGGTGTTGGCCAACGAGCAGGTCAAGGCGGGGCGCTGCTGGCGCTGCTCTGGCCCCGTCGTGCAGAAGGACATGGACCAGTGGTTCCTCGACGTCCCTCGGTACGCTCAGGAACTTGTCGACGGCCTTTCGTCCATCGATTTCCCGGAAAACGTGGCGCTTCTGCAGAAGGATTGGCTTGGCCGCTCGGAAGGGGCCGAGATCACGTTCAGCCTCGAAGGGGGCCTTGGCGAGGTGTCCGTGTTCACCACGCGTCCGGACACCCTCTTCGGTGTCACCTTCCTCACGCTCGCTCCTGAGCACCCGATGGCGCCCGGCCTCATGGCTGGCCGGCCGGAGGAAGACGCGTGGGCGAGCCTGCGCGACGAGGTCGCCCTGCTCTCTGAGTTCGATCGCATCAAGCAGATGAAGGCCAAAAAGGGCGTCGATTCAGGCCTCTTTGCCCTGCACCCCCTCACCGGAGAACGGGTTCCTGTGTGGTTTGGGAACTTCGTCATCGCTTCCTACGGGACGGGTGCGGTGATGGGCGTCCCTGCCCACGACCAGCGCGATTTCGAGTTCGCAACCGCGATGGGCATCCCCATCCGCCGCGTGCTCCTTGGCTCGGACGACGACGATGCGGACGCGCCGCTCACCCAGGCCTACGAGGACCTTGGAACGATGGTGTCCTCGCCGCTGCCGGGGTTCGATGGGCTCTACGGCGAGGCAGCGAAAACCGCCGTGGTCGACGCGCTGATGGCGTCCGGATGCGGCGAGCGGACCATCAACTGGAAAATTCGGCCTTGGCTCATTTCTCGGCAGCGGTACTGGGGCACGCCCATCCCTGTCGTGCATTGCGATGCGTGCGGCATGCAACCCGTTCCTGACGACCAGCTCCCGGTGGTGCTGCCACGCGACGTGTCCTTCACCGGCACGGGCAACCCGCTGGCGGGGTCACCCTCCTTCCGGGAAGCGTCCTGCCCCTCGTGCGGCGGTCCCGCCGAGCGTGAAACCGATACCATGGACACCTTCGTTGATTCCTCGTGGTACTTCTTGCGCTACACCGACCCGCGCAACCCTTCGATGCCGGTGAACCGCAAGGTCGCGAACCGCTGGATGAACGTGGACTTCTACTGCGGCGGCATCGAGCACGCCCAGATGCACCTCATCTACGCTCGCTTCTGGACGAAGGTGATGCGTGACCTCGGCCTGCACGACATCGACGAGCCCTTCCAGAGCCTGCTGTGCCAAGGGATGGTCAACAAATCCGCCCCCTGGTGCGATGCCTGCGGACTGACCTTGAGCGTGCAGCACGAAGGCGCACCGTGCCCGCATTGCGGTGGCGACCTCGGTGAGCGCAGCGCCAAGATGAGCAAGTCGCTCGGCAACACGGTCTCGCCGGAGGCGATGATCGAGCGGTACGGTGCCGATACCGTCCGCTTGTTCATGCTCTTCGCCGCCAACCCGACGGCCGGTATGGACTGGTCCGATGCGGCCGTCGAGGCCAACCATCGCGTGGTGCAGCACCTCCTCGGCCTGCCTGAGCACCTGCTCGCGTGGTCGGGCGAGGCGCATCCGATGGACGCCTGGATGATGGCACGTCTGGACCAACGGACCCATGAATGGGCCGAGGCGATGGAAGCCTACGACCTGCGTCGAGCGGTGGAGATCAGCCATTACGACCTCGTGAAGGACCTCAACTGGTACCTGCGCCGGGCCGAGGGCACGGCCGCCCTCGGGCAAGCCTTGGTCGAACGGTGGGCGCACCTGCTCGCCGTCTCCACCCCACACATGGCGGAGGAGTGGTGGGCGGCCGCCGGGCACGACGACCTGCTCGCCGCACAGGTCCTCGAGATGCCCTCGCCCCTCAGCGAGGCTTCCATCGCCCTGCTCGACGGCGAAGTGCACCTTCGCGACATGCTCGACCACGCCCGTCGGGTGCTGACGGTCGCGGAACGTCACCTCGACGGCCCTGCACGCAGCGCCACCTTCGTCGTCGGGGCGCCGTGGCGCAGGGCGCTCGCGCAAGCAGCCCTGAACCACCTCGATGCCGGTGAACCGGTGAAGGCCTTCGGCGGACGCTTGGACTCGCTCGGCCTGCTTCCCGACGAGCGCTTGGGTGAACTTCGCGGCTTCTGGGGGAAGCGCATGCTGCCTCAAGTGTTCAAGTGGGACGACGAGACGCGGCGCATGCTCACCTCCGGCCTTGATGAGGCGGCCAACCTCCGCGCCAACGCGTCCTTCATCGCCAGCACCCTCGACCTGGACGTGGTGCAGGTGGTGGTGGCCGAGACGCCCGAAGACACCACCGACCGGGGCCCTGCTGCGATGCCGTGGTCCCCCTCCGTTGTCTTCGAGTGATCATTCCTCTTCGAGGGAGACCGAACGCTTCGTTGGCGGCGAAC
>Ga0255767_1003827_pt1 | contig 12554 bp, 8 predicted proteins | sample 071ome_24_FD_179967 | JGI IMG/M metagenome (GOLD analysis project Ga0255767, IMG submission 179967) | Coastal salt marsh microbial communities from the Groves Creek Marsh, Skidaway Island, Georgia - 071402CT metaG (version 2) | ecosystem: Environmental > Aquatic > Marine > Intertidal zone > Salt...
GCGGCGGACACCGCGCCGAACACGGAAACCGTGGCCTTCGCCGATCTGCGCCTGTCCGACCTGCGCGTGGCGCGGCATGAGGGCACGACCCGCAACCTGCGCGACCGGCGCTTCGACCTCTATCGCGTCGTCTGGAACCGGGCGCGCGATTGACGCAGACTGATCCCCGGGACGCCCCGGGAAGGAATGCACGCTTGAAAACTGTTCTTGCCGCGCTCGCGATTCTGGCCGCCATGGCGATGGCCACGCCCGCAGGGGCGCAGACCAGCGTTCAGCCGCTCGCCGGACCGAACCTGGACGGCGATGCCTATTCGGCGCTGCGCGAAAACGCGGTCCACGAGGTGCTGACCGTGACCGCGGTGGCGAAGTCGAAGGCATCGTCCCAGACCCGGGCGCTGACCATCGGCCCTGATTTCGTGCTGGAGCAGGACGGCGACACGGTCCGCCTGTACGACTTCCGGTTCCGCCGTCTGCTGACGCTCAACCCGGACGTAAAGACCTTCACCAATGAATCCCTGTACGGCCACGCCCGTACGCGGTTCGCATTCCTGCAGAACAACCTGAGCACGGGGGGAATCGGGATCGGGGCGGGCCTGGTCTCGGGCGTCTCTCCTGCCGCGCTGCGCTTCGCGAACGAACACCTGAACGGCATGGACCACCCGGCAGACGTCGCCTATGGCAACATGCCGAAGCCGGAACTGGTGTTGCGCCGCGACGGTTCCGCACTGACAGGCGTGCTCAAGGGCGCCGGTGCAGACGACGAGCCGCTGCTGACCGCAACCATCGGCAGGACGGGCTTTCCCTCCGAGGATCATGCGCGCAGCTTCCAGGCCTGGCTCGCCTGGGGTGCGCGCATGCACCCGCAGACCGCCGCCGCGCTTGTCGGCACCGGGCGTGTTCCCGATGCGGTCTCGTTTGCCTTTCCGGCCGCGCTGCGGAAGCTTAACCCCAACCTGACGCGCGGACAGGCGCTGGAGTTCCGCGATGCCGCGCGCGGCAAGACCCGCTTCGACATCCTGCGCGGCTGGTCGGCAAAGCTACCCGCGTGGGAGCCCTACCTGCCCGAGGCGCTGGTCGCGACCATGGTGGCGGCCGCCAACGGAACAGCGCCGAACGGGCCGGCCAGCGACGAGGACTTCATCACCGAAATCGGTGTGCTGCTCGACACCGGCCAGTATCTCGATGCCGCGCTGGTGGGCCTGCACGCCAGCCACCCCTATGACGGCTGCCAGGGCGAACACCGCGCGCGGCAGATCTGCACGGTGATAAAGGGCATGATGAACAAGGTTCGCACGGACCGCGGGGTGCGCATTCTGTTCACGGGCTTCGCACAGGAGCAGCAGCGTAATTTCCGCGGTGCGGCCCAGACCTGGGTGAAACTGCGGATCCTGAACCTGGCGCGGCTCGACATCCTCGATTTCATGATCGCCAATGCGCTGGTCGAGGCGCAGAAGAAATCGCCGCTGGAAGGTGAGATGGGTGTTGCCTTCGGCAAGCTGCCCGAATTGTTTACCCGCTCGCTCGCCGCCGACCCCTACGACCCGGCACGCTACCGCGATATTTTCAACTACCTGCACGCTGCCGCAACCGGGCTGGCGGAACGCTACACCGTGCCGATCCAGGCCCAGGCCCTGATCGACCTTGCGCAGGCCTTGCCAGACCGGCTGATGCCGAGGATCATCACCCAGATCGTGGAGGCGAACGATCGTATCGCCGGGGATTACCCGGTGCTGTTCCCCGTGTTTCCGAACCCATAACAATAAACAAGCCGAGCGAAACCCATGGCCGCCATCGACACTGCCCTGAACATCGAGGATTTGCGCCGTATGGCGAAACGCAGGCTCACCAAGGGCCTGTTCGAGTTCTGCGACCGCGGCTCGGAAGACGACGTGGCATTGCGCCACAACCGCGAGGCGCTGGAGCGCATCAAGCTGCGCTCGCGCGTGCTGAACGACACCTCGGCGCGCCACACCCGCTCGACCCTGATGGGCGAACCCGTGGACATGCCGGTGGTGATCGGCCCGACCGGCCCGGCGGGCTTCGTCTGGTACCGCGGCGAGACGGCGCTGGCCCGCGCCGCGTCGAAGGCCGGCATCCCCTTCACCGTCGCCAGTACATCGAACACGCCGATGGAGCAGATCTTCGAGAATGGCGGCGGCGGGCGTCTCTGGTATCACCTCTATGTCTGGCGGGACATGGAGGCCTCGCTCAAGGCCGTGCCGCGCGCGCGCGACACCGGCTTCGAGGCGCTGGTGCTGACAGTCGATTCCACCGTGCCCTACAATCGCGAGTTCGACGTGCGCAACGGGGTCACCATGCCCGTGCGCCTGACGCTCCGGAACATCGCCGATATCGTGATGCACCCGCGCTGGCTGTTCGGCACGGTCGGGCGCTACGTCATGGCCGACGGGCACCTGCCCCGCTACCGGAACATCGACATGCCGGAGGGCCTGTCTGCAACAGGCGTGCGCGACTTCCTGTTCAAGAACGACACTTTGGACTGGGAATTTCTGAAGCGCATCCGGGACATGTGGCCGCGCAAGCTGGTGGTGAAGGGTATCCTGCACCCCGAGGACGCGGCGAAATGTGTCGAGCTCGGCGCCGACTGCGTGATCGTGTCGAACCATGGCGGTATCGCCAGCGACGCGGCGCTCGCGCCGATAGACGTCCTACCCGAAATCCTCCGCGAGGTCGGCGGCAAGGCCGCCGTGATCGTCGATTCCGGCTTCCGGCGCGGCTCCGACATCCTGAAGGGTCTGGCGCTGGGCGCGGATGCGGTGATCGTCGGCCGGGCAACGCTCTATGGCGTTTCGGCGGGCGGCGAGGCCGGGGCGAGCCGCGCGCTCGACATCCTGCAAGCCGAGATGCGCCGCACCATAGGCGTGATGGGGCTGACCAGCATCGACCAGATCACCCGCGATCACGTGGTCACACCGGACCAGTACCCGCTCTAGATCGGCGCGATCTGCGGACGCCTGCTGCCGCGGGCACGACAACGCGGGCAAACTGCCGACTGATCTTCCTCGCGCGTCCATCCGTAGATAGCGCATGTCACATGCTAAATCCTACCTGCCCACTAGGACCTGCGCAACCTGCGGGCGGCCATTCGCGTGGCGGCGCAAATGGACGCAGTGCTGGAACGAGGTGAAGCACTGCTCCGACCGGTGCCGCCGGAACCGAAAAGCGGGCGGCGTCTGACATGTTGAGGTGTGTCGAGCGCGTCGCACCCGGGCCGGCACAGGAATCGGTCTGGGACTATCCGCGCCCGCCGTGTCTGGAGGCGGTGACGGAGTGTCTGCGCATTGTTTTCTGCGGCGAGACGATCGCGAACACGACGGGCGGGTTTCGGGCGCTGGAGACCAGCCATCCGCCGGTTTACTACCTGCCGCCGGATGACTTTGCCGCGCACGCACTTGAGCCGGCAGTTGGACAGAGTTTCTGTGAATTCAAGGGTATCGCCGCCTACTGGGACGTGGTTTCAGATGGCAAGCGCGCAGTACGCGCGGCCTGGAGCTATCCGGACCCGGCACCGGGCTTCGCGCCGATCCGCGATTTCGTCGCCGTCTATGCGTCACAGATGGACGCCTGCTATGTCGGCAACGAACAGGTGCAGGCACAGGAGGGCGATTTCTACGGCGGGTGGATCACGTCGAAGGTGGTCGGCCCGTTCAAGGGCGCGCCGGGAACGCGTGGCTGGTAAGAGCGTCAGATCTGGGAAACCCGAGCCTACTCGGTTTCCTCTGCGACGAACTTCGCCGCACACGCGCCGGTCACTCCCACGCGCGGCGGCGCAAACCCGAAATGCGGTTGGCCGCCGTCAGGCGCGCTGGCCCGTCGCCTCTTCCTCGCGCCCCAGTGCACACAGCACGGACGCCGCGATGTTCGGGGCGGTCAGGCCCGCCTGCTCATACTGTTTCGCCGGGCTGTCATGGTCGATGAAGATATCCGGCAGGGTCAGCGGTCGGAACTTTAGCCCGCCGTCGAGCAGGCCGGCATGGGCCAGGTCGGTCATCACCTGGGTGGCGAACCCGCCGATGGAGCCTTCCTCGACCGTCACGAGCACTTCGTGCTCACGAGCCAGACGGTGCACGAGATCGGTATCGAGCGGCTTGGCGAAACGGGCATCGGCCACAGTCGTGCTCAGGCCATGCGCCGCCAGATCCTCGGCCGCGCGCAGGCATTCCTGCAGACGCCCGCCGAAGGACAGCAGAGCCACCGTGGAGCCTTCGCGCAGGACACGTCCCTTGCCGATTTCCAGCGGAATTCCGACGGACGGCATATCGACGCCCACGCCCTCGCCGCGCGGATAGCGGAAGGCCGAGGGCCGGTCGTCGATCTGTGCCGCCGTCGCGACCATATGGACCAGCTCCGCCTCATCCGCCGCACCCATGATGACGAAATCCGGCAGGCAGCCGAGATAGGCGACATCGAAGGAGCCGTGATGGGTCGCCCCGTCGGCGCCCACGAGCCCGGCACGGTCAATGGCGAAGCGCACGGGCAGCTTCTGGATTGCCACGTCGTGAACCACCTGGTCATAGGCGCGCTGCAGGAAGGTCGAATAGATCGCGGTGAACGGCTTGTATCCCTCCGCCGCCAGACCCGCCGCGAAGGTCACGCCGTGCTGTTCGGCGATGCCCACATCGAAGCAACGGTCGGGGTAGGATTCCCCGAAAATATCCAGCCCCGTCCCCGACGGCATGGCCGCCGTGATCGCGACGACCTTCTCGTCCTTTTCCGCTTCCTTCACCAGCGCGTCCGCGAAGACCTTGGTGTAGCTGGGCGCGTTGGTCTTGGTCTTCACCTGCGCACCGGTCACCACATCGAACTTCGAGACGGCGTGGTACTTCTCGTGGCCACCCTTGTCGGATTCGAAGCCCTTGCCCTTCTGGGTGACCACATGGATCAGCACGGGGGCGTTCTGCCTGCCGTCGCGCACATTGCGCAGCACCGGCAAGAGGTGGTCGATGTTATGACCGTCGATCGGGCCGATGTAGTAGAAGCCCATCTCCTCGAACAGGGTGCCGCCGGTCACATAGCCGCGCGCATGCTCTTCCGCGCGGCGCGCCGCGTCCTCGAAACTTTTCGGGAACATATGCGCCATGTCCTTGGCGACCTGGCGCAGCGAGCGATAGCTTTTCGATGAAATCAGGCGCGACAGATAGGCGCTCATCGCGCCCACGGCGGGGGCGATGGACATGTCGTTGTCGTTGAGGATGACGACGAGGCGCGAATTCATCGAGCCGGCGTTGTTCATCGCCTCATAGGCCATGCCCGCGCTCATGGAGCCGTCGCCGATCACCGCAATCACGTTGTTGTCGTCACCCGACAGGTCGCGCGCCACCGCCATGCCGAGACCGGCAGAAATCGATGTGGAACTGTGGGCGGCCCCGAAGGGGTCGTACTCGCTCTCGACCCGGCGGGTGAAACCGGATAGGCCGCCACCCTGGCGCAGGGTGCGGATACGATCGCGCCGGCCGGTCAGGATCTTGTGCGGATAGGACTGGTGGCTGACGTCCCAGATCAGGCGGTCTCGCGGCGTGTCGAAGATGTGATGGAGCGCCACCGTGAGCTCGACGACCCCCAGGCCCGCGCCCAGGTGACCGCCCGTGATCGACACGGCGGAAATCGTCTCCTCGCGCAGTTCCTCGGCAAGCTGCTTGAGCTGCGCAGGCGTAAAATCGCGCATATCCGCGGGCACGCGGACAGTGTCGAGAAGCGGTGTCTTGCTGTCGTCGCTCAAGGTCACACCTGTCGGGGGCCGGTTGCGCAACGGCCCGAAAATACAATCATACCCGCCTGTCGATCAGCTGCTCGGCGGCGGCGCGCAATAAATCAGCCTTTTCCCCAAACAAATCAAGGTTTTCCACGGCGCGGCGGGCGTGGTGCATGGCCGCATCCCGGGCGCCGTCCAGCCCCTTGAGGGACACCAGAGTCGCCTTGCCGCGCGCACTGTCCTTGCCGACAGCCTTGCCAGCCTCGTCAGCATCACCTGTCTCGTCAAGGATGTCGTCGGTGATCTGGAACGCCATGCCGTATTCCGCCCCGAATGCGCGCAACCGCGCACGGGCCCCGGCGTCCGCCCCGGCCACAAGCGCACCCGCCTCGCACGACCAGGCGAACAGGGCACCGGTCTTCATGGATTCCAGCCGATAGACCGACACCTCGTCGGCATCCGTCCGGCTTTCGGCTTCAAGATCGAGCATCTGTCCACCCGCCATGCCGCCCGGCCCGCCCGCGCGGGCAAGCCCGAGCGCGAGTTCCGCGCGCACATTTCCGTCCGGATGGGTGGCGGGATCGGCCAGAACCTCAAAGGCCAGCGTCAACAAAGCGTCGCCCGCGAGGATGGCCGTCGCCTCGTCGTAGCGCCGGTGCAGCGTGGGCTGCCCCCGGCGCAGATCGTCGTCATCCATGGCCGGCAGATCGTCATGCACCAGGGAATAGGTGTGCATCATCTCGATGGCCGCCGCGACACGCAGCGCCTGCCCCCGCACACCTCCGCAGACATTCGAGGCCGATACCACCAGAAAAGGACGCAGGCGCTTGCCGCCACCCAGCGCGGCATACCGCATGGCATCCCACAGGCGCGGCACACGGTCCGGACCGCCCGCGAGCAACCCGTCGAGCGCACGGTCGAACTCTGCCGCCATGGCGGTCAGCGCGTTCGTAAACTCGTCCGCGGTGCGGGCATCACTCATGGTCGGAACCGGCGAAAGCGCGAGGAAAAGCTAGCCTGCATCGGCAGGCGTGGTTTCCGCTTTGCCGTCGGGGCCGAGCGAAATCTTCTCCACCCGTGCCTGGGCCTGGCGCAGCTTGGTCTCGCAGTGACGCTTCAGCGCCGCGCCGCGCTCATAGGCCGCGATCGCATCGTCAAGCGCGCTGTCGCCGCCCTCGAGATTGCGTACGATGTCCTCAAGCTGGGCAAGCGCGTCCTCGAAGGACAGCTTGGCGATATCGGACGGGATGTCGCCCGCGTTCTTGTCGTCAGCCATGTTCAGCCCTTTCCTGTCGGCGCAACCTTGAACGCCCTGTCTATCGACGAGGCCCGGAAGCGTCAAACGCCGCTTCGGGACAACCCGCTGTCAATCCATCAGCACGCGCACATGGGCGGCGGTGCATTCCCCGAGCGCCTGAAGATCGTAACCGCCTTCGAGGGTCGAAATGAGGCGTCCGGCGCAAGATTTCTCGGCAATCTTGCGGATTTCTTCTGTCGCCCAGACAAAATCTTCCGTCTCCAGCGCCAGTTGCGCCAGCGGATCGCGCCGGTGGGCATCGAACCCGGCGGAAATCATCACGAGGTCCGGCGAGAACGCGGCCATGCGCGGCAGCACGATGGTCTCCATCGCCTCGCGGAAGGCGTCCGAATCGGCACCCGGCCAGAGCGGCGCGTTGACGATGTTGTCATGCGCGCCGCGCTCCGACTTGTCACCCGTGCCCGGATAGAGCGGCCACTGGTGGGTCGAGGCGTAGAACATGTCCGGATCGTTCCAGAACATGGCCTGGGTGCCGTTGCCGTGGTGGACGTCAAAATCCATAACCGCCACGCGTTCGGCCCCGTGCACGGCGCGCGCATGTTCCGCGCCGACCACCACATTGTTGAACAGACAGAACCCCATGCCCTGCTCCGGCTCGGCGTGGTGACCGGGCGGGCGGATAGCGCAGAAGGCGTTGTCGGCCTCGCCGGTCATCACGGCATCAACGGCCGCGATCAGCGCGCCTGCTGCACGCAGCGCGGCCTTTCCGGACTTCGGCGAGACGATGGTGTCGGCATCGATGCGCGCATACCCGTCGGCCGGAATGTTGGCCAGCACCCGCTCGACATAGCCTTCAGGATGCGCGCGCGCGATCTGGCTGCGCTCCGCCAGCTCCGGCACGCGTCGGTCCAGCGCGGCAAAGGCCTCGTCCTCGAGAACCCGGTCGATGATCCGCAACCGGTCCGGCGATTCCGGATGCTGGGGACCCGGTTCGTGCTCGATACAGACAGGATGGAAATAGTAGCGCGTGGTCATCTTGATCCCTCTCCGCGAAGGCGTTCGATGCGGACATCGGGTAATATAGCTCACGCACAGGACCGTTGCTTGCGCGACTGCGTATGAACGTTGACAGAAGGCCGGATTCGGCGTGTTGTCTCGACCGCTTGGGTCGCGGCGTGCGCGGCCTTTCACCTAGGAGAGTTGTTCCGTGTTCCAGTCGTTTCGCGGCGTACGAGCCACATTGTTCGGATGCCTCGTCCTCGTGACGGCGGCAGGCATGGCGCATGCCCAGTCGAAGGAATTGTCCGACCGTGCCAAGGCGCTGGACGCCAACGGCAACGGCACCATCGAGAAGGACGAAGCACGCGGTCCGCTCGCCGCCAATTTCGACACCATCGACAAGGATTCCAGCGGCGCGCTCGACGGCGCGGAAATCAGCGCCTTTTTCACCGTCGGTGCGGGCGGCAGCGCCGGCGGCCCGCCGCCCGCGTCCGTGATTGTTGACGACGTGGTCGAACAGGCGGTCGGGCAGACGACACCGGTGGTCGGGCGTTTTGTGGTCCACCAGTCCGGTCCGGTCGCGGCCAAGATCGACGGATCGGTCATCGAGATGGATGCGTCGGTCGGCGATCGGGTCACCGAGGGTGCATTGATCGCCGTGCTCGACCGGGACCGCCTCGCGCTGGAGCGTGACCGCATCGAAGCTATCGTGACCCAGCAGCGCGCCAACCTGACCGCAGCGCGCGCCGACCTCGAGAAGCGGCGCAATGAGCTCAAGCGCCTGGAAGGCATCCGCAAGTCCGCCGCGTTCTCCCAGGCGCGCTATGACGACATCCTGCAGGACGTGGCCTCGCAGACGGGCCAGGTCGCGGAAACCCGCGCCCAGCTCGTGCAGGCCGAAACCCAGCTCAAGCGGGCCGAACGTGATCTGTCCGACGCGGAAATCCGGGCGCCCTTCCCCGGTGTCATCAGCGAAACCCACACCGAAGTGGGCTCCTATCTCTCCATCGGCAGCCCCGTCGTCACGATCATCAACGACACCGCGCTGGATATCGAGGCGGATGTGCCGTCCGGCCGCCTCAAGGGCATCAAGCCGGGCACCGTTGTATCCATACGCCTGGACAACGACGCACAGATCCGTGCGACCGTGCGCGCCATCGTGCCCAGCGAGAATCCCCGCACCCGCACGCGTCCGGTGCGGTTCACACCCGAACTGGGCGACGGCGCCTATGCCGACAACCAGAGCGTCACGGTCCTGATCCCCGTGGGCGACGCGCGCACGGCGGTCACGGTATCCAAGGACGCGGTGATCGAACGCAACGGCAGCATGTCGGTCTTCGTGGTGCGCAACGGCGCGGCCGCTCCGGTTCCCGTCACTGTTGGCGAGGGTGTCGGCGACCGCTTCGTTGTTACGAGCGGCCTGTCGGCCGGTGACAAGGTGGTCATTCGCGGCAATGAAGGCCTGCGGCCGGGTCAGCGGCTGAACATCATCAGCCCCGCCCAATCCCCGCGCGAAGGCTGATCGCCGTGAACCTGATTTCCGGTTCGATCCACCGTCCCATCGCGGTCATCGCAGTGGTGATCATGGTCATCCTGTTCGGCTGGGTCGCGCTGCAGCGCATCCCGATCCAGCTCGCGCCCGATGTGCGCCAGCCCGTCATCATCGTGAAAACGTCGTGGTTCGGCGCCTCGCCGCTGGAAGTCGAGCGCGAGATCGTGAACCGCCAGGAAGAGGTCCTGAAGGGGCTGGAAGGGGTGCGCAAGATCGAGAGCACGGCGCGCACCGGCGAGTCCGAAATCACACTGGAATTCAGCCCCAGCCAGAACATGGACCGGGCGCTGCTGCTGGTGGCCAACCGGCTGGACCGGGTGAGCGGCTATCCGGAAGAGGTTGATGAACCGACGCTGAACACCTCGGGCACCGACGACAACGCCATCGCCTGGTTTATCCTGACCCGCACCGACGGGAATGACCGCGAGATGGTGACCTATGGCGACTTCCTGGAGGATGTCGTCCAGGAGCGCATCGAGCGCATCCCCGGCATTTCCGGCGTCAACATCTTCGGCGGCACCGAACGCGAGATGCGCGTGGTCATCGACCCCGAGCAGATGGCCCGCTTCCACCTGACCGTGGAAGACGTGGTCAATCGCCTGCGTGCGGAAAATGCCTCGATTTCCGGCGGCGACGTCGAGGAAGGCAAGCGCCGCTACGTCGTGCGGACCGAGGGTGACTTCAACCGCACCGATGAGGTGCTTGATGTCGTGCTGCGCTCCGACGCGGATCTGGGCGATGGCCGGATCGGCCGCATCACGGTGCGAGATATCGCCGATGTGACGCTGACCTACCGCAAGGCCGTCGCCCGCCCGTACAAGTTCGATGAACGCGCCATGGCCTTCAACATGACCCGCGAGCAGGGCGCAAACGTGCTGGCGGTGATGGACGCCGTGAAGGCCGAGATGGCGAACCTGGCGGACGGGGCGCTGCGCGAGGTCGGCCTGCTGGTCGAGAACGTCTATGACGAGACGCTCTATGTGAATTCGGCCATTTCCCTGGTGCAGCAGAATATCGTGATCGGCGGTGTGCTGGCGGCCCTGATCCTGATGCTGTTCCTGCGGTCCTGGCGGCCGACACTCGTCGTCACCCTCGCCATTCCCGTCTCGGTCGTCGGGTCCTTCGTGGCGATGGCGGCGCTCGGCCGGTCCCTCAATGTCATCAGCCTGGCCGGCATCGCGTTCGCGGTTGGCATGGTCGTCGATGCCGCCATCGTGGTGCTTGAAAACATTTTCCGGCTGCGCCAGGAGGGCAAGTCGCGTGCCGAGGCCGCCTACCTGGGGGCCTCCCAGGTCTGGCCCGCCGTACTCGTTTCCTCACTCACCACGGTCATGGTGTTCATCCCTATCCTGGTGATGGAGCTTGAGGCCGGTCAGCTCTTCCGGGACATCGCGGTCGCGATCTCGGTCTCGGTCCTGCTGTCGCTGCTTGTTTCCGTCACGGTCATTCCGGCGCTGTCGAACCGGCTGCTCGTGGGCAGCGTTGCGGAGGGCGGGAAGATGATCCGCCTGCCGGTGATTGACGATTTCGCGCACGGGTTCGTCACCTTCTGGCAGAAATTCACCGAGATGGTGGTCCGCTCGAAACTTCGCGCGCTTGTTGTCGTGGCCGCCATCACCGCCGTCGCGGCGGCGTTCACGGTCGCCTTCGCACCGAAGCTCGACTATCTGCCGACCGGCAACCGGAACTTCGTGCTGGGCATTGTCAACGTGCCGCCAGGCTACAACCTCGACACCGTGGCGGGCATTGCCGAGCAAATCGGCGAACGCACGCGGCCGCTGTGGGCGAGCGAGACCGGACCCGAGGCCGAGCCGGGCCAACCGCCGAAGTTCGAGCGGTTCTTCCGTGTGCCGTTCTCCAACCGGGCCTTCATCGGCGGCGCGGCCGCCGATCCGGCACGCGCGGCGGAGCTCGTCCAGGTGATCCAGAATGCATCTCAGGGTATTCCCGATGTGCGGGTCTTTTCCTTCCAGCCGTCACTGTTTGGCCGGTCCATCGGTGGCGGACGCTCCATCGATGTGGATATTCGCGGCCCTGACCTGGGCACGGTCTATGACGTGGCGCAGCAGGTCGCGTTCCGGGTCTTCCCGATGTTCTCCTTCGCAAACGGACATCAGGTGCGCCCGATTCCCGGCCTCACCCTGTCCGCACCGGAAGTGCGTGTGGAGCCGGACCGTGTGCGCCTGGCCGACAACGGCCTGTCCGCGCGCGCGCTCGGCCAGGCCGTGGACGCCTTCAATGATGGTGTGCGCGTCGCCGAGGTGACCGTCGAAGGCAAGCGCATCGACCTGACCCTCATGGGCCCGCAGGACATGGTCGATCAGACCCAGGGGATCGGATCGCTGCCCGTCGTCACCAGCGACGGCCGGATCGTCCCGGTGGACGGGCTGGCGAATGTTCGCATCACGTCGGGGCCGACGGAGATCCGGCGCAACGACCGTGTGCGCACGGTGACTCTGCAGGTCACCCCGAACGCGCAGACGCCCCTTCAGGAGGCGCTGGAGAAGCTCGAAAACGAGGTCGTGAAGCCCATGGAGGAAGCGGGCCTGCCCGACGGCGTCTCCGTGAACCTCACGGGAACGGCCGACAAGCTGATCGAGACCTGGGACGAGATGGTGATCGACCTCGCGCTGGCCATCATCATTGTCTATCTGGTGATGGCGGTGCTGTTCGAGAGTTTCATCTATCCCCTCATCATCCTGCTGACAGTGCCGATCGCCGCGGCGGGCGGCATCGCGGGACTGGCTGTGCTCAACATCTGGGTAAACCAGCCGCTCGACATGCTGACGATGCTGGGCTTCATCATCCTGACCGGCATCGTGGTCAACAACGCCATCCTGCTGGTCCACCAGACGCTCTATCACATTCGTGAGGACAGCATGTCCGCCGACGACGCGATCATGCACGCGACCCAGAACCGCGTCCGTCCGATCTTCATGTCCACCCTGACGTCCGTGTTCGGCATGCTGCCGCTGGTGCTGTTCCCGGGCGCAGGCTCGGAGCTTTACCGGGGCCTCGGCTCGGTGGTGCTG
>Ga0255767_1003832_pt1 | contig 12545 bp, 8 predicted proteins | sample 071ome_24_FD_179967 | JGI IMG/M metagenome (GOLD analysis project Ga0255767, IMG submission 179967) | Coastal salt marsh microbial communities from the Groves Creek Marsh, Skidaway Island, Georgia - 071402CT metaG (version 2) | ecosystem: Environmental > Aquatic > Marine > Intertidal zone > Salt...
TCTCCATGACGGTGCCCCGGCCGTCGCTCACCAATACCACCGCCGAGGAGAGACCCATCAGCACCAGGACACAGAACGAAACGCGCACATGCGAGTAGCCAGACGCCACCAGTCTTTGGAACGCGTGCTCACGGTGGGCTTCGGTCAGCCGCACGCCCCGGCGGAATCGACGGACCAGGGTTGACGCGGTGTCCACCAGGTACAACGTGAACGGGGCGACCACGAGCAGGACTGAGGCTCCCGAGATGACCGCGACGAGTGCCGTTCCAGCGAGGATGAACCCGAGGAAGTATGAGCCAACATCGCCGAGGAACAGCCGCGCGTGAGGTGCGTTCCACGGTGCGAACGCCAACGCGGCACCGGTCACCGCCAGCCCGACCACCGTGATCTCATCGACGTCGATCGAATGCCCGACGATCGCCAGGTGCACCCCGGCGACCGTGGTCTGGGCCACCGAGATGCCGTTAATGCCGTCCATGAAGTTGAAGGCATTGATGTAGTACACGCAGGCGAGCGCTCCCGCGGGCACCGAGAGCAGGGGGAGCGGTACCACGCCCTCCGACACGACGATCGCCACCGTCAGACCCGCCACAACCTGAGCACCGAGTCGTGGGAGAGCCGGCAGTCCCCGGATGTCATCCACGAAACCGATCACGCCGAGAGCCAGGGCGGAGAGGACAACCGTGAGGAGGGTGACCGACGAGAGCTCGCCAGAGAGCAGTGCCGCGATCGTGACCGCCGGTGCCACCGCGAGACCCCCACCACGCGCGGTCGGGATCTCATGCAGGGTTCGCGACCCGGGTACGTCGAGTACACCCCGGCGACGAAGCGCCCACACGGCGACCGGGGCGACCACGGTCACGAGGAGCACCGCGATCAGAACGGTAACCATGGTCGTCAGCGGTCGACGTCGACGGGCGGGCGTTCGACGGCAACTCTGGCGATCACCGAGGCATCGGCGACATCACCGGGGTCGACACAGGAGGCCCAATCGAGTCGGGGGACGTCGACGTGACTGATCAGCGGGTGAATCGGTCGCCGGTCACGCTCATCGGAGGCGAAGAGCACCTCATGCACCTTCTCGCCGTGCCGCAGTGAGGTGAACACCACCTCGAGGGCCGGTTCGGCGCGCTGCGCGAACCGGCGCGCGACGTCCAGGATGAGGACAGGTTCACCCATGTCGAGCACGAGCACCTCAGCGGGGCGACCGATCGCACCCGCGTAGACGGTCAGTCGCGCCGCCTCCTCGATGGTCATGAAGTATCGGGTCACCTCCGGATGGGTCACCGTGATGGGCCCGCCCGCGTGGACCTGGGCCTCGAAGGCGGTGAGCACCGAACCCCGCGAACCGAGGACGTTGCCGAAACGGACCGAGATGTAGTTCTGGCCGGCTCGCGCTCGACGCGCCGCGTCGGCGGTGAGTCGCTCACCGATCCGCTTCGTCCATCCGAGGACGCTCGTCGGGTCGGCTGCCTTGTCGGTGCTGATGTTCACGAACCGGTCGACTCCGTGCTCGAGGGCAATCTCGAGCAGATCGTGCGTCACGACCACATTCGACTTCCACGCCTCCTCCGGGTACATCTCGAGGAGAGGGAGGTGTTTGAGCGCGGCCGCGTGGAAGACGACCTCCGGTCGGTGGTCATCGAAGATCTGACGGAGACGCGGGCGGTCGCGGAGATCAGCGAGTTCAAGGTCGCGTGAGTCGAGCATGGCCCGCCCGTCGATCGAGAGTTGGGTGGCGTGCAGCCCTGACTCGTCGCGATCCACCATCACCAACGAGGCCGGGTTGAAACGGGCGATCGTCCTGCACAACTCGGATCCGATCGAGCCTCCGGCGCCGGTGACGAGGACCCTGCGACCCGTCAGGTACGCGGAGATCTCATCTGGGTCGATAGCGGCTGGAGGCCGGCCGAGGAGGTCGGTCTCGGTGACTGGCCGGATATCGGGCGCTGCCCCGGAAATCCCATCAGAACCGGTGCCGAGGATCAATGAGTCCATGCTCGGCACGATGAGAAGTTGAACTCCGGCGTCAGCCGCGGCTCTCGCCACCTTGCGCCTCAACTCCTGTGGCGCGGAGGGAGTTGCCATCAGCGCGGTCCCAACGCCGAGCCGGGAACATGTCGCGGACAAATCATCGATCGTCCCGACCACCGGGACCCCCATGACTCGAAGTCGACGTTTTTTCGGATCGTCGTCGACAATGGCCACAGGCAGCAGTCGCGAAGCCTCCAATCCGAGAAGAGCACGCACGATGTGTTCGGAGGCGTCTCCGGCACCGATCACAACAATCGGTTCCGCGGAACGAGGTCGGGAGGCCCGGGAATTCAGGAGCCGAAGAAATGATCGCGACGTCACCATCAACAGTGCGGCGAGAGTCGTCGCGATCAGGGGCGCAGATCGCGGAACCGAGGACGACACGGCAAATGTCCACGCGAACGTCAGGGAACCGACAGCCGCCACGACCCCGGCCAGAATGACCGCCTCATCGAACGAGCCGAATCGCCAGCGTCGGCGATACAGACCCACAGCCCCTCCGAGGAGAAGATGCGCGAGGACTGCCACGGCGAGGACTCGGGCGAGATCGATGACGTCAACCAGGTCCAGTCGGAACTCGTAGCGCAACCACACGCCTCCGACGATGGCGGCCGACCAGGCGTACAAGTCGAAGAGCATCACCAACGACGGTCCGAACCTTCGTCGAACCGACATCAGTCTGTCGTGCCGCACTAGGGCCGATATGAAGCCGCTCATAACTCGGCCACCACTCGATCACTCAATGACAGAAGATCTGGATGTCTCGAGAGTTGAGTCGGAAACGCATCCGACATCCTCTGCGGCCAACTCGCCAAGTCGGTGGCGCTCAGCACGAACGGAGACGCACGGAACCACCGATTGAGCGCTGGACACGAGTGGCGTTCTCTCATCCCGCCGGGCAACGGTCCGATGATTCCATGAACCACACCCAAGCCGATCAGTTCGTAACCGATACTCGAATGGCAACTGAAGGACACCTGTCGCGTCGAGAGACACCCGAGTGAGCTCGGCTGTGAGAAGACGACGTGATCCCCGAATTCATCCAAGAACCATGTCGGTAGCCCGTGCTTTTGGTCATGGTAATGGGGACGTATCTCGATCGGAATCGTCGCCGAAGCCGCGACATCTCTGAAGAGATCGAGGAGCAGCATCTCTTCGAAGAGTTCGTTTCCAACCGTGGACAACTGGGAGGGATAGAAGACGAATTTGAGATCATCGGAGACAAAGTCGTGTTGCCGACGAACGACTCTCCGTTGAGCGGTGGGGATCTGGTGAATGTCAAGGACGGTCTCGTTACTGAAGAACAATTCAGCCCCCTCAACCAAGGGGTACTCAGGAGCCAGCACGTAGACGTTGACATTCGGAAGTGTGTGCGCGAGTGCGAGGGAAACCAGATTTCCCGGGTTCCAGAGGAAGGACCGTCTGATCCCACCGACCTGACCCGTCACGGCGTGCGCAACGATGGAAGCGGCAAGCACTCGTTGCCGCTCTCGGGTTAGGAAGAGGGTCAAGACCAAGAGGAGTCGAAGGCGGAGTCCCTTGAAGCACTCGTAGGGATTGACGACGGGCACCCTTCTCCCGAACATCTCCTCAGTGCCGCCAACCTTCTGAGCGGAGTAATCAAACAGCACTTCATCGCCATGACGAGAGGGGTCCGTCCTCGCTGGCCTCAGCGCGAGGCGAAGATATCCGAGCCGGCTCGGCTCCCCGAGGACGTGGTCGTACACCCCGCCCTCCGAACGCAGAACCGTCCCAAGGCGACGAACACTTGAGAACATTGATGCTCCGATCACACGCCTAGAGCCGTTCACCCTCGAACTGCAGGCCGTCGAGCGCATTTCTGGTATCGAGAAGCAGGGGGAAGTCACGGGCGATGGTCGCCCAGTCGAACGCCGAGTGATCGGTCAAGACCACCGCGACATCCGCCTCCACGTCGACACTGTCGTAGTGGTGCACGACCAAGTCCGGAACCAACTCGATGCCCTTCTCCAACATCGGATCGACAGCGATGACATTCGCGCCTTCCGCCCTCAACTTGCTGAACACCGAGAGCGCAGGACTCTCTCGCCAGTCTGACGATTCCGCCTTGTAGCTGATGCCCAGGAGTGCGACGCGACAGTCCGCAACTTCCTTCCCAGCACCTCTGAGAAGAGCGATCGTTCGTTCGACGATGAACTCCGGCATTCGACGGTTGATGTCGTTGGCCAGTTCCACGAAGCGAAATTCCTTCCCAGTGGTCTGCTGTACTTTCCATGCCAGGAAGCTTGGATCGACGGGCAAACAGTGACCGCCGACACCGGGACCAGGGGTGAACTTCATGAAGCCGAAGGGCTTGGTCTCCGCCGCCTCGATCACATTCCAGATGTCGATGTCCAGGTGTGACGCGAAACGGGCCAGTTCATTGATCAGTGCGATGTTGACGTGTCGGAAGGTGTTCTCCAAGAGTTTCGTGAGTTCAGCTTCGGCACAGTTGGAGACAGGGACCGTCGTCGCTACGAGCGTCTTGAAGAAAGAATCCACGATCTCAAGCGAATCGACGTTGATTCCCGAGACGACTTTCGGTGTTGACTGAAGGTCAAATTTTGTGTTTCCAGGGTCGATTCGCTCAGGGGAGTACCCGACATGGAATTGTGTTCTCTTGAGCCCCGAAGTGCGCTCAAGAATTGGAACGAGTAACTCCTCGGTTGTTCCTGGATAGGTCGTTGATTCCAGAATCACACATGATCCCGGTGTGAGGCTGGGACCAACCTCCTCGGCGGCAGCTTCGATGAATGACAGATCGGGAACCCCATCAAGGAGCGGTGTCGGCACGCTGATCACCGTGACGTCGGGTCGAAGATCCACGGTCGACAGGTCGTCGAGAAATGTGAGACCAGCCGAGATCGACCGCTGCAGGTGACCGTCAGAGATGTCTTCGATGAAGCTCTTGCCCGCCTTGAGCGCATCGAGTCGCCGCTCGTCCTTCTCCACTCCCACAACACGGAACCCAACCTCGGTGGCGCGCACGGCCAATGGCAACCCGACATAACCCTGGCCCACCACAACCACCGTCGCGGACCGGGATCTGATCTTCTCTAGGAGATGCATACGGAGGCTCTCAGCGTACTTCTGCGTCGTGCTCATCGCCGTGAGACCGTCCGAGATCGATCAATCGAGAGCAGTGCTGCAAGATGGTGGGGCGATGGCTCGCAATCAAGACGGTCGACTTGTCAGCGGCAGTCGCCACAGCCCGGGCAACCTCGTTCTCGGATCGCTCATCGATGGCTGACGTCGGTTCATCCATGATGATGAGTGATGGGGCTGTCACCAGAGCGCGCGCAATCGCTATCCGCTGGACCTGACCCCCAGACAAGGCATGTGACCCGACTCCCACCAATGTGTCTGTTCCGTCAGGGAGGGCATCGATCTCATCCCAGACATCCGCATCGATGAGCGAGTTCTTGACCTGTAGATCCGAAATTCCCTCACGGAAGAAGCGGACGTTGTCGGAAATCGATCCACTCATGACACGGGGAAACTGTGGGACATATGTGGCTGTCTTTCGCCAGTGAAAAGGGTCAATTTCCGACAGTGGTAGATCGTCGATCTCGATCGAACCCGAGGATGGTTCATACATCGCGATCAACAATTTCAACACGGTGCTCTTGCCGACTCCGGAGGGTCCGATGAGGCCGACCGACTCGCCTTCATGAAGATCGAAAGAAACCGACTTAATGCCTCGACTGTCGTCCTCTTCTCCGTAGCTGAAGCTCACATCCCTGAATCGAATCTGACGAAATGCGCTGATCGGAGACCCGCCCACTCGCCGTCGTCGATCCCGGAAACCCGCAGCCGTATCGTTCAGATATCGGAGGAAGGGACCGATCTGTGCGACCAGCAGGAGGCCTTGTTGGACCACCTGACCGTAGGTCAACATGCGGAGACTCATGAGCAGAATCGGCGCGAGATTGTTGAGGTCGGCGACCGAGGTGGTCACGAGAATGAGAAGACCGAGAGCCACTGCCAAGTAGGTGACCGTCTGATAGGCGGGTTGGAAGATCTGCTTGGAGATGGCGATCTTCTGACCGATCGAGCCGTCAGTTTGCGACCGGCTCAGCAACTTTGATCTCTGTTCTTCGAGTGCGCCGAACACTTCGAGCTCAGTGCGCATGTCAGCGCTCTCCGCGACCGTGGTGGAGAGATCGATCTGCGTTCTCACTGCCCGTTCTGAGTACCTCCGCATCAGATTCCTCAGGGGAAGCAACACCAGCGACATCAGGATTCCCGACAGCAGGAGTCCAAGCGTCATCGAAACGTTCTCGAACAAGCAGTAGATGAACATCGCGATGACCGTGAAGAGCGCCGCGATCGATTGAGTGAGGCCCTGGATCAATCCGTTTCCCTGGCTTGGAAAGGTGACCAGCAGTTGCTGAAGTTCGCCAGAGTCGAAGTTGTCTTTGGCGGTGAAGTCAGACGAGATGTAATCCTGGATCAGTTCTTCGCGGATTCCGACGACGATCTTGAAGACGAGTCGCCCGTTGACCCACGCTCCGACAACTCCGATCAGGAGTCTCAAGAGGATCACCAGAACAAGCAAGAACGTTGCCCCGGTGCTGCTCTGGCCTCCGAGCAATGGAAAGTCGACTTCTCTCTGGGATGTCGTCACGGAAAGTGCGATCTGAGCGAACAGACTCAAGATGACGGCCTCGGTGATACCGCCGAGCGAGGCGAGGGTTGCCTGAGAGGAGGCCAAGAGGCGGGTTCGCCACAGCAGGGTCCATGTCGGTTTCCAGTCCGATGCCGAGTTGTCGATCAGGTATCCGGTCATGGTTCTCCTGCCAGGCGCCCTCCGCCGACCCGAGTCCGGCACAGAGCTCTCGGTGCCATCACACCTCGGTGGACTCATCTTCAAGGACACTCACTCGCAGTCCACCGACCATGTCGCTCACCAGGTTGAAGAGGGTGGCGAGCAACACCATCAGGCCGGTCAGACCGACCGCGAGGAAGAGACCGATCGTCCGCGCTGCGTCGAACACCTCGTCACCCTTCAGTTCGAAGGTCTCCCACCCGAACTGCGTGAACCACCGTTCGATGTTGCCGAGGGTCCCGGTCGAGTCCGCCACCCTCCACATCAGGACTCCGGCGGTGAGGCCGACCACGTAGGCCACAAGGGAGAACACCGCCCCCACCTTGAACGCGCTCCAGGGATCGATGTGACGCACCACCCGGGTCACGCGGCGAACCCGTTGACGGGAACCCGGGCGCCTCACCGCGACCGAGGCGGCTTCCCGTAGGTCGGTCGCCACTCGAGGCTCAGCGCGAACGAGTGGCTCGGTCGCGGGTAGGTCCTCTGTCGCAGCGCCGTCGTCGCCCCGTGGAACGATCGGCGTCGCTTCTGTTCGAGGTCCCGCCGGCACGATGTCGGGCAGTTGGTACTCCTCCGAAGGGGCATCGGTCGCCGCGTGATCCCCTGTCAGAGCCTCACCGGGAACTCGGACCGGCGTGCGAGGCTCGGAGCGCTCGTCTCCGGGTTCCATATCCCCGTCCTCCCCTACCGTTGCCACGGATCGAGCATAGGCAGACATCAGTCAGCCATTCCCGCACGCCCCGAGGCCTCGACACGACCGACCCGCGCGGTCGCCTCGAACTCCAGAGCTCCGCGCTGCAACCGGACGATCTCGACACCGTTTGCCTCCGCCACCCTCTCAGCCACCGCGGGTCCCCAGTTGAGACCGGCCAGCGCCGTGAGATCCGCGGAGACCCAACCGCGAACGGATTCCACGGTCGCGGCGTTCAGGGCGGCCAGGCCCGACAGCGAAACGGCAGCGACCAGCAGGACGCAGATCACCGCAAGGATTCCAGCCCCGCCGGACTCACCCGTCAGTCGTGGCTCAGTCAACAGCGAGGATCGGGGTGACCGAGGCAACGACCTGGCCCTCATCGAGGTTCATGATCCTCACACCGGTGGCATCACGGCCCTGTGAGGAGATCTCGCGCACCTCCATGCGGATCGTCACACCACCGGAGGCAACCGCCACGATCTCGTCCTCGAGGCCGACCATGAACGCGGCGACCACATGGCCCTTCTTGCCGGTGAGCTTGATGCCACGGACACCCTGCCCGCCTCGACCCTGGACGTTGAACTTGTCGAGTTGGGTGCGCTTGCCGTATCCGGCCTCGGTCATGATCAGAATCGCCGTGTCGTCACGGGCCACATCGACCGAGACCACTCGGTCCTCAGCCGACTTCAGTTTCATGCCGCGAACACCGGCCGCTGACCGGCCCATAGGTCGCACATCGCCCTCGTTGAAGCGGATGGTCATCCCACTGTGCGAGACCATGAAGATGTCATCCGTTCCACTCGTCTCGATCACACGCACGAGTTCGTCGTCGTCGTTCAGGTTGATGGCGATCAGACCGTCGCGGCGGCTCGAGTTGTAGGCATCGAATGCGGTCTTCTTGACCGTCCCCTTCTTGGTGGCAAAGAACAGGAACCGTTCCCCGGCGAAGTCGCGGGTGTCGATGATCGCCTGGATGTACTCATCCGCCTGCAGCGGCAACAGATTGACGATCGGCATGCCCTTCGCGGTGCGCTCACGCTCGGGGATGTCCATCGCCCGAAGCCGATAGACACGTCCGCGATTGGAGAAGAACAACAGGTGCGCGTGAGCCGTCGTGAAGATGACATGACGGATGATGTCGTCCTGCTTCAACTTGCCGCCGGACACCCCTCGACCACCGCGACCCTGGGTCTTGAACGATGACGCGGGAACCGCCTTGACGTACTGGGCCTCGGACATGACGACGACGAGTTCCTTGTCGTCGACGAGGTCCTCGATGGAGATCTCACCCTCGTCGTATGTGATGGCGCACACCCGGTCGGTCGCGAACGAGTCACGGACCTCGGCCAACTCCTCCTTGATGACCCCGCGCAGCTTCACGTCGTCGGCGAGAATCTCCTCGAGCTCGGCGATGCTCGCCCGAAGGTCCTCGAGTTCCTTCTCGATGTCGATCCGGCTGAGCCTCGTGAGTTGACGCAGCTGCATGTCGAGGATGTCGACGGCCTGCGCCTCGGAGAACTCGTACGGCTTGTCCATGAGGCCCGCCTTGGCCGCCGCGGCGTCCTCGCTACCGCGGATGAGGGCGATGATCTCGTCGATGACATCGAGAGCCTTCACACGGCCCTGGAGGATGTGCTCACGGCGGCGGGCCTTGTCGAGACGGAAGTTGGACCGCCTGGTGATGACATCGATCTGGTGACGCACGTAGCCGTCGATGGCGTCACGGAGGTTGACGGTGCGCGGGACACTGTCGACGAGCGCCACCATGTTGATGGAGAAGCTGGTCTGCAACTGCGTCAGCTTGAAGAGGTTGTTGAGGACGACGTTCGCATTGGCGTCCTTCTTCAGGGTGATGACGAGATTCGTCTCGCCACCCGACGAACCATCGTTGATGTCAGCGATGCCATCGATGTCACCAGACTCGACCAGTTCGGTGATCCGACCGGCAATCGCCGAGCAGCTCGTCTGGTAGGGCAGTTGGGTCACCACGATCTCGTAGCGACCGTTCTTGCCCTCGTCGATGCGCGCAGTGGCGCGCATCTTCACCGAGCCTCGACCGGTCCGATAGGCGTCGATGATGCCGGCGCGACCGAGGATCGAACCGCCGGTCGGGAAGTCAGGACCCTTGACGAACTCCATGAGATCGTCAGGCGTCGCCTCGGGATTGTTGATGAGGTGGACGGTGGCGTCGATCACCTCGCCGAGATTGTGCGGCGGGATGTTGGTCGCCATACCGACCGCGATGCCCTGGGAGCCGTTGACCAGCAAGTTGGGGAACCTCGCTGGGAGGACTTCGGGCTGCTCGGTCGTCCCGTCGTAGTTCGGAATCATCTCGACGGTGTCCTCGTCGATGTCTGCGAGGAGCTGCATGGCGAGGGGATGCAGTCGGCACTCGGTGTAGCGGCTCGCCGCCGGTCCGAAGTCGGGTGAGCCGTAGTTGCCGTGGAAGTCGATCAGTGGGTGTCGCAGTGAGAACGGCTGCGCCATCCGCACCAACGCGTCGTAGATCGCACCGTCGCCGTGAGGGTGGTAGCGGGCCATGGTGTCGCCGGAGACGCGGGCGCACTTCACGAACGGTCGATCGGGGCGGAAGCCCTGCTGCTCCATGTCCCAGATGATCCGACGGTGAACCGGCTTCAGGCCGTCGCGGACATCAGGGAGAGCGCGCGACATGATGACCGACATCGCGTAGTCGAGGAACGAGTTCTCCATCTCGTCCTGGAGGGCGATCGGCTGCACCGGATCGCGCTCCTGGTCAGGGGTGACGGTGTCGTCGCTCATCAGAAGTCCAGATTCCTCACGTCTCGGGCATTGGTGGTGATGAAGTTGCGGCGACTCTCCACGTCGTCGCCCATGAGCACGCTCATGATCATGTCGGCCTCAGCGGCCTCGGCGACCGTCACCTGCAACAGGGTCCGGGTGTCGGGGTTCATCGTGGTGTCGCGGAGCTCCTGCCAGTCCATCTCACCGAGACCCTTCAGTCGCTGGAACTCCTTGCGATGGTTGGGGCGCTCCTCCAGGAAGCGATCCTTGGCCGCCTCATCCTTGAGGTAGACCTTCTCCTTGCCGACCTCGGTGGAGTACAGCGGCGGTTGGGCGATGTACACGTAGCCCGCCTCGACCATGTCCCGCATCTGGCGGAAGAAGAACGTGAGAAGCAGGGTCCGGATGTGGCTGCCATCGACATCGGCGTCGCACAGGGCGATCACCCGGTGATAGCGGGCCTTCGAGACGTCGAAGTCCTCGCCAACCCCCGCGCCGATCGCGGTGATCAGCGCCTGGATCTCGTTGTTCTTCAGCATCTTGTCGATCCGGGCCCGCTCGACGTTGAGGATCTTGCCCCTGATCGGGAGGATCGCCTGAGTGCGTGGATCGCGCGCGTCGATGGCCGTGCCCCCGGCGGAGTCACCCTCGACGATGAAGATCTCGCTCTCGTCGGCGTTCCGTGAGGTGCAGTCCTTCAGTTTGTCGGGCATGCCGGCACCGGAGAGCGCTGTCTTGCGCCGCACCGTCTCGCGCGCCTTCTTGGCGGCCACGCGCGCCTGTGCGGCGGCGATCGCCTTTTTGACGACCTTGTTCGCCTCGGTCGGGTTCTCGTCGAGCCACTCCGCGAGCCGCTCGTTGGTCGCCTTCTGGACGAAGGAGCGCATGGGGACGTTGCCGAGTTTCGCCTTGGTCTGGCCCTCAAACTGCGGTTCGCGCAACTTGACCGACACGATGGCGGTGATTCCCTCGCGGATGTCCTCGCCGGTGAGGTTGTCGTCCTTCTCCTTGAGGAGGTTCTTGCCTCGGGCGTACTTGTTCACCACCGAGGTGAGCGCGGTGCGGAAGCCCTCGACGTGCATCCCGCCCTCGATCGTGGAGATGCCGTTGGCGTATCCGTGGATCCCCTCGTGGTACCCGGTGTTCCACTGCACCGCGATGTCGAGCATCTGACCGTCGTCATCGGAGTCCTCGAACTGGCAGACCTTGGCGAACAGGGGTTCCTTCGAGGAGTTGAGGTGCTTCACGAAGTCGATGAGGCCGCCCTTGTACTGGAAGGTGACCTCCTGCTCGCGCCCCTCGCGTTCGTCGGCGAAGACGATCTCGAGACCGCGGTTCAGGAACGCCATGATCTGCAGGCGATCGAGGACCGTTCGGGCGACGAACTCGGTGCCCTCCACCTGGAAGATGCTCGGGTCAGGCCAGAAGGTGACCGATGTGCCGGTCTTGCGGCCCCGTTTGGGTGTCTCACCCGACTGCTTCATCTTGCCGGAGGGCTTACCGCCCTTGGTGTACTCCTGGGTGTGGCGCTTGCCGTCGCGATCGATCTCGATCGTGAGCCGCTCGCTCAGGGCGTTGACGACGCTGACACCGACGCCGTGGAGGCCGCCCGACACCTTGTAGCCGTCTCCGCCGAACTTGCCGCCGGCGTGGAGCACCGTGAGCACGACCTCAGCAGCACTCTTGCCCTTGTGCGGGCCCGACGGGTAGGGATCGACGGGAATGCCGCGGCCGTCGTCCTCGACCCGGCAGCCACCGTCGGCGAGCAGCACCACCTTGATCTTCGAGCAGAAACCAGCCATCGCCTCATCGACCGCGTTGTCGACGACCTCCCAGATCAGGTGGTGGAGGCCAGCGAGCCCGGTCGACCCGATGTACATCCCGGGTCGCTTGCGAACCGGGTCGAGGCCCTCGAGGACCTGGATGTCCTTTGCGCCGTAGTCGGTGGTTGGTTGGGTGGTGTCAGTGGACACTCGTCACCTCGTGTTGGGGTCTCTCGGTCGGGTCGCTGGTGGGTCGCAGTGGTGGCAGGGTCGGGTTGTCGGAGTCGTCTCCCGGAGGTGCGCCCCACGGTCCACCGAAAGGGCAGAAACACAGGCTCAGAACACCGGGAAATCCCTGCTCAGACTACCAGTTCGGTGTGTCAGGGATCAGGCAATCCAAGGGTCTGTGACTCCTGTCCGACCACCCGTCATCGAGCACCTGCTC
>Ga0255767_1003850_pt1 | contig 12515 bp, 11 predicted proteins | sample 071ome_24_FD_179967 | JGI IMG/M metagenome (GOLD analysis project Ga0255767, IMG submission 179967) | Coastal salt marsh microbial communities from the Groves Creek Marsh, Skidaway Island, Georgia - 071402CT metaG (version 2) | ecosystem: Environmental > Aquatic > Marine > Intertidal zone > Salt...
TAGGCAAGCAAGGCTCGGTGACGACGCAATTGAAGCAGATCGGCAGCCTGCCGGCTGAAGAACGCAGTGCCTTTGGCGCCGCGGTCAACCGAATCCGCTCCGAGTTGACCAGCGCGCTCGAGGCCCGAGGGCTGGCGATACAAGCGGAGGAGGCCGAGGCGGCGATCGCGGCCCAGCGAGTAGATGTGACCCTGCCGGGTCGCGGGAGGCGGACCGGCGCCTTACATCCGATTACCCGCACGCTGCGACGCATTGAAAAAATCTTTTCCCGGGCTGGATTTGATATCGCTCATGGTCCCGAGATTGAGGATGATTTTCATAATTTTGAGGCGCTGAATATCCCTAAAAATCATCCCGCACGCGCCATGCACGACACGTTTTATGTCTCGCCCAGCACCGTGCTCAGGACGCACACCTCGCCGGTCCAGATTCGCTACCTCGAGACGCATCAGCCTCCGCTGCAGGTTATCGCACCCGGACGGGTGTACCGCTGCGATTCGGATGTGACGCATACGCCGATGTTTCACCAGGTAGAGGGTCTTGCCGTAGATAAAGACGTCTCGTTCGCTGACCTTAAAGGCGTTTTGATCTTTTTTCTGCAGGAGTTCTTTGAGCGCGACCTGCCGGTTCGGTTTCGGCCGTCCTTTTTCCCCTTTACCGAGCCCTCGGCTGAAGTGGACATGGGCTGTGTCTTCTGCGAGGGGGCCGGATGCCGTATTTGTGGGCACACCGGTTGGCTTGAAGTGCTCGGCTGCGGCATGGTGCATCCTGCGGTCTTTGGGCAGGCGGGTATTGATAACGAGGCCTATACAGGGTACGCGTTTGGGCTGGGTATTGAACGACTCGCCATGCTTCGCTACGGCGTTAATGATTTAAGAACGTTCTTCGAGAACGAGGTGCGCTTTCTGGAGCAGTTTGCGGGAGGCGTCAGCGGATGATCGTCAGCGAGAATTGGCTCCGCACTCTGGTGAAGTTCTCACAGGGCTTCGACCAACTGCCTGCGCTGTTAACGCAGGCAGGGCTTGAAACGGGTCCCATCCAATCCATCGATTCGCTCCCTAAGGGTTTCATTACAGCCCAAATTAAAAGCACTTCAGCGCATCCGGATGCCGATACCTTAAGGATATGTGAGGTCGAAATCGGCAAAGCCACAACGGTACAGGTGGTTTGCGGCGCAAGTAACGCGAGAGCCGGCCTTATTACCGTGTACGCGAGTCCTGGTAGCGAACTCCCTAGCGGCATTCGGATCGAGAAGCAAGCAATCCGTGGGGTCGATTCCCACGGCATGCTCTGCTCGGCGAGTGAGCTCAATCTTGAGGAGCAATCGGGCGGCATCATCGAACTAGACGAAGATGCCGCTCTCGGCAAAAGTGCAAATCATCCGCTTGGGTTGCCCGACCAGATCTTTGAGGTGGAACTCACACCGAACCGGGGCGACTGCCTCAGCATGCTCGGCGTCGCAAGAGAGACCGCGGCCGTGACCGGCGGAACGCTTCTCAGCACCGCGCCTGCGACGATCAAAGCGGGAGATAAAGAAAAGCGAAAAGTCGAACTGGCGGCGCCAATCGGATGTCCGCGTTATGTCGGCCGCGTTATTCGCGGGCTTAAAAAGGATCAAAAAAGTCCTGACTGGTTACGTGAGCGACTGCGGCGGGCCGGCATTCGCAGCATAGACGCCCTGGTTGATATCACCAACTACGTCATGCTCGAGCTCGGCCAACCCATGCATGCGTTCGACAACGAACGCTTGAGAGGCGCGATTCAGGTCCGCATGGCAGAGCCGAAGGAAAAAATTACGCTTCTCGACGGCCAAAAATTGACCCTCGATGACGCATCTTTACTGATTACCGACGACTCCGGCCCGGTGGCGCTGGCGGGGGTCAAGGGCGGTGCCGGAACAATGATCAGCAGCAATACAGACGCAATCTTTCTTGAGGCTGCGTTCTTCGATCCTGCGACAACTGCCCGCACAGCCCGGCGATTTAACCTTAATACCGATGCATCACATCGGTTTGAGCGTGGGGTTGATTTTGAACTACCAAAGCGGGCAATAAACCGGGCCACCGAGCTTGTGCTGGCCATATGCGGCGGATCGGCAGGCCCCATAGTTGACGCAACAGAAAAAAAACATCTCCCAAAGCGCGCTCCGATTCAGCTTCGCAGCGAGCGTCTCAAGCGAATGCTCGGGACCAGTCTGCCCGCAAAATCTGTCGATAGGGTGTTCACCCGAGCCGGATACGAGTTTTCACGAAGTGGAACTGGTTGGAGCGTCCTTCCGCCGTCGCACCGGTTTGATTTGTCCGAAGAACACGATTTGGTCGAGGAGGTTGCCCGTCTGGTGGGCTACGACGCATTTCCTACGAATTGGCCAAATGTAGCGGCGAACAGCCAGCTCGCGCCGGAGGCCGTGGTCGCCTTAGACCGGGCCCGTGATCTGCTGGTTGATAGAGGCTATTTTGAAGCGATTACTTACAGCTTCATCGACTCATCTCTGCAAGCCGCATCCTCAGGCGGGCGCTCCGGCATCAAGTTGAAGAATCCGATTGCGGCGCATCTTGCGGAAATGCGTCTATCTCTTCTCCCGGGACTGCTTCTCGCCTTAGGCAATAACCACCGCCGGCAGGTGAGGGATGTACGGCTCTTCGAGACCGGCCATATATTTTCTGGAACAGCTCGAAAACCGAAAGAGCAGCTTAATATCTGCGGCGTGGCTACGGGTTCGGCCACCGGGGCTCGCTGGGATCAGGGTGCGACGGAGATCGATTTTTTTGATGTGAAAGGAGACGTTGAATCGCTGCTCGATCTCACATGCCGAGGACGTCAGACCCGCTTTTTGGCCGCTTCGCATCCGGCGTATCAGGACGGCCAATGTGCACAGGTTGTTATTGACGGTAATGCTGCGGGATACATCGGACGGGTAGCGCACGCTCTGCTTAATACCGTTGACATTGATCGCCCGGTATTTGCCTTTGAACTTGCGTGGGACGCCATTCGCGAGCGGCCGATTCCCCGTCACCACCCGGTCTCCCGTTTCCCGCAAGTGACTCGGGATCTGTCTTTTGAATTTGCAGAATCCGTCGAGGCTTTCGAGGTGCAGTCGTGTATTGAAAAGGTCGGCGGTGAATTGCTGCGGGGCACGGAAGTGCTTGATGCCTATAAAGAAAAGGATTCCAAGTCAACCAAAAAATCAATGACTTTCCGCTTGACCTTGCAGTCTGATTATCGCAATCTTACTGACGAGGAGGTTGAGGCGGTTGCTCGCTCGGTTGTTGCGGAAATTGCCGCAAACTTAGGCGGTGAACTGCGAGGCGGATAGTTCCCAGCCAAAACCCAGGGAAGTCAGGCAACCCGTTTTCCCGGGTGAGATTTGACTTGAAAAGATGATCACCTTAGATTGGATCGTGATCAGAGCAACAGATCAGACCAATAAAAGAATTGAAGGGCAGGACCAGACGTTTCTCTCATGAGTAGCACAATCACTAAAGCCGATCTTGCCAACACACTCTTTGACGAGTTGGGTCTAAATAAACGCGAAGCCAAAGAATTCGTCGAGTTATTTTTCGAGAAGATTCGTGAAGCGCTCGAAGTAGGCGAGAGCGTAAAGCTTTCTGGATTTGGCGGATTCACCATTCGCGAGAAGAACAGCCGCCCTGGCCGTAACCCAAAGACTGGTGAGACAGTCCCCGTAAGCGCACGGCGAGTCGTAACCTTCCGCGCCAGCCAAAAAGTAAAAGAGGATGTCGGCGCAAATACGCAGTCGATTGCGAGTGTCATGGACGTCGCTGAGAGTCGCGGATGACGATGCTGGATCCAGGCGCGGAGGATCTGCCGCCGATTCCCGGTAAGCGATACTTCACCATTGGCGAGGTGGGGCAGTTATGCGCGGTCAAGCCGCACGTGCTGAGATATTGGGAGCAAGAGTTTCCGCAGCTTCAGCCCGTTAAGCGACGCGGAAATCGACGTTATTACCAGCGCCACGAAGTTGAGCTCATCCGAACGATCAGACGGCTGCTGTACATTGAGGGCTACACGATCAGCGGGGCGTGCAACCAGTTAGCTGCTGAATCAAATTCCGGCAACGGTGAGACGGGTCTCTCCGAGACTGACATCCAGAAGCTTGTTTCAGAACTTGAGCAAATCTCGTCATTACTTGACACTTAATCCATTATTGATCTTTCGGGGCGTAGCGCAGCCTGGTAGCGCACCGCAATGGGGTTGCGGTGGTCGGAGGTTCAAATCCTCTCGCCCCGACCATTTACAGGCATGACAAGGCGTCGCCTGCGAGGCTCCCACCCATCGTTAATTAAACGAGACGTCAGCCGGCCTCGCGCAACGTGCTAAACGGCAAGGTCCCCGCGAATGAGTCGTCTGGATAGTATGATCCGCCGCCTGGAAGCCCAACGTGCGTGCATCGATTGGGCTCTTGCAGAAATTCGCCCTCTGAGCGGGGCGATTCTTGAATTAGGGCTCGGCAACGGTCGCACTTACGATCATTTGCGTGCTAATGCTCCCGATCGAGACATCTATGTGTTCGAGCGGGCGCCAGCGGCTCACCCGGACTGTACACCCGAAGCGCAATATCTTATTGAGGGTGACTTTCGCGAAACCCTGCAGCAAAACCTTGACCTCCTTCGCGGCAGGGGTGTCCTCGCCCATTGCGATATCGGAAGCGGGAACCCCGAGCAGGATAGAGAGCTCGCGGCCGCAGTTGCACCCCAGATCGATGAACTCCTCTCGTTAGGTGCACTGGTGCTTTCTGACCAGATTTTTTCCTTCTCAGGGTGGGAGTCCGTAGAAACCCCGGAAAGCGTCCCTGAAGGCCGGTACTATATTTACCGGAAGAGGGATCTCAAATGACCGAAACGGTAAACGCGAAAGCGCCCAGCCCGATGTTTGATATCGGCCGCAAGATGAAGTTTCATCTTGAGCTGACGGATAAGTGCAATGCAGCGTGCCCTATGTGCGGACGCACGCAGCAGCTTAACCGATGTCTACCCGATATGACCAAGGTCCGAAATATTGACCTTGATCTGGCGACCATTAAGCGGAATTTCCCTACGGCGCTGTGTCAGAACATCCTGGAGATTGACCTCTGTGGAGGTCTTGGGGACCCAGCCGCTGCTCGAGATTGTTTTGATATCTGCGAGTACTTTATAACCAACGGCATACGTCTGATTTTCTCATCTAACGCTGGACTTCGAAGTGCCAGCTGGTGGGAACGTCTCGGGCGGCTGTTTGTACAGAATGATTCTCTCGTCGAGTTTCATATTGACGGGCTCGCCGATACCAACCACCTATATCGACTGAATACCCGATTCAACAAGATTATGGAGAACGCAAAGGCGTTCCTCGGTACCGGGGCTAAGGCCGAGTGGCATTTCATTCCTTTCGAGCATAATCAGCACCAGATTGCGGAAGCCCTTGCGTTGAGTCGCGATATGGGTTTCATAGCCTTCAAGGTGATTGACACCATCCGCTTTGGCAAAAATGAGGGATTTGATTACCAGATGCCTGACGGATCTCTTCGTCAGCTGCGCCCAGCGGATCAAAACGTCGTTGCTCGTCAGCTTGGACGAGGCGATGAAAGCAACGCGCAAGAAGCCCTTGAATCTACCGCTGATCTGACGACGATTCGCTGCAAGTCGCTTGAAGAAAATCGCCCGTACATCGTGGCGACGGGCGCTGTTTCTGCCTGCTGCTGGGTGGAAGGCTCTGACGACGAAAAAAACATGTATCAGCAGGCAGATCGAGACCCCATCGAGCACAACGTCAATCACCGCCTGCTGAGCGACATTCTTATGGAGGAGCCCTACAGGTCAATTTATTCCAAAGCCTGGGATTCCGCAGCGAACCCCGTTTGTATTCGTAAATGCGGAAAAATGCGCCGCAGTACGCGGGAGGCGTTTTAGGTCATGTACCGTAAGTTTTTCTTGGCGCTCGTATATGCTGTCGTATCTTCTGCTGCTTCCGCTGAGCTTTTAGTGGGCGGCAAGCCTGCGGAACTGGGCCTAGAGGGCGAGTCGGGTGGGCTGCTTGATGGGTCAGCCTGGTCCAGCGCTTCACTCATCGGACGGGTTCATCTCTTAATGTACGTCGATCCGGATGAGTCAAAACTGAATGCCCGGGTTGAAGAGATGCTGGCGGCACAAAAATACGATCCAAGCCAAGTGGGGTCCGTTGGCGTCGTGAACATGGCGGCGACCTGGAAGCCCAGCTTCGCCATCGATATGATTCTTAAATCCAAGCAGGAAAAGTTCCCTAATACGATCTACGTGCGAGACAAGGCGAAGGTCTTCGTGAAGCAGTGGGGGCTCACCGACGACAGCTATCATGTCGTGGCGCTGGGTCGCGAAGGACAAGTTCTTTTTCCTGCTGGCGGGAAATTATCCGATTCCCAAATTACGACGCTCATTGAGGCGATCGATGGGGAGATCGGTCGTTAGACAGGGCTCGCGTCCAGTTTTTATGGATATAAAAGTAACAACCACGAACCACAGTACGCTCGACCGCCTTGATCGGGAACCCCTTGCCTTTGGGAATATTTTCTCCGATCACATGTTGATTCGACGATGGCACGAGGGCCAGTGGGGCGCTGCCGAGATCAGACCCCGTCAGCCCATACCCATGGATCCGACCACGTTGGCGTTGCACTACGGCCAGACGGTTTTTGAAGGCATGAAAGCTTATCGAGGGGTGTCGGATGGACGCCTGCGGCTCTTTCGGCCGGAGCAAAATGCAAAGCGTCTCGCAAACTCATGCGAACGCCTTGCGATACCGGCGGTTGCAACGGATGACTTTGTAGAGTGCGTTAAAGCGATGGTCCGCACCGAACAGGCCTGGGTGCCTCGGGCCCGCGGGGAGTCGCTTTATATTCGCCCATTGATCTTCGCGACCGAGGAACACATCGCCGTTCGAGCTGCTGTCGACTATCTTTTTGTGATCGTGACAGCCCCGGTTGCGCCTTATTTTTCCGCAGAGGCCAAGGCGCTCAGATTGAAAGCTGAACCGCGCTACACCCGCGCCGTTCCCGGAGGTACGGGGTTTGCGAAAACGGCCGGGAACTATGCGGCTACCCTGAAACCCATGGCCGCGGCCGCGGCCGAAGGGTTCGATCAAATCCTCTGGTTGGATGCTAATGAGCACAATTACGCCGAAGAGGCGGGCCAAATGAACATATTCTTCCGGATCGGTGATGAGGTCGTCACACCAGAACTCTCAGGGACGATCCTCCCCGGGGTGACACGTGACAGCGTTATTCAGCTGCTCAAGGACTGGGGCATACCGGTCTCGGAGCGCAAAGTGTCGATCGCAGAACTCCAACAAGCTGCAGACGAGGGAGAGCTCAAGGAGATGTTCGGGGCCGGCACCGCTGCGGTGGTTGCGCCGATCCAGTCCGTAGAGCATCTCGGAAGGGAGATCCGCGTGACACCTGACCCAAACGGTTCATTAACACAGCGCCTGCTGGATACGATCCTGGGTATACAGTTCGGCGAAGTTGAAGATCACCACGGCTGGGCCCTTGAGGTCGGTCAATAAAAGTAGACGCGTGTAGACAGTGAAGCAGGTCTTATATTTCTTGGGTTGCGCTCTTTGGGCTTGTGGCGTCTTGGCGGACCCTGTCAAAGAGGGGTTGGATCTGTCGATCAAATACTGCTCACGGTGCCATGTCATTGGTGATTACAACCGTCTTGGAGGCATTGGAAATACCCCATCGTTTAACTGGATGGTAAAAAGTGATGATTGGCGCGAACGGTTTACCACCTTTTATACCCGTCGACCCCATCCTGTTTTCGCACGGGTCCCGGGATATCCCCTCTGGTCTGAGTCAGATCCTTACTACCCTCCTTTCGAAATCACGATAGAAGAGATAAACGCGATCGCCGAATATGCAGGCAGTCTGGCTGATGCAAACTGAGCATGTTCTTGCTTTTTCGAGCGGCGCTTAACTCAACCATCCTCTCCTGTTAGGAATCGAGTCCCCTCAAATTTAAGCTATGGGTGAAGTTGTCCTTCTTCTTGGGTTGTTATTGCTATCTGCCTTTTTCTCTGGCGCGGAGACGGCGCTTGTGTCGCTCTCACGGGCGCGAGCTGACGCCTTGGTTGACGATAGCCGTCCCGGCGCTCGCGCGCTGCAACGACTCAAAGCCGAACCCTCTAAGATGCTGGTGGCGATTCTCATCGGAAACAATGTGGTAAATATCAGCGCATCCGCGCTCGCCACAGTCATCGCAACAAGAGAATTCGGAAGCATAGGACCCGGCATAGCGGTGGGTCTTTTGACGATCGTTATCCTGATCTTTGGCGAGATTACGCCGAAGAGTCTGGCAACGCGATACTCCGAGCGGATCTCCCTCGCGGTAGCACCCCCAATCCTTTTGCTGACGTACATCACGCAGCCGGTGAATCGCATTTTCGATGCATTCGGATTGGGCGCAGCCCAGCGAGCCGGTAGTGGCAACGACGATCCGATAGTGACCGAAACAGAACTCCTGCATATGGCGAGTTACGGCGAGGAGGAGGGAACCATTGATGAGAACGAAAAAGAGCTGATTGAACGCGCCTTCGTCTTTGGTGACCTGTCCGTTGCGGACGTCATGTCGCCGAGGCACAAGGTATTCAGTTTGCCGGAGGGCCTTTCGGTATCGCAGGTCATGGATGCCTTGGTCGATAGTCCCTACAGTCGGATTCCATTGCATGGCGATGATCCCGATGAGATTACCGGGGTTTTTCATGTCAGGGATCTCTTAAAGGCGATCGCCGCAAGTCAGACCAATCTGCCGGTCAGCGAGCTCTCACGACCGCCTTACTTTGTTCCGGAAAACCAGTCCCTCACGGATACGATTGCGGCGCTTCGTCGGGAGCGCCACCATTTGGCGGTAGTCGTGGACGAGCACGGTGTTATGGAGGGGATAGTGACTCTCGAGGACCTCATGGAAGAGTTGGTGGGGGAAATCTACGATGAGAGTGATATCGCTCCGCAGGACATCATTGCCCATGGCTCCGATAGCGTCACGATCGAAGGCGCCTCCGAGATTCGCGTTCTCGAGGAATTTTTCGACAGGGAGTTATCAAACAAACCCACAGACTCGGTGAGCAAGTGGATCCTCGAGCATACGCAACGCATTCCGCAAAACGGCGAGGAATTTACGCTTGATGGGCTTTTCCTGCGTGTGTTACGCGCAAATCCTCGTCGAATTAACGCGGTATTGGTGAAGCGAATTGCTGATCCGCAAGCGGAGCTCGATCTACGATAACCCGCTTAAGATCCTCAAGTCTGTCTTATCAGGGATTTCCGGACCACAGTATTTCGACCTGATCGATCTGTGTTTCAGCCGAAATAGCATCAACAAGGGTCGAGATTTGACCCGCATCAACAGGCGTGTCATTCGGCTGTGGCAGTACCAACTCGCCAAATAAACGGCCATTCAGATAGTGAAGCGTTAACTTCATCTCGCAGGTGGCCCAGTTCACATTGGGCAGATCCAAGTCACGTTGCAGTATTTCGCGAACCCTTGATTCCAGGACGGTTCGCTCTTGAAGGGGAATTATGGGGAGCCCATCGTGATCATCCTCGGGGTCGATGTGGACCACAATATCCGTTAATGCTTCGAATTCCGATTTGAGTCGCTGCATAACTTCATCAGCGATTCGATGGCCCTCCGAGACACTAATCTTCGGCGCGACGCGGACATGCATGTCGGCGAAAACGTCAGACCCCATGCGCCGGGTACGCATCTCATGAACATCGATGACTCCAGGAACGTTCTTTGCGACCTGCCGGATGCTCTTCTGGGTCTCAGGATCTACCGCGGTATCAATCAGTTCTTCTACCGACGGGCGACCGATTTTATACGCCGCATAGAAGATGATCGCTGACACACCTACCGCACCTGCGGCATCCGCCCAAGGAAATCCGAGCATGACGCCCCCAACTCCGGCAATCACCAGAAATGAGGACAGCGCATCCGACCGGCTGTGCCAGGCGTTCGCTTGTAGAAGCGCCGATCGATGGCGTCGCGCCGCGCTCATGGTGTATTGATAAATGACCTCTTTAGCAACGACCGAAATAGCGGCGATCACAAGCGCTGGCCATCCCGGCGACGTGATCGTTTCCCCCCGGAAAATCGAGTCAAGGGCATCCCAGGCAATGCCTGCCGCGATTAATCCAAGGCTGATGGCGAGGACTGCAGTCGCTATGGTTTGAATACGGCCATGACCATAGGGATGCTCGCGATCAGCCTCAAAACTTGCCTGTCGAGCGGCCACAATCACTAACGCATCCGTCGCCAGGTCACTCAGTGAATGGATGCCATCGGCGATAAGAGCTTGGGATTGAACAAGAACACCACCGACTAACTTCGCGACGGCGAGAATGAGATCGACAGCAGCGCCGACGATAGTGACCCATCGGATGTCACGATAGACTCCCACGCGCTGATCAGGGTCGGGCGATATAGGCATGGCTTTTTCGAGGGTGGATAACGCTTGAGATTTTAACAAAGCGCCGTGGCGGGTTTTGTGACCTCAGATGTCTTACTCTGACATGATGGCTCCGTGACTTTTCTGGGATAATTTGCAATTGCAGTGTCACATCAGATAAATATTCTCCCAAAGTCCTATGCGTATTCTTCTCAGCAACGACGACGGATATCTTGCCCCGGGTTTAGAGGCGCTCCAACGCGCTATCTCTACGATTGCAGAAACCAGAGTGGTCGCTCCGGACCGTAACCGAAGCGGAGCGAGCAACTCACTGACTCTCACCCGGCCGTTGCGGGTATCAAGCGCACCAAACGGATTTATGTTCGTCGACGGGACGCCGACAGACTGCGTTCATATCGGCCTGACGGCCCTTATGGATTCCGAGCCGGATATGGTGATTGCCGGGATTAACCACGGCTCCAATCTCGGCGACGACGTTTTGTACTCGGGGACCGTCGCGGCCGCAATGGAGGGTCGGTATCTCGGCCTGCCGGCAATGGCGATATCCCTCGCCGGGCACAACCCGACTCACTATGAGACGGCTGCCAAAGTTGCCCTAGATCTCACTCGCCAGTTACAAAATAAACCGTTGCCGAACGATGTGATCCTTAATGTGAATGTGCCTGATCGGCCCCTTGGCGATATCCTTGGATTTCAAGTAGCGCGACTCGGTAATCGACATAAATCGGAGCCCGTCGTTCGAGCACGGGATCCATCGGGGCGGGAGATCTTTTGGGTCGGGCCGGCTGGTGAGGAGCAGGATGGCGGACCCGGCACGGACTTTTACGCCATTGGGCAGGGCTATGTTGCGGTTACGCCCTTGCAGGTGGACCTGACCCGACATGAGCAGTTGAATGTGCTGCGAGACTGGCTGTCTGATCTGAGTTGTTAATGCCTGATGCAGAGCTGAAATTCGGGGGCTTTGTGTCTCAGCGCCCTCGAGAACGAATGGTGAATCGTCTTCGAGAGCAGGGGATCATCAACGAGGAGGTTTTGCGCGCAATTCGTGAGGTTCCACGTCATCACTTTGTTGAAGAAGCGCTTAAGGGGCGGGCCTATGAAAATACTGCTCTTCCTATTGGCTTTCGACAGACTATCTCCCAGCCATACCTCGTCGCTCTGATGACGGAACGTCTACTGGGGAAGAAGCCCCGATTGTCGACGGTTCTTGAAATTGGAACGGGATCCGGTTACCAAACCGCAGTTCTTTCCAAATTAGCGACCCGGGTATTCACAATCGAGCGGATCCCGGAGCTAAGTGCTCGAGCAGCGAACGTCCTGGCCGAGCTCAGCATTCCGAATGTTAAGTTCCGTATTGGGGATGGCCATCAAGGTTGGAGATCGCAGCGACCCTTTGATGGGATAATTATGACCGCCGCGGTACTGGCCCTACCCATGGATCTTCTTTCGCAACTTGCAGAGGGCGGCATCCTGGTTGCCCCTGAGGGTCCTGAGAAGCAGCAAACGCTCTCAACATGGACGCGTCAGGGTAGCGAATTTAAGCGAATGGACCTCACCCAAGTTACTTTTGTGCCGATGGTGACCGGAGTTGCGCAATGAGAATTTTTTCTAAGCTATATGATGCGGTGCTCGGTTGGGCCCGACACCCCAAGGCTGCGCGCTACTTAGGAGCGCTCTCGTTTGCTGAATCGTCATTTTTCCCGATTCCGCCGGATGTTATGTTGGCCCCCATGGTGCTCGCGCGCAGAGACCGCGCCTGGTGGTTCGCCCTAGTTACCACGGTGTGGTCCGTCCTCGGTGGAATCTTTGGGTACGTCATCGGAATGTTTTTGTTTGATTTGATTGCTCAACCCCTGATTGACCTCTATGACGCAGCTGACGCCTTCGCGACCGCCCAGGACAGATTCAAGACCTATGGCGTATGGATCGTCTTCATCGCCGGTTTCACGCCTATTCCATATAAAATTTTTACGGTCACGGCGGGTTTGACGTCGATGGCGTTTTTTCCCTTCGTGATAGCCTCGTTGATTGGCCGAGGGGCTCGGTTTTTCCTCGTATCGGGCCTTATCTACTTC
>Ga0255767_1003863_pt1 | contig 12498 bp, 6 predicted proteins | sample 071ome_24_FD_179967 | JGI IMG/M metagenome (GOLD analysis project Ga0255767, IMG submission 179967) | Coastal salt marsh microbial communities from the Groves Creek Marsh, Skidaway Island, Georgia - 071402CT metaG (version 2) | ecosystem: Environmental > Aquatic > Marine > Intertidal zone > Salt...
TGGGGTTGAGAGGCTGCTCACCTTGAGAAAGAGTCGTTTGCTCAGTCGTCGAGAAGATAGTTCCAGGCCGCTTGGATTGTGCATGATTTGTTCAGGGTTTTTTATTGGGTGGCTTGGGAGCCCAGCGAGGCATGCTCTCCAGCGCTTTGATCAGCGATTGTTGGGCCTGATAGGTATCCCCAGAAAGCTCGGTTGGCAGAAGCACATTCTTTTCGAGTTCATCCTCTTGCACATCGAAAAATCGACCATCCTGATAGAGTTTGAACCGGTGGTCGCGAACAAACTGATTTTTGTACTGATCAAGATTTCCCCAGAGAGGATCATACCAGCAGTAGGTCCAAGGACGCGGGTTGCCTTTTTCACCCCTTAGCTGAGGGAGGAAACTACGCCCTTCGACTACAGCGGGGTTGGGGTGTGTGATGCCCATGGCTTCGGCAAAGGTGGGTAGTATGTCCGAGAAATCAATGAGATCTGAGCTTGTCTTTCCCGTCGGGGTCCTACCTTTCCAGTAAGCGATCATGGGTACATGGGTCCCTGCATTTGGGGTCGTTCCCTTGCCTCCCTGAATGATTCGGTTGTCCCATTTGGATCGAATCGAGCGGTGCGTCCCATTGTCGGCGGTAAAGATCACCAGGGTGTTTTCGCTCAGCTTGAGTTCATCGAGTGTGCGCACAATCCGCCCGACCAGATGATCCATGTAATGCACCATGTCAGCAAAAAACTTCGGATCTTTTCGATTTCGCTCTGATTGCCATTCGGGACTGCTGGGAGTGGGTACAAATGGATCATGGGTTAGAACCATTGGATAATAGGCTAAGAATGGCACCTCACGATGACGTTGAATAAAATCGATGAGGAAATCGGTGAAAACATCAGGCCCATAAGTTGCATCCGAGTATTCCCGCAATTGCCCGTTCTGTTCGATCAGCGCTCCTGCATAGCGTTCTCCACGAGCTTTGGGTTGAGTGAGTTGCCAGAGGCAGTATTCATCAAAACCAGCCTTCGCGGGTCTGTTGTTATCTTGATGACCTTCCAGTTTGTAGGTCAGTCCATTGAGTTGCCACTTACCGGCAATGCAAGTGGCATAGCCCGCCTCCCTAGCGAGGTTGGCAAAAGTAATTTCTGCAGGATCCAGATAGCCAAAATGGGTGTAATTAGCATGATTGTATCGGCCGGTCATGATCTGAACCCTGGAAGGAGTGCAAAGTGGTTGGCTGTAGCAATGTTCAAACCGCATCCCTCTGGAGGCCAAGGCGTCCAGCTCCGGGGTATGATAGGACTGACTACCGTGACCACTAAGACATTCATAACCCAGATCATCTGCCATGATCAGAACGATGTTGGGACGTTCTGCCTGCATGATCACCATACTGCAGGCCATCATGGTAAGGCCGACGACCTCATGGATCCGCTTCCAGAATAAGGAGGGATTTCTCATGATCTGATTGCAGCCCAGTTATCTAGAAAAGTCCAGACCCATCCCCGTGGGGTTTTATGGTCCTTATGACTTGATTGTGTCGCAGATCTTGTCTCATTTATTCACTGCTTATGCGTCAATCATGCTTTTTGAACTCAATGCTTTTGCCACGCGGTTTTGCTCATGCTGCCTCCCTATACTGGCCAGGGCGGTTGCTTTGGTTCTGGCTCCTATCTCCCTGTCTTGTATCTGACTCATATGCCGAAGCACGGCTGACTTTCACTCAGGGCGATAGAGAAGATCATCGGGTTCAACCTGAAATGGCCTTATTCGTTCCGGTAGACCAAACAGCGACTCCATTCTTAGTTCACGGGTCATTCCAGTGCGTGCTTGAGGCTCAATTGGTGGTGGATCGGCGACAGAAACTTCGCTTTGAAATGAAGGGAAGTGGTCAGGCTGTAATGAGTGTGAATGGCGAGGAAATCCTGGAGACGCTTGGGACCCCTTCTGAAGACCTGACTCTTGCCCCAGGTCCTCATCGGCTGAAGATCACCTATCGCAGCCCAGATCAGGACGAGGCACAACTCCGGGTGTATTGGTCTGGGGAGGATTTTCTGCAGGAACCTTTGTCAGCGAGTCATCTGAAGTGGTCCGAGACCCATGATGTGGATCGATTGCGTCAGGCAAGGCACCAACTTGCCGACTTGAATTGTGTGGCCTGCCACCAGAGCGATGCGTCCATCCTGATGCCAGAAGCCCAGTGGCGAGGACCCTCACTCAATGGTGTTGGCAGCCGGCTTCAACCCGCATGGATGGCACGTTGGATTGCCGACCCCCAGAGCCTCAGAGCTTCTTCCCACATGCCGCAGATCTTCCGTGGAAAAGGAGCTGCTCAGAACGCCGCTCATATCGCCGCCTTCCTGGCACAACAGCGAGGTTCGGTGACCTCAAGCGGTGATGGCAATGTGAAGGAGGGAGGCTATCTTTTTCGTGAGCTCAATTGCATTGGTTGCCATCAGATCAACGGTGAAAATTCCGATCGCATTTCGCTCCTGGCAATGGGCCAAAAATACCAGCCTGGTGCACTGGCTGCCTACCTGCTTGCCCCTGAAAAACACCACGAAGCGACGGCCATGCCCAATTTTAGCCTGACATCTCAGGAGGCTAGCGATCTGGCCAGCTTCCTCCTGTCTCAGGGTGAATCTGATTCTGAGTCAGGCGATCTGTCTTTTGGTGATCCTGTCATGGGGAAACAATTAATCGCTTCCTCCGGATGCCTGCAGTGCCATGATCTTGATGGGGTGAGCTCTACCATGAAAGCGCCCCCAATGCTTAACGCCCTTCTGTCCAAGGAAGGATGCCTGGACCCAACCCGTGAGGACAGTGCGGCTCCAAGGTTCCAGCAGGACCTTTCTGGTCTACACCTTGCTGATGTGGAGCTTAAGAAAGTGGTCGAGTCACTCGGTCGCTACAGTCCGGTTGAATTTGCCCAGAGGCAAATTCAATCACTCCAATGCTCGGCCTGTCACCAGCGCCACGGTCGCCCGGCGAGCATAGGTGCCTATGAGGAAGAGGTGGCTCACCTCGTTCGGCCTGTACCAGCCAAGCAGGATGGTGAAGCCGCTACCCAGCCGCCTCAGCGCATCCCTTCCATCGACCACGCAGGGCAAAAGCTCAACACCGACTGGCTGAGTGCCTTGCTCAAGGGAGAGAACCCTGGACCCACCCGCCCCTGGCTTGCCGCTCGCATGCCTGCCTGGCCAAGTCGCGCTGAGAACCTGGCTGTAGGGATTGCCCATGGGCATGGACTGAGTCCTCAGCGGGATGAGGCACCTGCTTTCACTGAAGCTTCCGTAGCCATGGGGCAAAAATTGGTTGGGGTGGAGGGATTCAGTTGCAATGCCTGCCATGCCATCGGTGACCAGCCAGCTCTGGCTGTTTTCGAAGGTGCTGGCCCCAATCTCAAGCTGGTCCCATCCAGGCTGCGTCATGATTATTTCTATCAGTGGATGCATCACCCTCAGCGCTGGATCGCTGATACGATCATGCCACGTTATGCTGAGAATGGGGTTTCTCCCCTCAAGGATTATGCCGATGGGGATGCCACAAGGCAGTTTGAGGCGATGTTGGGAAGTTTTTATGAGCTTGCCGAACGTCAGCCTCCAGGTATGCAGCCTGGCTTGATCGGTTCCTATTACCAAGTCCGTCGAGACTGGCAAAGAACCCTCAACCGATTGAACCGGACTCGTCCCTTTTTAGTCCGAGTGGATCCATGGATAGCCTTCCCTAATGGTGAAGACACTTTTGCTGACACCAAGCTGAGCGATCAATTCATGGTTCAGTGGCAGGGATCATTACGTATTGAGGAGGCGGGAACCTACCAATTTTTCCTCCAATCCGATGATGGTGCCCGCTTGAAATTGGATGATGAAAATCGACTCGATTTTCTGGGGCCCCACTCGTTTGCTGAAAAAACCTTTACCATCGATCTGGAGCCAGGTTTGCATCCTTTCGAGCTGACTTATCATGACATAGCCGGTGGTCAGGGTTGCATCCTCTCCTGGATCCCTCCCGGAGGCACTCGAGAGGTTATTCGAGGGGCTCATTGGTTGCATGCCACCTCGGATCTGCAGGGGCTTTCATGGGATCAAGATGCCTGGGAGTCGTTCAAGGTTGCCTCCTCGCGTGCGCCGACCAATCAAGTGATCGATGGCGCTGGTGAGGCGCTTGATCCCAAATATGGATCCTTGATCGGGACAGCGGTTCGCGTTGGTAATGACTCACTGGGTGAGAACATTGCCTTTCGTGGTCAGGTCCTGAAGTTAGACTCACAAGGGAAGGCTGCGGTGGTTTTTGATACCGACACCATGCGCATGGCAGCCGCCTGGCTGGACGGTGGGCTGAGGCTCGAAGGCTTGCCCTTCACCGGTGGTCATGGCGCTTTTCCTAATCTCAGGACCGCACCCCTGATTCGTAATCGTGCCGCTCCAGGCTGGGCCAACACTCAGGGATCCTTCCAGGAACCCAGGGTGAGCGCCTACCCACCTTTGGGTCCTCTGCCCAAGGACTGGGCTCATTATGAGGGACTCTACCGTCACGGCGATAAAGTGGTGCTCGAATACACTGTGGGTTCAACCCGAGTTCTGGAGCATCCATCGCTGATTCAGGGTGATGGGGACACTGCCATTTCACGTCTTTTAGAAATCCAAGCACATGATCAGACCCTTTGGGTGGCCGTGAGCGATCTGAATGATGAGGCCAAGGCAGAAGATGCCAAGCAATGGCTCGTATCTGGGGCCCGCATTGGGTTGGTTAGCGCTCCCGCTGAAGCTTCCTTGGTCCAGGTTGAAGGTCAATTGTGCGTCAAGTTACCCCCTTCACCCAGAGCCTACCAGGCGGAGATATTGATTGGGCGGCAGGGGGATGTGCTGCCTTCTTCCAATGGCCGCCAGGCTCAGCCTTTGACCCAGTGGACTCAAGGGGGCCCGATTCGATGGCCCGAGGTCTTGCTCAGTCACGGCGAATTGGCTTCCGAGGAAGCGGGCGAAGCCTATGTCCTGGATCGTCTGACGCTGCCAGATGGCAATCCGTATGGCCTGGAGTTACGCATTGGGGGTTTCGATTTCTTTGCTGACAGCACCAAAGCAGCCCTGTGCACCTGGGATGGAGATGTGTGGATTGTCAGTGGCATTGATGAGGATCTCGATACACTGGAGTGGAAACGTTTCGCATCTGGGATTCACGAGCCTTTGGGTCTGAAAATTGTGGATGACCTGATATATACGGTGAGTGATGATCAGATCACTCGATTTCATGATCTGAATCAGGACGGTGAAGCTGACTACTACGAGAATTTTAATAATGACTGGGAGCTAACCTCCGGGTTCCATGCCTTCCTATTCGACCTTCACACCGATCCAGAAGGAAATTTTCTTTTTGCCTTTGGCTCACCTGTACGAGGTGGAGGACGCAGCTTCGAGCGGATGAGTGCCCATCACGGATCCGTGCTTAAGGTCAGCCGTGACGGATCGACCATGACCCGCTATGCCAGCGGTCTGCGTGCTCCCAATGGGATTGGGGTCAGTCCGACCGGCCAGGTGACGACCGGTGATAATGAGGGCACCTTTGTGCCTCGCTGTCCCATCAATTGGGTCGAACCAGATGACTTTCTGGGTGTCGTGGATTCCTATGAGCACCGCGATGCGATGAAAACCACGGCTACAGTGGAGGCAAGGCGCGGTGGCAGGCCAACCCAATGGGATCCATCCGAAGAGCCCAGGCCACTGGCTTGGCTTCCCAAGGGTGTGGATAATTCGGGCGGTGGACAGGGCTGGGTGACCAGTGATCGATGGGGCCCCTTGCAAGGACAAATGCTTCATGGTTCTTACGGTCAGAGCTCCCTTTATCTGGTTCTCAAGGAATCGGTGCAGGGACAGATGCAGGGTGGGGTCGTCAAAATTCCTCTTCGCCCGACCTCGAGTGTCATGCGCATGCGCTTCAGTCCGGGAGATGGTCAACTCTACCTCAGTGGTCTCAAAGGTTGGCAGTCCAACGCCGCACAATCTGGCGGTTTTGATCGAGTCAGATACACGGGTCAACCACTGGCTATGCCTGTGGGTTTGAAGACCACTCCCAGCGGCCTGAGGGTTACTTTTTCACAAGCTCTGGATTCAGAGAGTGCCAACGAACTCAGTCGCTACAGTCTGCGCGCCTCAGACATCCTTTGGGATCAGGCTTATGGTTCTCAGGAATACCTGTTGGGTCAGCGGGATGTGGCCCCGGATCAGAAGCAGACCGGGTGGAGTACGCTTTCACTGCTTGAAGCGCGCTTGTCTGCAGACAAGTTGAGCGTTGATCTGAGGGTGCAGGATTGGCGCCCAGCACACATGCTTGAACTCAATCTTGATTTGTTGACTGGCTCTGGCCAATCGATTCGCACCCGGGTGCATCACACCGTTCATGTGATCCCACAGGAGTAGTCACTAGCGAAGTGAGGGGGCCAAAGCTGATTTCACTTAGGCTTTGACGGATCGTTCAAACCTCAACATGTTGAGGTTTGAACGTCCCCTGTTTGGCTCATGATCACGCTCCCATCTTTAATCGTTAGATTGACCTCCGGATGCCTTGGGGCTCTGGCTTGCCTTATCCTGTTACAGGCGGCTCAGGCTCAGGCTGCAACGCCCCCCAACATTGTCCTGATCATGGCCGATGATCTGGGAATTGGAGATATTTCTCCTACCAATCCGAACTGCCGGATCAAGACCCCCAGACTCCAGCGGCTGGCTGAAGAGGGGATGACTTTCCTTGATGCCCACACAACGAGTTCGGTCTGCACCCCTACCCGATATGGATTGCTGACTGGTCGCTACAATTGGCGCTCGCGCCTGGCACGAGGTGTACTCAGTGGCACGAGCGAGCACCTCATACCTGCCAGCCGACCTACATTAGGTCACAGGCTCAGAGAGGCTGGATATCAAACCTCCATGATAGGTAAGTGGCATCTAGGTTGGGACTGGCATAAGCCTGACGGTAAGGTAATTGACTTTACCAAAGCTGTTGCCAATGGCCCTGATATCAATGGATTTGACCGTTACTACGCTCATTGTGGCTCCTTGGACATGCCGCCCTATGTCTGGGTGGATACTGGAATAATCACAGCGGCACCAGATCGCGAGGAAGGGGTGACCAAGGCGCAGGATCGTTATGGCTGGTATCGCCAAGGGCCGATTGGTGCGGACTTTCATATCGATCAGGTCCTACCTCACCTTTTTGGCAAGGCTATCGAGCAGATTCAGCAGCATGGCAAGAAAGGCGCGGCAGGCAGTCCCTTCTTCCTTTATCTGGCCTTGCCCGCTCCCCATACACCCATTGTGCCACTGCCTCCCTTCAAGGGGGCCAGTGGACTCAATCCGTATGCTGATTTTGTCATGCAGACCGATCACCTGATTGGCACCCTGCTGGATGCACTCAAAGCCTCCGACCTGGAAAAGGATACGGTTGTCTTGTTTACCAGCGACAACGGGTGTTCCCCTGAAGCCAATTTTCCTCTGCTGGCAGAAAAGGGGCATCACCCGAGTGCTCGCTACCGAGGCCACAAGGCTGATATCTACGAAGGAGGGCATCGGGTTCCTCTCATCATACGCTGGCCCGGTCAAATCAGCCCCAATAGTCGGTCCAGTCAGCTAGTCTGCCACACGGATCTTTTCCCAACGCTTGAGGCAATCAGTGGTCAACGGCCTCTCAGTCGAGGCGGAGAGGATGGGTTCAACCTGCTTCCATGCCTTCTGGGGGAAGGAACTTCAGCTCGTGACTCCCTGATCTCTCATTCCATAGGCGGGTTTTTCGCGATGCGCCAAGGAGACTGGAAGCTTTGTGTCTGCCGTGGGAGTGGCGGTTGGAGTCATCCTAACGAGAAGACCGCAACCCAACAGGCGTTACCTTTTTTACAGCTTTTCAATCTCGCTGTGGATCCTGCTGAAACCCACAACCTCATTGACGTTTATCCTGCCAAGGCTCAGGCCCTGCTCGCTCTGCTTGATGACCAGGTCAAGCGAGGCCGGTCAACGCCTGGAGCTCGATTATCCAATGACCGAGAGGTGACGTATCTTCCAGAGGGGTTCAATCCTGCCCAATTCTGGTGATTTATATCAGCCCACGAGAAAAGGGCTGAATTCATTTCTCCATTGATGGCATAATGCCAGCATGTATCGAACGGCTGTGACGGATTCGGCGATCGGGTGGAAGTCCTCCTGGGTGATGATGTATCTCTTGCTCGGGTTGACAGTTTCGGCCTTGGCTCAACGAGTGGCCAATCAGACGCTTAAGATGCCTGAAGTGCCCCCGACCCGTTCCTACGAAGTGGTGGATGCCCTGCCTGGATTACGCTTTGCCAACCCAGTGGCCCTAGTGGCTGCCCCGCAAGATGAGACATCTCTTTTTGTCGTTGAAAAAGTCGGTCGGGTCAAAAGGATACAACTCGGATCCGAACCGATCATGGAAGTGTTTCTGGACCTTCGTTCCCAAACCAGAGTCAGTTCCGAACAGGGCCTGCTCGGGCTGGCCTTTCATCCACAGTTCCATGAAAACGGTTACTTCTTTGTCTTTTATACTGCCACTGGTAGTGGCAGCCCCAACCGCCTCTCACGCTTCCAGTGTGATCTTAACGATGGCTGGGAAGTCATCGAAAACTCCGAGGTCATACTGATCAGCCAAAGAGACGACGCCAGCAACCACAACGGTGGTGATTTGCATTTTGGACCCGACGGATACCTTTACGTGGCGCTTGGTGACGAAGGAGCTGCCAATGATTCACTCAATAACAGCCAGAAACTCGATGCAGATTTTTTTGCGGGGATACTCCGACTGGATGTCGACCAAAGGCCTGGCAGCCTAGAACCTCAGCCCCATCCTGCTGTCATGGGTCATTATAGCATCCCTCCCGATAACCCCTTTGTGGGTCTGAAATCCCTCAATGGCGTGGCATTGGATCCAGCTCAACTTCGCACTGAGTTCTGGGCGATTGGATTGAGGAATCCGTGGCGCATGTCCTTTGATTCGGTGACAGGAGACCTCTACACAGGGGATGTGGGGCAAAATCGAATCGAGGAAGTGAATCGGATTACCCGAGGGGGTAACTATGGGTGGAACTTTCTTGAGGGAACCCAAAACGGCCCCAAGGCAAGACAGATGCCAAGGGACTTCGAAAGCATCCCTCCTTTACTAGAATACCGACACGGGACGCGGGAGGATCAGGGCAACTCAATCACTGGAGGACTTGTTTATCGCGGGAATCAGTATCCAGATCTTTATGGTGCCTACGTCTTTGCTGATTATGTCAGTGGTCATATCTGGGCCATGCGTCATGATGGCAAGCAGTCCACCCAGTGGTGGAACCTTGCTCGTGAAAGTGGTATTTCTTCCTTCGGGCTGGATCCGACCACAGGTCATTTACTCATGACCGACCATGGTTCGGGAAAGGTTTTGCGTCTTGTGTCAAGCAGCCAGGAACCGGGCCAACCGCTTCCTGAAACCCTCTCCCAAACTGGCGTCTTTGCCGACCTGAGGCGACTGACACCCAATCCCGGCATTGAGCCCTACGAAATCAATGTGCCTTTCTGGTCAGACCATGCCATCAAGCGCCGTTGGTTTTCCTTACCCCGTTTGGATCAATCCATCAGCGTGGTTTCACCGACTCAGTGGGCTTTCCCTGCAGGAGCTGTTTGGGTTAAGCATTTTGAAATGGAAATGGTGCGTGGTGATCCCTCGACCGCACGTCGTCTGGAAACCAGACTGCTGATGAGGCACGCCGAAGGTGTTTACGGTCTGACCTATCGCTGGAATGAAGATCAGGATGAGGCTTTCCTGGTAGCAGCTGAAGGGGAAGAGACGACGCTTCGTATCAGGGAGGGCAACCAGTTTGTTGATCAGATTTGGCGCTTTCCTAGTCGTGGCGAGTGCCTGGCATGCCACAATCAACCAGCTGGTATGATCCTTGGTTTCCAGCCCCCACAACTTGATCGGAAGAGAGGGCCTGCCTCAGGGAATCAATTTCAGCTGGAATGGTTGAAACAAGCCGGCTACTTGAATATCGCTGGCTCCGAGGGGTCTGGAAAGCTTTCTGCTATGGTGCCCTCAAAGGATGCCTCCGCCAGCCTGACTCGGCGTATCAAGTCATACCTGGCCTCCAACTGTGCCTCCTGTCATCGTCCCGGGGGTGAGGCCCTTGGTTTCTGGGATGCTCGCTATCAAGTTCCCATCCTGGAATCGGGGCTGCTGGATGGCGCCCTGGCACGTGAGGAAGGTCGCACCGACCTTGCTGTCATTCGTCCGGGTGACCCCGAACGTTCGGCCATTTATCTCAGGATGCTTAGTCAAGACAGTGGCCGAATGCCCCCGATTGGGAATCATGTGGCTGATGAGGCTGGCATTGCTTTGATGGCGGAGTGGATCAGGAGTCTGAGTGATTTACAAAGTTTTGATTCCTGGAATCAACACTACTTTCAGGGAGCTATGACGCCCGTTGAACATCAGCTGCAGGATGTAGATCGAGATGGTTGGACTAATTGGCAGGAATTTCAACTGGGGAGTGATCCAACCTGGGAGATCGATCGCTGGCGTATGGATTTGCAGGTTGTCGATCAGGTAGCATCCCTTCGCTTTCCCGCGATCCCAAATCCACTGATAGGCTGGAAACTTACCTTGTCCTCTGCCGCGGATTCTCTCAGTGAGCCCACGCTTCTTGGGGAGCGCTCGACGGCCCTGCCAGACCAAGGGATACATACTTATTCAGTCGAAATCTTGCAGCATCCCCAGGCCTTCTTTCATATGGCCATGGAATGGCCCGCATCGCCGCTTCCCGAAGAGTAGCCCTAGCTAAGGTCCTTAAGCTGGTTGCTTGCTTTGGGCATTTTTGTGGGTTAAGGATCATGAAGGGATGACAAACAATCGGTTCGTCACCTAGATCCTTTGGTTTTCATGAGGCTTATCGGACATATCAACGGCTCAAGCTCGGCTCAGCAATTTGGTGATTTCCTATACGCCAAAGGTCTGGACAACCGCGTGGACCGTTCAGGAAGCGGGGATCAGTGGGAGGTGTGGGTGCTGTCTGAAGATGACGTGAATCAGGCTAAATCCTATTTGCAACAGTTCCAGCAACGCCCCGGTGATGCCTACTTTGCCCAAGAAGCCATGCGGGCACGCGACCTGCGTCTTGAAGCAGCCATGGCTCAGCAGGCCCATGCCCAGAAAATGCAGCGGAGCCGTGAGGCGGTGCAATCTCTTGGTCGCCTTCCCCTAGGCCGGTGGACGACCGCGATCATGGTGTTGTGCGGCATTATTTTCCTGGCTCAGAATCTCGGTGATGCCACCTATCGCAACCTTTTTTACTGGTTGTCTATTTCAACCATGGAACCAGGAGGGGGGTCCATCGGCCTGCCAGAAGTGCGGGGTGGGCAGATATGGCGGTTGGTAACGCCCATTTTCATGCATGGCAACTTCATCCACATTCTCTTCAATTTGCTTTGGTTGAAGGATCTGGGAAGTGTGATCGAATTCCGCGAAGGACCACGGTCTTTTTTGGTCGCTCTCTTGTGGACAGCGATTGTTTCCAACCTAGCTCAGTATTGGATGAGTGGTCCGCTCTTTTTGGGTATTTCAGGGGTGGTCTTCGGTTTACTCGGCTATGTCTGGATGAAAGGTAAATTTGATCCTCGGGCAGGCATGCATTTACCACAGGGTGTGGTTTTCATGATGCTACTTTGGGTGTTCCTCGGTATTTCTGGCGCCATCGAGTCGATGACGGGCATGAGGGTTGCGAACACCGCCCATGTGGCGGGCTTGATAGCCGGCTGCGTTCTGGGCATCCTGAGCGTTGTGCTAGCCAAGGCCAGAGCCTAGCCAAGGTCATTGTCCTAAGTCGATTTGAGGCTGCCTTTTACTTGGCTACCCTTGGAGGGTGAAACCTTCGAAAAGAGTCATCATGAGTTTATACTTCCTATGCCTGACACTCGCCAAGTGGGTGATTGTGACAGCATCAACTTTTTTGCTTCTGGTGGTGCTGGTCGCTCTTCTCACAGAGCCCAAGGTGCATGGAAAGCGCCCAACAGACCTGGAAGCCTCATGAGATAGGTTCGAGCTTATTGTGTCGAGGCGAGATGATCGATCCGCTCATGCCTGGTGTTTCAGGGCCTCAAGGATTTCTTCGGCATGAGATGCTGGTTTGACCTGGGTCCAGATCCTCTGGATGTTCCCCTCGGGATTGATCCAGAAAGTCACTCGATGAACGCCATCAAATGTCTTTCCCATGAATTGCTTGGTTCCCCAAACCCCATAGGCGGTAACGATTTCCTTGGAGGTGTCGGCCAGAAGATCAAAGGGTAGCTCATATTTCGTGGCAAATTTTTGGTGAGAAGCTGCCGTATCAGTACTGACCCCGAGGATCACCACTCCAAGTTGCTTGATGGCAGCATGATGGTCGCGCAGCGAGCAAGCTTGGGTAGTACAACCAGGGGTATTGTCCCTAGGGTAAAAATAAAGCACCACATGTTTTCCCTTGAACTGGCTAAGCTGAATCTGACTGCCGT
>Ga0255767_1003865_pt1 | contig 12496 bp, 10 predicted proteins | sample 071ome_24_FD_179967 | JGI IMG/M metagenome (GOLD analysis project Ga0255767, IMG submission 179967) | Coastal salt marsh microbial communities from the Groves Creek Marsh, Skidaway Island, Georgia - 071402CT metaG (version 2) | ecosystem: Environmental > Aquatic > Marine > Intertidal zone > Salt...
TGTTCAATCGCGTCAAGGTCATCCCGCGAGAGCCGCGTGTGATGGGTGATGTCGAGACGAGCACTTTCCACGGATTTGTTCGCTCCAGCCTGGAAGACGTGCGGACCGAGGATCCTTCGAGCCGCTCCCCCGACGATGTGCACGGCCGTGTGATGGTCCATCAATTGCTTCCGGCGAACGGCGTCCAAGGACCCCGTGACAAGGTCACCAATTTCGAGTGCTCCATCGGTGAGGTGGAGCACCAGCCCCCCCTGTTTTCGGGTGTCCAGCACACGACGTTCGATGGCCTCCGTGGTGAGTCGGCCGTGATCGCCTTCTTGCCCTCCTCCCTCCGGGTAGAAGCACGTCTTGTCGAGGATCACCGCGTGCGTTACCCCTTCCACGGCCCCGTTGCCAACAGGAAGGCACGCCAGAACGGAGGCTTCCATGTCCACTTGATGGACGTCGTCGTAGTACAACGGCATCGTCTCGGGAAGGTCGGGGAGGGAGGCAAACAAGCCCTCGTTCGGGTCCGAACGTGCTGCTTCCTTGGCAATGCGGGCATGACGCTCTGCCATTTCAGCAGCAAAACCTGCTCGGAGTTCCACCTTTGACCATCCTGCTTCGCGGGCCACGCCGATGGTGATTTCAGGTTGGAGGCCGTGCACATCCGCCAATTCAAACAGAACGTCATCGCTGACGCAGTCCGCTTCCTTGCTGAGGTCAGCGATGGCTTTTCGAACAATCCGTTCAGATTTCCTCATCATTTCGCCGTACCTTGCTTCTTCCAGCGAGAGGATGTGGAGCATACCCTCCCTCGTTTGCTTCATTCGTCGATCGACAAGATGGTGATCGATGTGGTGCGCCATAAGGTCAGGTAAGGTGATCGTCAGACCGAGGTCATCGCGCATGCGGAGCACCCTTCGTGCGAGCATCCTCGCGAGGTAACCGTCTTTCGCGTTTGAGGGGACGAGCCCGTCGCCGAGCATGTGGGCCAAGGCGTGAAGGTGGTCAGGGATGGCATAAATCCTTGACAACGGTTCGGTCACGTCGCGTAGAAGGTCTGCGGTCACGGAAACTCCGCGCTCCGCAAGCCGTGACATGAGCACGGTGCGCAACGCGTTCGCGTCGACACCGGCCTCGATGTTCATAATGCCGTTCAGGCGGCTTAATTCTCCAAGGAGCCTGTCCACATCGACCCCATCGTGGCGTGCCAAGACCTTCTGGAACGAGGACAGATCCTTCAGCCAAGCCACGCTTTCGGGGTAAATGGCCTCGTAAATCGTCGGGGTACCTGCGGCCGCCCAGCAAAACCGCTCCAATCCGTAGCCCGTGTCAATGATTTGGAGGGGCATGGTCCTGTATCGAACCCCTTTGATTTCGACGTCCCCGTCAGGGTGCTCCTCGAGGTCCATGAACACCAACGTTGCGAGCTCAAGTCCGCCCACGATGACCTCCACCGCGGCCCCTGCGTTGCCTCCCCCGCTCCATGGATTTTCGACGTAGGTCACTTCGTTGGCGTCGATGCCGAAGGTCACGGTCAGCAATTCATGGCAGAGTTCCACACAACGTTCAATCCAGTAGTGCTCGTCATCGTCGTCTGGACGGTTAAACACGTGATGCGCCATCATCTCGAACGTGGTCAGGTGGCGTCCAGAGCGCCCCACAGCATCAACGTCCGTGAGCCGGATGCAGGGTTGGGAAATGGTCAACGGGTTCGCTGGTGGCTCGGCCAGGCCGCTGGTCACGTGTGGTTGAAAGTCGGCAATGGAGGCGATGGTGAGGTGAATGTCGTCCCGCCACCTCGCGAGGACGGGATACGGGTCCACCCGCGTGTGCCCGTTCGCTTCAAAGGCTGCAAGGAAGGCTTCTCGCATGCGGTTTTTGAGCGCCAAGCCTCGTTCGGACCAGCCCTGAATGATCGGCTGGCCAATGAAGGTGTATTCGTCTTCAACGGTGTCGCCGCTGGTTGTTCGGTCGGGGTCAGAGGACCAGAACGGTAGGCCTGAGGCATGGCATATCTTGCGTTCGTACCCGCGGTCACGCAGGACCTGAAGGTCGAGCCCGTTCATGACCTCACCCAGACGGGCCTCCGTGCTGACCTCCTTCAAGCCTCCCACCCGGCGGCAACGAGAAGCGTGAAGTGGACGTTGCACCTGCTCCACCCATGCAGAGGTGGAAGGACCACCTCGAGTCCCTCGGCCCCGGCATCGTCGGTATCCGCAAACACGGCAGGATGCTGACGGATGCAGCGGTCGTGACGAGGGACCCGGATGCGCTCATCGGAGGCGACCAACGTGCACCAGAGCAATTGGTGAACGCTGCATGCGTGCCCGGTGCCGTCGGCCGTGTTTGGGCCATGGCCGATCACCATTTTGGCTACGGGCTCCCTATTGGGGGGGTCCTGGCCACCGACCACGACGCAGGCGAGCAGGGGGGTGGGGTGAGCCCGGGCGCCGTTGGATTTGACATCAATTGCGGCGTCCGTATGTTGGCGTTGGACCTGATGGCCGACGACGTGCCGGACCCCGCACGCCTCGCACGGCGGCTTGGCGGCCGACTCCCCGCTGGAACCTCTGGAGGCGGAGGCGTGGACCTCGACGCACGTGGCCTTGAGGCGATCCTTTCTGAAGGGGCGAATGCTGCAGCAGACCTCGGACTGGGTTTTGTGGACAACGTCGCCCACCTCGAATCGCATGGCCGGCTTGAAGGCGACCCCTCGTTGGTGTCCGAGCGCGCACGCGCGCGCGGCTTGACCAGCCTCGGAACGCTTGGAAGCGGAAACCACTTTGCGGAACTTCAGCGGGTTGAACAGGTCCTCGCACCTGATGCAGCCGAGGCCTGGGGGATTGAGGAAGGTCAACTGGTGGCCATGATTCATTCTGGGAGTCGAGGTCTTGGCCACCAAGTGTGCACCGATCACGTCCGGCACCTTGAGCGTCAGTATGTGGAACGGGACGGCGGGTGGTGGAGCGAGGCTCACGGCTGGTGGATCCCGGACCGGCAACTCGCTGCGGCTCCACGCCACCACCCGGACGGTGAAGCCTACCTCGGCGCCATGGGTGCAGCGGCCAACTATGCCTTTGCCAACCGGGCCGTCTTGGCACAGCGGCTTCTCGACGGTCTTGAAGCACACCTCGGGACGCCGATTGACGCCGCCTCTGTGTACGACGTCGCACACAACATTGCCAAAGACGAACAACACGTGATCGATGGACGACGGTGCACATGCTGCGTGCACAGAAAGGGAGCGACCCGAGCGTTTCCTGCTGGACACGATGAATTGACCGCGCGCTACGCCCCAACCGGACAGCCGGTGCTCGTGCCCGGTGACATGGGCACTGGATCGTGGCTCCTTGCAGGTCCAGGTCAGATGAACAGAGCGTTTGGCTCCTCGTGCCACGGAGCAGGCCGGACGCTGTCGCGCCATGCTGCGCGTGAACGTGTCGATGTTGCCGCGCTCAAGGAAGCACTTCTCGCGACGGGCGTGCACCTCAAACATGGTTCCGACCGAAGCCTTGGCGAAGAGGCCCCGGAAGCCTACAAAGCCGTGGATGACGTCGTCGACGTCACCGTCGCTGCCGGACTGGCACGTCCCGTGGCCCGGCTGACGCCGAAGGTGGTCGTGAAAGGCTGACTCACATGCAGTACGCGGTTTGAGGGCCGCCAACGAGGGCTGGGGCTGCTCCGGTGTGTTCACCGTCGGGCTCCTCACAGATCACGCTGAGGAGCGTGTTCACCAGTTCCCTCAAGTCGTCGACCTGCCCTTGGAGGTCCCGAACTCTGCGTTTCAAATCGTAGTCCTGCTCTCGCTCTTGCATCGTGCATCCCATCTGGAGGCGAACCTCCAACTTCTTTTCACCGGAAACGAGGCTTATACTTTGAGCAAGCACGCTGGCAACGGTGGTGCTTTCGGCAGGAGGAGCCACCGGCGAGAATCGAACTCGCGACCTTCTCATTACCAATGAGATGCTATACCGCTAAGCCACGGTGGCAGTGGCCGGTCCACCTGACCTCCGGATATAACCGCTTCGCGACGACCCCTTGCATCGGTACGATGGTTGAAGAGCGGCAAGGCAACCTACGAGACGTGAACGAACCATCCGAGGGCCAGGACGAGACGCTCATCGGCGTCGACGGCCTCGTAGCGCTTGCAGCAGGGTTGCTTGTTGCCCTTGGGCCAACGCTCGCACGGCTCCTTAGCGGCGCGTCGCTTGTGGACGCGTTCTGGCCTGCAGCGGTTCGAACCCTACGGGACGAATTTGCCCTTCGCGAACACCCTTCCTTCGTTCTTGGTGTGCTCATCATCGGCCTGCTGGTCGGGGTGATGGTGCGACGGACCAAAGGAAGGCTTCGTCGATGCGGCGCATGGGGATTGACCGGCGTCGGGGGAGGGATGCTCCTCACCCACCTCCTTCTCGATGTGGCCTATTTTCGTGGCGCCTTCCTGCTCGCCCCGGCCGCGTACGTCGGTTGGTTGATGCCCGCATTGGTTCACGCCGGAGACGGCGTTTCCCAACGCCATAAGGACGCGATCGTCGCGTCTGTGTGCGTCTTCGCAGTTGGGCTCATGGCCGTCACACCCGCACTGCCCGCGATGCTTGGCGTGGCCCCTTCGCCACCAGCGGTACCGGCCTACGGGTATGGTGCCTCCCCGGGGCCGTTTGAGACGACGGAGGCAGTGTTCGACTATCCGCTGCCGCAACAGGTACTTGACTCCATGACGGGCGATGAGGAAACGGCGACGGTCAGCACGCTGACGGTTCGGATGCCAGAGCTTCCTTCGAACGTTACGGAAGCCCCGTTGGCCTTGCTTCTGCATGGCTTTGGATACCCACTCGCCGACGAATACCGAGATTGGTCACGCCAACTGTCAGCCAAGGGGATGGTGGTGGTTCAGATCGCGTATCCCTCGGCCCTTGACGCCGTCGGCATGCCCACCGATTGGGAGCCGACCGAAGGCCCGGGCACCTCCGACCATCCACAACATCGGCTTCGGATGTTGGCCATGAGCAGCGCTCTCGATGTCGTGGACACCGACGTCTTGCCAACGCTCCCACTTGACGTACGGCGAGATGTGTTGTGGGTCGGTGGTCATAGCCTCGGAGCAGGCATTGCGATGATGCTCTTGCCGACCTTGGAGGCGTGGAATTGGGGCACAACGGCGGTCGTCGTTGACCTCGAACAACCGTACGCGCACAGCATCGACCCAAGCGTCGCGCTACCTTTGCACGTCTTCGATGGTGCAACGGTGGCGCACGTCGTCGTGGCCGAAGACGACACCTCCGTGGGCTGGTGCCACGGTGTTGGCCATGCAGAGCGCCTGTTCACTGAGGCCCAAGTTGACGACGTGATGCTGGTAAAGGTCCGCTCGGACCGCCATGGATTTCCTCCGCTCGTGGCGTCGCACTACCTCGCTGCAAGCGCCGTCCACGATGCACTGGCCGATCAGGCGATCTACCGGAGGGCCGACATGCAAGCGGATTGGTTGGTGGCCATGATGCGAAACGACACCTCAACGGCGTCGTTTGCTCATGCCCATTTGGTGGATGTGGACCTGCTTTCGCCAATGGGAACATGGTCCGACGGAACCCCTGTGAATTCGCTTGAAGTGGTGCCAAGGGCCTTGGATTCTTCGCCACGATGGGTGACGGACTGCACCGCACCTACGGGAGAGTAAAAGGCGCCGAGAGGGAGATTTGAACTCCCGCGGGACGGACCCACGTGATTTCCAGTCACGCGCACTACCGGGCTATGCGATCTCGGCTTGAGCCGACGTGAGGCCTCCATGGTTTAACGCTCACCCTCCGAGAGGCGTGGAGGGGAAAGCCCTCAAAGGGACAGCACCGAGGAGAATCCATGGTGAGCGAGGTGGCCGGCCTGACCAGCCCCGAAGCCGAGCACACCGACCTTCGACTGCGCCTCTCCGACATCGCCCTGAATCCCTTGGTGAAGGCCCCCGTTCCCTTTGCAGACCGCTTCGAGCGGGTGCGCAAGGAATGGACCTTCATCGCCCGTTTGTCGACGCTCGACGAGCGCAAGGACGGGAGCGTCACGGCCCTCATCGGTACTGTTGCCTTCCTGCTTGGCGCGCTGAGCCCAGAGGTGCTCGGGGGGGGGCGGCCTGACCTCGTCGGAATGACGACGGTTTCGGGAGCAGCCTACGTCCAAACCTTGCTAAGCATGGCGATGTGGGGCTGGTTCGTGGTTCGTTTGTGGACGTCGTTTCCCGTCATGCGTGTCCACGTGCTCACGATGTTCGTCTGCTGGGGCCTGATGATGGGGGCACAACTCCTGTTTCACATCGAGAACGCGAACTTCCCGCTCGACGTGGCGTTGTCTCAACTCTCGACGGGGTCCTTGTTGACCATCGTGGCTGTGTTCATGCTGTACATGCTCGGTACGGCCGTGCGCGAAACACGCGACATGCACGTGGAGGAATTTCACGTGCATGAAGACGTGCGACGGATGTCCGCCGAGATGGAAGAGCACTCACTGTATGGATGGGGCGCGCTCTTTGTGGTGTGGTTCGCGCTCGTGACCCTCAACGCCTGGAGCGGTGCTCATTTTGTGGCGGAGCGACATGCAGAGCGCTGGGGTGTGCTGACGCTGCATGTGATCACTGCACCACTCATTGTTGGCTCCTTGCTCGTTGTGGCTTGGTTCCCTCAACGCATGCTCGGCACGGGCGCCACTGTTCGCACCCGAGCAGCACGCTTTGCTGATGCAGACCTCCTCAACAGCAACGAGCCTTCCAACGATGCGGTTCGCCTCGACTGCCCATCGTGCGGGTTACGCAGCGAAGACCTCCGCACGAGCGCGGAAGGGAGCGTCGAACAGCGGTGCCTGGCATCGGGTTGCAAGGGATGGGGGCCGACAGGCACGTCGTGCACCTTCTGCGAGCGGCCGTTGCCGTCGCGGTTGACCTGTGTTGGCTGTGGCATCAACACGCCCATCGCCGAATTCTTGAGCGGACCCGAGGTGTGGTGAACCATGCAGCACCTCCGGGACGATTTCCCACTCCTTCGTGGAGACAACGCGCCGGCGTACCTGGACAACGCATGCGTGACGCTGAAACCGCAATCTGTCATCGACGCGGTGACGGCCTACTACACCGAACGACCTGCTTGCGGCGGACGAAGCGTGCACCGGTTGGGGACGGCGGTCTCGCAGACCATCGCACGGGCGCGGCGTGGCCTCGCTGCCCATTTGGGTGCGCGGGATGTGGCAGAGGTGGCGTTCGTTCGCAACGCGACGCACGCCCTCAACCAGGTGGCCCATGGCCTTTCGTGGGAAGCGGGAGATGTGGTCTTGACCAGCGACAAGGAGCACAACTCCAACCTCGTACCTTGGCTTGAACTTGAGCGATTGCACGGCGTGGACCACCGTGTCGTACCATCAAACGACGACAACACCGTGAACATGGAAGCCTTTGAGGAGGCGTGCGACGAGGCAGGATCGAACCTTCGGCTCATCAGCATCGGCCAGGTCAGCAACCTCGACGGCGTGGAAGCTCCGGTGAAGGAACTGGCCGCGTTAGCGCATGACCACAACGCCTTGATGTGCGTTGATGGTGCGCAATCGGCCCCTCACATGCATGTTGATGTTGCCGACCTCGATGTCGACTTTTTCGCGTGCTCGCTTCACAAAATGATGGGGCCGTCGGGCATGGGGGCGCTCTGGGGGCGCCTGGAGTTGCTCGAACACCTCCATCCCTTGCTCACAGGTGGGCACACCGTGGACACGTCCACGTACGAAGGGGTGCGTTGGGCAGCACCCCCTTCGCGCTTTGAAGCTGGCCTCGGGCACTATGCGGGCATCGCAGGGACAGAAGCCGCGATCGAGTACCTCAGTGCCCTCGACCTGAACGCCGTTCATGACCACGAAGTCAGAATGAACCGAATCATGACGGACGGGGTCAAGGACCTTCCAGGCGTCCACATCATCGGCCCGGAAGACGCAGCGAAGCGAGGCGGCATCTGCTCCCTGTTGCTTGACGAACAGCTCCCTTCGCACGATATCGCCGTCCTCCTCGACGAAGCGGCCTCGGTGATGGTGCGGTCTGGACGGCATTGTGTTCACAGTTGGTTTGAGGACCGCGCCGTCGAGGGCGACTCTTTGCGCGCGAGCGCGTATTTCTACACCAGCGAAGACGATGTGAAACGCTTCGTCGACGTGTTTTCAGAAGCCGTGAACGCCATGAGCGCGTGAGGTGGTGCCATGCAGCAGGTCCCAGCGGAGGTGCCCCTCCCCGAGGAGGTGGCTGCGCCGCCGGGCCGGGACCTCACCCTTGCCTCCGTGGTGCTCCTCTTGCTCTGTGTGGCTGCATTGAGCGCGGTCGTCCTGTTTCCGGAGAAGGTCCTCGTGGTGCGCCCGTCCGCCATCGCCTTGGACGCTGAAGAAGGTGCTGCAGCATTGATTGGCGCAAAGGTCGAAGGCACAGGTGCTGGTGTTCGGGTGTGCGTGGTCGATTCGGGCATTGATCTTGAGCATCCTGACCTCGCAGCGGTTGAGTTGGCGGGATGGAACGACCTCGTCAACGACCTTGTTGAACCGTACGACGACCACGGCCATGGGACGGCCATGGCGGGTCTGTTGGTGGCCGATGGAGGATTGACCGGATTGGCTCGAGATGTGGAGTTGCTCGTCGCCAAAGCGCTCGCATCGACGGGTGAAGGCGACGACGAAGCCGTGGCCGAAGCCATCGAGTGGTGCCAGCAGAACGAAGCGCACATCATTTCACTGTCCCTTGGCGGAGCCCCGGGGGCGCTGTCGTTCCTACCGGGGAGCGACCGGGCCTCCGAAGGAGCGGCCGAGCAGGCGATTTCTCAGGGGATTTTCGTGGTGGCTGCCGCCGGCAACGATGGCGGCAGCGATGACGATGGCGACGTCGCGTCCCCGGGCTCGGTCCAGCGCGTCATCTCGGTCGGGGCCGTTCATGTGGACGGGAGGCTTTGGTCCGGGTCGTCCATTGGCGACAACGACGGTCGAGTTTGGCCGTTGCCTGTGCTGTTCCCACGGCAAGACCCGGACAAAAAGCCAGAACTCATGGCGCCAGGAGCAGGGATCGCGGTACTTCACGCGGAATCCGGTGGCTGGAGCCTTGTGGACGGCACAAGCGCCGCCACCGTGCACGTCACCGCAGCCCTCGCCCTTCTGCTTGAACAACGTCCGGACCTTCGCTCGGGCGGGTTGAACAACAGTGCAGAGCAAACCATCGACAGCGTCAAGCGGACCCTGATGGAAACGGCCAAACCTCAACCAGGCCAAGAAGACCACGACGACGCGTACGGGTATGGGATCGTGCGTGTTGACCGCCTTTTGGCAGCGTACGCATGAGGGGATTCTACCCGCGCACGCCCACGATGGTACCGCCTGTTACAGGCAGAAACGCCACATCATGGGACGACGACAACGAATGAACGAGAGCAATCCAGCCATTGAAGGACGAAATGATGGCCGCACCCTCTGGCGTGTCCGGAGAGACGTCTTCGCCCGGCACCTCTGGTTCGACGGTCAGGAGGGTCCCGCCCTCCCGTAGAATGTCCAATGCTGCCCGAACGTCATCGGCGATGGTCGACGAGGGATGAACAACGATGAGGTCGGCGCAGTCGTCGACGGAACTGGGACGTTCCGACGAACCGAGGTTCGCGAGGCGCCAGGCCTTGGTGCGGCCCCGTTGCTCTTCAACGGAGCCCACCAGAACCCTCCCCCACTCCGTTGCTTGGTACCGTTCAAGCACCCGTTGGAGGATCACCGCAAACCGGGCACCTGGTTCCAGGACATCGTATCGCTCAGGCGCAACGGCCTGCTCTGTGGACCACAGGTCGAGCAACCACGCGCTCAAATGCCCGATCGATGCCCCAGATTCCACGAGGCGACGTGGGGCGAGTGTCGCCACAATGTCACGAAGCCGACGGACCACGGAGAGGCTGAGTGGACTCATCCCCATGTGCCGCATCTGAACGGCGATGCCGTGCGCGACCTCCGGCTCGTCCCGTGGCAAATCGTGTCGCGGCCCGAGGGCCGCCCGGAAGGCTGTGCCCTCGTCCACGGACTGGTCCATGGTCCGGCGTGGAGGGGGGATGCTTCAAGCCTCGCGTGCAGGCACTGCCTCCGATGGATTCAAACACACAGGCACGGGGCCCGGGTCATGGAGGAGGATGTTGAGTTCTTGGACGAACTCGATGACGACGATGACGTCGTTGAGAACGTCACTGTGTGCCCGTCGTGCGACGAATATGAAGGCCACGACATCCTGACTTCAAAGCCAAAGGGAACGGGCCACGACCATCGTGTTCGCTGCCAAGGCTGCGGGCACGTGCACACCGTGCACCTTCGCCCCCCACGTGCCGTTTCGGTCCCGTTCATGCTCACCGATGGACCTCACAGCCACATGCTGGACCTCGAACTCGACGAGGACGAAGTCATTGACCTCGGCGATGTGTTCGAAGACAGCGGCATGCTTTGGAGGATCAGCCATCTCGAAGACCCGGATGGGAAATCCACGGCGTCGTCCGTCGCCTCCTCCTTACGCCGTGTCGTGGCCATGCGCGAAGACTTGATCCGTGTTCGAGTGACCTTAACCATCGGTGAGCGCTCGCGTCCCGATCATCTGATTTGCCCTCCAGACACCATGTTCACCGCCGACACCATGCTCGATCATGGCGGGCGAGAGTGGTTGCTACGGGCCATCCATACAGGTTCTGGACGTACGCTGCGAGGAACGGTTCCCGCGAATCGGATTGTACGGATGTACCTCCATCAGCCCAAGGCCCCAGAACGGACGCATGCGCTCTCCGGTCGCGAGCGACGGCAAGCTTGGAAGGAGGGACGACTCGGCTTCAATCCCAACCCGGTGCTACCCCGGGAGTCCCACCCAGCACGCCGTCGATGATCACGGTCGGTTGGTCCACGGCATCAGGAAGGCTTTGACCACCTGCGTTGCGACGGTCGGGTTTTCCTTCAGCCGCCGAATGCTGTATTCGTACCATTTTTCACCGTACGGGACGTACACACGGGTGCGGTGCCCGTCGGAACGAAGTCGTCGCCGCATGTCACCTCGAACACCGAGCAGCATCTGAAATTCGTAGCCAGGGCCCTTTCCAGGACGAACGGGAGGACAAGGTTGACGACCGTCTTCGCTCGGAGAGATGCCGAGCGAGCCGAGGTGCTCGAGGCTGGCTGACACGATGTTGTCGTCGTGTGTGGCAATGCCGACGTACGCACCACGGTCCAAGGCCGTTCGTACACACGCGATGGTCGCGTCGGTGATGGCCGAGCGAGCGGTGTGGGCAATCGCGTCAGGTTCGAGGTAGATGCCTTTGCAGATGCGGTGATCGGCGTTGGAGCCCAAGGCGACCGCGAGGTCCTCGATGTCGTTTCCCGTTCGGTGAAGCCGTCCTTGAAGCACGGTCCCGACGTTGGTCAAGCCCTCGCCATGCAAGGTCGTGACCACCTGAATTGTGTCGTCGGTCACGCGATGATCTTCCATGTCCAATCGGACAAACATGCCGTGCTCCGCAGCCTCCGTCACCAGAAGTCGGATGTTCTGGAGGCCCACCTCGGGGTCCAGCAAAAGACCGAACGCAGTTGGTTTGATCGAGAGGTTCGCGTCGAGTCCGCGCTCTACGATGGCCGCCATCACCCTGCGGTATTCATCCAGGAAGAACGTCGCTTCATCGAGGGACTGAATTTCTTCCCCGAGGACGTCGACCGTGGCGCATGCGCCTTCGCTTTGCAGGCGTTGCATGACGCGCACCGCGTCCTCAAGGTGGGGCCCTGCGACGTAACGACGGGAGATCCAGCGCACGAACCAACGTGGCATCACGCCTGTCATGCCGACAATGGCGCGCGAGAATGGTCCAGCCTGCGCCATGTCGAGAGGTTGAAGCGGCGATTCTTGACCGTTGCTCGTCCGCTTCATCCCATGGAGAGCATCGCTCGGTGTTCTTCGGCGCTCACAACCTGGACCTTCAGCGAAGCGAGGTGTTCCAACAACGGAGCGCGCTCCCATCCTCGAAAGGATTTCTTGTCCATGCTGACCACGACCGTCCTCCCCGGATGCGCACGACGTGTTGATGCAAGTGATTCATTGATGGCGTGCTTCCAGGCGCCACCAACGCCCGTACCCTCGTCCGAAGGTTCGAACGGCAGGCTGTGTCGGGCGAGCATGTGCCCCAGGAGAGCCCCCTGTTCAGCAGCCATCATGTTGGCTCGGGGCGCGTAATGCCCTCCACCGAGCGTGATCAAGACGGGATGATGCGGAGGCTGGTTCGGTGCATCTCGCCCTTGGAGTTCTTCGCTCAGCAGATCAAGCAGGAGGTCCGCCCACACCTGGCCCGCTCCACCATGGGACCACGTGGTGGAGGTCGAGCCGATCTCAAGGAAAGCCGAAGGTGCCGTCAGCCAAGGTCCGTGATGCGTGACCTCCAAACTCACCTCAAATTCGGGGATCCTTGGGTCGTTTCTGACGGCGAGCAAGGCGCGCCAAATGGCCGCCATGCGAACGCTCGGC
>Ga0255767_1003867_pt1 | contig 12495 bp, 8 predicted proteins | sample 071ome_24_FD_179967 | JGI IMG/M metagenome (GOLD analysis project Ga0255767, IMG submission 179967) | Coastal salt marsh microbial communities from the Groves Creek Marsh, Skidaway Island, Georgia - 071402CT metaG (version 2) | ecosystem: Environmental > Aquatic > Marine > Intertidal zone > Salt...
TTCCAGCTCTGAAGCGCTGCGACTCGCAGCTCCGTAATCACCGTCCCCCGAGGAGCGCCTGTAGCCGCCATGCTGAAATTGTGACTGGGCGGTGACCATCGAAATCAGTTGCTCTACTTCCCGACGTGGGAGTCGAAGCAAGTCTGACAGCCGGAATATTGCTGTGCGCTCGGCGCTTGAAAAATTACCGTCCGCCAACGCAATGCCGACCAGGAAAATCATCAGCGTGTGCTGCGCCTGGCGCCGTGGGCCGAGACAGTCGTTGAACTGCGTGACGGTGGGACCGGGGTCAAAGCCCGTGGTAGCGCCTTTTTTGAAGTGCTCAATAGCACTTTGCCGCTGCGCGGGATTGAGCCTGAGCTGGTTAAAAAGCGCCTCGGTTTGTGCGATTTCTGCCTCAGAAACGCGCCCGTCGGCCTTAGCGACGAAGCCCAGAAGCGTAAAGGTGGTCTCAAAGAACTGAGCCCGCATGATGGTCACGGCCTCGGGTCCCGACAATTGCAATGCTCGCCATAATCCCTTGTCGAAGGCGTGGCCAATCACCAGGCCAAACAGGAGTCCGGCAGGCCCAAAGGCGAGAAACCCGATCAGTCCAGCAACCAATTTTCCTGTTGTGCGTTTCATCGATACCACCGTATCAGTCCCTGAGGGGCAAGGCCTGCCAATCGCAACAGTGATTGCGCACCACTGCCCCCGAGATGGTCGCGGCGCGAGACTGATCGATCGCATTGTTGGCCGAGATCGCCCTGAAGAGCGGCTCCTTCCGCAGATAATCCATGCCGGCCACACGGATGTAGGGAGCGGGTCATGTAAACGGATTGCAGTGTCAGCGACAGATCTAGCAGGCGGAAAATTGATTATGGCGCGGGCAACGCAGTTATACTAATCCTTTGCACCGGTTTTTAGGTTGTTTCCCGTGACCCCCGCGACATTTCAAGAGGCTATTCTCCGCCTGCAGGACTACTGGGCCCAATTGGGTTGCGTAGTGCTGCAACCACTGGATATGGAGGTGGGAGCGGGCACCTTTCACCCCGCCACCTTTTTGCGAGCACTTGGCCCGGAGAACTGGAATGCGGCCTATGTGCAGCCCAGTCGTCGGCCTGCAGACGGGCGCTACGGGGAAAATCCGAACCGGCTACAGCACTACTACCAGTTTCAAGTGGTGATGAAGCCTTCTCCCGCGGATTTTCAGGACTTGTATCTCGGCAGCCTCTTTGCACTGGGCGTGGACCCGCTGGTACATGACATCCGTTTTGTAGAGGACAATTGGGAGTCACCCACACTGGGAGCCTGGGGATTGGGCTGGGAGGTTTGGCTGAATGGCATGGAGGTCAGCCAATTTACTTATTTCCAGCAAGCTGGCGGACTCGAGTGCCACCCCGTGACGGGGGAGCTGACCTATGGGTTGGAGAGAATCGCCATGTATTTGCAGGGGGTGGAGTCTGTCTATGATCTCATCTGGGCCGACACCCCGTCTGGTCAGGTGACTTATGGCGATGTGTATCACCAGAACGAAGTTGAAATGTCGAAGTTTAACTTTCAAGAGGCCGACGTCGACTATTTGTTTTCCCAGTTCGAGTTTTGTGAAAAAGAAGCGATGCGACTCGCACAGAATGAACTGCCCTTGCCCGCTTACGAACACGTCATGAAAGCGTCTCATACCTTTAATCTCCTCGACGCTCGGCACGCCATCGGCGTCACCGAAAGACAGCGCTACATCCTCCGCGTTCGCGCTTTGGCAAGGGCCGCCGCGGAGGCCTATGTCGCAGCGCGGGGAGCCCTGGGCTTTCCCCAAGCGGACCCGGATCTGGCCGAGGCTGCTCTGCAGCAACTCGCGAAGAGTCAGGGTGCTGAGGCATGAGTACCACCGACCTCCTGTTCGAGCTGGGCACCGAAGAGCTACCTGCAGGCGAAATCGACAGCATGGTGACGGCCCTTTACGAGGGCATCCTCAATGGGCTCAACGACGAGGGTTTGCCCTTTGCTGAAGCGCAGTACTTCTCGACACCGCGCCGCCTGGCGGTGCTGGTCAGAGGGGTTGCGGTAAAAGGTCCCGACATTCAGCGAAGCGTGGTTGGGCCGCCACTGTCAGCGGCTCAAGACAGCGAGGGTGAATGGACGAAGGCTGCAGAGGGATTCGCTCGAAAGCAGGGAGTGGCCCCTGATGCTCTGGCCATTGTCGAGGAGCAGGGTGTGGAGCGAATTGTTGCTCACGTGTCGCAGAATGGTGCCGACGCAGAGGCAGTGGTCCCTGATATTGTTGCCCGGTCTGTCATGGCCATCCCGGTTTCCAAGCGAATGCGCTGGGGCCGCTCCCGACATGAATTTTTAAGGCCCGTACAGTGGCTCGTCCTAATGCTGGGCGAGCAAACCCTTCCCCTCACGCTTTTCGGGTTATCGAGTAGCAATGAAAGTCGAGGGCACCGATTCCACCACAACTCAGCCGTGCAGATTTCTTCGCCCGCCGGCTATCAAGAAGCGTTAAGAGCTGCGCATGTGCTCTGTGACGCCGACGAGAGGCGCAATTTGATTGCCGAGCAAGTCTCCGCATTGGCCGGCCCGAGCGAGTCTGTTGCGCTGGCAGATGATCTCCTTGATGAGGTAGCGGGTCTGGTTGAATGGCCCGTTGCTTTGCGCGGCAGTTTTGATGAGCGGTTTCTTGAGGTGCCCGCTCAGGCACTCATCTCAGCGATGAAAAGTCACCAGAAATACTTTCACCTGACCGACACCACTACAGGTGCGTTACTGCCGGCCTTTGTCACCGTCTCTAATATCGAGAGCCGGTCTCCCTCCGAGGTCATTTCGGGCAACGAACGTGTGATTCGGCCACGCCTGAGCGATGCCGCATTTTTCTTCAGCAACGACAAGAACACGCCTCTTGCATCGCGGCAGGAAAGATTGGGAAGCGTTGTGTTTCAACACAAGCTGGGGACCTTGCTAGACAAGACCCACCGTATCGCCAAGGTCGCATCTCGGCTGGCCGCACAAATGGACGCTGACGCAGAGCTGACACAGCGAGCGGCAGAACTTTGCAAGTGTGATCTCGTATCGGAAATGGTTTTGGAATTTCCAGAGCTTCAGGGGATTGCAGGGTCGCTCTATGCCGCTCACGACGGCGAACCTCAGGCAGTCGCGGAGGCGATCCAGTCCCATTACCTGCCCCGATTTGCGGGTGATCAGCTACCCAGCTCTGCCGAAGCCTCTGCCGTTGCGCTCGCCGACCGTGTCGATACCCTGGTGGGGATTTTCGGCATTGGCGAACCCCCGACAGGGTCGAAGGACCCCTTTGCGTTACGACGCGCTTCGCTCGGTGTCATTCGAATACTGATCGAACGTTCTCAACCGCTGCCGCTGAACGAATTATTACGCTACGCGCTCGAGCAGCATACTGCTGAACTCGCGCCCGACACAGTCGAGACCGTGCTGCACTACATACTGGAGCGCTTGGGCAATTGGTACGACGATGCGGGGATCCATATTTCTGTGGTCAGAGCGGTACTTGCGACAGAGGGTACCGATCTATTTGACATTGACCTCCGCGTTAAGGCTTTGGCCGCCTTTGCGCAGACAGATACCGCGGAGCACCTTGCCGCGGCCAACAAACGCGTTGCCAATATCCTTGCCAAGGCCGACTCATTGGACGGCGCTGGGATTGATGCGGATTTGCTCACCGAAGCTGAAGAGACTGCGCTACTTCGGGCAATGACTGACCTGGATGCCACGATCGGGCCTTTGTTGCTCGAACAGCAATACGAGTTGGCGCTGGGGCACCTGGCGCAACTCAGAGCGCCAGTGGACGACTTTTTTGAATCGGTGATGGTGAATAGTGATGAACCTGCCATCAGACTGAACCGCTTGCGACTGCTCAGCGCTCTGAGAGGGTTGTTTACGAGAGTGGCGGATTTGGCGTTGTTGAATGCGGCCATGGAATGACGGGATCTGCATTAGCCTGGTTGGGGGTCGCCGTTGCGGTGAGCACTGCCTTGGTGATGAGTCTCTTGCAGTTGCGCAGGCAGCGAGCAGAACTCGATGCGCGGCAGCAGGAAGCGGTTCATCACTTGACAGCCGCATCGCTCGCCGATGAGAGATGCACAAAGCTTGAGTCCGAGCGCACCGCCCTTCAAGAACAGGTGTCGGATCTAAAGGCCCAGCTCAGCGCGCAAGCCGCTACGCTCTCAGAGCGTGAAAGCCATCATCAATCTCAGGTGAAGTGGGCCGAGGAGTCTCGGATGACGCTTCGAACCGAGCTGGAAGTCATCGGTCAAAAACTGCTGTCATCATCCGGTAAAGCTCTGGAGACGACGAACCAAAAGAGTCTGGACAGCCTTTTAAAACCCCTCGCCGAGAAGATTGACCAGTTCCAATCCCGCGTCAATCAGGTTCACACCGACATGGTTCGCAACAGCGCTTCACTCTCGGCGCAAATCAAGCATCTGGAGTCCGTCGGCGTATCGATGTCCGGCGAGGCGCAGAACCTTACCCGCGCATTGAAAGGAGATAAGAAACTCGTCGGCAACTGGGGCGAGGCGCAAGTAGAGAAAACACTTGAGCTGGCGGGCCTGCGAAGGGGGGAACATTTCGATGCGCAGGTCGCTGTCAAGGACGAGCGGGGCGACCGGCATCTGCCGGATTTCATAATCCGCCTGCCGGAGGGCAAGAATCTGGTGATCGACAGCAAGGTATCACTGGTCGATTACGAGAGAGCGGTCACGGCTGAATCCGACGCCGACCGGACAACTGCGCTCGACGCCCACGCCAAAGCGGTAAGACATCACATCGACGCGCTGTCAGCCAAGGATTACGCGAACCTGCCAGGGATGGACAGCCCGGATTTTGTGCTGATGTTCATGCCAGTCGAACCAGCCTATATCGAAGTGATGAGAAGCCACCGAGAGCTTTTCAATCACGGTTACCAAAAGAATGTGATTTTGGTGTCACACACCACCCTAATGCCGATTCTTCGCACCGTCGCCAACCTGTGGATGATTGAGCACAGCAACTGTGAAGCGCGGGAAATCAGTGAGCGCGCCGGCGATATTTACAACACGGTATGCCTGCTTGGAGAGCGCCTGCTCTCGCTCGGCACGTCGATATCAACAACGGCAAACAAGTATAACGACGCTGTCAAAGCCGTTCAGGGAAAACAAGGGCTGTTGGGAAAAGTCTCACGCTTTCAGTCCCTGTCGCAACGGGCCAACAAAACCTTTCCGGATGCGCTTTCGCCCATTGAGCCTGACGTGGAGGCGATTCGACTCGAGGACCAGTCAGAGTCACAGCCGCCTGTCAGCCACAAGGAGCACGACGAGCCCTAGTCGGAAGTACTTCTCCGCGAATTGAGGATTGCTCTCATCAAAGCCTGACACATTGGCAGTCATCAAATGTCCAGATTAGCGACGGCCAAGGCATTTTGCTCAATAAACTCCCGGCGAGGCTCGACGTCGTCGCCCATCAGCGTCGAGAACATCTGATCAGCCATAAAGGCATCTTCGATGGTCACCTGCAGCATGCGCCGTGCCTCAGGGTCCATCGTGGTCTCCCATAGTTGCTCGGGATTCATCTCACCCAGCCCCTTATATCGTTGAATAGAGCACCCTCGCCGAGCCTCGGCCAACAGCCATTCCAGGCCTGTGGCGAAATCCTGCGTATCGAGCTGCTTCTCACCGCGCTGAAAGTACCCATCAGCATCGATCAGACCATTTAGGCGCTCACCCAGACTGCGGATTGCCAGATATTCAGGCGATGCGAAAAAACCCCTGCCCAGAACCGTATCCGTTGCCACACTATGTGCCGTACGACGCACCACAGGGTAAAACAAGCCTCTCTCCGGGTCCTGGCGAACGAAGACTTCATAGTGAACCGCTTTATCCTGCAAGGTTAGTAAGCACTCACTTAGCGACTGGGCGAAATTCTCTGCGCTCGACTCGGAACTCAGGTCATCAGCAGAAATCGACGGGGCAGCCATCAATTGCCAGAGCACCTCTCGTGGATACACCCGCGCGAGACGATGGATATCCGCCTGAACACCCTGGTATGCAGACACCAGTTCTTCCAAGGCTTCTCCCCTCACTGGAGGCGCACCCTCAGTGGTGAAGATCGCCGCATCCTCAAGCGCTGACTGAGTGAGGTAGTCCTCCAGGCCCGCTTCATCCTTGAGGTATCGGCTCTGTTTGCCGCGGGTCAACTTGTACAGCGGCGGCTGCGCGATATAGACATGGCCTCGCTCAACGAGCTCGGGCATTTGACGGAAAAAGAAGGTGAGTAGCAGGGTGCGAATATGCGAACCGTCGACATCAGCATCCGTCATGATAATGATGCTGTGGTAGCGGAGCTTGTCGGGATCAAACTCGTCTTTTCCGATGCCGCAGCCAAGCGCCGTTACCAGCGTACCCACTTCAGCAGAGCCCAGCATTTTGTCAAAGCGCGCCTTCTCGACATTGAGTATCTTGCCTTTAAGCGGAAGAATCGCCTGAAACTTTCGATCACGCCCCTGCTTCGCCGACCCCCCTGCGGAGTCGCCCTCAACGAGATACAACTCGCTCAAGGCGGGATCCCTCTGCTGGCAATCTGCCAGCTTGCCCGGCAAACCGGCAATATCGAGGGCGCCTTTGCGCCGCGTCATTTCGCGCGCCTTGCGCGCAGCTTCTCGCGCTCGGGCGGCGTCAATCATCTTTCCGACTACCTGCTTGGCGTCGTTGGGGTTCTCAAGCAGGAAGTCATTAAAAAACTGGTTCATCGCCTGCTCAACCGCTCCCTTGACCTCACTGGAAACCAGTTTGTCTTTGGTCTGGGATGAGAATTTCGGATCGGGCACTTTGACCGAGACAATGGCAGTCAGTCCTTCTCGCGCGTCATCCCCGGTTGTTGAGACCTTAGCTTTCTTTGCAAGCCCTTCTTTTTCAATGTAATTATTTAGACATCTGGTCAAGGCTGCCCGAAAGCCGGCCAGGTGTGTACCGCCATCCCGTTGCGGAATATTATTGGTGTAGCAGTATAAACCCTCCTGAAAACCGTCGTTCCATTGCAACGCCACCTCTACCTCGACACCGTCCTCAGCGGCAGCTTGGAAATGGCACACCTTGGCAATGGGTGTCTTACTTTGATTCAGAAATTCGACGAAGGCTCTGAGGCCACCCTCGTAGGCAAACAACTCCTCTTCACCCGTGCGCTCGTCCTTGAGTAAGATCCTGACGCCGCTATTCAGAAAAGCCAGCTCCCGCAAACGCTTTCCCAGCACGTCATAATGAAAAACAATGTTACTGAAGGTGTCTGGTGAAGGCGTGAACCGCACGGCGGTGCCCGTCTCAGCAGTCTCCCCGACGACTTTCAGAGGCGTCTCAGGCACCCCATGGGAATAGGTTTGCTCAAACAACTCGCCCTTTCGACGGATGGTCAGCTGCAGTGTTGAGGACAACGCGTTGACCACCGATACACCCACGCCGTGCAAGCCGCCGGAAACCTTGTAGGTGTTATCGTCAAACTTACCGCCCGCGTGCAGTACCGTCATGATGACCTCAGCAGCGGAAACGCCCTCTTCATGCTGCTCAGTGGGAATGCCACGGCCATTGTCCGAGACGGTCACCGACTCATCGGGGTGGATGACAACGTCTATCTGGCTGCAGTGCCCGGCCAGCGCCTCGTCAATACTGTTGTCGACCAGCTCAAACACCATGTGGTGCAAGCCGGTGCCATCGTCGGTGTCGCCGATATACATGCCCGGGCGCTTGCGCACAGCATCAAGGCCTTTAAGCACCTTGATGCTAGAAGAATCATAGTCTTCCGAGCCCGCCGCCTCCGTAATCTCATCTGACATACTGCGTAACCCCTAAAAAGCCTCTCGGCACTGCTCTTTGAAAACTTCTTGATAAAACCGTTTAAAGGAAACCTTCCTCATCACCCTGCCCGGCCACTCTTTCCGCGCGGCGGCTGTCACCTCCGCGGATCTATTGGTGCAGCGCGACCCGGCCGTGTTCCACGTGGAACAAACTCAAAGGGCCCGCATCCCAGGCCGCCTCAAGGGCTCCTCGATCTACGGCGGTCAATACGACCTGCCTATTCACGCCCAGCTCCGAGCAAACACTTGCACAGTGCACCGCATCGAGCTCGGCCGGCAAGTCATCCACCAAATAAAGCGGCTGAGTCGGGCCACTTTCCTCGATTAATCGGCCCTGAACCAGCTTCAAAGCCACCAGCAGCAACTTCATCTGCCCCCGGGATAATATGTCTGCAGCCAGTACATCGCCTACCATTACTCTCAGATCTGCGCGATGCGGCCCCACCTGCGTAAAACCCTGGGCTGCATCTCGCTGGCCATTCCGCTCCAGCGCCTCCGCCAAGTTGAGGCTACGGTCCCAGCCGCGCCTGAACTGCACCGATACGTCGGCTAAATCCCCAGACAGCGAGGCCGCCAAAACAGTCAGTCGGTCGGACAATTGCTCGGCCATCTGAGCCCGGTGCGCGGTTAACAGTTCGCCAGCCTCAGCCAGTTGATGTCGCCATGCGCTGTCAGCTTCTAGTATACCACGGCGCAGTCCGCCATTTCGCTGCCTGACGGCATGGGCATAACGCCTCCATAACGTCAAAAATCCCTGTTCCACGTGGAACAATGTGCCGTCGAGCAGCCGCCTTCGGCCTTCGGGAGCCCCCGTCACTAGGCTCATACTATCGGTATCGAGGAGCACTATTGGTAGCGCCTGAGCGAGCTCAGACAGAGAAGAGATATTTTCTCCCCCGATGCGGGCCCGCAGCCCGGCGTCCCGGTCCTTCTCTATACCAACAGACTGCGCTCGTGCGCCCTGGCGGATTCTCCCCACGACGCGGCAGGTTGCATGGCTGTGCTGAATGATCGATTTCGCATAGCGAGTCCTGAACGATCGACCCATACCCAGAAGATGAATCGCCTCGAGGAAGCTGGTTTTGCCTGAACCATTGGCGCCGAAAAGTGCGGTAGCGCCCTCAGACAACTCTACATCGACGCGGGTCAGGTTCCTGACGCCAACGACCGAGACGTGCTCCAGCATCTAGCAGGTAGCGAGCATTTCAAAGCCGCATGGGCATGACAACATACAGCCGCTCGGGTTCCTGCTCGGCAGGGGGCTCCGCATGTTCCAGCAGGGCCGAACTGGCCTCATCAGATAGTGACAATCGCACCCGCGCTTGGTCTAAGACTGAAAGCACGTCCAGCAGGTAACTGACATTGAAACCGATCTCCAGTTCGGCGCCGCCATATTCCACTGCAACCACTTCTTCTGCCTGCTCCTGTTCGGGGTTATTTGCCGTGATATCCAGGCTGTCATCAGCCAGCTTCAGACGCACACCACGATATTTTTCGTTGGATAAAATCGCCGTGCGGGTAAATGCTTGCTTTAATTCGGCACGATCGCCGATGACGGACTTGTCGGCATTTTTCGGGATTACGCGCTCATAATCGGGGAACTTGCCGTCAACTAGCTTCGAAGTGAAGGTGAATTGCTCGTTCGCGGCCCGCAGGTGGTTACTGCCAATCGCCAACTCCAGCGGGGCATCACCATCGAGCAGTCGCGACAGCTCCAGCACTCCCTTACGAGGGATAATCACACCCGTGTCAGCCGCCTCGACCCGCGCAGGCCCCGTTGCCAGCGCCAATCGGTGACCGTCTGTCGCCACCACGCGCAACCTGCCACCTAAAATCTCCAGATACAGCCCATTGAGATAGTAACGAACATCTTGCTGGGCCATCGCGAACGCCGTGCCATCAATCAGCTGCTTGACAAGTGCCTGCTCCAAAGACAGCGCCACCGAACCCTCGCCGGCCTCAACCGCAGGAAAATCAGCAGCCGGCAATGTCGATAGCGTGAATCGGCTTCTCCCAGCCTTCACAGTCGCTTTGCCGGAATCCAGAGAAAATTCTATATTGGAACCCTCTGGAAGCGACTTACAAATGTCCACCAGCTTTCTGGCAGGCACAGTTATCTCGCCATCAACCCCTGCGGCGTCAAGTTCAACACGCCCCACCAATTCGACCTCGAGGTCAGTGCCAGTTAATGAGAGGGTTTTGCCCTCGAGCACGATCAAGACATTGGACAAAATAGGCAAAGTTTGACGCCGCTCGACAACGCCGGCCACGAGATTCAGCGGCTTGATCAGCGCTTCACGGGAAATGGAAAATTTCATGTGGTTAGGCTCGCTTTATCTAAACTGGTGAGCGGATGATCGCTCCGATGACAGTATAAACGCTCAGGTCGTCAACGCTCGTAGCAAATTTTGATAGTCCTCGCTGATATCAGAGCTGACGTCCCTCAATTCCCGTATTTTACGGCATGCGTGCAGGACTGTCGTGTGATCACGGCCCCCAAAGGCATCGCCAATCTCGGGCAAACTATGTTGGGTCAGTTCTTTTGCCAACGCCATCGCAACTTGCCGAGGCCTGGCCACAGATCGGTTGCGTCGTTTGGACATCAGGTCAGCCACTTTGATCTTGTAGTATTCCGCAACTTTGCGTTTGATGTTATCCAGAGAGACCTGCTTGTCCTGCAGCGCAAACAAGTCCTTCAGGCTGTCCTTTATCAGGTCGATATCAAACGGTCTGCCTGTAAAGTTAGCGCTAGCAATAACCCTTTTCAGGGCGCCCTCTAGCTCGCGAACATTCGATCGAATCCGCTGCGCTATAAAAAATGCCGCTTCGTGCTCGAGTGAAATGTGACTTTGCTCAGCTTTTTTCATCAAAATGGCGACCCGGGTTTCAAGGTCGGGTGGCTCTACTGCCACCGTCAATCCCCAACCAAAGCGCGACTTCAAACGCTCCTCGACTCCGTCGATTTCTTTCGGATACCGGTCGCACGTGAGGATCATTTGCTGACCCCCCTCCAATAAAGCATTGAAAGTATGAAAAAATTCTTCCTGAGACCGGTCCTTGTTCGCAAAAAACTGTATGTCATCAATTAACAACGCATCGACCGACCGATAAAACCGCTTAAAATCGTTCATCGCGTTCAGTTGCAGCGCCTTCACCATGTCAGCCACGAAACGCTCGGAGTGTAAATATACAATTTTCGCTTCGGGGTTTTGCCGACGCATCGCGTTCCCAACCGCATGCATCAAGTGGGTCTTGCCTAGGCCGACGCCCCCGTAAAGGAATAAGGGGTTATAGGAGAGGCCGGGGTGCTCAGCCACCTGTTGAGCGGCAGCCAGCGCAAGCTGATTGCTTTTTCCCTCGACGAAACGCTCAAACGTGTAGCCTTCAACCAAGTTAGACGGAGAGAGCAGGCCGGAAGGGGCAGGGCGGCTGGCAGTTTCAGTGCTGAGGGCTGACGTCGGTGTCGCCGCTCGCAGGGCTGGCGGCGCCTTGGCACGGGCACTCGTGACTGAGTGGTCCGCGGCGGCAGTTGCCACGATGACGGATACCTGCGCCGAAGCGGGTGTCACCACATCCAGCAAATAAGCGTTAATCATTGAGGAATACTTTTCCGCGACAAAATCCCTAATAAAGCGATTCGGTGCCGCCAACACCAACCCCGAGTCCTCCCACCGCGACTGCAATGGTCGAATCCAGGTGTTAAATTGCTGTTGTGGGATATCACCGCCTAACCGATGCAGGCAATGCTGCCAGGGATCCAGTGAAGGCTGAGGGGCAACCAACTTAATCTCTCCGTAACCTTTTTGCTGTTGTGTTCTAGATACTGAGGATTGGCTGGCTCCTGCCGGTTGCGAACTACGTCTTTATTGTTCGGCCTGCCCCAAGACCGCCATAGTTATCCACAAACCCATTTTCGCTTCAACATTTCTTTAATTAGTTAAATCAATTGTTTAGAAAGTTATTCGCCGCTAGATTAATTTTGGCTCGTTTGCAAGGAAAACTTTTTGCGCTGTGGATAAGCTGTGACTATCTTTTGGTAAAACTGTGGCTTTGTAGTGGCTAACACTGGGTATGAGGCCGGTCCGGCGCTGCGGGCACTTGAGATCCATAGGTTACAAAGTATTGAAATGACATTGGTATTTTTTCCTCGCGCACGTCACCGAATAAAAAAACCCGCTCAGAGTGACCTGATTAGGAATTTTTCTGGGCGGATTGGGCTGCCGGGGGGTGCTTGCCATGGGTCGCGTGGGACCCTATACTCCGCGCCCTTTGCCGGATGACTCGACCTAGGTCGTGACGCCTGCCGGAAGGCCAGTCGCATTAGCGACAAGTAATCGCGAGCAAGCAACAAGGTTTTCGTTATGAAGCGGACATTTCAACCCAGCGTTCTGAAGCGCAAGCGAAATCATGGTTTTCGTGCTCGGATGGCAACGAAAAACGGCCGCAAGGTATTGGCGCGTCGCAGAGCGCGGGGTCGTCGGCGCCTGTCGGCCTAAGCGGCCTGAGAAGGGGCCTGATTGGGCCCATGCCTGCATTCCCTCCAACCGCCCGTTTATCAACGCCCGGCCACTACCAGCGCGTATTTGACGGTCCGGCCTATAAAGTCAGTAGCCGAGCCTTTCTTCTATTAGCTCAAGCGACCGAAGCGGAATCCTCCCGGCTGG
>Ga0255767_1003878_pt1 | contig 12463 bp, 12 predicted proteins | sample 071ome_24_FD_179967 | JGI IMG/M metagenome (GOLD analysis project Ga0255767, IMG submission 179967) | Coastal salt marsh microbial communities from the Groves Creek Marsh, Skidaway Island, Georgia - 071402CT metaG (version 2) | ecosystem: Environmental > Aquatic > Marine > Intertidal zone > Salt...
GTCGCTGCTCGGCTGATCGGTGGTCGGGTGACATCACCTGGTGTGGTGTCACCCGACACTGGTTGACAGTTCTCGGGTTGGTCGCTCCCAGCCGACCCGAACAACACGCACCACCAGGTGCACAACATGTAATCCCATTTGGTGGGCCCCGGCCGTCAGGTCGGGGCCCACGTCGTTTCTGAGGGGAGCAACGAACACAGGCTCCACATGGTGTTTTTGCCTATGTCGGTTTGGGGGTGGTGTCCGAGTTGGGGTGGTGCCCGCAATCCCGTGGGTGCGCGGTCCAGGAAGGGCCGTTCAACTGAAGAGGAAAGGAAACCTCAATGCGTATCAACACCAATGTCGCCGCTCTGTCGGCGCACCGTAACCTGTCCAAGACTGGCGTTGGGCTCAACAAGTCGATTGAGCGTCTGTCGTCTGGTCTCCGTATCAACCGTGCTGGCGATGATGCTGCCGGTCTCGTCATTTCTCAGAAGCTTCGTGCTGAGGCGTCTGGTCTTCGTCAGAGCGTGCGGAACGCTCAGGACGGCATCAGCTTCGTGCAGACCGCTGAGGGTGCTCTCGACGAGGTGTCGGGCATGCTCAACCGTCAGCGGGATTTGGTTGTCCAGGCCCGTAACGGCAGCCAGGACACCGCCTCGATCGACGCTATCCAGGCTGAGTTTGATGCTCTCACCACGGAGATCACCCGGATCGGCGGCACTGAGTTTGCCGGCAAGGACATCTTCGTCGCGGGCGACGTCGACTTCCAGGTTGGCAACGCTGACACCGACCAGATCACGATCGACGTCGGAACAATTGGCCACACTGCAGGCAGCGCCGACGTTGAAGTTGACGGCACCCTTGCGCTGCTCGACGCTGACATCGAAGCCGTGTCGGAGAAGCGTGGTGAGCTCGGTGCCGTTCAGAACCGTTTGGAGTCGACGGTTCGGAACCTGTCGGTGACGGCGGAGAACCTTTCGGCTGCTGAGTCGCGTATTCGTGACGTCGATGTCGCTGAGGAGATGATGAGCTTCACTCGCTCGCAGATCCTGCAGCAGGCCGGCACCGCGATGCTCGCGCAGGCCAACGGCGTGTCTCAGAGCGCGCTGTCGCTGCTCGGCTGATCGGTGGTCGGGTGACATCACCTGGTGTGGTGTCACCCGACACTGGTTGACAGTTCTCGGGTTGGTCGCTCCCAGCCGACCCGAACAACACGCACCACCAGGTGCACAACAACCGCCACCCGGTGGTCGGCTCCAACGACGCAGCCGACCACCGGGAAGGCACCACAACACAACCCACAACACGAAACAACTCTCACCACCACACAGCTCACGGAACAGCCATGACCTACGTCGACGGACTCGCATCAGGCATCAACGCCTCCCAGATGATCACCTCACTCATGGCCGCCGAGCGCGTCCCCCAACAGCAGCTCAACAGTCAGCGCGTCACCTTGAACCGTCAACAAAACGCCTTCAACGACGTCAAAGACCTCTACAAAGCGGCACTCGCCAAAGTTCAAAACCTTGCCGACACCGCCACCTGGAATGCCAAGAGGGCAACCAGCAGCAACGACAGCGTCGCCGCGACCGTCACCAGCGACGCCCTCACCACCCAGATCACGTTCAACGTCACCCAAACTGCTGCTGCACACTCGATGTACACGAACGATGTCGTTCAAGCTGACGACATCGTCGCGACCTCCGGACGTTTCGCCGGAATGACCGCAACCGAAGCGATCGACGACATCAACAACGACGAGACGCTCAACACCACCGCAGCACTCATCCAGACCGCCCCCGGTGACTACCGGATCCAACTCACCGCACACGACACGGGCGCCACCTCCAACATTGGTGTCACCGCGGCTGACTTCGACCTGCTCACCGGCGGGCTCGCCACTCTCACCCAGGGACGCAACGCCCAGATCAGCATCCCCGGTGACACACCTCTCGTCATCGAGTCGACAACGAACACCTTCGAAGACCTTGTCCCTGGCCTCGACATCACCGTCACCCAAACCACCAGTGATCCAACGACGATCACCATCGACGATGACGTGGACGCGCTCGCGGACAACGTCGAAGCGATGTTCACCGAGCTCGGCGCGGCAGTGTCGAGAGTTGACTCGCTTACCGAGACTGACGCCACCACCCGCTCCCTGCTGTCCAGCTCCGGGGTGCTTCGCCGCAGCGAGAACAGCCTCACCCGTGCCGTGATCGACCCGGTGGACAACTCGACGCTTGTCACCGGGTCCTTCGCCGGGATCACCCTCGGACAGGACGGCACCATCACCTTCGACCGGGCCGCGTTCATCGACGCCTATGAGAAGGATCCCGAAGCGGTCACCAACCTGTTCCACAGCGACACCGCCGGAACTGAAACGATCCTGTCCCGCCTCGAGAACGAACTCGAAGCCGCGACGAACTTCACCGACGGCTACCTGTCAACGTCTGAAGACGCGGTCGAGCAACGTATCCGTCAGATCGACGACCAGATCGCAGCGTGGGACATTCGCCTCGAGAAGCGCGAACTGAACTACCGGCAGATGTTCACCCAGCTGGAAACCGCGCTCAGCAACCTGCAACAGCAGGCCTCCTGGCTGTCCGGCCAGATCGCCAACCTTCCGAGCGCCGAATCGATGAGAGGTGGATGATGAACACCGCGACCGCAATCAACGCCTACCGGCAGAACACGGTGCAAACCGCGTCAAAAACCCGGGTCGTGGTCATGCTCACTGACCGTGCCCGATCCGACACCGCGCAAGCCGTGAAAGCGATCGAGCGACGAGACCCCGCAGACGCACACCTGTTGCTTCGCCACGCCCAGGACATCATCAGCGAGCTCGCCCACGCACTCGACGTCGAGCAGATGCCAGGCGGGCACGAACTCGCCGACCTGTACGAGTACATCGAGCATCTCCTCACCGAAGCAAACCTCACCAAAACCGTCACACCGGCACAGCAGGCGCTCACCCTCATCGGTGAACTCGCTGACATCTTCCACCAAGCAGAGGAGGCATCCAGATGAACGCCCATCGCGCACTCGAATTTCTCGACCTGTGGTCCATCTCGCTCGCTGACAACCCCGGCCAGCCCGCACCGACCATTCCCGGCGGGCTCTTCAGCGAAGAGCACCGGGAACGACTTGAAGCGGTGCAACGCCGAATCGACGAGGCCATCCATGAGACGATCGGTGAGATCGCCGACCTGCAGATTCAGATGCGGCGCCGCAGCCGACTCGCACCCCAGCCGTACAGCACGTTGAAGCTCAGCGCCTAAGACGGTGATTGTCGTTGGCGTGTCGCCAACGTGATGAGGGTTCCGAAGGCGATCAGCAGCATCGACCACATCACGAGATCGTCATCAGTGCCGGTCTCGGGCAACGGTTCGGGTGCTGCGGGCGTTACGGGTAACAGCTGGGGGGCGTCGGGCACGGTGGTGGCTGGGGTTTGCGGCACGATCCGAATGCTTTGTTGTGTCAATCTGCCGGGGCCTTCGCCGTCGCTGTTGGAGGCGAACACGTCGAACAGGTAGTCGACGTTGGGGTCAAGACCAGCAATCACACAGGTGAGCCCGGTGGTGGAACACGACCCGCCTGATGGTGATGATGCCACTCGGTAGCCGGTGATTGGTCCGTTGCCGTCATCAAACGGGGCTTGCCATGACACGGTGACGGTGCCGTCAACGTTCAGGATCGATTCGGGCCACGGCGGCACCTGGCCCGGCACCCGCGGACTCGACGCTGCCGGTGTGCTGGTGGTGATCGAGTACACCCGGACATGCCCCGCATTGGTTCCGTTTCCGTCGTTCAAGGGGGCGCCGATCGCGACTTTGGTGCCGTCAGATGACAACGACACCGACCATCCCGACTTGTCACCAAAATCTGGATTGCCTGCGGTTTCACCGTTGATGTCGGCCCCCAGTTGTGACCAGGTGCCGCTCGAGTACTGGTGCACCCTGACATGTCCAGCATTGGTTCCGTTCCCGTCGTTCTGATGTGCGCCAACTGCGAGCTTCGTGCCGTCAGATGACAACGACACCGAATACCCGGATCTGTCGTCTGCGGCTTCGCCGTCGATGTCGTCTCCCAGTTGCGACCACGTGCCGCTCGAGTACTGGTACACCCGCACATGCCCGGCGTCGGACCCGCTCTCGTCGTTGAATGGCGCACCTATTGCCAGGATCGTGCCGTCAGATGACAACGACACCGAACCCCCGGATCTGTCGTCTGCGGCTTCGCCGTCGATGTCGTCTCCCAGTTGGGACCATGTACCGCTCGAGTACTGATACACCCGGACATGTCCAGCCCGGTAACCGCCCGCGTCATTCGATGGGGCACCGATCGCCAGGATCGTGCCGTCAGATGACAACGACACTGAACGTCCGAACTCGTCGTGTACCGCTTCGCCGTCGATGTCGGCCCCCAGCTGCGACCACGCACCACTCGAGTACTGGTACACCTGGACACGCCCAGCATTGTCTCCGTTCCCGTCGTTGTATCGGGCACCGATTGCCAGGATCGTGCCGTCAGATGACAACGACACCGAACGTCCGAACTGGTCGTCTGCGGCTTCGCCGTCGATATCAGACCCGAGTTGTGACCAGGCGCCGCTCGAGTACTGGTACACCTTGACGCGCCCGGGCGTCCCCTCGTTCAAGGGAGCGCCGATCGCGACGATCGAGCCGTCAGATGACAACGAAATCGCCCATCCCGATTGCTCGGTTGCGGCATCGCCGTTGATGTCATCTCCGAGTTGGGACCAGGCACCACCTGAGTATTGGTACACCTGGACATGCCCGCCGTCGGTCGCGCCCGCGTCGTTCTTGCCCCCGCCGATTGCGACAATGGTGCCGTCATCGGACAGTGACACCGACACCCCGAATCTGTCATCTGCCGCTTCGCCGTCGATATCGGCACCCAACTGATCGATCGACGTGGAGGCTGACACGAAGAGCGCCGCGCCACACAGTGACGTCGCTACCACGCCGACGGTGACGCAGGTCGCTCGGAACTTCACGTGTGTTCTTCGTGGGAGGTTGTTCGTTGGCGTGTCGCCAACGTGGTGAGGGTTCCGAACGCGGCGAGGAGGATCGACCAGGCAATCGCGTCGTAGTCGCGGCCTGTTCTTGGCAGTTCAAGCGCTGGGGACGCCGGCAAGAACGCAGGATCACCCTCGAGTCCAACGCCAGATTCCGGATCGGTTCCTTGGGTTTCGGCTGGTGGAACGGTGGTGGTTGGCGCGGTCGTGGTGGTGGGCGCGGTTGTGGTTGTGGTGGTGGTTGGTGGGGGAGCGGCAGGCGGCGTCGTCGTGGTCGGCGCAGTGGTCGTGGTGGTGGGGTCTGCGGTCCATTGGGCGTACAAGGTGAAGTCTGCGGTCTGCCCGTGTGCTGCACCGGCGGTGATTTGGGTGCCGCCGGAGGCTGCGGTGTACCAGCCGGTGAACGTGTAACCATCCCGGGTTGGGTTGGTCGGGAGTGTGGTGATGGCACCGCAGGCATCGGTGGTTGCGTCGCCATCGGTGACGTCTGAACCGTTTTGGCTGTCGTAGGTGATGTTGAGTTCGGCTGGGCCGGTCAGTGTCCAGTTCGTGGGGATGTAGAGGTTGCTTTGTTGCTGGTCATCAAAACCAGCGATGTGGAGTGTCTGGTCGCCGGAGAAGGTGTTGGCGCTGGTTTTGAGCAGTGCGTCGTCTCGATACAGGCGCATGTTGCCGTCGATTCCGTAGTCGAGCATGAACTCGACTGGCGCGTAGTTCGTGCCCTCTGGGTCCGTGATGTTGTTGTTGTTCGTCCAGCCGGTAAGGGCGTGCTTTTCGCCAGAACCGCCGATCCAGCCGCCGAACACCACGAAGCGAAGGGCCCACTGCGACGTCCAGGCGAAGTTGAAGCCAGGCTGAGACGACGAGTCCGAGCCGGTTTCGCCGAGCGTGTGCGTGTCGGGGTCGTAGCTGTCAGCGCGTGCTGCGCCGTCGGTCGTGAGAATCCCGACGGTTGGCGGGATCCCATCGGCGAGGGTGAAGGTGAGCTGGCCGCATGGCACAAGTGGTGTGTTGTAGGACGCCAGTGCGTCTTCGTTCAGCACCATCTGATTCGGGTGCACGAAGTTGCCGTCGATCTCGGTGAACCCGTCCAAGTCGCCGAGTGAGTCAAGTCGAGCGACAAGGAGATCGGATCCGGAGCCTCCAGCGACGACCATGTCGTCTCCCTGCACCACAATGGCGTTGAACTTCTCGTCGTGGTCGGCGACGAAGTCAAACGTCTTGATGCCACCTGTTCCGAAGGTGGTATCGAGCTCGCCAGCGGTGGTGAGCCGCATCACGAACGCCTTGTCGTTAGCGCCGTTGTTGTACTGGCCAGCGACCAGGATGCGGCCACTTGCATCAACTGCTCCACCCCACCCGTAGGATCCACCCCACCCGTAGGAATCACCGGTGCCGAAGTCATACGCAAACTTGCCGTCACCGGAGAATGATGTGTCCAACGATCCGTCGGCGTTGAGTCGCGTGACCGCGACGGAGTCATCGTTATCGAAGACCTGCGACTCGCCGATCGCCACAATTTTTCCATCGGCTTGAACGAGCAGCTCCCGAACATCGGAATCACCAAAACCGAAATCGACATAGGTTCGGCCGGCACCTGAAGCAAACGCAGTGTCGTTGCGGCCCTCAGCTGTCATTTGCCCAATACCCATGTCGTGACGGCTCCACGATGCCGCTGCGGACCCTCCGAAGATGGTTTTGTCTCCGCTCATCACCACTGCGTTGGCGAGGTTGTCGACCGAGCTCGGGAAATAGACGTTGCGCATGCCGTCGTTATTGAACGAAATGTCGTTGGACCCATCGGTGTTCAGCCGGTACACCTTCATCCGGTAGTCCCAGCCGTTGTCCGGGCTCGTTCCGACGAACATGATCTTGTCGTCAGATGTCACGGTCACCGCTGTGGTCCACACGTCCATTGCTGGCCCACCGCTCGCGATCTTGCGTCGACCATCCCCGTCGAAGCTGGTGTCCAAAACCCCGTCGGCGGTGAACAGCATGATGCCGTGCTTTTCATTGTTGCCTGATGGCGAACTCGTCACCACAATCCGGTCATCGGACAGCAGCGCAACGTCAACAGCTGCACCGGATCGGTTGACCCACTCCATGATCGTTTCGCCGTCTGGCCACGGCTCAACAACAATCCCCGTCCCATCAGACCCAAACGAAGTGTCCAAGCTGCCGTCAGTGTTGAACCGGGCAATCATCGGATCGAACTGGAACCCGTCCATCCGTGCACCCGCAACCACCACCTTTCCCGACGCCTGAACGACAACCGACGTGGCCTCAAACCAAACACCGCTCGCAGAAATGGTGTTCCAGCCGTCGCCATCAAAAGACAGATCGAGATCTCCCGCTGATCCGGCAGAGACGTTGTTCGGGGTGGCCAACAAGGAAACGAATGCGACGGCGACCCCGAAAGCGGCCGTAAACCCTGAACACCGATGTCGGTTCACAGCAGGGTCAACGACCCTGCCCTTCGAACCTCCTGTTCGAACTGTTCATCGGAGAGAAAACCGGCAGCCCAGCCGTAGAGCGCACCTCGGAATTGGGTGATCATCACCCGAGCGGCGGTCTGAGAGTTCGCTGACACCGGCCGGTGACTGGCAGGCATCGAGGTCAGCGCGGTGATCAGCAGCGACTCCGGGTCAACCTGATACCAGTCGCCGGAGGAACGGCCGATAGCCGAGGCGAGCGCGAGGATTCGAATCACTGGAGCGTCAGCGAGGAACACACCCATAGCGACGGACACAAACTCGTCGAGGTACCGCGGATCGTCGAGCGGCAGCTGAGGAAGATTGTCGTAGATCGCTCTGATCGTCTCATCGGACAGCGCCTTGAAGATGTCCTGAACGGTGGGGAAGTAGCGGTACACGGTCGGCCGGCTCACGTTGAGCTCGCGGGCGACCCGTTGAATCGTGAGATCGAACATCGATCCGGAGCGCAAGATCTCACACGAGCACTCGAGGATCCTCGCCCGCATCTCGAGGCGTTCCCGATCGGCCCGCTCCCGACGGACCGTCGTTCGACGATCACCATCAAGAACAGAAATGACATCTGTCATATCTGGAAGATTACCCATCGGTAGCGGCCCGAGCAACGCGCAACGGCACAAAATTCGTGGAGATCGGTTCATCTGTACCGGGTCACACCCCGACCGACTGCCGACACGTAACGGTGGGTCAGGGAGCGACCCGCCGGGAGTCCATGGAAGGACTCGAGCAACAACTCGAGGAATTCATGTCGATCGTCAGTGATCCAACTGCGAACAACCTGCAGGCCGCACTCCACCTCCTGTCGCAGCGTCTCGAAGCGCTCCAGGACAACGTCGCCAACGTCTCCACCCCAGGTTTCACCGCGCGACGCATTGAGTTCGAGGACGAACTCGCCCTCGCTGTCGCCGACGGCAACCCGTTCGCCGCGAAAGCCCGAGAGGTCGCCTCCGATGACCCTCGCGACGGCACCGGCAACAACGTCAACCTCGGCAAAGAGATGGTGCAGCTGACCGAGACCGCGCTGCGCCAGCAGGCACTCGTGCGCGCACTCAACGACCAGTACCAGCGGATCCGGATCGCGACCCAGGAGTTCTGATGACCATCACCTTCGACGGAATCTCCATCGCCGCATCCGGCATGAACGCCTACCAGACCTGGCTGGACGCGATCGCGGACAACATCGCGAACATCAACACCATCACCGCAACCGACGAGGAGCCCTTCCAGGAACGTCTCGTCCGCGTCGAGGCCCGCGACCTCAACGCGGTCGTCGGGGGAGTGGACGTCGTGGAAACCCCTGTTGCCGAGACCGACGGGCGACTGGTGTACGACCCGACGAACCCACTCGCTGACGACGACGGCATGGTCCTCGCACCCGCAATGGACCTCGAAGGCCTCATGACCGACATGATCATCGCGCAACGGTCATTCCAAGCGAACACCAACGTGTTGAACCGTGCCCGCGAAACCTACGAGCGCACCCTGGAGATCGGCCAGTGACCATCGCAGGACTTCCACAGGTCAACCCGGCAGCCCGGGTCGCCGCAACCACGTCAACGGCAGGCACCACCTCGGCGGACGGCGCCGGGTTCGCCGACAAGGTCAGCTCCGCCATCAAGGACCTCAACACCGCTGATCAGCGAAGCAGCGACCTCGCCACCGCCGCAGCCACCGGCGACCTCGACTCGCTCACCAGCTACGTCGTCGCCGCCACCGAAGCCCAACTCGCGACACAGATCACGGTCGCTGTCCGAAACAAAGCCGTTGACGCCTTCAACCAGATCATGGGGATGCCTATCTGATGTTCGAGCTCATCAAGACTCGCTTCAACACCGCCACCGCAGGCTTCAACAACTCGCAGCGGATCACCATGATGGTCGCGTTCGTCGCCGTGATCGCCGGTGTGCTCGTGTTCGCGAACACCGCCACCAAAGATCGGATGGCGCCGCTGTACACCGAGCTCAGCACCTCCGATGCCGCAGCTGTCACCGAGACGCTCCGCGATCTGAACTTCACCTACGAGATCACCGATCGAGGCGCCACGGTGCTCGTCCCGGAGAACGACATCTACGAGGCGCGTCTCCAGGTCAACCGGTCCGGGTTCACCCCGACCGCGGAAAGCGACGGTTTCTCAACTCTGGATGGCCTCGGCATCACCTCGACGCAGTTCCAGCAGCGAATCGCCTATCAACGCGGACTCGCACAGGAAATCGAGATGTCCCTCACCCAGATGGAAACCGTCGACAGCGCTGACGTGCATCTCGTCATCCCGGAGGACGACCTGTTCTCCGGGGACGACATCAAAGCATCCGCTTCGGTGCTCATCTCCTCCCGAGGAACAATCACCTCCACCCAGGTGGCTGCCATCACGTCCCTTGTTGCCAACGCCGTCGAAGGACTCACCGCTGAGCAGGTGACCGTCACCGATCAGCGCGGCAACGTCCTCGCCGGCCCTGAGGCGGCCAGCCAGTCAGCCAAGAGCGACCGGGAACGAACCGCGGAACTCGAAGATGAGACTGAAGCCCGAATCCTCTCACTCGTCGAAGCTGTCGTCGGTCCGGGTAACGCCCGCGTCGCCGTGAACGCGACCGTCGACTGGACGAACTCGACAACCGTCTCGGAGGCATTTACCCCGGTCACCGACGCCAACGGCACCCAGCTTCGAACCAACGTCTCATCAAGCGTGGAAACCAACACGTTGGATGAGGCCCAAGGAATTCTCGGCGCCGGCGATGTCACCGAACTCAACGATGGAAGCGTCGTCGCCGCCCAAATCGACTCGTCGTTCCTGGTCGATCGCGCGGTCACCACCGTGGAGAACACCGGTGGAGAGATCACCTCGATGACCGCATCAGTCATTTTGAACCAGACAGCGCTCGCCGATGGCGACCTGACCGCGATCACCCAGGCCGTGGCGACCGCCTCGGGGTTGTCCGCCGAGGCGGGCACGCTCACTGTCGCGGCCCTTCCCTTCGACACGTCGATCGCTGAAGAGCTTGCTGCGTCATCTGCCGAGTCCGCTGCCGCGCAGGCCATCGAGGCTGAACAGCAGGCGAAGAACGACTTCCTTCGCACCGTCGGCACCCTCGGTGTCGCCGCGATCGTCGGGTTGTTCGCTCTGCTGTCATTCCGCAGGGCACGCAAAGAGATGAAGAAAGCCGAAGCTGAGAAACGTCAGCAGATGGCAGCGCTCGCCACCCCCGTCGCCGACAGCAAGGGATCTGACGCGTCGCTCCACCTGCCGCCCGTCGAGCGTCTCGCCCTCGTCGCGCAGGAGCAGCCAGCCGAAATTGCTGAACTGTTGAACTCGTGGGTCGGGGATCGCGTAGGAGCGTCCCAATGAAACGCGCGAAACAGGAGAACATGCCAGGCGCCCGCAAGGCCGCACTCCTGGTCCTGTCGCTCCGCCCAGAGCACGCAGCGAAAGTCCTCGGCCATCTCGACGACGAGGTCATGGCCGAGATCGCCACCGAGATCGCATCACTCGGCAACCTCCCCAAGGAGGCCGCCAACAGTGTGGTGGAGGAGTTCGGAAAGGTCTGGGATGCCCGCAGCACCGTCGTCAGCGGCGGACTCGGCAAAGCCCGCAACCTGCTCGAACTCGCCGCACCGGACAAGGCGGGCAACATCGTCGACGGCATCGACCGGAAGATCATCGACCCCCCGTTCTCGTGGGTGTCACGCGTCGACACCCAGGTGATGGCCCGTTCGCTCAGCGCAGAGCTTCCAATCACCTGCGCGGTGGTGCTGTCATTCGTCGACGCGGACACCGCCGCTTCAATCATGTTGGAACTTCCGGCAGACATGCGCAGCCAGATCGCTGTCGCCATCGCCAGCCTCGACGACCCCGATCACGAACTGGTCGAAGCGATCGAGCAGGGAGTGCGCGAACGGCTCGGCCCGAACGCGTTCGAACGCCAGTACCGCGTCGGCGGAATCGACTCACTCGTCGCCCTCCTCAACCGTTCCGACCGTGAAACCGAAACCGATGTGCTCGCCGCGCTCGGAGCCATCGACGAACACCTCGCCGGCGAGGTGAAACGCCGCCTCTTCCTGTTCGAGGACATCGCGACGCTCGACCCGCGCGCCATCCAGAAAGTTCTCGCCAGCGTCGACACCTCCAAACTCCCGCTCGCCATGAAGGGCGTCGGCGAGGACACCAAACGCGTCCTGCTGGAGAACATGTCGGAGCGAGCCGCCGAAGTCCTCCGGGAAGAGATCGACATCCTCGGACCGGCACGACTCGCCGACGTCCAAGCCGCCCAAGCCGAAGTCGTGTCGGTGGTCAACCGACTCGACGCCGAAGGCGAAATCACCATCAACAGGGGATCAGATGCACTCGTTGCCTGACAATCAGACTCACGTCATCCGCGCCAACGAAGTCGAAGCCACCGAAGCCAAGGTTCTCGAGTTCCCGGCACCCCACACCCGCGTCGAGCCGGACACGACTCACCCCTCGGGTGCCAGCGACGCCAGCCGGATGCTCGCCGACTACCGCGTGGGACGCAACGCCGGATACGAGGCCGGCTACGCCGCCGGACAGCAAGTGGCCCGCGACGAAGTCGCCGCTGCGCTTCAAGCGATCCGCGAAGCCGTTGAACAACTCGCCACCGCCGCCGGCCAGCGCACCACCGGAATCGCCGAACTCGCATCGGCGCTCGCCGTTGACCTCGCCCGTGAGATCCTCCAACGGGAACTTCGAGAGGACGGCAGTTTCGGCTCCGACGTCGTACGCCAGGCCCTGAGCGTCGCCAACATCGAGGACTCGATCACCATCGTGATGAACCCGCTCGAGGCCGAGCTCTGCGCCGCGCCCGAGCAGGTGACCATCATCGGCGATGAGCGCGTCCCCCGCACCCACGCGGAAGTGCGGATCGGATCCAGCATCATCGACTTCGGGATCGATACCGCACTCGCACGCGTTCGCCAAGTGCTCGAACTGCCC
>Ga0255767_1003880_pt1 | contig 12459 bp, 31 predicted proteins | sample 071ome_24_FD_179967 | JGI IMG/M metagenome (GOLD analysis project Ga0255767, IMG submission 179967) | Coastal salt marsh microbial communities from the Groves Creek Marsh, Skidaway Island, Georgia - 071402CT metaG (version 2) | ecosystem: Environmental > Aquatic > Marine > Intertidal zone > Salt...
ATCCTCTCCCACACATTTTTCTCTCGTCCAATGAGTTTTTATGGTTTCTCAATTCTTCTCAACAAAAAACCATAAATCTTTCTAATTACCAATAATTACTAATATATTCATATATAATATATAAAGAATAATATACAATACAATATACATTATAAAATAAAGATGAATATGCTTAAAATAAATAGATTTAAAATTGAATTAAATTTACGAAAATACTGATAAATAAAGGGGTTAAGCATGAAAAAGGGTACAAATGGGTTATTGTGGGGAATAGTGGGTAAGGGTGGTGCGCGACTTAAATTTATACAAATAATAATAAAATTAATTCATTCAAAATTATTCAGCGCGAAAAATTCATCAAAAAAACAATCAAATAAAGTTAATTTAAATTCAAAGAAAATAAATAGAAATAAATTTGGATTTCCTACATTAGATTAAAATTTAATTGAAATAAGCGCGATTTAATTTTACTTAATTTTGAATGATTTTAGCTCAAATAAGATAATTTAAACTAAATTTGATTTAATTTAATTTCATTAGATTTAATTTAACTAAATTTTAAATGCGATTCGGGCGAAATAACAATAAATACAAATAAAAAAAAGACAAATAAAGCGCGATAGTTGTAATTATTATTGAATAAAATACAAATAACATAATTGTAAATAAATTTTAATTAAATAAAAATGGATCAAGAGCATCAAAGCATAATGTTTTTAGAAAAACAAATGGAAGATAATTTTCATGAAATTTTCGATAAATATGTGTTGGAAGATATAGTTTGGGATGATTTTGATATGGAAGGGGTTCGTGCTTATTGTTCTTTCACTCATCCATACCCGCCCGATGGTGATACAAATATCATTGCTCTACTTCCGCCATTTTATCCAACAGGCGCGAAATAAGTTAATTATAATCAATTATTTATGAAATTAATTTAATTTAAATTGACCCTTGACAAATTAGATTTAATTTACTAATATTGTTGTTATGAATAATACAGAATCAATAGATATAACACCAACATGGTCAGCATTAGTTCCTATTATGGTCGAAGTGCTAAAGAATCCTAAAGCAAATAATACTGCAAAACAGGAAGTGACTCAAGAGTTGCTTCGTCTTGCTAAAATTGTAGATAACCAAAATGCATCAAAAAAATCATGAGTTTAGCGCGCGAAATAAACGATAAATTGGATCAAATAATCGCGCTGAAACAAGAGTTATCAGCAATGGAGAGTGAAGTGCCAAAGGATGCTTTACTTACCAATCACCAAACAGGAGACCAAATGTCTGTTGATGATGCCATAGATATTGCCTATTCAGTAATAAATAAAGTCAAAACAGAATTAGGCGAAATAACAAATAATGGGCAGAATGTAAAAGATATATTTACAAATAAGTATTATATTAATGATATGATGGAGGATAAAAGAGTTTCTGAATTAGAAATGTATAGTAAATTAAATCAATCTAAACCAAATGATATATCATCTAATTAAATTAAATTTTAATTGGATTTATGTATTTTAAATTTTATGTTGACTAAATTGATTTGATCCCTTATTGTAGTACTATGCAAACATTAAAAGACATACTATCAAATTACGGATATATTAACTCAGTGCAATTAAAAGAGTTAGCAGAGCATTTTCCCGCTTTTAAAGTTGTGATTAAGTGGGGCGGCATGCCGCGCGAACGGGTTCCTGCATGGCAAGCTATAGATCGTATAGCTAAAGTAGAAGACCAGGATATCGATTATTGCAGGGAGGTATTTATATCAGGGACACAATATAATTTATTAAAAGAAGCTTTCTGTATAGCAGATTAAATGGAGTCAAAATATAATAAAATAAAATATGAAATGTTATTAGTCGAAATATTATTCTTTGGAATTATCTTAATGGGATGGTTAGCAGTGAAAACAGAACCACTTTAAAATTAAACCAAATATAATGAAATAAGCTTAAATTAAATTTAGGCTTTTTTTTATGCGCTCTTTTCAATGATTTTCATAAGTCCTTGACTATCAACGACTTGCGGCGCGCGCCGCGCCATAAGTACCTAGTATTCAACCACTTAGGAGAAAGAGAAAGTTTTTTCATTTTTTTCTTGTGTTTAACTCTTAGTTGTGGCATTGTATTAGTATGATATTAAGAAACCAACAAGATCCAAGATACACGATTAAAAAGAATCGTCCCGTATATGTTTACAAGAATCTTCATAAAGATTGTTGGAGCATCAAGCAACATGGTTTAGTTAAAGCTCACATTCCAAAGGATCATGCTATTGGATTATGGGATTGCTATTTTCATGTCGATGTCAAAGGTAGAGAAAAAGTTCTTCGTGAGAAACGTAAGAATGTTCATGCTTTTGTTAAGGGTTATCTTCAGGATGCAGAAAATGTATCTCGTAATCCCCAAGTCGTCACTAAAGAAGTTGAGGTAACATATAATCCTTATAAGTATGAGACTTTTGTTGACAAGAAGGATGAAAGTTTTGTATACTATGCAGACGAAGTTTTATTAACACATAACAAAGTAACAGCTTATATATCATGAAGGAAGAATTGAAAGGAATTAAACAAGCCATTGACGGATTATCAGATGAGATGTTAGAGCATAGGCGTTATGCAAACATGGACGATCTTGTCAAGGTAATGAAGAATATTAACGACAATCTTGTTGCAATTAGTTTTGACTTAAAAGATTTAGTTGAAGCAAAAAAATTTCAAAATGAGTTGACAACAGCGCTAAGATAGTTTAGTTTTATATTATGACAACAATATTAGACACACCACAACAAATCGAAATGTTCCGTTACAAAACTCTTCTTAAAGGGTTAAGGCTTGAGACTCTAGGAATGCAAATGAGTCGAGGCAGATCTTGCTATTCTATCATCAAACAAGAGTTTGGTCTCAAAGGTAGCAAACAAAAAGTTTTCGATCAATTTAAATCAATGTTAGAACAAGTAGACGAAAGGGCACTATAATGACAGCATCACAAGTAGAAGAGAGAGTAGAGAGTTGGAATTGGAATATGAATATCTTTGAGATTTATGATGAACTTAGAGATGGACATTCAGCAAAAGATCAAGAAGATTTACTTTCTTTTGCTTATCGTTATTTCGGCAAAGACAAAATGATTTTAGAGCTTGCCTCTCATTTTGGAATCTATAACATAGAAGATGATAACAATGAATAATTACATAGAAGCTCTTTGCGAAGGTAGACCATTAGACCTTCCTAATTATAACGAGGATACAGAACAATGGGAGATTCATTTTGAAGAGAATCAAGATGACTTTCATCCATATTTCGAAAGAGATATTATTTCTTATAGTTGTGAGACAGCCGATGAGGCTTGCGAGCTATATAATCATTACATTAAAAATCCAATAGAATTAGAAGATGAAGAAGTTACTACTGAAGATAAAGCGACTGTTTAATCCACTGTATCAAGTGGTTTATACAACAGCCGACGGGAGAACAGAAATGTATACAATTTCTAAACCAAAACATAAAAACGAGTTTGGCAATCTTAAGCAAGGCTTAGCGGTTGCGGGGTTCCGAGCTCATTGTTATAACAAGCAGGGCATTCGCTCTTTTCGTTATGACAGAATTATATCCCTAATAAAATCATGAAAAAAATCAAAGAATTACGTTCGAAAATTAGACAGTTGGGCCATCTTTTAGCTCAGGAGCAGTTGGCTGAAATTCATATAGGAAAACATAGAGAGCGAGAGCAGCTGCATGAGGATCTCTTGTATCAACTTTATCGATTAGAAAAAAGAACTGGGTAGTTGTCATAAGTCGTTGCAAGTCAAGCACTTGCAGCGCGCAGCGCGCCAGAACCTGCTGATATTCAACAACTTAGGAAAAAGTAAAAAACTTCATTTTTTTCTTGTGTTATTTAAGTTGTAGTGTTAATGTATACTTATGAATGAAACAGTAAAAATCCTAATGTCCCGTGATGGTCTTTCCAAAGATGAGGCGGTAAAACAAGTTGTTGATTTTTTTAAGGCAATGAAAGATGATATTGAGCATGGTGGTGATCCGTTTGGATGGGAAAATGATTTTGTTTCCGAGTTTGGTCTAGAGCCTGATTTCTTTGAAGATTTTATTTTTAGGCTTGCAGTTTAACAAAAAATTGTTTACTTTTATATTATGAATCTATTATCAAATCCTTCTAAGATGCCTTGTTTAGGCTTTAACATTCCTGCTTTCAAGTATTGTCCTGCCGCGCAGCTTATGGCAAAAGTTAAGGATAAAGCAAAAAAGTTTATTTGTGATGCTTGTTATGCTTGCAAAGGTTTTTATATGTTTGCCAATGTCAAACAAAGTTTACAAGACAAGGCAACTTTTGTTACTAAGTCTTTACATCAAGACAATGGGCAATCTTTTGTAGATGAGATATCCAAGCAAATTACTAAAAAGTATTTCGACAAGCAAGGTAACAAAAAAGTTTTAAAGAATGTAGACACTAGTCTTTTCCGTGTTCATGATTCAGGCGATTTATTTTCACCAAAGTATATTGAGGCATGGATTAAGATTTGCCAAAATTTTCCCTCAATTCGCTTTTGGTTTCCAACTCGTGAGTGGGCAAGGGATAGTCAATTAACTTCATTAAAAAAGCTTGCAAGTTTAAAAAATGTTTGCTTAAAGCCAAGCGCATTATATGTAGATGAGCCTGCTCCACAAATCGATGGTCTAGATGCGGGAACGGCAGTCTATAGCTCAAAAGAAAAAGCCGAGCAAGATGGACATTTTGTTTGTCCCGCAACTTATGTTAAGGATGACAATGGCAAGATTTTAGCAACTTGCGCAGCTCATAGTTGCAAACTTTGCTTTGTTAAAGGATGCAAAAAAGGTATTGCATATTTAGCCCATTAGTACTATATTATAATCATGAATGAAGAAACTTATTTTGACTCAGCCCAAGGGATTGACATTTCACAAGATCGAGCATTGGAAGAATTAGCAAGGCATGGATGCAATTCCAATGAAGACATTATTCAATTTTTTGAAGACATGGGTGACCAGGACGGGTATTGCGCGCAAAAAGTTTTGGAATGGCTAGGTTATTAGCCTAAGTCGTTGCAAGTCAAGCACTTGCAGCGCGCAGCGCGCCATAAACCCTTGATATTCAACAACTTAAGGCATTGAAAAAAAAGTAATTTTTTTCTTGTGTTTTTATCTCTGCTAGTTTATAGTATATTACAATGAAAGTTAGAGAGATTAAAGTTAGAAAACCGATCTTGTTTACTAAAGCTAGACCACACAAGCTAAAAAACAAAATCATCGACAGAAAACAAAAGCATAAAAAGAAAGTTAGTTATGAATATTAAAGACGAGTATATAGACGAAATGCCTAACTCTATTCGAGTAATGGAGGAAGCAATGAATTATCTTTGGGAGAATTTTATAGCTCCCCAAGAATCTAAAATTACAGATGAGCAAGCGGATATGCTTATTCTTATTGGTGTAAGTTTACAAGAAATGGCAAAAAAAGCTGATTCATTAGAAGCTTATTCAACAGAATTAAAACAATTTCAAAAAAATTAATCCTTGACAAAAACACCTAACTATATTATATTATGGATATGATTAACACACAAGAAACTCCAAAGAAAAAAGTTAACCTTGCAATTTGCGGAGGTGAACATAAAGTCGTAGATATTGATCAAGTCAAGTCTGTCAGAACTCCTGACGTTGAGTATCGCAAAGAAAGAAATCGTGATGGTTCTTTATCTGTATCTTATCAACCTATCGGGCATGATCTACTAATTACCAAAACACGTTCTCATCTTGATAGCGCAGGTTTTGAGGTTGTAGGCGAAAGTCATAATCTTGCAAGAGATGGCAAAAGATATTTTGGTTTGTTTGAGGTAACTCATCCAAATCGTGAAGTATCGGAAAGAGGTACTATCATCGGCTTACGTAATGCACATGATAAATGCTTTCCCGCAGGACTTTGCGCAGGTGATGCTCCTTTCGTTTGTGACAATCTTATTTTTACTAATCAAGTAAAATTGGCGCGTCGTCATACAAAGAATATTTTTGCTGACCTTGATCAAGTTATTTCAAGGACTCTTGGTCAATTGTTTGACTTTTGGGTTGGGCAAGATAATCGTATCGCTTCCTATCAAGACTATGACTTGACAAATTCTCAAGTAAATGATCTTGTTATTCGTGCTTATCGTGCAGGTGCAATTAGCAAGACAAAAGTTGTTGATGTTATTGATCAATGGGAAGCAAGTGACCATGAGGCTTTTCGTGATAGGAATATGAATAGCTTGTATAATGCTTTCACAGAAGTTTATAAAGGTAATCTACTTGCCTTACCTTCTCGTTCGGAAGCTCTTCATTCTGTTCTTGATAGTGAGGTAGGTTTTGATATAAATCCACAACTTGAAGAAGTTGAGGAAGGTGAACTTGTCGAGGTAGGAGTTGATAATGTTGAGCTTGAAGAATATCCTTTTTAGAACTAAATAGGATTCTTTCAAATATAGCCCCCCGTTCGATTGAGCGGGGGGTTTTTAGTACACAGATTTATTTTGTAAGTTGCTGACTATCAACGACTTATGGCGCGCTGCGCGCCATAAATGCTTCATAATCAAGAGCTTACGACAAAGTAAAAAAAACTTCACTTTTTTCTTGTGTTAATTGGCGAAAGGGTTTAATGTGTTTATATGATTAACTACGATATACCAAACTCAATCTCACAATTCAATCCAAAACCTTCTATGCTAGATTTTGACGATCTAGATTTTCAACCACATCGTGGCTCTGATGATGCAGTCCAAGCAAGACTTGACTTTGGCAACGGACTAGAAATTTCTGTTGTCGCGGGGAAAGATGGCAGAAGAGGATTATACGGCAGTGTGGAAGAAGATTTGTACGAAGTTGCAATTTTTGACAAGAATGGAATGATTCCACTTTCTCCTTCTGACGATGTTGTCGGTTGGCAATCTCCTGCTCAAGTATCTATTCTAATGGCAAAAGCTCAAGTCGAAGGAAGTGTTTGGGTTGATGAGCTAATTGCAGACAAAGCTGAGTGGAGAAAAGATTTAGGACTTGACTAATTAAAACAACTAAACTACATTACTACTATGACAGAAGAACAAAGAATCGCAATTATCGCAAATGCACATCGTGAATCTAAAGGTTTGCCAACTGATCCCGCAGTTATGGAATTGGTTGCCGACTTGCAAGCTGAACAATTACTTGTTGAGCATGGCTTAAAGGATGTTGATGATACTGACGTAGAGGATGAACTTTCTCTTATCACACATAATCCAAGCGCTGAGTATATTGACGAAGAAGACGAAGAGATGGGGTTGAGTGATGAAATGAAGGGAGTTTACCATGATTAATTTTCTTTTTGAACTGAGTTTATTCTCTCCTTGGATTTTTGTATTTTATATTATGTTTAATGACTTGACAAACTGAGCAAACTAGATTAGTTTATATTATTATGAGAACAGCAAAACACCATTCAAAATCATTCAAACTATTACGGAAAACTTTAGAGAATTGCAACGAGATTGTCGAAATGCGCGCTAAGAAGAACGGCATGATTTTAGTTGCCTCAAGTGGCGAAACATTTTGCCATCATGAGACTTCTAAAGAGCTTAAAAAGATGAGGAGTTTCTTACGTAGGAATACTAAGATACCTAACGATATTTTACAAAAAATTACCAAAAGTTAAAATGAAAGTTACAATTATCACACAAAAAGTGAGGATTCCATTTGTCTTTACTAGATCAAGACCTCATAAGTTAAAAATCAAAATTTTGCCAAGAAAAGCAAAACATAAGACTAAGCTTGCAGCTTAGTTAATTACTTAAGTCGTTGCAAGTCAAGTACTTGCGGCGCGCTGCGCGCTGTAAAGCGCTGATTATCAAGAGTTTAAGTTATTCGTCCATTAGCCACTCATCAAGGGCATAAGTGTCAAGATCTTCATCCTTATAACTTGCTCCATCGGGAGTGCTAAGAGTGCCAAGTTCCTCAAGCCGATTCGCTAGATCCTTGTAATGAACAAAGCGACGAGATAACTTGTAAAGATATTCGTCATTACCTAGCCAAAGGGCGACATTCCAAGTTGCCCAATTCTTCCATCCATTATATGTTTCGTCACTCATTATTTTTTTTCTCCTCTTTTGTTACTATTGATGATGTAGGATTTTCTTTCTGTATTGTTTTCGCTATCTCAAAAGCCTGAGCTTTATTAAGTGCATTGTCAATTAGTTTTCCAAAAAGGCGAATGTCAAACCAATTTGAAAAGTTAGAATTTTTTTGTATAGTTATCATGCTTGAGATATTGCAAACCATAAAGCAAGTGCATCAATCCGATCTTGAACTTCATCTTTCTCATTTTCTGCATATACAACCAATGCTCTTGAGCGATTATCTCCTGCATTAGCTGCATCACTTTCAAGGTCAATGATTTGTTGTAGTTCGTCAATTTTTTGGAATAATTTTTTTATTTGGTTCATGATAGTAAACTAAACTACTTATCAAACTATTGCAAGCAAAAAAACCTTTTTTTAATAATAAACCAAATATAGCCAAATATAGCCCCCCAGGGGGCGAACTGCGGGGCGGGAGAGAGCTTTTTACCGAAGTTGTTGATAATCAACGACTTATGGCGCGGTGCGCGCTGTAACCTATTGACTACCAGCGGTTTATGTCACATATCATATTGGTCATGATAACCATAGTCAATGTCATCAACAGCATGAAAACTCAGAAGGGCAACCTGGTCCTCCAGGTCGCCTATTTGGTTAAGGATGGAAATCCGATCTCCAGGTGTTAGGTCGGCAGAGCTTTTGAGAGCTTTGCGAAGTTTTGCAATTTCGGCACACATTTCTGATTTAGTCATACTTAAAGGTAGTACACTGGGCAAGTAATTGCAAGCTTTTTTTTTATATCGTAAGGGCTTCTATAACAACGACTTACGGCGCCGTGCGCGCCGCAACCCCCTGATATTCAAGAGGTTGCGCAAGCTTAAAAGACTAGTAAATCGGGAAGTTTGGTATTGCTTGCAAACCAGTCAGATGGGTCAATTTCTTGGCCATTTAAGACAGGCTCGAATTTGTATTGACAAACCCCTGCATTGGCAATGCCGTTCACTCGCTCGCGTGTTGTTGGTGTATTCCAACCCGCCAAGCTCCAACGTACCAACCCGTCAGGGTCACGTTTCACAATGGCATTACCATGTAGCCAGACGGTGTTGCCGTCTGTCTCGGTGTTGCCGACTTTTAAAGATTTGCCTTGCTCGAAGGCTTTTTTGATTTGTGCTGTTACTTTTCTCATATACTATTACTATCGCAGATTAAGGGTTGTATGTCAAACTTTATTTTGACTATTTTTGTAAATTATTTCTTGCCATGCTTTACGCGCAGTTTGTACGGCATGGAGAGCATCAAGAATCGCCATACCTTCGGTAATGCTTAAAGTCTTATTACCATCAGTATTAGTTGACCTAGCGAGAAAGTTTAAGTTGCCTTCGGCTTTGGATAGAGCTAGCCCAAGGTCAAGCTGAGTGTTTACTTTTGTTTTGATTTCTTCTGTTGTTGTCATACTATACTTATCGCATATTAAGCCCTGTATGTCAAACTTTTTTTTACTTTTTTTTATCGCGCAAGTTATTGCTATTCAGCTACTTAGAGCGCGCAGTGCGCTGTAACCCGTTGGTTATCAGCGACTTATGTTATTCTTCTTCTTGCATTACCCAAATTTTATAATCATAATCTATCTTGCCTGTCATGTCCACAAATGCCCCGCTGCGCACATTAGCCTTGACAAAGTCCATACTGACATAGTAAGCATTATCTTCTTTGGGTTGTTTTTTAGGAACTTCGGCAATGATTACATCGCCTGAAGTTGAGGTTGTTAGCATAAGTTTTGTCATACTTATAATGTAGCAAAGATTTTTTTGATTGTCAACTTATTTTTTTTAGAAAGTTGATTTTTTACTTTTTCAACAGCTAAAGATTTAGCATTGACTTCTTTTAAAAACTTTTCTAAACGTGTCATCTTTATACATTCCTTTCTACTGAGGCAAAGCCATATTTTGCAACTTGGTCATCATGCCTTGCACGAGGCAATTCTGCTTTCAATGTTTCAATGCTAGAAAGTAGCCATTGACGGGTTTGACCTGTGGCAGGAACGAACTCGTGTTTGTCGTGGTCGTAATGGTCTGCCTTGAGTCGGCTCGTTAACATTCTAATTTTAAGTTTTATATCTTGTTCTGTCATACTATATATATCGCATATTTAAGGCTGAAAGTCAAACTTTATTTTACTTTTTTTTACTTACTTAAGTTGCTGATAGTCAGCTACTTAGGGCGCGCACCGCGCTGTAAGTCGTTGGTATACAGGCACTTACGGGATTGGTATGCTTCCTGCGGTTCAGGTTTCGTGCCAATCTCAAAGTTGCACTATCCTACTGTCCGCACACTGTGAATAACTTTCTGCATTTTGTGAATAACTTGGCTTGACTTTTCGCGCCCGCTATGATAGTTTATACTTATATGACAAACGAAGTTAAAACACATCTCGCAAAATTAGGAATCGACAAGTTCATCAAAGACAATGGACTTAAACTCGTGGTCTGCCTTCATGCTGACCATATGCTTTGGGAATGCCCAGGCGGTCACTTGTGGAATATTCAAATGGTAAAAGATGCCGTAAAACAAGATGAAAACTAAATTCAAAAAAGGCGATGTCCTTATCTCTCGTGATAAAAAAATCTTTCAATTTATTGAGCCGATAGAACATGAGGATCTCGGCTTGATTGCAATGGTTCGACCATATCGCACAAACAGAAAAGTGGGCATTCGATTTGAGGATGTAAAATTGCACCCTTTATTTACTTAAAAATTACATGGAATTATTAGAAGTATTATTTTACGGTGCAGTTCTTGTTTTTTATTTGACTGTTCAATTATAAAAAAGACCCACCCCATTTCTCAAAAAATTAAACGATTAGTTTTCTGAGGAAAGGGCGGGGGGTGCTATTTGTCAATATCCCAGCAAAACTGAAAAGTTTTAAAAAATCGCTTGACAAAAAAAAATCCGCAAGCACAAAATTTTCCATAGTGGACGATATATGTGTACTATTAACATATAATGAATGCAATATTATCAGTCTGCTCCGAATACAGCGACAACGTTTGGTATTCGGGATTCGAGGTAAATGGGGCTCCAGAAAAAATCGCAATAGAGCTAGAAAGAAAGTATCGATTTAACTTTCTTAAAACAATGGCTAGAATTGGCTATGCGCTAGACTCAATGAAGCGAGGAGACTCTGAAAACTGTATCTTGACTTTAGTGAAGTCAGAGAAGTCGGTTTTCTGCCAGTAATTCAACAAGGAGTTAGATGTGCTAGATGCACTTCCACCGCACCCATATTGTTGGGTTTATTCTAAGTGGGGTAGAAAAAAAGCCCATGCATTACTTGAATATCGTAAGATAGGAGGTAAGGAACATGGGAATATCTTCGTTCTTGTAAAAATGATAGATAAAATGATACCCAGAACAGATAGAATGTTACTAGTAGAAAAAAAAGATACTGAATATATTCAAAATTAAATTAAATATATTTAAATTTGATTTAGTTTAGGCGCGGCATTTGTCGCGCCTTTTCTATTAGAAGAGAGTCAAAATTAAATTCATGACCGATAGCCCTGAAATCATTTTCTTCTCCGATTCTTGATAATGGCAAGAAGGTGGTTATTCTGCCAGTTGAGTCTTTACGAACCACTAGGATCTTAGTGTTCTTAAAAAACCCTAAATAAGCAGTTCTGTTGCCTTTATGGCATTGAATAGAGGGCATAGGTTTAAATTTACCCTGCTGAATGAGTTTATTGATATCACTTAAGTCTTTAACTTTAAGCTTTAGATCAAATCTCTCTAAAGCTCTAGATATTGCATGTTTTGAGTCATCAGCTATCTTAGAATGGTAATTCTTCATCACAATCATCCTCCTCTTCTTTTACTGTTTGATTTTCACTATTATTCATAATTTCCCAGACAAACATATCCCTTAACTCTTGAATTTCATACAGAGCTTGATGTTTATTTTTTCTGATGATATGAAAAGCAATTTCCTGTGAAGCACTAGTTTCTCTCTCTAACAACTCCTTACTAGGAAAAGGGATTGTATTTGAGAAATATCTATTTAGTCCTTTAAGTATTGCCATTGCAAGAGCTTTTTCGCTTAGTTTCTTGCTATACTCCATTTGAGGGTAAGTCTTGCGAGCTTCAGCCATGATTGCATTAAACAGTTTTGTAAATTTAGTAAGTTTCATAATTTTATTATTGCACAATTTCAATTAAAAGAAAAGAAAAAAATTAAAATCTTTTAGATTTCTTGCCTGACTGTTCCTTTTTTGCCAGGTCATACATATCATAGGTATAAGAAATGATATCCTTAAGTTCTGGCATTTCATCAAATTT
>Ga0255767_1003891_pt1 | contig 12435 bp, 6 predicted proteins | sample 071ome_24_FD_179967 | JGI IMG/M metagenome (GOLD analysis project Ga0255767, IMG submission 179967) | Coastal salt marsh microbial communities from the Groves Creek Marsh, Skidaway Island, Georgia - 071402CT metaG (version 2) | ecosystem: Environmental > Aquatic > Marine > Intertidal zone > Salt...
CGGTAAAAAAGGCACACACACACACACACACACACACACGCGCGCTTGCATCGTTCGTCGCATTAGTTTGTTAATCGTTGTTATTGTTATTTAAAAGAGAAGAAAGAAAAATGTTTAGCGTAGCGTCCACGACTTCGTCCTCGCTGGCGAGCCGACACTCGAACGCCTCCTCCTCGCCGTCGCTGAGAAGAAAGACGAGCGGTGCGGCGACGATGAAACAAAGACAAAATAAGCAGCATCAGCAGCAGCGCGGTTTTGCGGTGCAAACGTTCGCGAAGAAAACTCCGGACGGGCCGAGAGTGTGCATCGCGGGCGTGACCGGAGCGGTCGGGCAAGAGTTTTTGAGAGTTTTGAAACAAAGGGACTTCCCGTACAGCGAGATGAAGATGTTGGCGTCCGCGAGAAGCGCGGGGAAGAAAGTCGAATTCGACGGGGAGACGTACACGACGGAAGAGTTGACGGAAAATTCTTTCGATAACGTGGACATCGCGTTGTTTTCCGCCGGTGGGTCCATCTCGAAGAAGTTTGGCCCCATCGCGGTGGAGAAAGGGTGCTTCGTCGTCGATAACTCGAGCGCGTTTCGCATGACGGAAGGCGTGCCGTTGGTCATTCCGGAAGTGAACCCGGAAGCTATGGCGGGCATGAAAGTTGGATCCGGTAAAGGTGGCATCATTGCCAACCCGAACTGCTCCACGATTATCGCGTTGATGGCGACGACTGCGATTCAAAGAAAAGTTGGCATCGAGAGAATGGTCGTGTCTACGTACCAGGCGGCGTCGGGCGCCGGCGCGCAAGCCATGGCTGAGTTGGAACAACAAACGAGAGAACTCGTCAACGACGGGGAAGTTAAAACGAAAGAAATCTTCCCGTGGGGATACGCGTTCAACTTGTTCTCCCACAACGCGCCGATGATGGAGAACGGCTACAACGAAGAGGAAATGAAAATGGTGAAAGAAACCAAGAAAATTTGGAACACCGACGACATCAGCATCTGCGCGACGTGCATCCGCGTCCCAGTCATGCGCGCGCACGCGGAGAGCATCAACTTGACGTTGAAGAACGAATTGAGCGAAGAAGAGGCGAGAAAACTCATCTCTGAATTCCCGGGCGTTTCCTTAATTGACGATCGCGCGAACAACCGATTTCCGATGCCTTCGGACGCCAGCGACCAAGACGACTGCTTCGTCGGTCGCATCCGAAGAGACATCTCCCAAAAAGGGAATAAAGGCTTGGAATTGTTCGTGTGCGGGGATCAAATCAGAAAAGGGGCCGCGCAAAATGCCGTCCAAGTGGCCGAGTTGTTGCTTTAAGTGCGATAACGGTTGAGGTATTCTTGGTATTTTATTCGAGTTTTTTTAACCGAAGTACTCGTACACGTATATAAAACGAATCGTTGATCTTTTCCTGCGCACAAAATTTACGCACCTCGACGCCACCATCATGCTGACGACCAAGGAAAAGATGACCACCGAGGCGTTAGCCGGTGCGTTCCTCGCTTTTTTTTATCTCTGTCTCTCTGTGATGTGTTTTTTACGCCCAACACACCAACAAACGCTTCTACGCGCGCGTTCGCAAATTCGTGTTCGTTGAGCGTTTTGAATTTGGATTACACCGACGCTACGCGTCGCGCGCGCGGATGAAAACTGACGATCGTCCTTTTCTCTCTCTCTCTCTTTATCATTCTCAATCTTCCTTATGCAACAGGAGCCATCGGTGGCGTCGTCTCTGCCATGCTCTTATACCCGCTCGATACGGTCAAAACCAGAATCCAAGCCGAGCAGAAACAAGAAGAGGAAGCGGGGAATTTGAGAGGTGGTGGTTTATTCCGCCGGTCCTCGAGTGGACCTTTGCTGCCAAAAAAGAACAACGCGCCGTTCCTGTACCAATTTTACGAATCCGTCCATCGAGACGGCTTGTTGCAACTCTTCAACGGGGTGAGACCGAAGTTTTACCACTCGATGATGTCCTCGTTCGTGTATTTTTTCGCCTTTAGCGGGTTGAAACGGAAAGTGGAGGAGAGAAATCCACATCAAAAGATATCGATTGGGATGAGTTTGTTGGTCGCGACGATGGCGGCGGCGACGAACGTGGTGTTGACAGAGCCGTTGGATACGTTGAGCACTCGAGCGCAGGTTGTGAGTTGTCCGACGAAGAGAGGGGAGAGAGGAGGGGAGAGAGATGGAGCGTCTGTGCGCGATTCCGGAGATTTTAGCAACGGTCAGAGTTTCAGTCAGAGAGATTCGAAAGAGGAAGAGAGAAAGAAGAAGTTTCACGCGAGCGATTCGGAAGTTACGGATTCCGAGAGCGAAAGCGATTCCGACTCTGAATCATCCGATTCTGACGACGATCTGAGCATTATGAGTACCCCGGGACAAAGGTCGGCAACTAAAGGAGGGAAAAGAGTTGGTTTGGTTTCTTCGACGAGCTCGTTTCGAGATGTCGTGCATAGGAAAATTGAGAGAGCACAGCGCGTCTCCTCGAAAGCCATTCAAAAATTGCGCAAGAAAGTACCGTCAAAGAAAACGATGGAAAAGAAAGCGAGAATGTATAAACGACGCGTGCGCAGAGAATTTCGGAGGGCGACGGGATTTTTGACCTCGACTGTGCCAAATTTATACGCCGGTGTAGGTGCTTCGTTGTTGCTCACGGTGAATCCAACCATTCAATACACGATGTACGAGCAGTTAAGACAGAGAGCTTTGAAAGGCTTGAGCGTTGGGAGAAGGAAACCGGTTACGGAATTGCCTGTGTTTGAGGCGATCGTTATTGCGGCGTTATCGAAAGCGGCGGCAACGGTGGCCACGTATCCTTTGATTCGCGCGAAAGTGTTACAGAAAGCGGCGACGAATCCGAAGGATCAACAATCGAACCAGCAAAAGAACAGAAGAAACGCGAGTAGTAAATCAACCGATTTTGCGACGTTATCGTTGTTACAAATTATGGCAGACTTAAAGAAACGAGAAGGTTACGCGGGTTGGTATAAGGGCTTAAACGCTCAGTTGACGAAAACCGTCGTAGCTTCGGCCATTGGGTTGAGCATCAAAGAAAAATCCTTTCGAGCGAGTCAACTATTAGTGGCCGCGTTTAGCACGAGATGAACCAAGTGTCGATTGATACGCATATATGTTTTTTGCCTTGTAAATACTAAGTACTATAGTCATTGTATTCTAATAATACATAAAGCTAACCGACAAATGCCACCACAACTGCGATGTCATCCATCTTCCCTCCGGTTAATTGAACGCCTTGCAACTTCTCCGCCCACGTCAATTCCATGCCTTCTCTCCTCGCGGCGATCATAAACGGCGAATCGTATTCCTCATCGGTACTTCTTGCAAACGCTAACCTCGCAATCTGCTCCGCGCATTTCACCGCGTCTCCTTCGTTCTCTTCGCACAGAATCGCCACGTCTTCGTGTGGTACGTTATCCCACAGCCCGTCCGATCCTAGCACGACGCAATCCCCTCGTTTCAATCGAACTTTTTTCACATCCGCTTTCCTCGGATCGTCCGTCTCTGGGTACGCCTCTCTCCAACCCAACTGAAACGGCATGTTAAACTCGTGTTGCATCGGCTCCGTCTTAAACACGCACGCACCGTTCCTAGCGACTATTCCCCCGGCGTCTCCCAAATTTGCAAACGTTGCCTCGCCTTCTTCCACCACGCACACGCACGCCGTGCTCGACCCAATCACGCGCGTCTCTTCGTGCGCTCGCACCATTATATCCACAGGATTTCTCATCTTCTCTTTCGTCACCGCTTTCGCAGCTTCTGACGCAAACGTTTCCGAATATTCCGCTGGATTTACGCCTTCATCCGACCACCCACCGACGCCATCGAATACCCCGAACGCGTTCGACCGCTTCAAAACGAAACACGAATCTTCACCGCCGGTGGCGGATTTGTCCGGGTGGGGCACTAAAATCGCCGACGCGTCCACGGTTGAAACGTGGGAAGAAGAATCAACGCTCTTCTTCTTCTTCTTCTTCTCTTCCTCCTCGTCAGAAGTCGTCGAGGCAGAAACGGAATAGGAAGAAGACGCCGTCAGCGACGACAGTCGTCTCTGCCCGGCGGAATACCAACAGCGTTTCGAAAGAAGATATCCACCGAAAACATCATCATCATCTTCGTCCTTTCTTCGATCGACATCGCGTTCATCGTTACCACGCCTCGCCGCCGTTCTCGCCGAGGTTTTCTTCCTCGACGACGACGACGGGCGGGTTCGAGAAAACGACGAAACGACGGAATTGAAACCGCTCTTCGACGCGGAGGTAGTTGTCATCACTGTTGCGTTTGTGCGGGGTTGTGCGGGGTGTTTCTCTCTCGATATCTCTCTCTTCTTCTTTGCTTTTTTGAGAAAGGACGACGTTTCAAAAATTTCCTCTCGATGTTTTTTGTTTAGGGTTTGTATTAAACCCTAAATTTTGCACTGCGCAAAACGACGGCTTTTTCCTTCTTCCCGTCCAACGTATTCAGCGAAACTTTTTTGTGTGCGGCTGCTGCTGCTGCTGCGCGATGTTGTCGTTTTCGAGAGCGGCGGCGACGACGAGTCTGAAACCCATCTCACCACCGCGTCGGTTCGGTCTCGTCGTCGCGTCTTCGCGTTCTTCCTCGTCTTCCTCCTTCGTTGGCGCGCGTTCTTCGGTGGCGCGCGTTTTCCAACAGCAACAACAACAACAACGAAGAAAGAAAAAGCGGTGTTGTTCTTGTTGTTGTTCGGGAAGAAGCTGTCGTTCCTTCGTCGTCGCGAGCGGTAAACGCGACGACGACGATAACGACGGGAGGAAACAAAGTTTTGCAGAAAATGAAGAGAAGATTTGGACGACGAGACGAGCGAAAACTGGGATATTAAACCGCGTCCCGAACGTGGCGCAATCGAAAGACATTTTACTGAGCGGTTTGAAACGTTCGCAACGAATCACGCACACGTCCGGCTTGCGTGTGCCGCTGCTGAAGGAGAGAAACAAGTCGGCGAAACAACTGGACGGGCTGACGACGGCGCTGTGCAAACCGTTGGGGGAATACGTGAAAGGGTTTCCGAAAATAGAGCGATTACATCCGTTCGAGAGAGCTTTGTTAGAGTTAACGGTGGATCCGGAGGTGTACGCGAAAACAATAGCGGAGGTTGATCAGGCGAGGAAATCGATGCTGACGATGGGGAAGGAGTACTCGTCGAGGGCTAAGAACGGCAAGACGGAGAAAGAGACAAAAGCTGTTCGAGAGGAAGGCTTTAAAAATATGGAGGCGAGGTTTGTAAAGTCGCAGGCAAAGTTTGAAAAGTTGAAGGAAATGGCGAAAAAATTGAGGCGATTGCCGGTTGCCGAGTTGGAGACGCCGACGGTGGCCATGGTCGGAGCACCCAACGTAGGCAAATCAAGTTTAGTTAGAAGCGTCTCGAGCGGTGTGCCCGAGGTGAACAATTATCCGTTCACGACGAGAGGGGTTGTCATGGGACATTTTTTTATCGAGGACAGACGTCACGTGGTGACGGATACTCCCGGTTTGATCTTCCGAGTGGACGAAGAGCGAAACAAGATTGAGAAATTGGCCATCGCGACATTAGAACACTTACCGGTGTGCGCAGTGTTCGTCACCGACTTGAGCGGTTTGAGTGGTACGAGCGTAGAGGACCAGTTGGCGTTGAGAGAGGAGTTACGGGAGAGATTCGCGAGCAGACGACCTTGGTTAGACGTTTTGAGCAAGTGCGAGTTAGTCCCCGCTTTAGGCGGGAAATTGGACGAGAGTTTAGAGAGCACGTGGACGGAGGAGGACACGAAAAATACCGAGGCGGCGGCGAAAATGTTGAAAGAAAGTGGAGCAATGGTCACATCTGTAGCCGACGGGGTCGGCATCGCCGAGCTGAAAGCAGCTTTAGAGAACGAGCAGCTATACGATTCGATTTTGGAGTTGAAGAGAAGTAAATTTCGTGCAGACGACGACGAGGACGACGAGGGCGAAGAGCGATCATGAAAACAACGTATATAGAAAGGAAATGTACCAAAACGAGATGGTGATTGAAATAGAGTGCGTGTTGTATTGTATAGTATCTGATATATTTGTTGTACTGTAGCTAAATGGACAATATTTTTCTTTTATCTTTATGTTTGTTTGTACAGTGTGCATTTATTTTACTTTCTCCTTCTCTTTTCTTCTTTTCGTTCAATTTTTGGTCAATTCTCCTTCCAATCCATTTCTCGGTTGATACTCTGCTTCTTGTAAAGATGACAAAGATGCGCTTCCTTCGCGGCCTAACGCGAGGTTCACCATAGACCCAGCTTTGTTCGGGCTATTCGCAAATCGTTCGAAATCGATCGAACTTCTTCGCATTTTCGCTTTTGATTCTTGTTTCTGCGAAGCAAACTGATGGAACTCGTCCACTGAACGCGCTCGCGAAAGACTTCTTTCCGGAGGTTCTTGCGGAACCTCGTCGCTGACGTCGTTAAACTGTAAGAGCTCGACCAAACCTTTACCATCGTTCATGCTGTTCACCAAACCAACGAGCAACTCCGCGATTTGGTCGGAATCGTCGACGAAGTAATGCGCGGGCGAACGCTTGCGTCCAACCGTACACGTGAACACCGAGCCGAAATGAACGTCCGCTTTCTTCTTTTTGGTATCAACGACAGAACCGAGCGATTCTGCGTAGGATTCGTTTGGATGCAAATGTGAAGGGCCGTGGCCTCCTAACTCGCTCGTTTTCTCCGCCGACAAGGCATGATGACCGCGGAATGAGGTTTGGCGTCTCGGTGCAGAGCGCTCCGGCAGTTTCATCGGCGTCACGACGAGCGGATTGTTCTCACTGTCTACAGTTTCGTAGGTCGGTGGCGTTTCACGTCCCGACGCATCGTCACCAAGGCCGCCATTACCGTTGATATTCACTTGATTGAATGCGTCTGCGAGACCTGACGATAAATCTGTCGGCGAGTACCCGTTCTTGGTATTTCCAGATTCCCCATCTACAGGAGAGCCGCCTCGGGAGGATTCGGCCGATACACCGTGATCACCGGTGTGCGAATCCAAATAAGTAAAGATATCTTCATCGCGACCGAGGAAATGACCGGCACAAAACGCAAAGTCGATTTCTTTCTGTCCGCCTTTACCATCTTTGGCAATCATTTGTACAATCTTATCGACGGCGACGCCCTTGGAAAGTCCAACTGGTCTCGCTTCGACCGATTTCATGCCCTGTATGATGTCAACGTTTGCGTTTGATATCGGTCCAGTCCACAAGTGTTGAAGCAGATCGCGCGCTTGTTGTCGCCCAAAATCAGGATCGGAATATTTATACGACCAGACCAAAGACGTCTCGCGAATTTCCACGTAACTCCTCGGCGTGCGCTCGCAAAAGTATTCGAAAACGACTTGGACGGACTCGAGCCAGTCGAGTTGCGACATTTCAACGAGCGTATGCCATTTTGGAGGTAATTTCGGAACTTTAAACACATCTTTCTTTTCTTCTTTGTGCTCTTCGTCTTCATCATCGTCGCCGTCGCCGTTGTTGACCTCATTCTCGTCCTCATTCGTGATTAACGGCGGGCGTATAAAGCACCCGTTTTCGGCGACGATCCAAACTTTTGGTAAAACGGCAAACTTTTTGGCCAACTTGTGTCTTTCTGAGCCGGAAAAGATACACACAGTCGTGTTGGGATCATCGCACAATCTCGCGATGCATTCTTGCGAAACGCTGTGTAACGGCGATACGTCGCCAGTTTTTGGTTTGATAATTTTGTTCACGTTGCGGCTTTTAATTCGGTCAGCTTGTGAACGCGAATCTTTCTTTGTCAACGTCGCATTGAATCCTAAAATAACCAAACGCTGTCTCGATTCCGTGAATGGACCAATTAAATCACTCGCGCGTAATCGCGGCGGAATTCGTAATCTTCTCAATTCGGCTTCTACATGCGTATCGTTCAATTCAGCAATGAACGTATCCGCCCACGCTTGCGAAGTGTGCACCTCAACGTGAGAAAAGTTGAACTTGTGTCTCTCTCTTCTTTCGGCTTCCGGCATTGTCAGCGCGTCATCGATGGCTTGCGCGACTTCTGTCACGTTCCATGGGTTTACCAAAATCGATCCAGCGCCTAGAGATTGAGCAGCGCCCGCAAATTCAGATAATATCAAAACGCCCGCATTTTGACTTTGGCACGAAACATACTCGTACGAGACTAAATTCATCCCATCGCGTAAAGAGGTCACCAAACAGATATCAGTAACCGCATACAACGCAGTTAACTCTGCAAACGATAAAGAACAGTCCAAGTGTTGAATTGGAACCGATCCCAACGTCCCAAACCTCCCGTTAATTCTACCAACTATTTCGTGCACCTGGGACGTCAGCTTTTGATACTCTGGAACGTCCGATCGCGTCGGGACAGCAATTTGTACCAAAACTACTCGGTCTCGCCACTCCGGATGTTCGTTTAAGAATTTTTCGTACCCTAGCAGTTTCTGTGGAATCCCTTTGATCATATCCAAACGATCAACTCCCAACATAACTTTCCGTCCTTTGAACCTCGCCTTCAACTCCAATATGTGATCTTGCACAACTTTCGTCGCCAACGCGTCGTGAAACCGCGTCGGATCGATCCCAATCGGGAACGCTGCGACTCTCGTGAAATTTCCACCATCTTCAACGCCATCTGGTCTTCCTTCGAACGCTAGAATTCTCGAACAAGAAGACACAAAATGTCTAGCGTAATCGTACGTGTGAAACCCGACCAAATCCGCCTTCAAAACCGAAATGAGCAACTCTTCTCTCATCGGTAACGTCCTATATATCTCCGAACTCGGAAACGGCGTGTGTAAAAACCATCCGATCTTCATCTTGTCGTCGTTCTTTCTCAACATTTGCGGCAACAACATCAAATGGTAATCGTGGCACCAAACGATATCCCCCGGTACAAACACGCTCATAATCGCCTCCTCGAACAACTGGTTCGCGGATATATATGCTAGCCACTGACTGGCCATATCTTTCGTTGAACTTAGTTTCGGTTCAAACGTCAACGGAACGTAATTAAACAGCGGCCATAAAATATTATTGCAATACCCGTTGTAATACAGCTCGACTTGGTTCCGGGTCAACCAGATCGGCAAACATCTCTTCTCCAACAACGTCTCCGTCAGCGCGTCTCTATCCGGTCCTTCGTCGATGAATACCCCGGGCCAACCAACCCATAGCATTCCGTAATTCTTCCCTACCCCTAACAAAGCGCTCACTAACCCTCCGCTGGAAACCGTCAACCCCCACTTCCCATCTTCGCCCTTCTTCACGCTCACCGGAAGTCGATTGGCCGCGATAATCAATCGCGCATTAGAAGCTTGCGTAGCCACAGCCTGCGCAACATTATCCTGGCCTTCCGCGCCAATCACTGACGGTTGTTTCTCACCTTGCCCGAGCTCTGAAACGCTCTTCTGATCGGAATCCTCGCGCGCGGAAACTTCCGATTTCATATCTTCATCCAAGACTGAAAACGACCGATTTCGTCGCAATTGTTCTCGTTCGCGAATTAATCGATCCACCCGGGTCGTGTCTTCCAATCGCGCCAAATCCGTCGCCGAGGACGCGTTCTCCTTCACTTTCCCTGAAGGCCCTCGCGATTTCGGCCGGTGCAGCTGCGAAGACGACCCGCCGACGCCCTTCATCTGCATCTCTTCTTGACTTTTGTTCAGATGTCCCAACAGACCTCCCCCACCGAGAGAGGAAGAGTTGTTGTAATGCTCTCCCCCACCGCTGCTACGTCTCGGCGACGTCATCCCCGCGCCGCGCCCGGCGTCCGTCGAGCGTCGCTTCTCTTTCAAGACCTCTTCGTCCTCGATAATCATCGCCGACTCCATGATGATGATTATACTCTCTCTCTCTCTCTCGGCTCAAGCGGTTTAGCTAATGAGGATAATTTTTGTCTCTTGACTCCTATCTTAAAGCGTCGTTTCGCCTCCTCGTGACTCATCTTTTTTTTTTCGTCACGAATCAGATTTCAAAATTTGCCGAGTGAAGAAGGCAAGGTACACACAAAATTTGCCTGCCGAATGAAGAAGGCGAGGTACCACGCGAAAAGAATAATAATCAAAAATAGAGAGCGCACAATGACGATGATAATAGATAGCATTAAAACACAGAAAAAAACGGCGAGCCGCACGGGCAGCGCTTGATTATGTACACAGATGAATTAATTGGTCGCATCCTGCAACAGCCTTTTGGCGTTTTCCAAGCCTTGTTCGCTGCCGATGCCTAACATGTCCGCGATTTCTTCCAAGCGGATTTCGGTTTCGATGGCGTCGAACGCGATGGTTTGTCGACCATCTTTATCGTCTTCTTCCTTGCGAACGCGGACGTGGGTTTCGCCGAACGCGGCGACTTGTGGTAGGTGTGTGACGCATAAGACTTGTTGGGAGCCATCGACGGCGAGTTTCTTTAACGCGGCGCCGATTTTAGTGCCAACGCGCCCGCCGACGCCGGTGTCCACTTCGTCAAAGACCGAGATGGTTGGAGATTCGGTAGTTTCGTTGTTTCGGACGTGTCGTTCGCCCATGGCGGGAGCCATTTTCATAGCAAGCATCAGTCTCGCTTTTTCGCCGCCGCTAGCTATGGAACTCATTGGTCGCAACGGTTCCGAAGGACCCGGTGCTAAGAGAAACGTTGCTCGATCGAGACCGCGAGGACGGACCAAGTAAGCAGCGGTTTCGTCTTCGCCGATTTCTCCGCATCCTGGGACTTGCAACTCGTTCGCTTTTAAAATCGACGTCCTTTCTAAATCAATTATTTCGTCACCAGAATCTGTCGTCAATTCTATTTGACTAAAGTTAGAATCTTCATCGTCCTCTTCGCCGAGTTCTCCTCGCGAGGAAGACGAAGACGGCGTCCACGACAACGTGACATCAAATCGACTGCCTTGCATTTCTAAAGACTCCATAGCAGCCGTAACGGCCGTGCGCAAGCTCGAGCCGGCATCGCGTCTCGCGACGGCTAAATCTAACGCGAGAGACCCCGCTTTCGCTCGCGCCGAACGTAATTTTTCTTCGTTTTCTTCTCTTTCGTCCTCGGACGTAGCCGCGGCGTCCAACTTGTCTCGTAGTTCATCCGCAATCTCACACATTGAAGTGGCCGTGCGAATACCTTTACCCATCATTTTACCGAGCTTATCGAGATCGCGGAGTCGTTCTTGGATTTCCTCTCTGCGCTCTGGTCTCGAATTCAAGGATTCCATGTATCTTTGTAACATTTTTTCGGCTCGGTCCGTGGCGTTCTCCGCCTCGTGGAGTAACTCGATAGCTTCTCGCAACGCCTCGACATCCTCGCTATTTTCGTCTTCCTCCTCCTCATTTTCTCCGGTCGCTCCATCTGCGTCGTCGGCGGACTCGCTGCTGGAAGTCATTTGGTCAGCTCTCCTTTCCGCCTGAGAGAGCACGCTTCTCGATTCGTACAGCGCTTCCTTCAAAGACGCTTTGGATCCACTCTCGTGGTTCGATAGCGAATTTAGCGCCGATGCGCACGTCTCCCAGTTCGACCTTTGACTTTCCATTCGTCTCAACTCGCGTTTTAACTTTGCGTCCTCGCCTGGAACCGGATCAACTTTGTAAAACGCGTCTAAAATCGCCTCAATCTCCTCCTTCTCTTCCTCGGTCAATTCGACATTCGCCTCAACTAATTTCGTCGCAATTCGAACATTCTGCATCGCAATTTCGAACGCATCGGCGTATTGTTGGACATTCGCCCAGCTATCGAGTTCATCCAACTGCGCTTTTTCATTCGCTAACGCTAAACTCGCGTTTTGGCCGTTGAAGTCAATTAAAATGTTTCCGATTTGTCTCAACACTTTAACCGGAATGGCTTTGTTTTGAATCTTGCACAACGATCGCAACCTGTTATTCGCGGTGCTTTGCAATTCTCGATACAAGTCCACCGTCTGTGCACCTTCTCGGTTCAACAAAGACTCGATATCCTCCATCCCATTTTCTAACAAACACCGACGAAGTTTCCGCACGGTGTCTTCGGCGCAGTAAAACGTCGCGGCTATTTTCGCCGTCTTTGCCGGCACACGAATCGAATCCTCTCGACCAGCCGCACCAGTAATTTGATCGATCGCGGACAACAACACCGATTTTCCGGAACCCGACTTACCAGTGATGACGTTCAATCCCGGTGAAAAGTGAATGGTTTGTTGCGAGACCAACGCAAAGTCTTTCAAATGCAGCCTTTGCAAATGCGTTTGTTGTTGTTGTTGATTAGCTCGCGGAGGTGAAGAAATGATCCTTCGAGAGTTCCTAACATTCGTCGCAAACATCCTTCGTTTCGAAACAGACGACGACAAAGAAAAGCTTCCGACGATCTGTCGCGGATGGTGCGACTTTTGTTGTGAACATCGCATCATCATCGTCGTCGTCTTCGTCGCGGTAAATGCTTTTTTCAAATCTTTCGCCCGAAGATACATGCACA
>Ga0255767_1003893_pt1 | contig 12433 bp, 7 predicted proteins | sample 071ome_24_FD_179967 | JGI IMG/M metagenome (GOLD analysis project Ga0255767, IMG submission 179967) | Coastal salt marsh microbial communities from the Groves Creek Marsh, Skidaway Island, Georgia - 071402CT metaG (version 2) | ecosystem: Environmental > Aquatic > Marine > Intertidal zone > Salt...
AGGGTCTAGAGGCGGACTTCATGTGGGCGACGGCAATTGAGGGCCTGACAATTAATGGTGCCATCGCATTCACTGACGCTGAATACTCAAAAGAGTTCATCAACAATGAAGGTGATGACCTGAACGGACGCACTCCCGCAAGAACTGCTGACACGGCTGGCAACATCGGCTTTAACTTTGAAACTTCAGTATTCGGGGACTGGAATCTCGGTCTTAACGGCGCCGCACAATTCTCTGACTCTTACGGACTACAAGATGTGATTGGCGCTCGGTCTCAAGGAAGCTACTGGCTATACGACGCCGGTATCAGGCTTTTCAGCTCGGATAATCGTTACGAGATCGCGCTCATCGGCAGAAATCTCGGTGATGAGATCGTCGCATACAGCCAACAGAGCCGACCCTTTGCTTGCGGATCAAGCGGTACGCCTGGCACTTGTGTCAGCCCGCCGCTGACCAACGCAGGGCTTGATCAAGTCACCACGTCCGGCATGGGTAGGCAGTACTCGGTTCAATTTACTTTCCGTTACTGATACCTGCCCCACTGCAGACTCAGTGGAATAAGCAGGGGGCCTCGGCCCCCTCTTTTACGGGCGAAAAACCGCGTGGACCCTGTTGTTCTGTTAGGGTTAGTAAGATGTAGGGGGCTCTAACTGGTGATCTCTGAGCGCCTATTAGCGTGTGCTCTCTGCAATTCGCACCGCTATGGAGCCTCATTTACTGAGCTGACACCCCTATGAGTGACATCAAGCGCAGAGACTTCATCAACGGCTCGGCCGTGGCGATTGCCGGCTCCCTGTCGGGCGTGTTACCACGCTTCTCACGAGGATCAGAGTCCTCCCCCTACCCGCCTTCCCTCACCGGACTCAGGGGGAGCCACCCCGGATCCAACGCAGTGGCACATCAACACGCTTGGGGCGGCGGCCTGAGCGGCGATCAGGTGCGTCAGACCGGTGAACACTATGATCTTGTGGTGGTTGGCGCGGGGTTAAGTGGGTTGGCGGCGGCAGTCTTTTATCGCCAGCAGCATGGCCCCGGTAAAAAGATTCTCGTTCTGGATAACCACGATGACTTTGGTGGTCATGCCAAGCGCAACGAGCATGTCATCGACGGAAAAACACTGATTACTTATGGGGGCTCGCAGACGCTTGTTGAGCCTCATGCCGCAGACCCGGTCATTCGTCAGTTGTTTGCTGACATCGGTGTGGACCTGTTCCGGTTTGATACCGCTTTCGATCAAAGTTTTTATAGCCGCAATGGCCTTAGCGCCACCACGTATTTCAATGCCAGACACTTTGGGCGCGATGCGGTGGTGCAGCACCCCTTCTGCAACTACTACAACTATGTTGAGGGCATGCCGGGCGCCGTGCTGTCTGACGAAGCAGCCGTCGCCCTCTCTCCTCTCAGCGCTCGCGGGAAAGAGCAACTGCTACGGGTCTTGAAAGGCGGCGTGCACCGCCTGAACGTGCGCGAATCCGAGTTGCAGGATTACCTTTACCGCCAGAACTACTTCGACTATCTGCAAACCACACTGGGCGTAGATGACCCCGGTGTTCTGCGTATGGCGCGTCACTCCGGTATCGACTGGTCGAACGCAGGGACAGAGTTGCTGAGTATTGGTGAGGCGAAGGAATGCGGTGCGCTTGGTTTCGCGCCTGTACCCGTCTATGACGAGGACCACCCTTATATCCATCATTTTCCTGACGGCAACGCGGGTGTCGCACGGGCTCTCGTGAAATATCTGATACCCGAGATTGCTGAGGGAGACTTGGCCGAAGCACTGGTTGGCGCCAAGTTCGACTACCAGCAGCTGGATCGCAACGACCGCTCTACTCGCATCCGCCTCAGCAGCACCGTGGTCGAAGTCCGCCACAGAGGCTCTTCCAGCAACTCCGACGATGTGATCGTCCGCTATGTGACAGACGGTAAAAGGTTGGAAGCCTCCGCCAGCCATGTAGTTATGGCCTGCTACAACATGATGATCCCGCACATCGTGACAGATCTGCCGACTCCCCAAGCTGAGGCACTGAGCCAGCAGATGAAAAGCCCCCTCGTCTATACCACCGTCGGGCTTCGACATTGGCAGGCATTTAAAGAGCAAGGCATTGGGCTTGCCATGTGTCCTGGCAACATGCACCAAACGCTGTTCATGGACTTTCCGGTGAGCATGGGAGGCTATCAGTACACTCAAAAACCGGAGGATCCTTGTGTTATCCAGATGATCAGTTGCCCCTACAGCGACGAAGTGGGTAAGCCCCGCGCGGAGCAATACAAAGAGGCACGCTACCGCATGCTGGGGCAGCAATTTTCAGATTATGAAGCCGAAATTCGAGCGCATCTCGGCGGCATGCTTTCATCGAAACACTTTGATTTCGACCGGGACGTGGCCAGCCTGACTGTGAACAGATGGGCACATGGATATGCGGTGGCAGGTCCGGGTGACTCAGCAGCAATCGGCCGACAACCCCACGGGCGTATCACGATCGCTAACTCCGATTCAGCGCCCGCTGCCGATGCCATTGAAGCGATGCGTATGGGTCATCGAGCAGTGAGTGAAATGAGCCTCGCCTGAGGCAGTCTAGGCCGGGGCCAATCGGGCTCTGGCTATTGAAAACTGCGTCTTGATGGCCGTGGGCAGTGCCAGTAACGCGGGCGTGGCTATCAGCGTCAACACCGTGGCAAAAGATAAGCCAAATACAATCGCCTGGGATAACGGCGCCCAAAACATCGCCATTTCCCCGTCGGCCGTTATCGAGCGTCCGGCGAGATCAACCGAGAACCCGGCTGCGAGGGGCAACAGGCCACACACGGTAGTAATCGTCGTGAGTAGCACTGGCCGCAAACGCTGGGCCGTGGCTCGCACGATGACATCGCGAATATCCATCCCTGGATGCTGGCGCCGCACATGATTGAAGGTGTCTATCAGAATGATGTTGTTGTTCACCACAATACCCGCCAGCGCCACTACGCCGACACCAGTGAGAAGCGCGCTGAACGGACTCCCCAGCACCAGCAGACCCAAGAGCACCCCGGCAGTGGACATAACCACCGCGAGCAAAATTAGGGAGCTCTGGTAGAAATTATTGAACTGGGACACCAACAGGATAAACATAATCGCGAGCGCCAGTAAAAAAGCAGCCGAAACGAACGCCATCGAGTCTGCCTGCTCCTCGTTCGCCCCGCGGAAGCGGATCTCGATCGGTGGATCAAACGACTGACTGGCGAGCCACTTTTCAATCTGAAATACCATGCTATCCGCCATGACGCCTTCGCGCACGTTGGCTCTGATTAACTCCACGGGTCGCCCGTCAACGCGCTTTAACGAGTCAACTCCCGGCGCAGGGCGCATCTGCACAAAGTTACTCAGCGGCACCATGCCCTGATCGGTACTGATACGGAGCTCGTCCATGGCGGTAATCCCCCGCTCTGCCCTGGGGAACCGCACCCGGATATCCACCGAGTCCTCAGCATCATCGGGCCGGTATTCGCCGACCTTCACACCGTTTGTCACTAACTGCACGACGAGCCCTGCCGAGGAAACATCGACCCCATAGAGCGCGGCCTGCTGCCGGTCTACGTCTATACGCCACTCGATTGAGGGGAGCGCCGCCGAGTCATCGATATCTACCAGTTCGGGCAATGTATCAAGATGCGCTCTCACGCGAGCCATGGCGGGCTCTAGTAGATCGCGCTGTTTGGATGAAAATTCAATCTGTATGGGCTTGCCAACGGGGGGGCCCTTCTCAAGCGGCTGCACCTCAACCTTGATCCCAGCCAAAGAGTCAGTGCGCTCACGGATCATGCTCATGATCGCCTTGCCGCCGAGATCCCTGTCGGCCTCTGCTACCAGCTCCAAAAAAATCGAACCAATGCGATCGGAGCTACTGCCCATAAACCCGCTGTTACCGTCACTCGCGCCGGGAAGCAAACTCTGAGTGTTAACAAAACGAATCCCAGGAATCTGCAGCACCTCGGATTCGACCTCCAACACTAGCTCGTTCACTTCGCTGGCGGAGAAATTACCTCGACCCAGCACCGACACCTGTATGAACTGGGGGTCTGCGTCGGAGAAGAAGATCGTGCCCACGCCGTACTTGCCGTAACCCCAGAAAACACTCGTCAATATCCCAAAGACGATGCCCATGGTCAGAATAGGTCGGTGACAGACCTGTGTCATGAAACGCGCGAAACGCCCGGTCAGCGTGTTCAATTGCGTGGGATCGCCATCTTCCAAGATGCGCTGCGCATCCAGCGCCTCTGCGCTATGCATCGAGGGCTTGCCAAACAAGGTACCCAATACTGGACCAAACAGCAGCGCGTAAAAAAGCGACCCAAATAGCACGGTAAACACGGTGACCGGGAGGTAGCCCATAAACTGCCCTGACACACCCGGCCAAAAAAGCATGGGTAAAAAAGCCGCCAGAGTGGTCGCCGTCGAGGCCGTTACGGGCCAAAACATGCGTTGCACTGCAGAGGTATAGGCCTCTTTATGGTCCATACCCTCACTCATCAAACGATTGGCGTATTCGGTCACCACGATGCCACCGTCTATGAGCATACCCAGTGCCAGCAACATGCCGAACATCACCATAAAATTGAAGGTATAACCCAGCAGATAAATGATGGTGACCGAAAATAGCAGTGAAAAGGGAATGCCAAGCCCGACTACCAGACCGCTTCTAAAGCCCATGGAGGCCACGACCAAAATCATGACCAAAGCCAACGCCGTCAGGATATTGCCCTCGAGTTCTCGTACCTGTACCGCCGCAAACTCCGCCTGATTCTGTGACGGGATGATGCGGATACCGCTCGGAAGCATGGAAGAGGTCTCCTCCATCACCTCAAGGACCTGCTCGACCGCGTCGATGACGTTCGCGTCAGATCGCTTGGTGACACCGATGGAGATGGTTTCCTGTCCGTTGTAACGCGCGTAACTGGTTCGATCCTTAAAGGTGCGGTTGACGCGGGCCACGTCTCTGAGCGTCACCACGCCCTCATTGTTGCTGCGCACAGGTAATTCCAATACCTCGTCTGCCCGCTCGACCACTGCAGGGACCTTCACCGCGAAACGGCCGCTGTCGAGATCAACCGTTCCGGCAGGAATGAGGCGATTGTTTCGCTGTAAGACAACCACCAGCTCCTCAACCGAGATGCGATAAGCGTTAAGCGCATCAGGGTCGATGATAACCTCGAGCACTTCGTCACGATGTCCCTGCAGATCTGCGCTCAACACTGCGGGAATCGTCTCAATCTGCTGCCTGAGCCGCAGTGCGGCGCGGTAGAGCACCTGTTCGCTGACCCCTTCACTGATCAGGTTGACCTGCAACATTGGGAAATCGTCTGCTGTCATTTCTTCGACGAAAGGTTCTTCAGCGGTATCAGGCATTTCGGCCTTGGCAGAATCCACCGCTTCGCGCACGTCACTGAGTGCTTTGTCGAGGTCCTGAGAGACATCAAATTCAACGAAGAAGCTGGCCATACCCTCTGACGCGGTGGATTTGAGCTCAACAATGCCTTCCAGCTTGCGCAGCTCAATCTCCATCGGCAGAACGAGTAATCGCTCTGCATCCTCCGGAGAGATGCCGTCGTGGCTCACCCCGACGTAGAAAAGCGGTAAGTCCACGTGGGGGTCGTTGGCGATAGGTAGGGCCGATCTGGCTGCCAGGCCCACGAATACCATGAGCACCAACAGTGAGAGCGTGGTGCGAGTGCGGCCGATAATACGGGCAATGATCATCGGGCGACGACCTGATCACCCGCACTGTCTACGTACACGGGATCGACGGTTGTGCCCACGGTGACGTACTCCTGCCCGACCGTGATCAGGGCAGCCGAATCAGGAAGCCCCGATACCCACATGCCGTCGGGACCATCTTCAACAATCTCGATCGCGCTAAAGACAACGCGGTTGCTCGTGTCGATAAGGCGGACCCCCATGTCGCCCTGGTCATTGAGAGTCAGCAGCGACGGCGTGATGTAGTGGGCCTGAATTTCATCCAGCATGACTCGCAGCGAGACGGTTAAACCCGATCTCAGGCGGTAGTCTCGGTTGTCGACGGTGATTTCCACCGCGTAGGTTCTGGTGACGGGATCGCTTTGATTACCAATAAAGGACAGTTCGCCCTTTAGCGAGCGTCCCATGCGGGTACTCCCTTGAACGATGCTACCCAAGCGAAGGTGCTCGACTTGCTCCTCGGTGACCTGTGCTGTGACCAACATGGGGTCGAGGTCAATGACCGTGGCACAGGCGTCTCCCGGCATCGCATAGTCGCCCTCGTAGAGGTGAAAATCTTCCACCACACCGTCAAAGGGCGCAGTGATTTGGGTTCGTGCCAGGTTGAGTGTTTGACGCTCGAGCTGGGCCTCGGCCGCCTCTTGTCTCGCGGCAGACGCAGCAATAGCCACCTCGGACAATAAGCCCTGTGCGGCAAGCCTCAAACTACCTTCGTGTTCAATTTCCGCTTTGTTTAACGCTGCCTGAGCTTCTTCAACGGCCATGGCACGATCGTCGATAGCGATTTCGCACAGCAACTGCCCGCGGCTGACCTGTTCACCGCGCTCCACAGAGCGGCGCACGACCTGACCTGAAATTTCAGCAGTGGCGTCGACGATGCGTTTGGCTTCGGTGCGGCCGCGCAGGACGACACTCTGGTTTCTGGGCTCGGCTTTTGTGAGCTGCACTCGCACTTTACTGAGCGTTCCGATCGCTGGCTGCTGCAGCGACCCTGACTCGACAACGGTCACAGGAGCTGGCCCTGATGGTCGCTCGACCCACAAACCCGAACCCAACCACAAGAACAGCAGACCGGCGACAATGGAAGCCGACATAACATTTTTTGACATCAATACAGACCCCGGAGGTAGGTACATCTAACGGCCCAGCGACGCCCGATGAGCTCGGAGAAAAGCGGGCCGGAATCCTAATACTTGTTGTTACGCGAAAAAAGTGAACTCAGACCGGCTTGTTACGAATATTCACACTCTAGAGCGGACCGTGTGCCTCACGCCGGGTCGAGCAAGACTGATTTGGCCGCAGTCCAATCTCCTATTACTGGCGCCCCAACCGGTGACGCACCAATGCCGGGAAAACGAGGTATTCTTGCTTGCTTGAGCCACCGGTCACGCGCCGGTCTCGTCACTGAAAGGCCGGATTCCAGTTATGCCACAGATACAAGCAGGTGAACCCTCTCCGAATTTTTTTCTCGACGGCAATTTCAGCCCTGTCTTTGAAGAGCGTGACACCGATGACATGCAGGTCATCGGCGAGATACCCGATGACCTGCAGGGCCATTTCTTGCGCGTGGGACCTAACCCGGTCTATGTATTAAGTGAAGCGGCTTATCACACGTTCGATGGCGACGGCATGATCCACGCCGTTGAGTTCAGCGAGGGCAAAGCCCGATACCGCAATCGCTTCATTCGGAACGAAGGCTTCGAACTGGAGCAGGCGCGCGGTGATTGGGTCTACAAGGGCATGAATTCGCTCATGGACCCCGCACCCTCAAGAGTTCCTGAGGGCGCACCGAGCTCCAAAAACCTCGCGAACACCGCCTTCGCACATCACAACAATACCTTGTATGCGTTGCATGAGCCCTCGCAACCCACCGTGATCGACCTTCCTAGTCTGAGCACAATTGGGCCTACTGATTTTAACGGCAAGTTGGAACACCCCTTTACCGCGCACCCCAAAATAGACAAGCAGAGCGGTGAAATGATGACCTATGGCTACTCTTTTCAGGCGCCGTTCGTCCGCTACTCAGTGATCGACAAAGAAGGTGAACTCGTGCACACCACGCCAATCACGATTCCTCGGTCCATCTTCATGCACGACTTCGCCGTGACTGAAAAATACACCCTGTTTCTGGACTTCCCGATCACGCTGGATATTGGACGCGCCATATCCGGCGGTCCAGCCGTCGACTTTGAACCGCAGTATGGTTCGAGGATTGGCGTGATGCCCCGTTACGGCACTGACGCGGATGTGCGCTGGTTCGATGTCGAGACCGGCGTGGTCATCCATACTGCCAACGCCTGGGACGACGGTAACGAGGTGGTGCTGTTGGCATCGCGATCCAACACCGCTGACATCGCGGGAGCCGGCACCTCAGAGGGAAATAATCTTCAAGAAAACCAGGGGCGGCTTTACGAGTGGCGGATCAACCTTGCGACAGGTTCCGTTGTGGAGCGATCAGTCAGCGAAACCCCCTGCGACTTCACCCGGGTGAATGATGACTTTGCCTGTCACAAAACCCGCTTTGTCTATGCCGGCATTTTCAATACCGAGCGCGCATTCACTTTTGATGGTGTGATGAAGTACGACGGCGAGACGGGCGCTACCGTTGAGTTCCGATACGGGCCGGATCGCCACGGTGGCGAAGCCGTCTTTGCGCCAAAACGGGGTGGCACATCCGAGGACGATGGCTACCTCGTCTGCTTTGTGCATGATGAGGCGGCGCACCAAAGTGAGTGTTTGATCATCGACGCGCAAAACCTGACTGCGGGCCCCGTCGCCACCATCATCATGCCCTTCAGGGTGCCCTACGGCTTTCACGCTGGATGGGTCGGTACTCACTGAGTTTCAGCTACCGGCCTCCAAAATCGCGCGGATCAATAGCGGTGTCTCGGGGTTTCCAAGACGGCTCTTACCCGCCGAGGGCTTGCTGTGACACTTAGACTCGGACCCGGCGCCATGGTGGCCGCCGCCTTCATCGGCCCCGGCACGCTGACAACTGCCGCGACGACCGGCGCTTCAAGCGGACTCGCCCTCGCCTGGACTATTCTGTTTGCCCTGATCGCCACGATGACGTTACAGGAGCTGGCCGTGCGTTCGGCACTCGCCACACAGCGAGATCTGGCCCCACTCGCCAGAGAGTTCGGGGGCGCAATCTGGGGCCGATGGTTGGTTGCTCCGCTGATTGTGGCGGCGATCGGCATTGGCAACGCTGCCTACCAGTCAGGCAATCTGTCTGGCGCCGCTGTGGGCCTGACCGCTTTCATGCCTGACCGCTTCGCCTCTGCGGTCTTATCTTTGAGTGCTGTGGCAGTGATCTTGATCCTTGGTAACCGATACCACTGGCTGGAGCGCGTTTTGGTGGCGCTGGTAGTGCTGATGGCGGTCTTGTTTTTTGGTCTTGCCACCATCCTAGCACCAGAAATCCTGTCGCTATCCACTGACCGGCTGGCACCTCGTTTCAGTTCCGGGGACAGCCTGCTGCTATTGGCGCTGATCGGCACGACCATCGTGCCCTACAACCTGTTTCTTCATGCCACAGCCGCGCGACGACGATGGCAAGATACCCCGTTGTCAGAGGCATTGCAGGAAGCGAGGTGGGAGTCATTCATCGCCATTTCTATGGGTGCGATAATCACGCTGGCGATCATGGCAGTCGCCGCTGTGCTGCTGGAATCGCCCTCGAATCAATCGGTGCTCAATGCCTTGATCGAGCGAGTTGATGATCGGCTGCCGGGTTTCGGCGGTCCATTGATCGCGATCGGCTTGTTTGCCGCAGGCTTCAGCTCTGCTCTCGCCGCTCCGGTGGCCGCCAGCTGGGCAGTGTGCGGTGCTCTCGGTCTCTCTACAGATGAGCGCAGCACCGCATTCAAGACGGTAGCATTCCTTGTACTCGGCGTAGGCACGGGCCTCGCGCTAGTGGCAAGCCGTCCTCAGGCCTTGATCGTGACCGCACAGGCCGCCAACGCCATGCTGTTACCGGTAGTAGCGGGGATTCTCTTGCTGATCGCGAATAGTCAACTCATCCCCCATCCTTGGCGCAACCGAAAGCTCGCCAATGTGCTAGCGGCTTCCATCATCCTCTTGGTAACCGCGATAGCGGGCACGAAACTGGCGGCCTTGCTATCCGCAAATTAGCGATCCCCCCTCAGGGATTCAACCGCTCGAAGCCTCACCAAAGCCAGTATTAATCGGTGGGCAGCGCTTCCCATGTGTCCCAGCCAGTTTCCCGCCCCGGATAAGCAGGGTGGTCAAAAGGCCAATCGGTCGCTAGCCAACTGTGAACCGCCTCAAAAAGTTCCGTATCAAGATCGTTCGCGAGTTCACTTTCCCTTACCCATAGAAACACCTCTACGTCGAAGTCTGCTTTGTCTGTCGGGTAGAAGTAGACACACCCCAGCACCCGGGATTCATCATGGGTGACGACGGTGTAGGCAAAAGAACTTCTGTTCTGGAATTCCTTTTCATGCCAACCCAAGTCAATCAGGTTTTGTCTGATCGTCAGCCCATAAGGCCAACCGGTATCGGGCCACACTTTGCTAAGGTGCACTGCACTCGAGGTCACTGCCTCGAAATCTTTTTCGACGTCGTCGATCGATAGCATCCGGAGCCGGAAATTGGTTGTCGACAGCTCGCCGGGAACCGCAAACTCAGGCGGCACGAATGGACGTTTCGATCGGGAACCCATGTTCTGTCTGTGCGAAAGTCAGTCGCTATTCCCACTCAATGGTAGCGGGCGGCTTGCCAGAAATGTCGTAGGTCACGCGGGAGATCCCGGAGATCTCGTTGATGATGCGATTAGAGACCGTCTCCATCAGCTCGTAGGGTAAGTGCGCCCAACGTGCGGTCATAAAATCGACGGTTTGCACCGCGCGAATCGCCACCACCCATTCGTAGCGGCGGCCGTCACCGACAACGCCTACCGACTTCACCGGCAGGAACACGGCAAAGGCCTGGCTGGTTTGATCATACCACCCGGCATTACGCAGCTCTTCGATAAAAATGGCGTCCGCTCGCCTGAGCAAATCGGCGTATTCTTTTTTTACTTCCCCCAGAATTCTCACACCCAGGCCTGGCCCCGGGAATGGATGTCGAAACACCATGTCGCGCGGCAGACCCAGCTCAAGGCCAATGCGGCGCACCTCATCTTTGAACAACTCTCTCAGGGGCTCCACCAGCTCCAGCGCCATGTCCTCGGGTAAGCCGCCCACATTATGGTGAGACTTGATCACATGGGCCTTGCCCGTTTTGGCGCCCGCTGACTCGATCACATCAGGGTAAATCGTGCCCTGCGCCAGCCACTTCACGTTCTCGATTTTTGCCGCCTCTTCATCGAACACCTCGATAAAGGTGTTACCGATAGCCTTGCGCTTGGCCTCCGGGTCACTCACCCCCTCAAGTTTCGCGAGGAAGCGCTCCTCGGCATCAGCTCGGATGACTTTTACACCCATATTCTGGGCGAACATCTGCATCACCTGATCACCCTCGTTAAGGCGTAGCAACCCGTTATCCACGAACACACAGGTCAGTTGGTCGCCGATGGCGCGATTGAGTAGCGCCGCGACGACAGAGGAATCGACGCCGCCAGACAATCCCAAGAGCACCTTGTCCTCCCCCACTTGCTCTCGAACCCGGGCGATCGCGTCCTCAACAATGTTTGCGGGCGTCCACAAAGCCTCGCACCCGCAGATCGACAGTACGAAATGCCGAAAAATGTCTTCGCCCTTCAGCGTATGGGTCACTTCGGGGTGAAACTGAATACCGAACCAGGGCTTATCGCGGTGCGCCATGCCCGCAATGGGGCAACTGTCGGTCTCGGCCATCAGCTCGAAGTCAGTCGGTAATACCGAGACCTTGTCACCATGGCTCATCCAGACATCGAGGAGTTGCCTGCCCTCAGCATCCGTTTGATCAGCAATATCTGCCAACAATCCGCCACCCACAGTGCGTCGAATTTGTGCATAGCCAAACTCGGATGTGTCAGATCCCTCCACCGAACCGCCCAACTGCGCGGCCATCGTCTGCATGCCGTAACAAATGCCGAGCAGGGGCACGTCGAGACTGAAAACAAGGCCTGGGGCGCGAGGCGAGTCGGGATCCGTTACTGACTCGGGCCCGCCAGAGAGAACAATACCTTTGGGTGCAAAGTCACGGATAACATCGTCCGAGGTGTCCCAAGGAACTATCTCGCAATACACCCCGACTTCGCGAATACGTCGCGCGATGAGCTGCGTGTATTGAGAACCGAAGTCGAGGATCAGCAAACGATCGCGATGAATATCCTGTGTCACGACTCGGGCTCCGCGCATTAAAGTTGATACGAACAGCGACAGATACTGCTGTTACCGAACGGGGTAATTGGGCGCTTCCTTGGTAATCGATACGTCGTGCACGTGGGACTCGGACATCCCGGCTGAGGTCACGCGCACAAACTGCGGCTCGGTGCGCATTTTATCCATCGTTGCGCACCCCGCGTAACCCATTGCCGAGCGCACACCCCCCATCAGCTGATGAATGATGGCCGACACAGGACCTTTGTAGGGGACCCTGCCCTCAATACCCTCTGGGACCAGCTTCTCCGCGCCCACGCTGGAGTCCTGAAAATAGCGATCGGAGGACCCCTGACTTTGCGACATGGCACCGATTGAACCCATGCCACGATAGGACTTATAGGTCCGGCCCTGATAGAGCTCCACTTCTCCAGGA
>Ga0255767_1003921_pt1 | contig 12386 bp, 10 predicted proteins | sample 071ome_24_FD_179967 | JGI IMG/M metagenome (GOLD analysis project Ga0255767, IMG submission 179967) | Coastal salt marsh microbial communities from the Groves Creek Marsh, Skidaway Island, Georgia - 071402CT metaG (version 2) | ecosystem: Environmental > Aquatic > Marine > Intertidal zone > Salt...
CGCATCGGCAACTCCCTGCAAACCCGCAACGGGGCGGCGCGTCTTTTTCGAGAATGCCGGCGGCGCGCTGACAGTCAGGTCTGTGCCGGCTGACGGGTGCACTGGCATCTTCAGGCACTGGCATCTTCAGGCACTGGTAAAATGACCGTCAATGACCCAGTGTCTTATCAGGCCGGCAAAGGCCGCGCTCTGGTCCTGATAGCAGAAATGTCCACATTTCCTGAAAATATGAAGGGCGCTGTTTGGCAGACGGGCATGTAGCCGATGCGCGTTCTCCACATTCAGGAACGCGTCCTCATCTGCCCAGAAGATCTGCACCGGCAGCGCGAGCCGGTCAATGTTTTCGGTCAGGCCCCGGCATCCTTCGGGATATTGCCTGAAGAAGGCGGTCACCTGCCCGATACGACCGGAATATGATGCCACATAGTCTTCAATTTCCTTACAGCTCGGGCTGTAGTGCAAATTGCCAAGCTGCATCGCTCCGGCGATGAAGGTTCTGACGCCATTCAACCGCACCATGGTTCGCCAGAAGCCGGAACCGACTATCTTTCTGATCAGGCTACCATCGACGGATGGCAGAATGCCCGGGCCGTCACCAACAAGCAGGCTCTTGACCCGGTGATGTCTGTGGATGGCGTAATGCAAAGCAACGGGCATGGCGATGTCAGGCGCGACAATATGCACGTCGGATAAATCCAGAGTGTTCAGAAATGTCTCCAGGAAGGCACTCTGCGCCGCAAAATTCATATGCTCGATACCCCCCTCGCTGCGACCGAACCCGGGAAGGTCAAGCGCGACGAGATCGGCCGCCTCCGACAGCTGCGACCAGACCGCGTCATAACACAGGAGGCTCTGGGGCAAAGGGCTGAGAAACAGGATTGTCGGCGCGCCCTTCATCCTGCTCCGCGCATAGCGAATCTTCAGCCCGTCAAATGTCATATGTTCGGGCTGCATGCTGAACTGCACGGCAGAGTAGTCAATTCTTGAGGCCTGTTCCCCACGGAGCCGTCGAACCCGGTAGAATTCGGGGGTAATCAACATCAGGCTCAGGGCGTTCATTCGCGCCATGAAACCAAGAGGATCTTTCGGCATGTCGGCGCCCTTCTTTGATGTTAGCATGGGTGAAGGCATATATTTACGTAACTATGGGTACGAAATAACCATGTCAACATTAAATACCTAAAGGTCCGTAATGGAAAGAGCTGCACCATTGTCCCGTGGACGCCCCAAGACGCTGGACCGGGACCGCGTCCTCTGCGTTGCCATGGAACAGTATTGGAGGCACGGCCCGCATGAGGTTTCGATCAATGACATCTGCAAGCTGGCCGATGCCTCAAAGCCGGGCGTATATCGTGAATTTGGTAGTGATGATCGGCTGAAGGCAACGGCATTGATGGCCTATAAGGCCCTCGCGATTGACCCCTTCCTGGCCCTGCTCGAATCCGGTGACGGGCTCACCGAAACGGTGAACGCGCTTATTGCGTTCATGATGCAGGACAGGCAGGCCCAGAACATTCCCGAGGGCTGCCTGTTCGTATCCATGAGGGCGCAACGAAACCGCCTTGGGCCTGAAACACAGAATAGCCTTGATGAGTTAAGAACTTATTTTCTGGGGAGCTTTGCCTTGTGGATCGACGCCACCAAGGCAGCAGGCGAATTTCGGCGCGATGTTCCAACAGGCATGGCTGCGCACTTTATTGACAGCCTGCATGCGGGCGCCACGCGGATGCAAAAGGAAAATGCGCCAGCTGAAGACGTCGAGACCATGCTGCGCTTCGGGTTTTCCGCAATTTCCGGTGACCATCGTATAGTGCGGTGAGACTCTGCCTATGTCTGAGGCATGATTTGGGGCATCAAGGCGGCCCGGCGGCTGAATTCAACCGGGTGATCCGGCATCGAGGGCCTTCATATCCATGCCTGCGGAGACATTCATCGCCTTGTCAGGCATGGTGACGTTTGACGCCGGCAAATACGAGCCAGTTCGGTATTTCGATAGCAGTCGATCAGATTCCACAATAGCATCTGGAGATGATTTACAGAGTTGGGGAAAGTACAGATGGGACGCGACGAGGCACTCGGTCAGATTGATGACTATTTTCTGAATGGCTCTTTCGAGGCTGATCTGGCACGGCGCGTTGCCGTCAGGACCGAAAGCAACCTCGAGGGATGTGAAGCCGCCCTGCAGAGTTACCTCGACGATGAGATGACACCCTTTCTGTCATCGATGGGGTTCGACTGTACGATCCATCCGAACCCGCGCAGCGATGCCGGCCCCATTCTGGTGGCGCGGCGACAGGAAGGTGACCGGCTGCCAACGGTGATGACCTATGGACATGGCGATGTCGTGGCCGGGTATGACGGCCAGTGGGTTGACGATATCGACCCGTGGCGCATCACGAAAAACGGGCATCGCTGGTATGGCCGCGGCACCGCTGACAACAAGGGCCAGCATACGATCAATCTCGCCGCGTTGAAGACAGTCCTCGATATGCGTGGCAAGCTGGGCTTCAACATCATCGTGCTGATCGAGATGGGTGAGGAGCGCGGGTCCCCCGGGCTGAAGGAATTTTGCGCAAACAACAGACATCTTTTTGACGCCGATGTTTTCATCGCATCGGACGGGCCGCGCATTCACCCGGATACACCGACCATGTTCATGGGGTCGCGCGGGGTGTTCAACTTCACCATGCGGCTTGACGTGCATGAGGGTGGTCACCATTCCGGCAACTGGGGTGGGTTGCTGACCAACCCCGGCGTTGTGATGGCGCATGCCATCGCCAGCATGATTGACCCGAACGGCAAGATCCTGGTCGAAGGCTGGCGCAGCACCGAGATGTCGGATTCGGTGCGGGCGGCCATCGCCAGGCTTGATGTTGGCGGTGGTGAGAATGCGCCAACCATCAACCCGAACTGGGGCGAGCCTGACATGACCCCGGCCGAGCGGGTCTTTGCCAGCAACACCTTTGAAATCCGCGCCTTTGAAACCGGCAATCCGCAATCGCCGGCCAATGCGATCCCGCCATCGGCCATCGTTTTCGGGCATCTTCGCTATGTTGTTGGCACTGACCCGGAGCGGTTGATGCCGATGCTGAGAACGCATCTCGACAAACACGGCTTCAACGCCATCGAAATCAAGGCCGAGCGCGACCCCATGTATGCGACCAGACTGGACCCGGACCATCCCTGGGCAAAATGGGTTGTCGCATCGCTTGCCAAAACACATGGCGACGACATTGCCGTGATCCCGAACCTTGGCGGCTCCTTGCCGAATGACGTGTTTGCAGATGTGCTGGGATTGCCGACAATATGGGTGCCGCATTCCTATGCCGGATGTTCGCAGCATGCCCCGAACGAGCATATTCTCGAAGGCACGACAAAAACCGCTTTGCGGTTGATGACCGGTCTGTGGTGGGATCTTGGTGCCGGTGATATGGCGCCTCCTGAGCGGCTACAGTCACCGTCTGCCGGTTGAAGGCGTGAATTGCCACACAAGATCGGGCCCGTTCAGATTGGAATTGAACCCGGTCACTTCACAGAATTTTACCGCTCCCGATCGAAGTTTCACGGATCCTTCCGGCGCCCGGGAGATGCTGCCTGACGCGCCCATTCCGTGTCCTCGTCCAGCGGGTAGCTGGGCCGGTTTATGCGGGTGAAATTCCACCGGCTCAGGACAGGCGATGTCAATCCGGCTGTATCGATCTCGAAGGTCTGTTCATGTGAAAACCATATGTTGAAGCCCGCCCGGAAATGACCTCTGGACTTGACGATGACGCTTTGGGCATCGGCCACATTCACCCCGAACATCTCGAAAAACACCGGGTCGGCTGTCTGCGCCCGGTCCGAGATCACAACCACATCGATGCCGCCCATCCGCAACAGCGCAGATTTGCCAAGGCACATCCGGCGCCCCTGCAGCATCCCCCGCCGGCCAACGACATCACCATCGGTCAACCCGATAATCTCCGCCTCGACCTCCAGCGGCGTGTCCCAGATCTCCCAGTCTGCCGCCCCCCGGTTGCGATTGAATTTCGCAACAAGCCTGCCCCCGACACCGGCCCGATGCGCGTCCGCCGCCAGATCGGGATCAAAGAAGGAGCCGTAAATGACATTCTGCGCACCAGCCTTGATCAGTTCGGACAATAGCTGCGTGGTGCGACCGGACCCGCCACCGCCCGGATTGTCCCCCGCCTCGGAAAAGATCAGCGGCTCCCTGTCCTGGTCCAGAGCCATCGCCACCGCCTCCGATATGGACGTCAGCTCACGTCGGAAATCATCTCGCCTTCGCCAGGCCATTTGCGCGATTTCATCGGCGAGGCCCATGGCGAGGTCATGGTCTTCGGCCGCGGTCACCACGACCGACAGGCCATTTTCGGGGACATCGGAGAAAATGAAATTGCCGAAGACCGACACATTCATGATCGCGCCGGACAGCTCGGCCTGCCGTCTTTGCCCGTAATCTATCAGATCACCATAGGGGCCGGTGGCAGTCAGAAGCGCGACCGAGGCAGGTGCAAGCGGCAGTTTGACATGGGCGACTCTGGGCTTCACCTGTCCGGCAAGAATACGCCGCAACGAAAAGGCGGCTTCCTGGCCTCTTTCATCCATGTCGACATGCGGGTTCGTCCTGTAGCCGCACACCAAATCCGCGGCCGAGCACATCGCCTCCGAGATATTCGCGTGCAGATCAAGCGTGATGACAATCGGCACATCCACGCCAACCTTCCGGCGGAGTCTTGCCAGCAACTCGCCGTCCGGATCATCCAGATGTTCGGCCACCATGGCGCCATGAAGACACAGATAGACTGCATCAACCGCCTCATCCAACGCGCCCAGCATGCTGTCGGCAAAATCTTCGAACACCGCCTCCCTGACCGGCCCAAGCGGATGCGCCGCCGCCAGCAATATCGGCACTGGCTGCCAGTCACCCGTCGCATCCATGGCCCGCACAAAAGCTGAGAATTCCTTGGCCAGCGACGGTGTCGGCTTGCGCGCCTCATCCAGCAGCGCCTCACCTTCAAGCAAGGTCAGGCTCTTGAAATCCTCCATGTCAGCGGGCCGCGAGAACCGGTTTGACTCCAGTATCATACCCAATAGCGCCACTCTTGGTGCAGTCATGTCACGTACCCCCCGTTAGATGATCGTCTGCCCGGTCGATATCAGTTAGATCGCGTTGCCTTGAAAATTGTATACCGCAAAAGATCATCGATAATTTTGACAGTTGATAGAAGATTTTTGCGAGCCTACGCTTTTTCACCGAGAAATATAGTCGGCAAAAAGTTCGGCTTCCGAGGATTGATAGTATTTGGGACTGAGATGGTGATACAAAACGAAGAGAATATCTGGAAACTGGTTGACGCGAAGAAAGAGGCATTCATTCAATTGGCGGATCGCGTCTTTGACACCCCTGAAACGCTGTATAATGAGTTCAGCTCGGTGGAGGAACATGTCGCCGCGCTCGAGGCCGAAGGGTTCAGGATCACCGAAAATATCTGTGGCATGCCGACCGCTGTCATGGGTGAAGCTGGTGACGAGGGGCCGGTCATTGCCATTCTTGGTGAATTTGACGCCCTCCCCGGGTTGAGCCAGGAGCCGGGTGTTGCCGAACACAGCCCGATTGCAGAGGGCGGCAATGGCCATGGATGCGGCCATAATCTGCTTGGCTCGGCGGCGCTGCTTGCCGCCACCGCCGTCAAGGACTGGCTCGCGGAAACCGGCATCAAGGCGCGTGTGCGCTATTATGGCTGCCCGGCCGAAGAAGGTGGCGCGGCAAAGGCCTATATGGCGCGTGACGGGCTGTTCGACGATGTGAGTGCCGCCATTTCCTGGCATCCCTCCACTTTCAACGCTGTCCAGCATGGGCATTCCCTTGCCAACAGCCGGATCGATTTCACCTTCACCGGCAAGGCGGCGCATGCCGCGGCCGCGCCGCATCTGGGGCGCAGCGCCCTTGATGCCTGCGAATTGATGAATGTCGGGGTAAACTATATGCGGGAGCATATGCCCGACGCGGCACGGATCCACTATGCCTATCTCGATGTTGGCGGTGCGGCGCCAAATGTCGTTCAGGCCACCGCCACGGTCAGGCAGCTGATCAGGGCAAGCGACAATGCGACGCTTCGCGAATTGATTGCCCGGGTGCATGACATCGCCAAGGGTGCCTCGCTGATGACCGGCACGACCGTCGAAGCGAAAGTCTATTCGGGCGTCTCCAATCTGGTTGGCAATGCGCCGCTGGAACAGGCTATGCAGGCCGAATTCGACAAGCTTGGCCCGGTGCCCTTTGACAAGGAAGATACCATTTTCGCTGAAGAAATCCGCGAGACCCTGACAGCAGAGGACATCGCCGCAAGCTTTCAGCGGGCGGGCCGCGACACGCCACCCGACTTGCCGCTTTGCGATTTTGTCGCCCCGCTGGACAGGCCCAGCATTGGCGGCGAGGGGTCAACCGATGTCGGCGATGTGAGCTGGGTAACACCGACGGTTCAGGCCCGCGTGGCCACCTGCGCTGTCGGCACACCTTTCCATACATGGCAGACGGTTGCGCAGGGCAAGGCCCCGGCGGCCCATAAGGGCATGATCCACGCTGCCAAGGTCATGGCGGCCACGGCAACGCATCTGATCAATTCTCCCGAAACGCTGCAGGCGGCAAGGGACGTTCACGATCAAAGGCAAAGCGCGACGCCGTATGTCTGCCCGATTCCGAAGGATGCGAATCCGCCGGTGATTGAAAAGCCGGCTTGACTGCGCAGGCGCGCAACGCCGACCGGCACGGCAGCTGTATCGGCATGCAGCCCGCCCTGTGAGGGGTGGGCTCAGCCCGCCGGGCTGGCCAGTTTCGCCTCTACCATGCGCACCCACAGGCTGGCACCGAGCGGCAGCAGATCGTCATTGAAATCATACTGTGCGCTATGAAGGTTTTCGGAATCCATGCCGGCGCCGAGCCAGATATAGGCACCCTCCTTTTCCTGCAGCATGTAGGAAAAATCTTCCGCCCCCATGGCCGGGGTGATCCCGGTTTCTAGCCCATCCGGCCCCAGCACTTCAGAGATGATATTGCGGGCGAAGATCGCATCCTGTTCGTGATTGATGGTGGGCGGGTAGCCGGGGCGAATTTCCATGCTTACATCACAGCCGGTTGTGCTGGCAGCCGCCTTCGCGACAGATTCGATCTTTTCCAGAAATTCCTGTCTGGTCGTCGATTTCATCGTGCGCAGCGTTCCGCCAATGGTGGCGACACCCGGGATGACGTTGAACGCGCTTCCCGCTTCCAGTTTCGTCAATGACACGACTGCCTGGTCAAACGGGTCCAGCCGGCGCGACACAAGTGTCTGCAGCGCCACGGTGATCATGCCGGCGGCGACGATCGGGTCCCTGGTTTGATGCGGCATCGCGGCATGCCCGCCGGCCCCTTCAATGGTGAGGATGAAAATATCCGCGCCCGCCATGGCCGGCCCGATATGGGCAAGCGCGCGTCCTGTTTCCATGCCAGGCCAGTTATGCATGCCCCAGACGGAGTCCATGGGGAACCTGTCAAACAGCCCGTCATTGATCATCGATCTCGCCCCCGCATTGCCACCTTCTTCCGCGGGCTGGAAAATGCAATAGACCTTGCCCTTGAAATGACGGTTCCTCGCAAGATGCTCGGCGGCGCCAAGAAGCATCGTTGTGTGGCCATCATGGCCGCAGGCATGCATGCGATTGGCATGTTTGGACGCGTAGGGCAGATTCGTTTTCTCTTCCATGGGAAGCGCATCCATATCAGCTCTCAGCCCTATTGCCGATGCCTGACCATCATCACTTTCCGCCCCGTGGATAACACCGACAACGCCGGTCTTTCCCAACCCCCGATGCACCTCGACGCCAAAGCTTTCCAGCTTTGCCGCGACAAAATCCGAGGTCATGGCTTCTTCATAGGCGATTTCCGGGAATTGGTGCAGATGCTGCCGCCAGGACGCCATCTCATTCTGTTTTTCTTTGAGTTCCCTGATCAACTCCATGTACGCTACCTAGCCTCGCATCTGTCCCAACTGTTCTCTTCAAGCTCGAGAGTAGCGGGACCAGTCATCACGGCGCAAGCAACCACTGGCAAAACAGGCAAATGACCAAGCATTTTAATACTTACAGCGAGCCGAACCGCATTGCGGAAGCCGTTGAGGCACTGGCCGAACTGACCGAACCCCAGCGGCCTTTCACAAGGCTGGTATTCAGCCCTGAATTCAGCCGGGCGCGGCAGTGGCTGCAGGAAAGATTCGAAGCGGCGGGTCTTGAATGCCAGATCGATGCTGGCGGAAGCCTCATTGGCACCCGCAAGGCGCCGGCAGCATCAGAAAACCCCGGAAAAATCATCATCGGCTCGCATGTCGACACTGTGCCCGCAGGCGGCCGGTTTGACGGCATTGCCGGCGTTGTCGCCGGGCTGGAAGCCATCCATTTCCTCAATGCGCAGCGGATCGACCTGCCATTCGACCTTGAGATTGTCGATTTCCTTGGCGAGGAACTGAATGTCTGGGGAACATCCTGTCTTGGCAGCCGGCATATGGCAGGCCTTCTGACAGACGATATTCTGGATCGTGTCGACCAGGACGGGCGGCGGCTTGGGGACGAGATTGAAAGGATCGGCGGAACCGGGAAACCGGCATCAGGGCCACGGCCGGATGCACAGTCAATTCTGGCCTGCCTTGAGTTGCATATCGAACAGTCGGACCGGCTGGAAACCGATCAGATCGATATCGGCATTGTCACCGACATTCCCGGCATCAGCCGATACAGCATCACCGTCACAGGCAGCGCGGGACATAGCGGCACAACCAGAATGGAAGGCCGCCGCGATGCGCTTGTCACGGCAAGTGATATCATCATGACAGCCCGCGAAATCGCCCGCAGCATTGCCGCGCAGGACAACCGGCATTTCGTTGCGACTATCGGACGAATTGAGGTCTATCCCAACGGCGCCGCGACGGTCCCGGGTGAAGTGAAGATGATCCTTGACCTGCGGGCTTCAAACGAACATTCCCGGGACATGTTCATGGAACAGCTTCACGCGGCATCCCTGGAGACCAGCCGGAGGGAATCCTGCGATGTCGGGATCGAGAGGATATCTGAGGCGAGCGTCGCGCATATGGACGACGCGCTGCGGCAGAGACTGGCACGGTCTGCCGATCATCTGGGGCTCAGCCACATCAACCTGTCGAGTGGCGCCGGTCATGACATGGCGCATATGTCACGAATCGCACCGTCTGCCATGATTTTCATCCCCTGCAAGGGCGGGCTCAGCCACTGCCCCGAGGAATTGACGACGCCCGACGCCATCGCCAGGGGCAGTGCCGTCCTCATCCGCACATTGCTGGATATGGCTGGCTGAAGCGTCGGCCAGTACCAGCGCCACAGAGCGTCACTCGCTTGTATTCAAATGACAGGCGGAATAATGGCCCGGAGAGATTTCGATCAGGTCCGGCCTGACCGTCCGGCATGTCTCGTTGCTGAACTTGCACCGTGGATGGAAATGGCAGCCCGAAGGCGGGTCAAGCGGCGAAGGTATTTCACCGCTGACAGGTTCGTAGTCCCGCTGCCCGATTTCCAGTCTTGGCACGCCTTCCAGCAGCGCCTTTGTATAGGGGTGATTGGGCTTTTCGACAAAGGTCTCGATCGGTGCTGTTTCGACAACACGCCCCAGATACATGACAATCACGCGGTCTGAAATATGTTCAATGACACCAATATCGTGGCTGATGAACAGGTAGGTCAGATCATAATCCTGCTTGAGCTGGACAAACAGATTCAGCACCTGTGCCTGAATCGACACATCCAGCGCGGCGATGGACTCATCGCACACCAGCAATTCGGGTGATACGGCCAGCGCGCGGGCAATGCCGATCCGTTGCCGCTGGCCACCGGAGAACTGATGCGGGTAGCGTCCCAGCGCTTCGGAGTCCAACCCGACCCGGTTCAGCATCTCAAGGGCAAATGCGCGTTTTTCCGAAGCCTTGATCAATCCATGATGGATGGGCGCCTCGGTCAGGATTTCAATGACCTTCTTTCGCGGATTGAGCGAGGAAAAGGGATCCTGAAAAATCATCTGGGTCTTCAGGGCTTCCGGCCGATCATCCTCTGACTGTTTCACACTCTTGAAATGAACAGACCCCTCTGTCGGGGGCAGAATGCCGGCGATCATCTTGCCAAGCGTTGACTTCCCACACCCCGATTCACCAACGATGCCGATCACCTCACCCTGAAAAACCTCGAAGGACACATCATCCACCGCGTGGACAATTTCCTCCCTGTGGTCCTGGCCAAGGCGATTCAGAAATTTCGCGACAAGATCGAGCGATTTCACGAAATCGCGCGAGACATTTGAAACTTTCAGCAATGGTTCCATGGCCGGCTCTATTTCATCCTGTTAAAGCAACGCAATATACGCTGATCATCCATCGTCACTTCTTCAGGCGCGGATTGGCGGCATTCTGGCAGCGCATTGCTGCATCGATTTTCAAACGCACAGCCCGCCGGCAGATTCAGAAGCGACGGAACAATGCCCTCGATCTGTTGCAGGGGCTCACCTCTCCGGTTCTGGCTTGGCACGCTGCCAAGCAACCCGTTCGTGTACGGGTGCATGGGCTTGCCGATCAGCGCCTCGTTCGGGCCCTGTTCCACGACCCGGCCGGCATACATCACGCAAATCCGGTTTGATATGCCGGCGACGACAGCCAGATCATGGGTGATCCACAACAGGGCCGTCCTGGTCTTCCTGCACAGTTTCTGCATTTCGTGGATGACCTGCCCCTGAATGGTCACATCAAGGGCGGTGGTCGGCTCGTCAGCGATGATCAGGTCCGGCCGGTTGAGCATCGCAATGGCGATCGACACACGTTGCCTCATCCCGCCCGAGAACTGGTGCGGATAGGCACGCATCCGCTCTTCAGGGGATGAAATGCCGACAAGGCCAAGCGCGTCACGTGACCGTTGACGCGCCTCGTCCTTGCCAACGCTGCTGTCATGCGTCTGAATGGCCTCGATCATCTGTGTCTCGATGCGAAGCACCGGGTTCAGGGTCATCATGGGATCCTGGAAAATCATCGCAATGCGGCTGCCACGCATCTTCTGCATGTCGGCCGGGGCCAATGTCGTCAGGTCCTGTCCCTTGAACAGAATCTGACCACCGACAATGCGGCCCGGCTCATCGACAAGTCCAAGGATCGAAAACCCGGTGATGGATTTGCCGGAGCCCGATTCCCCGACAAGACCGATGATTTCACCGGCACCAATCTCGAAGCTGACCCCGTCCACGGCCTTGAGAACACCGGCCTTGGTGAAGAAATGCGTCTGCAGATTTCTGACTTCCAGAATGGGCGACATCGATGGCTCTATCTTTGCAGGCGGGGATTGAACATGTCGCGAAGCTGGTCCCCGACAAGATTGATTGAAACAATCGTGATGAGCAGCGCGATGCCGGGGAAAATACTGATCCAGTAATCGCCGGTATACATGTACTCAAAGCCGTTTCCGATCAGAAGCCCGAGCGACGGCTCGGTGATGGGAAGACCCAGCCCGAGAAAGCTGAGCGTGGCTTCAAGCGAAATCGCATGCGCGGTCTGCAATGTACCCACCACAATGAGCGGGGCCATGCAGTTCGGCGTGATGTGGTTCAGGATGATACGACGATCACCAAGTGCGAGACATTTTGCGGCTTCGACATATTCCTTGTTCTTCTCGACCAGCGCACTCGCCCGTGCCGCTCTGGCGTAATAGGCCCACTGCACAAGGATCAGCGCGATGATCGTTTTCTCCACCCCCTTGCCGAAAATGGCCAGGATGACCAACGCCATCAGAATCGACGGGAAGCTGAGCTGGATATCGACAATGCGCATGATGAAGGTCTCATAGCGTCCGCCATAATAGGCGGCCGAGAGACCAAGAATGGCACCGACGATCAGGGCAATGAGCCCGGACAACGCCCCAACGCCAAGACTGACCCTGAGACCGTAGAAGATGGAGGACAGCATGTCCCGCCCGGCGCCGTCAGTACCTAGAATGTACAGGTTTCCGGCAAAGTCCTCGGATCCCGGCGCCAGCCGGCTGTTCATGATGTCGACCGTCGCCAGATCATAAGGGTCCGTGGGTGAAACAAACGGCGCGAATATGGCGATGAACAGAATGGTCGCGAATACGAACAGGGCCGCAACCGCCAGCGGGCTTTCCGAATAGTCGGACCACAATTTACGCCAGCCGGACAATGAACTGGCCTGCTGCCCGGCCGTATTCTGGCCGCCTGTGCCTGCCTGCGCCATCAGCCTTCTCCCTTAATCCTGACGCGCGGATCAAGCAACGAGTACGTGATATCCACAATCAGGTTCAGCGTCACAAAGATCAGAACAATGATCATCAGGTAG
>Ga0255767_1003922_pt1 | contig 12386 bp, 21 predicted proteins | sample 071ome_24_FD_179967 | JGI IMG/M metagenome (GOLD analysis project Ga0255767, IMG submission 179967) | Coastal salt marsh microbial communities from the Groves Creek Marsh, Skidaway Island, Georgia - 071402CT metaG (version 2) | ecosystem: Environmental > Aquatic > Marine > Intertidal zone > Salt...
CTCGGTTCTGATGAACCGAAACCAGCAAGCCGCTGTTGTCCAAGACCTGCTGACGCAGGGCCTTGTACGGGACAGCGATGTGGTAGTCCATTTTCGTTAGTTCGATGTTCATGTTGGAACGCCAATTACCTCGATTAAAGGGAATGGCACTATCCAGACTCACGAACCTCGTTCCGCTCCTGAGTACGAGACTCAGGGTGAGCGGTTCTCGGTTTTGGGAAGCCATCCATACTCTCGCTGAGTGCATGTTAAGCATGATACTCTCAGTAAAGGGCATTCGTTGTCCCATCACGGTCAAATCCCGTGAGAGCAACTCAGTGCCATTGGTTCCTCGGAGCATCAAAGATGTTCCATCAAATAGAATATCGAGTTCGAGAGGGTTCGTAATGCGGTCATAGAAACCGTTCCGAACCATTCTCCAGTCGAAATTTTGGACTGTGATTGAGCAGGCAATTTGTGCCTGCTGTGGTAGCGACTCATATTCGGTCACGATTGGGGGGCTCAAGCCCTCCCGTTGTGCATGTCCTCGACCCGCTGTCGTACTTCCTCAACGCTCGTAGCGATGAAGAAGGACTCCAGACGTTCGAGAACATCGGCAATTCGCTTCATGTGGCCCTCCATGCGCTCAATGGCTTGCATGGTGTCCATCTCAATGCGGGTGTGAGCCATCACTCTTCCTCCTCGTCCATTGAGAGGTAGCCCATCGTCAAAGCACCGAGTTCCCAGATGTAAAATTGCTGTGGCCTTCGGTGTCCAGCGATGGTGTAGGCTTCGGTCCACGGTGCTTCCATCAGTTCGCGCTTTGCTTCAACAAGCGCTTCCTCGAGTGTGTAGGCGTCAACAACGACACCGGCTTCACACACTTCGGGGATGTAGGCCCACCATGACTTTTGCCTCATTTGACCACGGTCTTCCGTGGTTTGATTTTCATGTTCATTCGACATGACGATTGGGCTTACGCCCGTGGCCGGCACCACTGAGAAACGGCACCGTTTTCCGATACCGATTCACAGCAATCCCCACCATGTCCCATGGACAGGCGGTTTTCAATCTCTTCTTCAGTGGCGTCGCCCCAATCATCGACTGAAGGCCACCATCCGCCACCGCAGGCGCAGGTGGGGTTTGCATCCCAGTCCGACAGGCCTCTGGCCCCCGGCCAGTAGTACACAGTCGCACCACGGCTGTCTGTGAAGCGATAGATGAGACACCACTCGACCAATTCTGGGTCAGAGGGGTCTTCACACGTTGTTTTCAGATGCTCGATAGTCCGCTCGTGGTCGAGCGTGGCGATGATTCGCCGGTTCCCCTTCGGGAAACCCGCAGCGTGCGGCTGCGTTTCTGCCGAACACACAATTTGTTGTTCGTAATTGTCGAGCACAATGTGCTCGTAGTCGATTTCTTCCGACATGACGATTGACTCACTGAACGAGAGCGCAGTGCTCCACAGGAGCGCGCGCCTCAAACCATGTTTCGAGGAAAGCATCGAACTTCTCCACGGTGCTCACGTCCCGGTCATGCGTGTCGAACACGCAGCCAGAAAGTTGCCCGTTGGGGTCGATGCTCAGTTCCTCGTAGCCAGCGTAGCACTGACTGAGCCCCAGCATGTGATGCGTGCAGGGCTCGGCTCGCTGATGGTTCGTTTTCGTCCCAGTGAGGTCGAGGTGCTCCAGTTCAAAGGCTTCCTCGAAGAGTTCTTGGAAGCGCTCCATGGAGCCGTAGGTGTCCTTCAGCGGCTTCATCATCAGATGCGTGATGCTGTCGGACCTCCGGTCGAGCCTCTTGATGAAGGATTGGTCCTTCACCCAGTCAAAGACTTCGACGGAGTAGGTGAGATTGATGTTGAAGTGCCCAATCCAGCGGCTCTCTTCGAAGTGGGTCAGTACCCGGTCGACGAAGGACACTGCTTGTTCAGGATTCTTGAAGCGCTCCGTGTCCACTGACATCGAGATGATGTCGAAGTGACTCAGGAGTCGTGGGCTCATGCTCAGGATGACGTCATGTGTCGTGGTCATGTTGACCTTCATGTTCAGTTCCTTCGCAACCTCGGCAAGGCCAAGGTGGGTCATACTTCTCTTCTGAGGGTTGACCAGTAGCGCCAGTTCGTCAAATCCTGCGGACGACGCAGACTCGAGGATGTCCTCGAAGTACGTCATCGGCAGTTCGGCTTGGAGTAGGTCTTCAATCCCCGGGATGTCCGTCAGGTAGCAGCCGCTACAACTGAGGTTGCATTCCCGTGTAGGGTGAATGAAAATTCTCACGATTGACGGCTCATTCGTCCGTCCTGTTGCAGCAGCCACAAGAGCCGCTGTCTGCACTCACCTCTTCGTACTTCCCGAGGGTTATCTCGACCCAAGGAGGTTCATCATCGTTTTGTGCTTCAAACGGGATGATGGTCTCCAAATGGAAGTCGCCATCGAGGTTGTGGTTTTCGAGGTGATACCAGACAATTTCTGTCGAATCACCCAATTCATCCTGCACCTGTTGGAGCAGGCGGAGAAGTGTGCTCACTTTCACGAGTGGGCTCACGTTTGGCCCTTGTTTTTCACCATGCTTTCCATGATGTTCAGACGCAGTTCAAGTTCCTCCAAGACGCCTCGGTTTTCTCGCTGGTTCCACACTCGGATAAAGTCGAGAACAGCACCAACCAATTCGTGATGCTTTTCGGAGACGTTATGGTATTGGTCGATGAATTCCGCAACATCACGGCGCTTCATCTCATCAAAATCGTCCAAATTCGCTGGCCACTCTCGCAAGTAGCCGGTCTGGTAGTCGTCTGACTCCACGATTGTGGCTCACTTAGCCACTGTTTCTCCATCACCGGCGTATTCAGCCTGCGGGAGCAATCCTCCCAAGAGGTCCATCAGGTCGAGCGCATGAATTGGCTTCTGCGTTGGTGTTGGTGTTGGTTCCATCAAGCCGTGCCGAAGCACTTGCTTGAGGACATCGCTCACCATTTCCTTCTGCTGATGATTGAGCATCCCACGGAGTCCCGAGTTTTCGGTTTCCCCAAGCAGTGAAAGCAGGGGTTGGATGACTTTTTCCCGTAGGTTGTCGTTTTCTTGGCAAAGGCTCTTGATTTCAGCCTTTGAGTCTTTCAACTGCCACTCCAAGTGGTGCAATTCTTCGCCTCGGTCTTTGAGTTGCTCAAAGACTTCACTGAGCCTATCCTGAGCCACTCGCTGGCTTCGGGTGCTAACCCTTAGGGCGCGTTCAAGCCTCTCGTTCTCCGAGCGTGATTCGTGAAGGAGTTGAGTCAGAACCTCGACCTCCTTTTCAGTTGAAATTTGCTGGGGAAGCGATTCCCCAGTGAGTCGTTCTATGAATGACACGATTGCTTCAGTCTTCGTCTGAAGCGTTGACCTTCTCTTCGAGAAGGCCCTCTACTCTGAACAAAATTGAGTCCACAACGTCTTGGGGTTTCCATGGCGCGTTTTTCTCAGCGTCCCCATGGTATTGGAAACTCTTGGCGGTTTCGACAAAGAGGTCCCAGACCTCCTTGTGGGTCATGACGAGTTCCTTCTGGTCCAAGTCAAATGCGGCCTTGAAGCCGTCGCTTGCTCGTCGTTCAAAATACGAGATTTCCACGTCACCCTGAAGGTCGACGTATTTCACTGTCTTTTCAGACACGATTGCCTCAGTTCCAGACTGAAGCGGGTCCTCCAGCGTACTGGAGAAGGGCAGGGTGCATCGCGGTTTCTTCCGTGACGGGGATTCCCCTTTCGGGGTCATCGGCCACTTGGTTCTCGTCTTCTTCCTTCATCAGGAAGACGACGCTGATAGCCACCGTCTCACCTTCAGCGTTCTTGCCGAGGTAGGAGAAGTAGTAGCCGTCACCCAATCCAGCACTGACCCAACATCCGTTCGCGCTGATGCGATGGTTGGGCCAATTGGCGTTGATTTCTTCGCGGGTCATGGTGTCGAGCATCCGCTCCCATTGACCCGGTTCGAAGGTGTCTCGCTCGTTCTCTTCGCCTTCGTAGGTCTCAGCGTTCCAGATAGCCATCCGTGCGCTGTCCACCCCGAGGCCGTTCAAGAACGTCCATTCGGTGACGGTTTCGTCGTTCCTTTGTGCGATGATGCGCGCTGTGCGCTCACCCCACCCGTTGTACTGGCCGCGGACTTGCCGCACCGTGTACTGTCCGGCCTTCACCGGAATGTCGTATTCGCCGCACCATACGTCCATCCCGTAGGATGGGTCCGATGCGACCGCCCTCTCACCGAGGGCGATGTTGCAGAGTACTGTCTCTTGCACGATTGCTCTTTCGAGCGTCAGACACTGCATTCCCAGTATCCGTTGTTGTCCAAGGTTCGTTGGCAGAACTCAGCAAATTCTTTTCCCTTCTCTTGAAAGTACTTAACCCAATCATCTGGGCCTTCATCAGGGTCAAAATGAGTTCCTTTTTCCACTTCTCCGGCAAACCAAGCGGTGGTAGCCTCTTTCGAGAGCACCCGCTCGTGTAATTGGTTGTACTCATCGAGAAGCCTTTGGACGGTCTCGGCATTTGCGATACCGTTCTCGTCGATGCTTCCTTCCTCAAGCAACGCCCACCACGAAAGCCCCATCCTCCAGAAGAGGTTGCTTTCGTTGTAGGAGTCACGAAAGTAGTGGGTTTGTTCGAGTTCTTGGTATTCCTTGGCGAGGGCTTTCGACGTTTTGTCGATACCGCCTTGCCAGATGTGCACGATGCTCCGTTCCTCTCGGTCGCCAAAGCGTCCAAGGAGTCGAGCCATGATGCCATCGTAAGTCGGCTCTTCGAGCCACTCTTTGATTCGAGCCTCGAGGTCTTCTCGACGCTTGTCGTACAGGTAAATGTCTGCACCCACGATTGTCGCTATTCCACATGAGTGGTCCCAATAGCGACGAGTCCGTCTTCGTCTTCCACGAGGACAAGAGTCAGGTCTTGTTTGATTCGGACGAGGAAACGTTCGTTCGTTCCGCCATCCATCAGTTCGCCGGTCAGGCGGACTTCGTTTGAGAGTTCATTTTTGAACTCAGGCATTTCAAGGTCGTACCGGCGCATCGCTTGCGCGACGCGAGGCCGGACCCTTGCGTTTAGGTGAATGTTCACCACGATTGGTTTCATTCTGAAACCGGCATGGGTTTGCGGGGTCCGAATCCCCGATACCCGCCGCGACCCCACCGTTCATATTCTGAGATGGAAACAAAGCGGCCTTTGGTGTCCCGTGGAGGATAGCACTTGTAGCAGTGGTCTCCACAGATTGTTCTGCAATCGCAGTTCGCTGGATATGGTGTTCTGAAGGCGCTCACACAGTGAGGACATGCGTAGTCCCACTCTTCTTTCAGGTAGCCGTCACACCACTTCTCAGGGCACTGCTGCGGGTCGCTGCAAGGCAACCCACACTTTTGCTTGACAGTTGTCACGATTGACTCAGCGCGAGTCAGGTTCGGGATTTTTTGCATTCTTTGCATCTGTATCGGCGTCTGTTGTGTTCACAAATACCAGCACCTCCACAGTCTTTGCATGTGACTCGTACTCTGTTGTGTTCACAAATACCAGCACCTCCGCAATCTTTGCAGTGGTTTCGCTGTCTGTTGTGTTCACAAATGCTGCTGCCTCCGCAATCTTTGCACTTGCTTCGTTTCCTGTTGTGTTCACAACGAAGAATCTTTCCATCCCATATTCCAGTTACACCTCCCTTTGAGGTGTACACTTCACCGATTACTCGGTCTCCCGGTTTCACATATCCGGAGTGTGCGATTCCCTTGATTTGGGGCCCGCTGATTTCACGCGGGGTCTCCGCGTTGTCTGTCTTTCCAGACACGATTGACTCATAGCGAGTCAGGTTCGACATAGAAGGTGAACGACACTTCGCCGCACTTTCCACAAGTGCGCTTCAGGTAGCCCTTCCTCTTGTACAGTTTGCTGGCTTCACACAGTTCGAATTTGGAGTCCTCCGGCCATTCGAGATGGCACTTAGGGCACCGACATTCCATGCAGAAGCAGATTTCATCGGTGCTTGACGCCTCCTTCAGTTGGCGCACCAATTCGACGTATCTGTCGTCAGACACGATTGAGGACTCAGCCCTCGTTTTTATCTCCGTACATTTCACTGTACCATTCCAAATCCCTTTCACTCAGGTTTAGCATATCCTCAAGGTAGTCCATTGAGGAATCTTCATCACCGAATGCGAAAGACAACGCAGCACTCATTCGTTCGTCGTTGATGCCGTACAATTCAAGCATCTTTTCCCAACGCTCCAATTCTTCCTTCAGGAAGAGAGATTCTTCCTTCAGCCGCTCGTTCTCTTTCTTTATCTGTTCCATTTCGATTTCACGCGGTTGTTCCGCGTTGTTGTCTGTCTTTTCAGACACGATTGAGGACTCAGTCCTCCTTCCTCCGGCTTTCGAGTGCTTCGTCGAGCCAGATGATATGTGTGGGGTCGCCATTGTTGATGTCGCTCCACACGATGATGCGGATTCGTCCGCCTTCATTTTCAACCTTCAATTGAGCGCCATATCCGTCTGGACTGAACGCATCTCCGTAGCCCTTGACCATCAGATAGAAGCCGTCATGGCGTTCGTCCGTATCTTCGGGTCTCTGCCCGGAGACAATCTTGTACGCGATTGCTTCGCCTTCATCGTCCCATGGTTCAAGGATTCCCTGATTGAGGGTTTTTGTATGAGGCTCGTTGCCCCACCATTCTTCGTCTGTTTCTTCAGACACGATTGGGCCTCAGTAGGCCCGGAGGAAGTCAAGCGACGGCAGTGAAGCCGTGCTCAACCTCAGAAGGACGCTTTCGTCGCGTCCGCCCTTCTTCCCCGCCGCGATTTGGAAATCGGTCGGGGCATGAGAGACCGCTGCACGCATGAGTTTCAGGACGACCTCACGGGCCATCTCCATCTCAGTCTCCGACGTCTCGATGAGTTCGAGAATTTCGGATTCAGCGGCCTTGTCATCATCGCTGATGAGCAGGCTCATGTATTCGTAGGCTCCCTTGAACAGGTCGCCAACAGGGCGCGTCTTCGCCTCCTTTGTCTCAGGCTGTGCCTGAGTTTCGGCCTTGGGTTCCTCCTTGGCCTTTCGATGACGTTGTGCGTTTGCAGCAAGGTTCCGGCCGCGCTTTGGCTTTTCAGCCTTGGCTTCCTTCTCCGCTTGCCTCCGCCTCTGGTTGTAGGCGTTGTTGCAGGAGCGACACGTCTTGGTTCCCATCCTTCGATACGAAGGATACCAATTTTCATCAGTCAGGGCGTCTCCACAGCCTCGGCACTCAGGATTCGACTCGCCAGAAGATTCAGAAGTGTCAGACACTTTTTCCTTCTTTTGCTTGTCCGGCACCCCGCGGCGCTTCGACTGATGATAACCCTTCACACAGCCGATACAGATGCGGTTTCGGTTCTTCTTGTACGAAGGATACCAATTGTTTCCTTCCTCAAGCACCTCGTCGCACTTTCGACAGATGTCGGTCCCCTGCTTCTTCGCAGGCTTTTGCTTCGGCTCAACAGGAGCCTCAACGTCATTCGTGGTCTTGATGACCAGATTCTCAACCTTTTTCTCGCCAAAGAACTCAAGGAGTTCAGCGACGCTGTCAAAGGTCATGCTCACTTCGATAGTAGGCACGGTTGCTGGACTTATGGGAGGGTTATAATTTCATTCTTAATCGCCTCCTGAGGTCCTTAAGCAGAAATTGGCACTGAAGTCGGGCCCAACTTCAGTAGCCGCGTAGGGTGATGTCCCACCCCAGCCAGCGTGTTCGGTTCAGACTTGTGGCCTAAAACCGTCCGATTGGCTCAACCGTACATTGGGTTGAAGCCGTTGGTGCCTTGTTCCTTTTCGTCGGACTCGGCAGCCTCCTTTTGGTCGTTGCTGAAGACAGTCGCTTCGTCGATGTTGAACTCGACCAGCGGTCCGTTCTCGTCGATGGCGCGGATGCGAACATCCAGCGCGTTGACGTCGACAGGTCGGAGCGAATGTCGCTGCATCTCCTGCACCACGAACACTCCAGCAGTGGAGAGAACCTCGTTCACGAAGTCTTCCATCTCCTTGAGGGCTCCATCCATCTTCTCAACAGCCTTTGTGAAGGCTTCTGGGCCAACCAGCCCATCGCGGATTTCGACCTGCCGAAGCAGGACCATTCCAACCGCGTTCTTCATCTTGGGATTCTTCATGAAGTTCAGCGCTGGATTGAACTCCCCGCTTTCAATTCGTGCCTTCATCCCACTGCGGACTTCCTCATCCGCGTTCCATGCTTCTTGGAGCAAAGCAACCGACTCTTGGAAGAGGCGGTCAAATCCAGAGACAACGTCTCGTGTGACGGTCCCTCGGATGTCGCGGGTCAACACCCACGGCATCCTTCGGTTCTGCGTCACTTCGAGGTAGTCGTCGCCTTCCTGCTCGTACACATGGTAAATTGCCAGAACCGTCAACATTTCAGCCATGTTGAGGGCGTCTGGTGTTCGTCCATTCCAAATGGCTCGCACGATTGCACCTCACTTCCGAGGTGCTTTGATGCCTTCGTCGAGGCTGTTTGCCTGCCAGAATGCTTCGGCCCTTTCAGGCCCGTAATTGTTCAGAAGGGTCAGGTATTCGAGCGTAATCGCCCAGTTCCAGCCCCATTCGTCGTCTTCGTTGAATTCCGAAATATGCGCAAGTGCGTTCACAGTTGCCAGCATCATCGAAACCATTCTTCGACCTTCCCGGTGGTGGTCGCTCCACCACATGAGGACGGCATCGTCCTCTTTCCGTTCATAGTGCTCCGTACCCTTCATGATACGTCCTTCATGGCCGTCCCAGTACAGGCTCTTTGCGAAGAAGCGTGCTCCGACAGCACCACAAGGCCCGGTGTTCAACCAGACCTCGTGAAGAACTGACAGTATAAGAGCCCCTTCTTGCTCCACTTCTTCCTGAGGGAGACCGTGGGTTCCGAAGAAAGCCTTGAGCGGAATTTTTCGCTCAAATGGTCGCCGTTTCGGGTAGTCGTGCACGATAGGGGTGAATTCTCCAGACCATTCGGTCTGTTCTTCTGTTGTCTCTTCAGACACGAGTGACCTTCAGGTCGTTAAAAAGGAAAGGGGAGCCATGCTCCCCATCGGTGATTATCCGATTGCCCCGAAGGGCGGCGGACCTCAGACTCGGCTGAAATCCATGGGTTCGGCCTTGGCCTGCTCGGAAGCGGGCCTTGGCCGGTTTGCCGTCATCAACTGCTTCGCCTTCGCCTCCTCGCGGAGGGTCTCAATGGTCTTCTGGTCAGCGGCTGGGCCGATGACGTCGAAGGCCGACAGGAAGTCGTCGTTGGTTGGCTCACGTCCATCCTCCGCGAAGGCTGCACCGAAGGCTTCCGCCACGGCTGCCTCGATACCACGACCGTTGAAACCATCCGTCTTGGAGACGAGGTTCTCGATGTCGTAGTTCGCGGGGTCGCGGTTGAACCGCGAGATGTGGATGTTGAAGATGTCCGCACGTTCGCTTTCGGAGGGCAGGTCAAAGAAGAACCGGCCCTCGAAACGGTCGATGAGTTCCCTTGGGAGGGCGCTCATGTTGTTCAGCGTGAAGACAACGAACACACCCTTCGTGCTCTCCTGCATGAAAGTCAGGAAGAGCGACAGGACACCTTGGGAGGCGCCACCGTCTCGGGATGCGTCGGTCGAGGCGAACATTTTCTCCGCCTCGTCCACCACCAGAAGGCACGGGGCATTCGCCTCGGCCATCTTGATGATGTTGTCCGTCTTCTGTTCAGATTCGCCGACCAGCGACCCCTTGAGGTCGCTTGCCTTGATGCGAATCCCGTTCATCCCCCATTCCTGACACAGGACGGAGGACATCAGCGACTTGCCACAACCGGGGATACCGGTCATGAACATGCCACGCGGATAGCGGGTGAAACCGTACTCGAAGGCCGCTTGTGTGAAGCGGTTCCGGTAGCGGCGTGCCCAAGCCTTGGCAGGCTCGAGTCCACCCACATCGTTGTATCCGAACTTCGGCTCGATGAGTTCGATGCCTTGGTTCTTCATCATCTCGCGCTTCTCCCGCAGAATGAAGTCCTTGTCGAAGAGTCCGTTGCACGAAGCAAGGGACATCAACAGGGTGTTCTCCATCTGGAAGAGCGTGAGTCCCGCACAAGCATCAGCCACCTGCTCGATTTCTCGGTCAGTAAGGTTGGCTGTTGGTGCGTTCTGCGGGAACTTGTCCGGACTGTTCCGGAACACGTCGACGTAATACCTCACCTTTGCGATGATGTCATCCTTGTCGGGGAGCGGAAGGTCAATCACTCGGATAACCTGCTCCAACTCGACCGGAATGTCCCATCGCTGAGGGCTCAGCATGACGACGGTCTTTGTGCTACCAGACTTCGAGGTCTCCGAGAGGAGTACCTTCTGAGCGTCGATAGCAGTTGGTTCCTTCGGAGAGGAACCGATGTAGTTGTGCCAGTCGCACAGCACGAAAATCGCGCCGGCGTTCGAGGCCTTCGGGTCATAATCGCGGATGAAGGCGAAGATGTCGTCGTAGTCATCGCACTCGATGGCCTCCCCAGTGATGGGGCGGCACTTCAGTGCGCGAGTATCGTCTTCGCTCAACGTTTCCACGGGGATGTACCGTCCGGTGTCATCTTGGTCGTACAGTCCATACCGGCGGAAGCCGGTGGACTGATGCCAGACGTACACATGTCGGGCGTTTCCGTTGTCCCGATTCAGGGTCGGTGCCGTTCGTACTGCGAAATCGCAGACGCGGCTGATGACCTCATCCTCTTCTGGGCTCGTAATCGCAACACCAGCGAGGGAGGCGGCAGCGCACTCCCTCATCTTGGTGTCCAGAATGTCCATAGCAGACACGATTGACCGGGTGGGAACGTAGCAGAAGCGCACGGGCATATGCACTCAGGTTTGGGACTCAACCCTTCACCCGAAGGTGGCATGTTGCCCACCCGCGCATCTTAACATCTGTTCATTAGCATATCATTGAGGATTTCTTCGACAGCGACGCAAAGAATTGCGCGCGACGTCGGAAATGGTTCTTCGAACACTTCGAAGATTTACCACCACAAGTCATCTGCACGCGGCGTCCCTTGTGTATTTTCACCTCAAAAACCTCGCTTAACATCCGTTATCACTGGACTTCCCCCCTTATTCTTGCTACCCACTTTGGGGTAGTGCTAACCGAGGGGTTTGGTCAAAGGGTGATTACGGAGAGGGAGGTGAGATTCTGTGGTTCACGCTCACTTAACATCCGTCAAGTGAGGTTTCATCCTCTTTTTCGCATCTCATTAGGCTGCCATTTCGGCGACCAATACGATGCAAGAAAATTTGGTTCCAAGATTTCTCTTTTCCGAAATGGTATCGTCAATGCCATCTGGCAAGACCAGAAGCATTTTCGTATCCAAATTCGTATTCCACGGACGTTAAGTCCGGAATCCTCGGTGCTTTCTCCATCTCATGGAGAATTCCATCGCTGGGCACCACTTTCGGTGTCAAGTTTGACACCAAATTTCTGCTAACAGTCGATGCTCTCATCGACTTTTTTCCAACACATGTTTCCTTGGACAGTGCCAAGAAAATTCCCTGCGTTCTACGAGACGAGATTGGTCTGTCATCCCAGTCCGCGGTCTGTTTTTCACAGGGTTATCCATGCTTGACGTTCGTTAAGTCTGAGTCAGGTCCCATTTTCTTTAGGGCCCTGAATTCTCCTCCGATGATTGTGGTCCAACCTCAGATTAGTCTTCTCTGAGGTTAGTCTTCTGACGCTTCCTGCTACGCAGGATTCGCGAGATAGCATTACCCACATCTGTTTGTCTATGATTATCCTCCAAAATTTGGTCCGTCTCTGTCGATTCCGGAGTGTCTCCACGAAGAGTCTCCTTCGTCAACGTCCCAATCTCAATGTTGACGACCTCTTGTCCACCGATGGATTCGGTATCCCGCCTACGCTCTTCTTCCAACAAATCATCGTCGGAATCAATTGCACGCTCGGTCGCTTGGTTGCCCATGAAATCTGTTCACCGAAAGCAGCCTAACTGTCTTTCGATTTCGATGGAAGAAGAGACAGACTCTCTTGAGTCAATGTGCTCTCTTAGGCAAGTGCCCTTTCACTTTACGAGCAGGCTCGCAGTGCATCGAATTCGTAATTCTTGACATGAAAACCCGGGGAAGATTCAAGTTCCCCAGTATTTTTTCTCGTCGAGATTCCTTCTTAACAGACGTTCAATCAACATTTGGCCTCTTTTTTCTCACTCTGTGCCCGCAAGCAGCGTGGCATATGCAAGAAGAGAGCAAGTCATCATTGATGACCGCTCGAGGTCGATTTTTGGTAGTCTTTTCACGAACAACATCTGTTCGTCAATTCCCTCGAAGAGATTCACTACCTCTTCTTGGGTGCACAATACCCGCTTCGGCCCCCGCGCGTGCGCGTGGTCCGATTTAGGTTTGCGTCGT
>Ga0255767_1003929_pt1 | contig 12371 bp, 9 predicted proteins | sample 071ome_24_FD_179967 | JGI IMG/M metagenome (GOLD analysis project Ga0255767, IMG submission 179967) | Coastal salt marsh microbial communities from the Groves Creek Marsh, Skidaway Island, Georgia - 071402CT metaG (version 2) | ecosystem: Environmental > Aquatic > Marine > Intertidal zone > Salt...
GCTGGGAATTCATGAGAAAACTGCGCATGACTAAGCAAGAAATCAAGGATGAGTTCAAAGAGCTCGAAGGCCAGCCAGAGGTTCGGCAGAAGATAAAACAGAAACAGAGAGAAATGGCTGAGCAGAGAATGCTCCAAGATGTACCAACTGCGGATGTTGTGATTACCAACCCAGAGCATTTCGCAGTGGCGCTTCGCTATGACAGAGACAGTGAAGAGGCGCCAAAGGTGCTGGCTAAAGGGAAAGGTTATGTGGCCCAAAAAATCAAGGAAATTGCCAGAGACTCCAGAGTAGAAATTTTTGAAGCCCCTCCTTTAGCGAGGGCGTTGTACTTCTCAACCGATGTTGGGCACCACATCCCACAGGCATTGTATTTGTCCGTAGCGCAGGTAATTGCTTACGTATTTGGACTGCAGGCCGCCCGGGAGTCCGATATGGAGGCTAAGCCTCATAAACCCAAACCTAAAGTTCCGAGAGAACTCCTTTTTGATGAACTTGGTAGACGGAATGTCGAAGATTCAGGAGTCTGAATAGATGGCTAATATTTCGAAGCCCGTAGGAAAGAGCGAGAATTTTGCTTACAACTCTTTTAATAACGAGCATGAAAAGAGAGTGGAAACGATAATCGACGAGCTTAAGAAAGCTGGCTCGAGTTGCGTTGTTTGCTCTCCCAATCAAGACCTTAGAAATCACTATCTCCGAGAGATAGTTTCAAATCTATTTGATGATCCTCGTAGCAGTACCGTGATGCGTGCGCCGAACGATCGTGAATCGATAGTTTCAGCAATCAGTTTAAAAATAGATGAGTCGTCGTCGAATCAATTCCACGGAGCTACTAGGACTCTCTGGATTTTCGAAGCAGATTTCGCAGACGATGTGGATAAGATTTCTCTGATATCCAAACTGGTCCGACAATTTAAGTCGAGTGGAATTTCACTGCTCGTCAATTGCTCGGGAGTTGTTCAAAGGTCTCAGCAATTCAATCATTGGATAGAAAAGGCGAAAGTCAGGAGTGAGGAATTTTTTGTTCCAACCGACGAGCAAATAAGTGAGTTCTTGAACAGGGCTGACCTGGAGGGCGGAACATATGCCGCTCGAGATTTGGTATCGCAGCTTGCAAACGAAAAAGAACCTACTAACAAACAGAAGTTAGAAGTGGATAAGTCAGCCTCAAAGATCTCTGAAGAAATAGAGGCAGAGATCCTAAGTATCGCTGAAAGTGCGAGCTTGCCCAAGGATCGCCAAATGGAGGCTGGCAAGTTATATCAGAGCGCTGACTCAGCCGATCCTGAAGGGGATAAAGACCGCAGCTCCGAGCCTCGCTCCAATTCACGAATAGCTAGCATGCTGGTTGCTTTTTCTCTGTCTGCGCTCAGCGTTTTATTCGTTTGGTTATTTTTTGGGAAAGAAATTACCACTAGCTATGATGATTTCCAGAGTGCTTTAGCTGCAACAGTGGGTGTTTCTGGGGATGAGTTATTTAATTCTTCTGTTGATGGCTTCGAAAACGTAATGTTGACTCCCCCGCTGGCAGAGACCGATTCCGGATCAAATTACTTAGACGGGGGGAGCTCACCTACAAGAGAAAAGCACGATTCCCAAAAAGAGAATCCATCATCCGACTCCGTGGAGTCAACATTATCCAATGTAATCTCATTAGGTGTTGTGACGGAGACATCAGTGGAAGGTTCCACGGAGAAAATGTTTTTCGCTCAGGCTGGGGCATTTTCCAACAGATACAATGCCCAGCGATTTATCACGTCAAGTGTTAAAGACCCGAATCAATACAAAGTGCTTCAGAAAAACTCTGGTCTCTGGGCAGCGGTAATTGGTCCTCTTGGCAGATCAGAAGCCGAAGACCTAATGAGGAAAAAGAACTCGGAGCCCCTCGTTTTAGTTACAGAGGGGGAATATCTATTGGCTGCCCAAGAGGGAGTGTCTCCAAATGAGCGATGAAAAAACTAATAACGAAACAACCAAGGTCTCTGACGGACAAGAAAGGTTGGAGCAAGACCAAATTATGCGAGAGGAACCTAGTGATTCGGATACGAATGAGAGAATAACTGAACAGAATGGCCCTGATGCTGCAGAGCAACCTAACGCTAGCGAAGAAGAGGTGGTTTTGGAGCAGTCTGATCCTGTTTTGAACGAAGATGCATTGAACGAGCGTGAGAGCGATGATTCCGTGACACCAAATCAAGAGATGCCTGTGTCTCAAAGTGAGTTGGTGCACGGCAATGCAGACAGTGCGCCCTTTGAAGGCGACGCCTCAAACCAAGTAGGACTTAAGGATTGGTCCTCTGTGGAAAATCCAGGGCCTCTGGAGATTGAGAGCACGGGGACCCGCAGCGATGGATCTATCGCGTTAAAAATAAATGGAGTTGAGGTTGGTCCACTCACTCATATAGACAGGACTCTTGCCAACACAAATGAGCAGATCGCCAAAGCTAAAAATCTCATATACGTAACAGGCGGTATCGGAGCATTTATTCTGATCTTCTCGACCTTCTTCTTTCTGCTAATGTCAGTTCAACTATCGACAAAAACTGATGAACTAGATCAAATGCTGGTGGCATTAGGAAAGCGGGGAATTCAATTGGGGGATGGAATCGAGGAACTTACAAAAATTGAGGAGGAACTGCTGGAGATGAGAGGAATTCATTCTTTGTTGGTCAGTGATATCTCGATGTTAAAAGCCTCCAATGAAGAGCAGTTTTCCGGTCTTGAGAGGATGATTGTCGCGCTTGAGAGTAGCAACAGAGCCTTGCAGGAAGACCTCGCTGAACTCAAGACAGATACTCAGGACGTTAAGGAGGTGGTAGGTGATGGCCTTACACGCGCTCAAAAAGAGATCGTGGGTGAATTTTCAGACTCGAGTAAAGGACAAGCTATTTTGTCTGATCGTGTAAGCCAGCTGATTTCCGAGCAGGCAGAGCTGGCTCTGAAATTAGAGGATTTGTATCTCATCCAGAGAGCTGAACTAGAGGGAAGACTGAACTTAGATTGATTTTTTGATCAATCATAGATTCGAATCGAGTAAAGGGTTACCAGAAAAGCCATGAACCTAACACAAGACACGCTGGGTTTCTTATTGATTAGCTCGATGGCTTTTCTATTCCTTCTTATTTTTGCCTCAATCTACTACTTATGGAAAAAGACTGAGGAACTGGAAAAGAAGACAAAGTCACACTCTAAAAGAAAAGGGGGGGCTGTAACTGGAGATCTGCTAGGTCTAACTGGGAAGGAGATTTGGGACTTTGTTGTCGGAGAGGCCGAGGATGTAGAAAGAGTAAAGGAAGTCAAACAAAGGCTGGTTTTCGTTTTGCAGAGACATGTAGAAATGATACTTGAACAGGGTTTGCATGATTCCAGGAGCGGTAGAATTTCCTCGCCTTCTTCAGAGGCGAGTGTTGGGGTCTTTGGTGAAGAAATTACATCCTGGATACCGGATTCGTACTCGAGAGAGTTCTATGAAATAGGCCGGAGTCTAAATTTCAGTGCAGAGGAGGACGACTTAATGAGGGAGGCGCGATTGAGTTTAAACGAAATTGTTTCATCCCTTGTTAAAGAGCTGCATTTAGAAATAAAGATAGAGGCCTTTGTTGATAGGCTCATTGGAGCTTTAGAACCCTCGATTGAGAGTAAACCCTGACGAGGTAGCCAGAGATGTCTTTTTTTGGAAGGTCATTCATAAGTGGCGAGCAAGAATTGGAAACAGTCAATCGAGATTTAGGAAAAACGATGCTTTCGGAAAATAAGTTTGAGCTTTACGTTGGGAAAACCACGTCCCTGGAGAACACTACCCTGATCTTGGAGGGGAACGCGCGAATCGACGGACGAGTGTCAGGGAAAATAAAAGCGAAGCAGCTAGAAATTGGACCTGATGGAACGTTTACAGGAAACGTCGATGCGGAAAAAATAATTATAGATGGTACGCTCGATTCAGGTGAACAGGCTATTAGTTCTAGCGGGGTCATAGAGATTCGAGAAACTGGCAAGCTAACAGGAAATGTACATTATTCGAGCCTCATCTGTGTTTCTGGAGGGATAATCTCTGGGAGTGTGGCCCCGTTGGATGGCCAAAAGCCCTAATCATTTGACTTTCTTTTCGTGGACACATTGGGGCGATCTTCCCAAGACTACCGAATGGCCTACCACAAGTCATACTTTTGAATTTCTGCGCGACCAACTACCATGTGATGCACCTCATCAGGCCCGTCGGCAAAGCGAAGGTGGCGCATATCGGTGTACATATTGGCGAGCGGTGACCACTGCGAAATACCCGTTGCACCATGCATCTGTATGGCCTGATCGATAATGAGACAGACTTTTTCAGGCACCATCGCTTTTACCGCACTGACGTAGACGCGTGCTTCTTTGTTGCCTAGGACGTCCATCGCCTTAGCCGCTTGCAAGACCATGAGTCGCATGGCATCGATCTCGATGCGTGCTCTTGAGATGACCTCAAGGTTTTTGCCTAGCTTGGCAATGGGCTTGCCAAACGCCACCCGGGTGGCAGACCGTTTAACCATCAACTCGAGCGCTTTCTCGGCCTTTCCGATGGAACGCATGCAGTGGTGGATACGGCCTGGCCCTAATCGGACCTGGGAGATTTCAAAGCCTCGTCCCTCGCCCAGGAGGACGTTCTCTTTCGGTACGCGGACATCGTTAAAGCGCAAGTGCATGTGGCCCCTTGGCGCGTGATCGGCACCAAAAACCTGCATTGCATCCAGAATTTCAACCCCAGGAGTATCCATTGGCACCAAGATTTGTGACTGTTGGCGGCTCGGCGGTGCGTCTGGGTCGGTCTTGACCATGACGATCATGATTTTGCATCGAGGATCGCCTGCGCCAGAGATATAAAATTTTTCACCGTTGATGACCCACTCATCGCCATCGAGCACCGCGCGAGTACTGATGTTTTTTGCATCTGAAGAGGGTAGCCCTGGTTCAGTCATCGCATAGGCTGATCGGATTTCACCGTTCAAGAGCGGCTCTAGCCATTGCTTTTTTTGCTCCAGCGTGCCGACACGCTCGAGGACTTCCATGTTGCCTGTATCGGGTGCGCTGCAGTTGAGTGACTCAGACGCCAGCGGGAACTTGCCGAGTTCCGCGGCGATATAGGCGTAATCCAAGTTGTTGAGTCCTTGCCCGTATTCAGTGTCAGGAAGAAAGAAGTTCCACAATCCTGAATCCTTGGCTTTTTGCTTGGCGCCTTCTAGCAGCTCGAGTTGCTTAGGATGCCATGACCAGCGGTCCTCTTTTTCCTTTTCGAGGGCTGAGAACTCTTCTTGAATGGGTTCCACGTTGTCAGCGATGTGCTTCTTTACCGCATCCATCAGCGGTTCCGCTTCTTTGGACATTGCGAGTTGGAAAAGATCCGCTTCTAAATCAGGCATCGTGTTTCTCCTCGGTTTTCAGCATAACAACACGAGTATTGCGCACGACACAAGCGTCCATCGCAGTCTGTGAGACGAGAAAATGGTGCCTGATCACGGGGGCGAATAGTGAGGAACCTCGGCGCTACGGACGTCGCTAGATCAAGGTTCCTCATGAGGGTGAGTAAATGGGCGTCCTCTGCTTAACGCAGTTCCGGACAATCCGTGCAAATGACATAGGCATGCATGGGATCGTTGAGGCTGTCGATCCACTCCAGTTCCGCTTGCATCGCTGATTCAATTCGGCCGAGTAGAGTGGCAGGCCTCGAAGGCAAGTAGTCACTGACGGATGCTGTTAACGCCTCGATGATTTGCTCCTGCGTCGATCGCTCGGGTTCAACGTGCCAAACATCAAAATCGGTCAGTTCGGCGAGTTCAGCCGCGGCGTCAATGGCGGCTTGAAGTTCACCTATTTCGTCCACCAGTCCGATCTCTTTCGCCGCTGCACCGGTCCACACTCGCCCTTGGGCGATGTTATCAACGGCCTCCAGACTCATGCCTCGGCTCTCTGCGACCATTTCGATGAACTGGGCGTAACCGGCTTCGATGTTGGCTTGGATGAGCTCAGCGAACGCAGGGGAAATCCCGCGCTCAATGCTGGCCGCGCCGGCGAGTGGGGTTGTTGATACGCCGTCTGTGGTGATCCCATAACGGTCGAGCGTCTTCTCAAAGGTCGGAATGACACCGAAGATGCCGATAGAGCCGGTGATGGTGGTGTTGGCTGCAAAGATCTTATCGGCGCTTGCGCTGATCCAGTAGCCGCCAGATGCGGCGACGCCGCCAAAGCTCGCCACTACTGGAATGTCGTCAGCCTGAACGGCTAGTAATGATTGCCTGATGATTTCCGAGGCGGTCTTGCTACCACCGCCTGAATTCACGCGGAGGACAATGGCCTTGACCGCGTCATCGTCAACCGCCTGGTGGATTCGCTCAACGAGGCTTAAGCTGCCAATCTGGCCAGGGCCCGCATAGCCATCAACAATGCCACCGGTTGCCGTGATGATTGCGACCTTGGCATCCGCGTCGCTCTCCTCGAAGGTCATTTGCTCGGCAAGGTACGCTCGGTAGCCAACGCCGGTGTAGCTTGTCTCGTCCTCTTCGCTGCCAATGAGGTCAATGAGGTGATCCCGCATTTCCTCCTCGGTGACGAGTTGATCCACGAGGCCCATGTTGAGTGCTACCTGACCAAGGTTTCCCTTACTCTCCTCAAGTACCGCTTTCATGTTGGTGAGGTCTTGGTCGAGTGACCCAGGTTCAAGTGATCGCGCTGCCTCTATGCGGGACGTATAGGCGCCCCACCACGCGGCAAGATATTCAAGTCGTGCTTCCTTGTCTTCTAGAGACATGTCTTCTCTGAAGTAAGGCTCTGCCGCTGACTTGTACTTGCCGACTTTAAAGAGATTGACGTTGACATCGAAATCATCAAATAACCGCTTGAAATACATGCGGTAGGCAGCAAACCCTTCGGGAAGCGCACTGTATTCGGCATTCATGAGTATTTCGTCTGCCTCGGCAGCCAGCAAAAGAGAGGATTGGCTATAAGCGCGAGAGGCGGCAATCACTGGCTTGCCAGAGGCCTTAAACTCGCGAATCGCATCCGCCACCCGCTCGAGGTGCGGCATGAGGCCGCCCGCAAATTCATCGAGGTCGAGAACCAACCAACCGATACGATCATCGTCGGCGGCAAGGTCTAGAGCCCGAATGACGGAACGTAGATGGGTCTCCATGGGCCGCTCACCCGACTGGAGTAATTCCAAGGGTTCGACAGCTGTCTTTTCTTCAACGAGGACCCCTCGGAGATCAAGCACCAGCGCACCGCGATCAGGGATGCCTGGCGTGTCGTCAGAAAATAGTGCCGTGAGTAGCCCGCCTAAGATCACAAGACCGAGTAGGCCAAACACCAGCGTTTGAGAAATCGTCAGTAGACGCCAGAGCCAGCGCAAGGGCATAAGAAGATATTGCAGCATAGGAAGGGGTCCGGTAGCTTTCGTTGAATGGAAGGTTGTTCGTAAGTTTACGTGGTTTACCTGCTGATGTGTGCCCTGACGTCTTACTAGAAGAGCGATGGTGCAAGATTGTCCGCCAATTCTTGCCGAATCGAATCCCGGGGAATCGAAACTAGGTCAACGGACTAGATCAACGGACTAGGTCAACGGATTAGGTCAACGGACTAGGTCAACGGATTAGGTCAACGGATTAGGTCAAAGATAGTTGTGCGTCCAAGCGCTGGCGTTTCGTGGGGAGCTAGACTCGGATAGGTCAATGGAGGGAATCATTGAAGTGATCCCCAGCTGAGGTTGCCGTTCCCCCTAGGGCGGGTTAAGACAACGTAGTTGAAAAAAGCGAATTGAGGACGGGGATTTAAGCGCAGAGGTTCAAGCGCAGAGATTCAAGCGCTGAGAATTGAGAGCAGCGGCTCTCGGTAAACAGATCAGCTAAAAAAGAGCAGTCACAAGGCAGAGAATGGCATGAGCAAAAACAGCACAAGTGATAATGGAAAGTGGCGCTATGACGGCGTGAAGGTTGTGAGTGGCCAACACCTGGACGTGAATACCCCGCAAACTGAGGGCATGAATCGGGCTGCCGCAATCAATCACGCGACCGCTGGTGCTGAGAAGCTTTGGGCAGGAACAGTGCACATCCACCCCGATGCCAAGACGGGCGCTCACCATCATGGTGACCTTGAGAGCATTATTTACATCGTGAGCGGTCAGGCTCGCATGCGTTGGGGTGAATCACTTGAGTATGTGTGCGAGGCAGGCCCTGGTGACTTTATTTACGTGCCTCCTTTTGTGCCGCATCAAGAAATCAACGCCAGCACCACCGAGCCACTTGAATGTGTGCTGGTTCGCAGTAACCAAGAGCCAGTGGTGGTTAACTTAGATATCCCGGTGGAAGAGCCGCCTGAGGGGCTTTATTGGGTTGACCCTATCCACGCTGACCCAAATTCGGGTGAGGCGGATTAAGGTCAAAGCCTACGCTAGCGCTGCCCGTCGTGGGTCGTTCGGGTAGACCCAGTCCTCACCAATCACGCTTGGTACTTGAAGATGGTCGGGGATGTGCTCCCGGCCGATGATTTCATCAGCATGCTGGTGCCAGTAGTAGATTCTCGCCTCTTGGTAAGACAGCGGTACCCCCTTAAATCCATAACTTTCTACAGACTTTTGGATCCACGCGCCAAACTCGGTGTCCTCTCTTAATACCTGCACGAGACGCTCCCCACTATTCTCGGTCCACATGTCGGGTGCAGGCCCGTCTCCCCAATCGGGAGCGAGGGTCCAAGTTTCTATCACGCATTGATTGATGCCCTTTGGCCAAAATAGGAGCGGCGGGAGTGCATAGGGGCTAAGGGGTGAGACCCAATTAGGGAAGACGCCATAGGACTGCGTACAGGTCCGAGCGATTTCTCCTACAGATGCTATCTCGTTCATCGTTTGACGTTGTTGCATTGTCTCGGTTTCAAAGGCGCCTTGTGGCCGAGGTGCAATCATTCGATTGTGACCATTGGGGTACAACGTGTTGACGTTCCTTCGGTCATCCAAAATTGGCGCTACCGTCGAAGGATGAATGCTTTTCACGTGATAGACCTCGGTGTTGGCTTCCATCGCGATCTTCCAATTGCAATCCAATACAAAGCGATGGCGGGCGGCGAGCCGGCACTGATCAAATTGAAATTCCTCCCACTCCTTGGCAAGCGGCCCCAAGTAATCCAGCAAGCTCGGCGCGTCATCATCGAAGTTGATGAAGATGAGTTTGCCGAACCGCTCGCATCGCACGCGGGCAAGGCTTCGGCAGCCAAAGTCTAGATCCTTAAAATCCTCCGGGTCTCGAATCGACAGCAGTTCGCCTTCGTGGTTGTAGACCCACCCGTGATAACGGCAGGTTAGGCGCAGTTTTCGGCCTTTGGGTTCAGTAACGACTGGAGCTCCGCGATGGCTGCAAGTGTTATAGAAGGCGTTAACAGCGCCGGTTTCGCTGTGCACGATGACGACGGGCTGGCCCACGTTTTCCCAAAGAATGAATGAGCCAGGGTCGGGGATCTCGTCCATATGGGCGGCGAAGAGCCAGGATTTACGCCAGAGGTGGGCGATCTCAAGATCAAAAAAATCGGGATCAACATAGCGTCCACCGGGTAAGTCTGGCAAAGAAGGAAAAGAGGGAGGTGGTGCTTTGCGCGCGGCTTCATATTCCATCAACGCTTTGAGTGTGGTGATTTCTTGCTCGTTCATAGTCGTGCTCGGCTTACCCTTATCTCACTGGACTTTAATGTTTGCTTTGTAGTGAGGCGTTGCCTCAGAGGCGCTGATTCAGCACGCGGCAATCGGCTGCAAGGCCCTCTGTCAGTCTAGTCCCTCATGAGTGCAATCAAAGCTGCCCTTCATTGGTCGCTGCTCATTGCTCACTGCTCACTGGTCTTTTGGTTCAGTGCCCACTACCTCTTGATCCCATACCGCGGCGCTTGTTAGATCCTTACCGTGTTGCCATCGAACTAAGCCACTCGAGCCAGAATAACAGCTGGACTGACTTCAGCAAGACGCACGCAAGACGCGCGCAAGAAGCGCGCAAGACGCTTGCTAGAAAAGTCGGCACCCGTAGCGGAGGCTTTCCTTTCCGGATTCCGGCAGCGCTAAAAAAGCCCGTCCAAATGCAACGGCTCAAGCGCCAGCGCCCGCTCAGCCTCGCAATTGGTGCTCGGCGCCTTCCCGGGGTAGGGTGAGAGCGGGCAACGTTCAAGGATCGACGCTAATGCGGTTTTTTACACCCGAGATTTTAGATAACCCCTATCCTCTCTATGAGCAATGGCGGGCGCATCATCCCATTTGGCAGGATGAGGAGACCGGCGCATGGATCTTGTCCCGATTCGATGATGTGCGTCACGTGCTCAAACATTCGAGTGGTTTTTCCTCGAAAGCGATGGGTGGGGGAGAAACCGGCCCACTCCCGCTCTTAACCGATGACGCGCCGCGGCACACGGAGCTTCGCAATATCGTCAATAAGGCGTTTACCATTCGCATGCTGAAGGAGATTGAAGACGAAGTTGCTGATATCGCGAGGTCCTTGGTAGATGGCATTCCTGAAGGGGAATCGGTCGATGTGGTGGAGGCGCTGACGATTCCACTGCCCGTCGCCGTGATCTCAAAAATGATGGGCATTCCTTCTGAACGTGCCCAAGACTTTAAGCGGTGGTCTGATGCGCTAACCGGAACACTCGCGGGTGCATCGCTGGCTGAGCGTGAGGTCGAGATTGGCGAGATGTACGCCTTCTTTCAGAGCTTGATTCCCGAGCGCCGGAATCAAGACGGGTCAGATCTTGTGAGCGCGGTGGTGAATGCCAGTGTCGATGGTAATCAGTTGTCGGATCACGATGTCGTTGGCTTTTGTATGTTGCTGCTCATCGCGGGTAACGAAACCACGACCAATCTCTTGGGAAATTTTCTCAATGTGTTGGCTGATCGCCCACAAAATTGGCAGCAACTTCGGACCCAACCCAAGTTGATCGAGCAGGGCATTGAGGAAACGCTTCGGTTTGACGGCCCCGTCCAATTCTTAAGACGTACGCTGACCTCGCCCTGCACATTTCATGGCAAAGCATTGGAGCCCGGCGATGTGGTTCATGTCATCATGGGGTCAGCGAACCGAGATGAATCGGTGTACTCGAATGCACATCAATTCGACCTCGGGAGAGAAAAAATTCAGCATCATACCTTCGGCTTTGGTATTCACTTTTGTATTGGTGCTCCGCTCGCACGGCTCGAGGCGAAGGCCGCGATGCAGGCACTCACCGAGCGGTTTGCGGGCGTTGGTCGGGGCGATGGCGATAACGAACGGGTCGCCTCGCACTTACTTCGAGGATTCCATCATCTCTCGCTACGGTTCGAAGGAAATTAGATGGTAGAGAAGGCGGGTTACGAAGCCATGCGCTGGCGCCTTTTGTGCGCGCGATGAGCGATCAGTCAGAAAGGGCGCACGCTAACCTCGGGCCAGGGTTTTTGGTCACGGCAGCGTTTATTGGGCCGGGAACTATCCTAACTGCCAGTCGGGCAGGTGCAGAGTTTGGACTGTCGCTCCTGTGGGCGCTCTTGTTCTCGCTCGTAATGACGTTCGTTCTCCAAGAAATGGCGTTGAGACTTGGTCTCGTCAGGCGTTTGGCGCTGACCACCATCTTGCGTGATGCGGTGACTCAGTCGGTATTCAAGTGGGGGCTCCTAGTGCTCGTGGGGCTCGCCATTGTGGTTGGCAATAGCGCCTATGAGGGCGGAAACCTAACTGGTGCGGCTGCAGGGGCAGCGCTGCTTTTCGGTGGCGATCTGCGCGTTTGGTTAATTCTCTTGGCCTTCGTGTGTGCGCTGCTCTTGCTGAGGGGACGCTATCAAAGCTTCGAGCGCATCTTAATGGTGCTCGTTGCACTCATGGCGGCAATGTTCAGTCTGTCTGCGATCGTCATGGTGCTCAATTCAGAGGGGGCGGATATTTGCCTTTTACCTTCAGCGCCGAGTGACCGGTCCGAATGGATTGTGCTCGCACTGATTGGTACGACCGTCGTCCCCTACAACCTTTTTTTGCATGCATCGCTTGTGCAGCGTAAGTGGACGGATGGAGTGCCGCTTGACCAAGCGATGACCGCTGCTCGCCGCGACCTTGCGATATCGCTCGCGATCGGTGGCATCGTGACGATAGCAGTCATGGTGACTGCTGCTTACTTGTACCGAGGGGAGGCAGCGCCAAGCCAACTATCTGATCTGCCTGCGCAGCTGGCTCCTGTCGCTGGCCCGTTCGCGGAGATGGCATTTGCCATGGGGCTACTGGCGGCAGGACTCAGCAGTGCGCTAACCGCGCCACTTGCTGCATCGCTTACCCTCGAGGGTGCCTTTCACAGAGACAGTCAGCCTTCCAGATGGCTGTTTCGCAGTACCTGGGTAGTAGTCCTGCTCT
>Ga0255767_1003936_pt1 | contig 12358 bp, 12 predicted proteins | sample 071ome_24_FD_179967 | JGI IMG/M metagenome (GOLD analysis project Ga0255767, IMG submission 179967) | Coastal salt marsh microbial communities from the Groves Creek Marsh, Skidaway Island, Georgia - 071402CT metaG (version 2) | ecosystem: Environmental > Aquatic > Marine > Intertidal zone > Salt...
GTAGTTACCCGCAAAATGAGTGTTTCGTCACAACATGAACCGCTTTTTGCTAGCGTTGGTCTCCCGCGCTGTGTGAGGGGATAAACCTGTAGAGTTGAATATAGAAAGGGGGTGGGTGTCCTAGGGTGGAGTCAAAGTGGAGCGGACTGATGTCCCTTCCTGTCCTCTAGAGTCCGTTTGAGTCCGATTGCGTGAAAGTCGGGATGCGCGGCACCCTCAGGCTTTTTCAGGAGTCGGTTCGCTGGCCTTGCCATTCTCGACGCGTTGTCGAGTGCCGTCGCGCTGAAACCGATTGGTCTCCTCCGGTAGGTCGAGCGCCAGTTCCTCGATGCGCAAGCCTTCAGTGTGCGGCACGATCCGGCCGGCGTCCCGAAGACCTTGGTGACGCGCCCAGGCAGAATACTTCTTGTTGACCTGGTGTGGCTGGTAAAGGCTCAGCGTATCCGGGACGATGTCGTAGTCGATCGTCAAAGCACCGTCACGAGCCGCAGCTGCAACCAGCTCTTCGCCAGCGGGCGTGCGGGCGATCAACCCGTTGACACCCGGATCATCGACGCTATCGACGCGGTTGGGTGATCCACCGACCCAGGTATCAGAAACCGCGATATCGGCCGCGTCGCCGATGCCATCGGGGCAGATCTTGCAGCGAAACGGCAGAGCCCAAGTGGTTTCATCCTCGCCCCAGAAATCAATGTAGTGAAATTCCTGCACAGTCTCTGCGGTCTCGACCCGCGTCGGTCCCGGGCAGCCGCGACCCCGATACCGCAATCCGGTAACGGTGTCGGGCTCGATACCGACCCGTCGAAAAAACGCATTCGTGCTCTGTGGAGTGCCGAATCCGCCACACACGAGCGTCAGGCAGTAACGCATGAGACGGTCGACGCGTTCATCCTGTTTTGCATAGTTTCTGAGCGCACCGATATCACAGGGCTTGGCGATGAACGCGAAAGTTTGGTTACGCTCCAGTATTTCATCGATGTTGAGTAAGGGTGCAGTCGGCCCGTAGCGCGAACCTGCGGCCTCAAATACGTCAGCATCGGTAAAACTCAACGTGGGTTCGCCAAAGCTAGGCTCAGAGCTCGAAGTTTTGACGTGAAGAACAAACTCCACGCGTTTCGACGCCAACAAATAAGCAGCCAGTGCAGTCAGTACTCCACCGGTTGATCCTTCGAAGCGAACGACAGGATCGGCGGCCCAAGCCCGCACCATACGCCGCCAAGGTCCCCAAACATTGTCCTGCCGAGTATCAACTTCGATCAGTCTCGAGGGCAGTCCTTCGACTCGGGTGCCCGGGCAGGTTGCGTAGATGCGGTCGACAGTCTCATGATCGAGTTCGGATTCAATCACCGGTGTCAGGTAACCGTTTGAGGTCTTTACTACACTGACCCGGCGTTTTCCCTGTGAGTCCTTGCCTGCAACGGTCTGGCATAGTCCGCAACCAATGCAAAGGCCCTGTTCGACAATCGCATAAAGACGCTCGGCCGGGGTTTTATCGCTCATTGGCAGCTTCCTGCTATTAGTCAAAAAAGTTGTGAAGAAGCATAATATCCTCAAAGCCTGTAAATATCGCACTTATCGTTTCAGAGGACTCTCTCATGTTAAGACCATTCGCTATTTCCACCATCTTGCTGATGACATGTTTTTCGACGGCCTGCTCATACCTCCCAGGCCAGGCTAACTCCGCTCAATCTAGCAACTTCAGTGAAATTCACTCAGATAGTTCCGGTCCCGTCATACCGGTGACTCTCGATAACTACAGAGTCGCTGAGAGCGACGAGGCGTTCTATAACATCACCAAATTGGTGGGCATGAATACCTTCTTCCACTTTCCTATCGGCAATTTTGATCTCGATAACCAAACGGTCGTCAGGATGAATCGAGATACCTATTACAGTGGGGCCATCATCGATGCGTCGGAAGGGGCAACCATCACGATCCCGGAAACGAATGGCCGGTATTTATCGGTAATGATCGTGGAAAACGACCACTATATTCCCCAGGTTTTTCTTGAGCCCGGTACCCATGAGATAAAAACCAGCACGCCCTTTGCGATGGTGGCAATGAGAATCCGCAGCAATAACAATGATCCTGATGATGCAGCCAAGATCACCGCTATTCGCGAGGGAACGATCCTTAATGTCAGTGGGAATGCTTCCCATGTTCGGCCAAATTACGATATGCAGCAACTCGTTGCTCTACGCAATGAACTGACAACTGAGGGGGTCAAACTGGGCTCGCTCATGGGCATGCAGGGAGCAAGAGGAACCGTGGATCCACAGATGCATCTGTATGGTACGGCGATTGGCTGGGGTCTTTTGCCCGATGCGCAGGCTCAGTATCTTGGCTCACCGAAATACCCAAACGACGGCTGCTATAAGGCCACCTACCCGCCCCTGCCCTTCAACGAGCCAGGCTTCTTTTCGATAACGATCTATGACGCTGAAGGATGGATATACGTGGAGAATAGCATTCTCAATGAGTTCAATCTTGAAATGAACTCAGACGGTTCGTTTGATGCCTATTTTGGAGAGTGCGGTGATATGAAGAACAACCTACCCACGGTAGACGACTGGAATTACATCCTACGGATTTATGAGCCGCGACTGGATGAACTGCAGGAATTTCGACTGCCGGAGATGAAAAAGATCAACTGACTCGATTGCCGGCGTACTATGTTCACCTGACGTACTTGGCGCCGAACATCAGGGTGAGCAGAATGTGACCGACAGGAATCCGCTTCTGTCGACCCCATTCTGTCACCTTAAGTCACACTCGCGTATGCAGTTGATTTGTGGAAGTCGCGAGTTAGACTTGAATCCGGCTGAGCTAAATGGTGTTTAACCTTGGTAGATCAATCGCAGTCTTCTGGCTCCGAGATCCCTGCAGATTCGCTTCCCGAATCCAGATCTTTACCCTTAGAGATCCTCAAAAAAGCCATTCCCTCGCTTCCTAAACCGATCGCGAGGTTTGAGGAAGGCAGGGCATTATTAAGCGCCAAGGCCGCAGCCGCCTACAGTAAAGTCGTCAATACTGACTTCTCCAAGACTGCTTGGCGCATCGACGACGAGGCGCATAGAGAGATCATCGGGCTATGGGTAGGTCTTGGGGGCTCTTTTATCGCTGATTTTGCCGCCTCTCCTGAACAGCCGAGAATTTTTGCCTGGGTAGTTGGCCCTGTCCCTGAAGCCGCTCAATTCACACTTCGACATATCAAGGGTCGCGATGGGAGATGGGTCCCCACCTCTGTGCTCGCGTCCGAAGAAGAATTCCTCAGCTGGATCAAGCCCGGAGAGGAAATAGTAAACCCCCTTGCTGTCTCCACCATTCTCGACTCGGGACCGATTGGGTTTCGTTTTCGCGCGCAGCCCCATGCGCTGCCGACCTATTTCATGCTCCGAGAGTTTGATGGATTTCGAGCACAGGCGATCCTGCCCGGCAGATCAAAAGACTGGATGAGGTGGCTGGAGCAATTCACCGAAACCACTGGTTATCGATTTGTCGGTATTACCTCGGCCAATCTCTCGGGTCTTGGTCGTGAGGTACGATCCGGCGGGACTCACAAAGATCTTGCTGAACTCCAGTCTGATATGGGGCATCTCGGGGTACCTATTCTTTCTGGCCCCATAGCCATAGACGGCGATTTAGTTTCAATCGACAAGCGGAATCAGGGATACAAAACGCTGAACTCATCCTATCTGGCCTTGACTAAATCTGATCGCGAAAAAAGCACCGAGATTGCTCCGATATCCACTTCACTTCTGGGTTTTACGGACAATAAGAAGCGCTGGGAACTCCTGCGACATGGATCAATGCATGAAGCTGTGCTGTCAAAACAACTAAAGACTCATGGAATCACCCTGGCGAACCAGACTACCGGACGGCTGGAATTATCCCAATACGTAGGTGATCTGGTTTCGGCTTTTCCTTTGTTTTCTGAACTCGAGAGTGATCAGATCGCAGAGATCTCACAAATGATCGAGGTCCGGAATTTTGCACAGAACGAGATGATTATCGTGAAGGGCGACAGAGCGGAAAAAATCTTCTTTATCGCGTCAGGCTCTGTTGCTGTTCAGGTCAATCAAGGGGTCATTCTAGATGCGGGAAATTGTTTTGGGGAAATATCATTAATTGAAGGGACTCCACGAACCGCATCGGTCATTGGTCGTCAGGCGGGTGTGCTTTTGACGCTCGATGCGCACATCATCTATCGCTTGATGGAGTTTCTCCCAACGCTTGCCGACTCGATTCAGGAAACAGCTAAAGACCGACTACAACAGCTGGAAAACTCATCTAAACCAGCTCCACATTCTTAATCTACCCAATCGCCGTCCCAGTGGACGGGTGCGAACGCAGCAATAGATTCTTTAAGCCCTCAACTTTGCGAAATCCCGCAAATAAGGAAGTCGGCTTCGAGCCTTCGTCATCTCATTGATATCGATAGACGCGCTGATTAGTTTTTCCTGCGTTCCAGCATCAGCGGTGATTGCCCCGTCCGGGCCAACAATTTTGCTGCCCCCAAGATACTCAAACCCGTTTTCCTCTCCAGCATGGTTGGCGTAAGCCAACCAAACTCCATTCTCAAATGCTCTCGTTGGCACGATCTTGGAGGCGACTACATCCCATTTGCTCACTAACGCCGTCGGCACAACAATTAATTGAGCGCCATTTATTGCCGCATTTCTTGCAGACTCCGGAAACTCAACCTCATAACAGATCAAAATTGCGATCTTGAGTCCGTGGTATTCCAGGTTGGTCACCTTATCCCCGGGCGTAAAATATTTTTCCTCGAAGCTTCCCGGCGAGTTGAGCTGTTTTCGGTGGTTCGCAACCAAATCCCCATCTTTACTGACAAAGGCCGCGGAGTTGTGCAAATCATCTCCGAAGACTTCTGCATATCCATACACTATTGCGGTATTGAGTTGCTGGCATAGCCTGGCAATTGCGGTGAACGATCTCCCTTGGGCGGGCTCAGCATTCTTGATTAGCTCATCCCCAACGTTGTAGCCAGTGATGAAGAGCTCGGGACAGATGACGAGGTCAAGAGGGTCACGCTCGATCTCGTTATATTCGACGATATATCGACTCAGTCGATCAATCTTCTCAGCAGAAGAAAGGCCTGCACAGGCCGATTGGAAAATAGCGATGTTCATGAGTGCAAATCTCTTAACGTGTCCTGGATCACGAATGCGTCGCCAAAGGACGACCGATCAAATTCTTACATCCTGGTGGCTCGATCAACTCAACTAAAGACGCTTTCCCTAGGGATCTACGATAACGACCGCCAAGTCCATCACATTTGTATTTGTAGGGCCAGTGGTGAATAACCCTGCGCATTGTTCCAGGTAGGTGCCGGCATCGGCCCGGCGAAGCGCATCTGAAGCCGTGGTTTCACTCCACGTGGTTCCGTCAATCAGACCGCCCGCGGCGGATGTTGGACCATCTGTGCCATCCGTCCCTGCGACCAGCACACTGATGTCATCTCTGCCGGCGATGTGCGCCGACAGCGCAAGCGCCAGGCTTTGGTTTCGCCCCCCCCAGCCCGGATGCTCTGGCAAAGTCACTATGGGCTCGCCGCCAAACAAATAAACCCCGGGCGGTGCGTTGGCAATAAACGGTCCAAGTCGATCCGCCAGTTCATATATATCGCCATACAGGGTTTCACTATTCTCCATAACGGCAAGACCCAACTGCTCAGCCTTTGAAGCTGCGGCCTGGCGGGCGATCTTATTGGAGGCGATGATTCGACTGGTGCCCTTATCGGGCAAACGATTTGTATCTCCAAGGCCTGACCCGATAACCGCAACACTGTCGCCTTCAACATCGGAGATGGCATAGACCCTGATCCGCCGGCCGGGAAAACGCTCAATGAGTTTGCCCCCTTTGATCAATGAATGGGTTTTGCGGCGAGTATTGATTTCGTCAATCGTTTTTCCTGTGGCCAGCATCTTGTCAGTCATCGCCTTTAGCTCGCTGAGCGACACATCAGACGGCAAGGCTTCGGCAAGAGCCGATGCTCCACCGGAGACCAAAAACAGTACATGACTTTCCGCCGGTAAAGCTTCGATGGAATCAATAAGCAACTTCCCCGCAGACAGCGAGTTTTCATCAGGAACAGGGTGTGCGGTTTCCATAACCCTGACACTTGGGAAAGCATCGAATTCACCGGTGAGATGGCCATATTTGGTGATCACTAGCGCAGCACAATCGGGCCATTCATCCAGGGCTCCGAGAGTCATCCCGACTGCCGCCTTTCCCACCGCGATGATTAAACTGGGCGAAAATGGGCCGTCTTCAGCAATGGCATTGGCGACTGCCTGACGGCCCGAAACGGCCGAAACTGCGGCATCAAATAACTGCCCTAGCTGCTTTTTTCTCGTATCAGCTGTCATCTATGGGGAATACCGGATAAAACCGCTCGTGCATGAACTGCAGCGCATTGTAGAAGCACCGCAGGCAAATTCGCTAAAAAATGCCGCCATTTTTATGCGCTCAAAGGTGAAATAAAATCGATGTCTCATTCGTATTGAATTGGTGAAGGGAGCAGTTTGATAGGTTTCGGGCCACATAAATAGCCAATTTATGGAGTTTGTAACCCAATCAGCACTCCCCAGATAATCCACACGGTGTCGGCTTAGCGCTTGCACCAAACAAAAAGGAAAAGGGAAACACTATGTCCAAAAAGATAAACAAAGCCTTGATCACGGCAGCGACTGTGGCAGCGGTAAGCACTCTTGGCGCTCCATTGGCGCACGCAGGGGCCAACGAGAGGTGTTACGGCGTGTCTCTGGCAGGTCAGAACGACTGCAAGGCAGGTGCCGGAACCAGCTGCGCTGGCAGCTCAACAGTGGATTATCAGGGTAATGCCTGGACTTACGTTCCAAAAGGCACTTGCACCACCATCGAACTGCCGGCCATGTCTGACGGCACGGAGCGGGCGGGTTCTCTCGAAGTGCTGTCCCGTGACCTGCCGGGTTAAGACCTGAATTTCAGCGTGCGGATAACCCTGCCCGGCCCATGGGTCCGGCAGGGTTATCACAGCCGGAAATGCAAGGCGCGTTTTTATGTCTGATGTTGCCCCAGTGAACCACTCGCTCAAAGCCTCATCATCGATTGACCTTCCCATCGAGAATCCGGGCGTCAGTTTCAAACCCCGGTACTATGAAGAAGCGAGTGCAGGAGAACATGCGCTCGGCTGGTTTGAGATTCATGCCGAGAACTACATGATCGACGGTGGTCCTGTGCGGAACCAACTTCAGCAGTTGCGCCGGGACTATCCCATATCGTGTCATGGTGTCGGACTATCGATCGGCTCGGAACAGGCCCTGGATCGGTCGCACCTTTCACGCTTGAAAACGCTGCTGGATTGGCTGGAACCCGCTGTGTTCTCAGAGCATCTGGCGTGGTCCAGTCATGGGGTCAATTTCTTTAATGATCTGCTGCCGTTGCCGTATACCAGAGCAACGTTGGGGCAGGTTGTAAAACATATTGATGAAGTCCAAAACACGCTTCAGCGTCCGATGCTGCTGGAAAACCCATCCACTTACCTGGACTTTTCCACTCACGAGATGAGTGAAGCAGAATTTATCTCCGAGATCATCAGGCGTTCGGGTTGCGGTCTGTTGCTTGACATAAATAACGTCTACGTCAGCGCCACAAATCAGGGATTTTCCGCAAACGGTTTTCTTGATGCTCTGCCGGTCGAGGCAATAGGTCAGATCCACCTGGCTGGCCATTCGGCTGATCAGGACGAGGCGGGGAACTGCCTGTTGATTGATAGTCACAACCAGCCGGTCGCTCAACCAGTCTGGGAACTCTATGATGTTGCGATTGAGAAGTTCGGCGCGATACCCACCCTGATTGAGTGGGATGACGATCTGCCGGAGTTCACGCGATTACGAGCCGAGGCCAGCGCGGCAGAACAAAGACTGCGAGTTGCTCGAGATAAGGAGGATTATCGTGTGGCAAGCTGAGTTCGCATCGAGTTTGCGGGATATTGATACTCCCCCGCCTGCATTTTTGCGGAGCGCCAGCGGGATTCACGCATCCCGACGATTTGCTGTTTATCGCAATAACGTCTACTCGAGTCTTGTGAACAACCTATCTGATGGATACCCGGTTGTCGCCAAATTGGTGGGCGAAGCATTTTTCAAAGGCTTAGCCAGCTGTTATGTTCGCGACCACCTCCCTAAGTCGCCAGTCATGGTCTTCTATGGCGAAACTTTTGGCGACTTTATAGATGACTTTGCTCCGGCTTCAGATCTTCCCTACCTTGGTGGAGTTGCCCGGCTTGAGTACGCCCGAAGACTGGCACTCCACTGCGCTGATCAGCGTCCGCTCGACGGTGAACTGCTTGCGGCGGTGCCGATTGAGCAACTGCTGGATCACTATCTGACCTTGCATCCCTCGCTCCAGATTGTTGAGAGCGATCAACCCATTTATTCGATCTGGCTACGCAATATGCCTGGCATGGAACATTATGAGATTCCAAATCAGGGGGAAACCGTGCTGATTCGACGACTGGCCCAGCAGGTGGAAGAGTTGTTATTGCCGGCAGGGGGTGCCCAGTTTTTCGCCATGATTCAAAGCGGTCATACGCTGGGTCAATCTGCAGAACGAATAATCGACGCAGGCCAAGGGGCAGAGCTCAGCGACCTGATTCGAATCGCCCTGGAATCCAGTGTTCAGCGGTCCTTATCCGCGACAGCAGACCCCACGGCATCGTAACGCTTCGAATCCACGATAATGGACACAGAACCTCATCATTTGGAGACACCCATGCGTTGGTTACAGACAGCAGGCTTGCAACTTATCCCTGTGCTTGCGCGCGCGCTATTTGCGTTCACGCTGCTTGCATTTTTCTGGAAATCGGCCCTGACGAAACTCGGCGACGGGATCACGGGATTGTGGACACCATCTGCTGGCGCTTACGGGCAGATTCTTCCGCTTCAGTTCGAGGCACTGGGTTATGACCCCTCGGCGATGAGCACGCTCAACTGGGCGATTGTTATGCTCGGCACTTACGCGGAATTTATTCTGCCTGCCTGCATCGTCATCGGTTTTATGACCCGCCTCGCAGCCCTTGGCATGGTTGGCTTCATCATCGTCATGTCGCTGGTTGATGTCACCGGACATGGGGTCGCGCTGGGCTCTTTGCTCGATGGGAATCCTTCAGCTCTCATACCCGATCAACGGCTATTCTGGATCTTTCCTCTGATGGTGATCGTTTTCTTCGGCGCCGGACCGTTGTCCATTGACCGGCGCATTCAATTCCATCGACAAAAAACAAAGGACGAGGGCAGCTCTTGAGTGATTCCTGATATCTCTTGCCGGGGTTCATTTTTACTGCGTTGAACTGTGTGAGGGCATTGGCCCAATCCAGTATCATCGAACTGAACTCTCGAGAGAACGATCGTGGGAAGACTAGACGAAGAAGCCATTGCGCAACTGATGCGAGCGGCCATAACCGGAGACCGTGAGGCGTACCGCCGTTTTTTTGAAAACATAACACCAATGCTCGATAACATGCTCAGAACGATATCCCCCTCCCTTCCGTCGGATCTAAGGGAGGATATTGTTCAGGAGACGCTGACCTCCATTCATGCCAAACGCCATACCTGGCGCCAGGACAAAGCCATCCTACCCTGGGTTTACGCGATTGCGCGCTATCGACTCATTGATTTTTTGAGAAGAGAGAAACGCTCACCGACGATGTCTATTGATTTGGAATCCGGATCATTTGATGACTGGGCCCATCCGCGTAAGGACACGAGCGCCCTACGACACGATCTTGAGCAAGGGATTCGCAACCTTAACCCGCAAACAGAAGCAGTCGTCCGCGCGATGGGGGTAGAAGGCAAGGATGCCAAGCAAATTGGAACGGAACTGGGGATCAGCGAAAATGCTGCCCGCATCGCTTTTCACCGCGGCCTGAAGAAACTTCGCGCTTTCCTCTCGGAAAGCTACCAGGAGAGATAAGAGATGACCCAAAGCCACTCATTAATCGAAGAATACTGCGCCGATGCGAAAGTCACTTCTGGCTCGCTCAGCAGACATTATTGGACTGTGCTGGTTTTGGCAGCTCTGCCGATCGCCCTGATAGGCCTGTGGATCTTTCATCTTGCTGGCGCTTCGGTACGGCCAGATTATTTTGATCTCATAACGAACTCAGGCGTTGCATTAAAGCAGCTCATTCCCCTTATGATTCTCCTCACAGGTGCTCCCATTATCATCATGCTGATGCGCCCGGAAACACGACTCTCTGGCAACATTTTGCCTCTGGTCGCTGCCCTTTCGATCCTGCCGATAATGATGGTCTGGACTCTGGCTCCGCTCACAGGGGAAGTACGGTTTTCCCTTATTCAGGGAGATGGATTCGTCCAATGCTTGCTCTCCATCAGCGCGCTCTCCGTCGGCTTGATCGCAGCTCAGATAACAGTTCTTCGCAACGGAGCCGTGACCAAGCCAATCACTGCAGGAGCCATCGCAGGCGCTGCGGCTGGCGCCATCTCAGCGATCATCTACGCGTTTATCTGTACTGAGGACAGTCCTGCCTTTTATGGGCTTTGGTATACCGTTGGTATCCTGTTTGCAGGCAGCATCGGCGCCGCCGCAGGGAAAATTTTCTTGAAGTGGTAAAAACTTTTTCGCATCAACATCGGCACTTGTCGTCAAACTAGGCTCTTTCAAACCCGCGAAAGATTTCCCAATCCGTTACCCGCCTGTCGTACTCGAACTGCTCATAACGCGCTGCGTGCACATAGTGGTCGACCACATCGTCGCCCAAAGCCTCGCGAAGCATCGCTGATTCATCGAGCGCTCTCGCTGCATCACGCAAAGTCGATGGGATCTGCCGACCTTCACCGCCATAGGCATCACCAACGAAAGACGCCTCAAGCGGGGTTTGATGTTCAATCCCGTAGAGCCCAGCAGCTAGTTGTGAGGCAAGAGCCAGATAAGGATTGAGGTCGGCGCCTCCCACCCGGCATTCCACTCGAACATTTGCCGTATCCGCGGCACACACCCGATAGCCGGCAGTACGATTGTCAAGACTCCAGACCGCCTTAGTGGGTGCGAAGGTGCCTGCCTGAAATCGCTTGTAGGAGTTAATGTACGGCGCTAGAAAATAAGTAATCTCGTCGGCGTGACCAAGCAAACCAGCAAGATAGTGGCGCATGGTTTCGGACATGCCATGCTCTGCGGCCGGATCATAGAACACAGGACTGTCATCAAGGCTTCGCAGCGACTGATGGATGTGACTCGAGTTGCCGGCATGGTCGTAGTCCCACTTCGCCATGAACGTTACCGAGCGGCCCTTCTGCCAGGCAATTTCCTTGCAGGCATTTTTGACAATGACATGGCGATCCGCCATGTCCAGGGCTTGCGCATAACGCACGTTAATCTCTTCCTGACCGGCACAGGCTTCCCCCTTGCTGTTTTCAACCGGCACACCAGCCCCCTGCAGACCCGTTCGTATGGCCCGCATCACTTCTTCCTCCTTTGTGGTCTGGAAAATGTGATAGTCCTCGTTGTAGTGGCTGGCAGTCGTCAAACCTCGGTAGCCGCTCTCGTACGCAGACTGAAAACTGTCATCAAACAGATAAAACTCAAGCTCGGTGGCCATGACCGCCTGAAAGCCCTTGTCCTCTAGACGTCGGACCTGTTTTTTCAGCACGGCTCGAGGAGAGTGCGGAACCTCTTCATGGGTATGGTGATCAAGCACATCGCAGAGCACCAACGCCGTTCCCTCGAGCCACGGCAATCTGCGCAGTGTCGCCAGATCCGGCTTCATGACGTAGTCGCCATAACCCGCCTCCCAGCTCGTAGACTTGTAGCCCTCGACGGTTTCCATTTCCATATCCGTCGCCTGCAAATAATTGCAGCTATGGGTTTCGTCGATAGCGCTTTCAAGAAAAAACTCTGCCTGGAAGCGCTTACCCATTAAGCGCCCCTGCATGTCAATCTGGCAGGCCAGCACCGTATCGATGCGTCCCTCTTTCACATCCTGCGCCAGTTGCTCAACACTCATCATGCCGTCGTTCATATGAGATGGACCTCGGGATAGCTAGACTTTATTTTTGTGATGCATGCATTCTACAAATCTCATCGCGCCTTTGCTTATCGCCCGGCTTATTGACTACGACAGAGCAGGGCTCATAATCCTCTGACCAATAGCGGCAGTAATGGGTTGACCACGCACTCTTGGCAGTGCGCGTCTCATGTAACGAGCTTAATTTCAGCGAGGATTTATGATCTGGAAAGTCTATTTATCTGGTGAGATTCACTCAGATTGGCGTCAGCAACTGATCGACGGCGCCAAAGCTGACGATCTGCCCATAACATTTACCTCGGCCGTTACCGA
>Ga0255767_1003955_pt1 | contig 12327 bp, 9 predicted proteins | sample 071ome_24_FD_179967 | JGI IMG/M metagenome (GOLD analysis project Ga0255767, IMG submission 179967) | Coastal salt marsh microbial communities from the Groves Creek Marsh, Skidaway Island, Georgia - 071402CT metaG (version 2) | ecosystem: Environmental > Aquatic > Marine > Intertidal zone > Salt...
CACCCTCGTCGTTGTCTCGATGCGTCGCGTGTACGTCATTCACTCCTCGTCGTGGGACGCATCGTCAGCAGCAGCAGACACGCAACGAACGACGACGAAAAAGCGTCGACATCATCACGACTCGCGCGTCGACACCCGACGCGCCCGACGCCGCGGCGGGAGCATCGATCGTCGACGCGTGGTCGGTGACGTCCGCGGGGGCGACGGGTGCGCCCTTTGCGATCCCACCAGGGATTGAGACGCAGTTGTTTCAAGTTGGACTCGCGCCGTACCTGGCGTACCTCTGGTTTTTGGATCGAGCGCGCGCGACGCCTCGGATTTCAAACTTTGGCGCGCGGTTTTTGTTACTGTTCGTCGCGGCGACGATTCCGGCGGGAATCGTGGCGAAGACGCGGTATGGGGACATACTGGCGAACGTGGATGCGTTGCACGGAGGATCTGAGTCGTTGTTGACGGCGTCCAACGCGATGTTCGCGTACGGGTTTGGATCGGCGGCGAACGCAAAGGAGGAGGAGGAAGAAGAAGACGGCGGGGAGACGACGCCGGCGTACGTCGCGCTCGGTTTGGCGGCGATGACGTGCGCGGTAGGGACGATTGCGATCGGATCGAGCGCGAACGCGGTTTTAGGGGAAACGATATTCGCGGGTGAACCATCCAACGCGTTGAGTTTGCCCACGTGGGCGGTGCACGTGTCGAGCGTCACCGAGTGGGCGTTGGCGATGAAATACGTCGCCGTACACGCGGAGAGAACCGGGAACCCGGCGTGGCGTAACCTCACGCTCGCCATGTCCCCCTTTCTCGCGTCTGGTATCACCGCGTGTACTTTTCACGCGTTTTACAATCCGACATCCATCAACGCGCTCGTACCGTTGCAGGCGGCGTTGACGTTGCTCGGCAACGCGGGTTGCGCGTACGCGGCGTACACGATTTCTTCGGCAGAAAAGGAGAACACCGCCGCGTTCGCCGAGGGCAAACTCATCGGAAACCCACCAATCGAAGACGGGGTGTCGTTCGCGTTCAAGCTCGCGCTCTGGACGGCGTTGGTGAGCGCTGCGATTAAATACGGCGAGCTCTCCGAGCCGATGAAGGATTTCTTTGCCCAACCGACGTACTCCAAATCGCTCTCCATGGTGGCGCTTCCGAGCGTCGTCTGGACGTACTACGCCCTCAACTCGTCCGAAGACGCTCCAAAGCTCACGATGGCGGACGTTAAATCCTTCGGCGTCGCGGGAACGGTGAGTTACGTCCTCATCGAGTTGGCGTTTTGGGCCATCGCGGGACCCGCCGCGTTTGCGTGGTATAAATTCGCCGAAGGTTCGTGGTTGGATCTCTCAGACCCAACCGATAAGGCGAAGCTCTTCGGCGCCGGGGCCGTCTTCATCAATATCGTTCGGTTGTTCGTGCCGCTTCGTCTCGCCGCCGCGCTCGCGCTCGCGCCGACCGTGGCCAAATTTATAGACAGAGGCGACGACGAACAATCCATCGATTAAACGTCGCCGTTCAATACGCGATAGTACCGGTAGTCACATAGCACAGCCATTCTTTCGAGTGAGTAATACAATGTAATTCATACACATTCATCGAATCAATGACAAATCTTCTTTCTTCTAAAGCAAACGCGCGCGCGACGCGATAATCAAACCATCACCCCGTTCTTCTTCGCCGGCGCCTTTGCCACCCTCTCCCTCGCCACCCCATCCTCTCCCACAGTCATCCCCGTCCGATCGACCGTCGTCCCCCGCGTCCAAAACCTCCACCGCTCCAACTCACGCACGCGTCGTTCGTACGTCTCCGCCGCGGTGCGCTCCCGCGCGAGTTCGTCTTTAAGTCTCGCCGCGACCTCGTCGTGTTCGTACTTTTGTTGAAGTAATCTCGCGCTCAACGCCACCGCCAACGCGCCGACGACGACGACGCGACCGAGCGCGGTGGACGACGACGTAGCAGACGACGCGGCGCGCGACGTGGACGCGGCGACGCGGTCGACGGTGGATGCGCTCGTCGGCATCGTCGTCGTTGAATGGCGTTTTTGGTTGCGCTTCGTCTTCACAATACTGCGCGCGTCCATGTCGTCGGCGCCGTCGGCGACGGCGCCGCTCGCGGACGCCGTCGTAGCGTTCGCGCGGGTGACCCCGCGACGGGTCGACGCGCTCGGGGCGATCGTTCGTCGCTTGGGTGGGCGCGTGCACGTCGTCGTGGGTGATGATGCGTCCGAGGCTGCAGCAACGACGCTGGCGGCCCCGACGCTCGTCGTATTGGGCGATGGGACGAGCGATGCGGCGCGAGCGGCGCGGGAGACGTACGGGTCATCGCCATTGATGGTTCGGGCGGAGTATCTCGCGGCGTGCGCGCGAGCCGAGGGTGGTGGTGGGGGAGGGGTCGCGTTGGAGGACTTTGTCGTCGTGGAAAGCGAAGAGACAGAGACGAGGACGGAAGTCGTCGTGATTGACGACGATGACGACGGTGGTGGTGGTGAGGCATGGACGACGGTGGAGTCGAAATCATCCTCCAAATCTCGACGCGAGTCGAAGAAGATGGCGTCGCAAGCGATGCCTCTGGGTTGGCCCACCGCGCCAAAGGCGCCGGTGGTGCTCGTGCTCTGCGGTCCGAGCGGCAGCGGTAAATCGACGTTCTCGAACAAGCTTCCGGCGGATAAGTGGGTAGTGGCGAATCAAGATACGATATCAAACGGTCGACCGGGGTCTCGGCAGCAGTGCCTGAGTCTGGCGAAGCGGTCGTTGCGAGAAGGGAAGCACGTCGTCATCGATCGATGTGGTTTGTCCGTGCAACAGCGAGAGGATTTCGTCGCCTTGGCCAAGGAATCGTCACCGCAGTGCGAGCTGCACTGTGTGTGGTTTAATCAACCGACGTCGGTGTACGCTAAGCGCGCGCAGATGCGTCGAAACCACCCGAGCGGTGTGGAAGGGGATTTCGCCGTTCGCGTCGTGCAGATGCAAAGTCGTCGCAAGGACAACGCTCCGCCGACAAAGGATGAAGGTTTCAAAACCATTCGCAGGTGCAGGTACCAAGACGACGTCGATGCGGCGTTGGGGACCTACCGAGCGATTCCATCACCGACAATTGACGTCCAGTTTCCAAAGAAGAAAGCGTCAGTGCGGGCGAAATCCGTCGATGATGCGATGGATGTCGACGACGCCGACGAAAGCGGTGTATGATGCGGTGCAGATGGTTGTAGTTGTAGTATTTAGTGTTAGTATATTTCATGTTGTTGTGTGTAGTACAGTCTTTCTCCTTAGAGCAAGTCCTTCAACAAGTACGCCATGCCACCGAGGCCGAGCACGGTGGACGCGACGGTGATGATCGGAGTGGACAACCCACCACCCTTGGCTCGGCCAGTCTCAACATCGTACGGCGCGAATCGGCTCTTCGGCGCGTTGCACTGCGGGCAAATGTATGACTTGGGTTGTTCGCTGAACGCCGTCGGGAGCGTGTAAATGTAACCGCAATCGACGCAAATGTGCGACGCCCGTTCCTTTTGCGCGGCGGAGAGCTTGCGTCCAAACCTGGGCGGCGACGGTCTCTTTGGCAATCTCTTGACATCAAAATCCGCAGCCGCGCCCCCGCCACGAACGACGACGAAATCAACCGCGTTCGGGCACGCAGAAATCGCCGAGCGCGAGAACGCCAACGCATCCGCCGGCCACAACTCATCGCCGAAGAAGGACGAGTGGTACTTGACGATATCCCCGCTCTTCAACCCCGCCTTGGCCGCGTTCCCCTTGCACCCGGCAATCTGCACCCCGGGTCGTCCATCCTTGCGTTCCGTGAGCGTCAAACCCAGCGGCTTATCCACCGTGACGCTGATTTCGTTCGCGCGAACGACGAGCGTCGATCGTCGACCGCTGTTGGTTCGCGTCTTGTTTTGTTGTGCGTGCGCCGTCGTACGAAGGTTCGTACCCGTCGCAAAGCTCGTTCTCGCGGCGTGCATCGTGCGGTGGCTTCGGTGCGGTTGAGTGTCGGACTTTCTCTTCGCTTGCCTCGGTCGTTCCGGGGCGTCGACGGTTCGTTCGGTCGACGGGTGCGTCGGCGCGAAGTGACGCGATCGCCTATCCACTTTAATGACGTCACGAAGCGGACCCCATCAGGTATTTCTTGAGTCACGAACCTTCACATGCGATCATGAAAAGTTTGAGAGGTTTCCACATGCAGCCCCTGGTGCGCTGGACGTCAGAGCGCGCGGCCGCGTCGTCGTCGTTCGGGCGACTCGGACGAGCGAGCGACGGGCGTGGATGTTCTTCGGACGACGGTTTCGACGAAACGCCGGGACGCCCTTTGTCGCCGCGCTCGTCGGCGTCGTCAGTGGGTTTTACATTTTCAACGAACCGCTCAAGCGCGCGAGCGAAGAGGTTCGACGGAAGAAAGTCGACGGCGGTGAGGCGTGAGAAGTGAGGGGATGACGACGACGCGACGGCGAGAGGGGGACGGGGATGTCGGCTGTGTCGATGCCGATGACGCGAGGCGCGGTTGCGAGACGATTCGTGTGTGTGAGTTTTATTGCGGCGTCGGCGTCATGCACGCGGCGCTCACGCGGTGTGCGAGAACGCCGGCGAGAGCGTTCGATGTCGTCGGGGCGTTCGATATAAACCCGAACGCTTGCGACGCGTACGAGAAGAATTGGGGCGCTCGGCCGTCGCAGAAGAGTTTGGTGAGCGTGCCGATGAAGACGTTGGAAAAGTTGGAGGCGGACGCGTGGGTCATGTCGCCGCCGTGTCAACCGTTTACGCGACAGGGGTTGAAAAAGGATGTCGACGACGGGCGAGCGGAGAGTTTTATGCGGTTGGTGGACGAGATGGCAAAGATGGATGCTGCGCGCCGTCCAAAGTACGTTTTTGTGGAGAATGTGGTGGGTTTTGAGACGAGTAAGATGCGTGAGATTCTCGTCGGGGCGTTGGGCGAGATGGCATTTCACACGCAAGAGTTTATACTCTCGCCGAGCATGTTTGGCGTGCCGTACAGCAGACCGCGGTATTTCATGTGCGCGAGAAGTACGCAGCCGTTTGCAGACGCGGTGGATGAAATTCGCCGCTCGCCACCGCGCGGTGCGTTGTCACACAAGCGCGAATGGATTCCGGGATACGAAGAGACGCGAGACGCCAACGTAGACGTCGCTCCGCTCTCTCGATTCATGGACCCCGACGACGCGTCGTTGTGGGACGCACACGCGGTGAAACAGGAGGATGTCAATCGCGCAATGGGCTCGATTGATATTGTGACCGCTGAAGACGTGACTTGTAACTGTTTCACCAAGAGTTACTTCAAGTACGTCAAGGGAACTGGATCAGTCGTGGCGAATCGCGCCGTGGACAAGTCAACCTGGGGCGGACAGATGCGCGCGGAGAAAGACGGCGTGCGATTGAGGTATTTCACAGTGAAAGAGGTGACTCGCTTGCATTCCCTCCCGGATGACTTCGCGTGGCCCGACAACCTCACGCTTCGTCAGAGGTACACGCTACTCGGTAATTCAATGTCTGTCGCGTGCGTCGCTCCGCTGTTTGATTATTTGTTCTCTTCAGTCCAAAACTTGTAAATTTACTGTTATTCTAAATTGTAGTTACACTGAACGCGCGCCACCACCGCTAATCGATGTGCTTTCGTCGTCGTCGCTGTTCATTTTCTTCTTCTAATGAAGACGCCAGGGTTTTTTGGTCGGGGAAACGATGGGCGACTGCGCCGTCTCTTCTCCATCCGTCGGCGCGTCTCCCGTGGAAGTCTTTGAAGTGTCCTTACTCGTGTCGTCACCCGTGCGACCAGAGTTGGTTCGGGTGGGAGAAGGCGGTGGACTGTACCTACCACGGCTTCGAGTACTTTTGCCGCCGTCGTCAATCATGGTTGGGAACTTGACAACCTTTTTAACGCTCTTCTTGAGTTCGCCCCCTGTCACTTCGTCCTCAATCTCCATCGACGCTGGCTGACACGCCTCTGATCGAACCTCACTCACGGACGGGTCGCTGAGAGAGGTGGCGAGCATTTTTCGCAAATTACTGTCGTGCACATTCATACCGGTGCGTGCCGCCTTGGTTTCCGCCCACATTTCTCGAACGAGATGCGTAATGAACTCGCACACGTCGTCCACCGACCCAGAGAGGATGCTCCCGTGACCCTTCGCCGCGGCGAGCGTATTGGGATCTTCACTCACGAGGAAGACTGCTCTACACATCGAGACGTGTCGCGCCGCAATCTTTACCGCATCTCGGACAGCTTGTGGAGGCTCTTCAACGGGTTGATGCGATGCCTCTTCCCAGGTGATTCCCATGACGCGCGCGCCTCTGCCCGCTCGATCGCCCGCGTGCTTGTACGCGTGTAACGCTTTGATCATGCTTTCAATCTTCCACGCTTTATCAGGCGTCTTCTGAGCCATTCGAATCTTCGTCATCATGAGCTTTTGAATGGTACTGTTCGCAACCTTGATGGCCCACGGCCAAGGCGGGTTCTCACGAGCGCCATCTTGTCCGTAATGGAAAATGCCCTTCGCCGCGGCGGCGGCTGCGCTCGCCGCCGACGCCTGGGCCAACAGACGAACGATGCGATGAAGCGAGTCCTCGTCATCGATGAGCGCCGTCTCGTCCATGACGACCAAAACACCTTCTGGAAACACCTCCGCCGTTTCGAGTCTCGGATCGAGCTGTCGCTTAAACTCTAAACACAGCTCGAGGTGCCGCAACCCGAGCGCAAAGCGCGTGTGTCTCGTCCGTATAAAATCCGCAACGTGCACCGGAAACTGCGGCGCAGATAAAAGCTGCAAGAATGGCGGGTGCACGACGACTAAATCGACTTCTTCTGGGTTGTTCAAATCGGTGCAGTACGTTGCCCCCTCTTCGGCGAGCGATTTGATGAGATGGATAACGTGCGGGTGATTGAGCTCAAAGCCAAGAAGCATGTAACGAAGTCCACGCAGCGGTATGTTCGGCACGCGCTCCTCTGGAGTGATAACCTGAGCGATCGCCGCCGCGCTCGTCGGGATCTCGTGTTGCCCAGCCATCTGCACCAAGTCCTCTTCGCCTTCCGAAGAACTCGGGGACGCCGTTGGTGACGTCGCCGTTCTCTTCAATTTCGCAAAGTCAGTTGCGCGCCCAAACGAGTCGTCTGAATTCTCTCCATCCTCGGAACCAGAACCCGATCCGGAATTCACCCCGGTGTGCTTACGCTTGCGTCGTGCGAGCGGCGGCGAAAGCCAGTCGTCCAACTCGTCGTCGCCGCCGATTGAAATCGCAACTCTATCTACTTCCGACGTCCCCGACGTCAGTTCGCTCGTGTCTTCGCTCGTCACCGGCGTCACCATCCCAGTCCCCTCTCTCTCGACGCCGCTCGTGATCTCGTGCGCTGAACTCAACGACTTTTCTTCATCCGTCGAGAGTTCCGCCGAAGGGTGCACCCCAGAGAGCTCTTCGGGCATCCTCACGGCGTTCGCTTGCGGAGGAACCTGCTCGGGGGCGACCTCAACCTTCTTCTCTACGGGCTCACCCTTTCTCGGCGACACCCAACCACGCAAAATGCCTCGCGCCGGCTTTAAATCTGGTGTCGGCACCGATGCGGGCGGCTGCGGCGCCGCGAGCGGCACGATGCTCTGAATAATGGCCCAAAGAGGCCGCGTGCTCGTTGAGTCGTTCGCGCTCCGCTTCTTACTCGCCTTTGATTCCACGGCATCTCGCACGATATCTGGTAATCCCGCGTCTGAAACTATAAAGACGACGTACCCGTCCGGTAGGTCCATTCGTGCCGCCGCCGGAATCCTACTCGGGGATTTACTCTTCTTATCCTCCGTCGCCGTGTGGTCTGTCAACACGCTCTGAATTTGCTGAAACGGCACCACGTGATGCGCCGAGAGTGGAAATAACCGCAAGAGCGCCACCGGATCCCACACCTCGGGCCAATCCGAATCATCCGGGGTCACCAGCTCTGCGTGCAAAATCTCCGGTAAAGCGTTTCCCGCCGCGCTCGCTCTCGCTAACCCTTCCCCGCGCGCCGTTCCGGGAATATTCGCGCTCGAAGGCGGCGCTTGCGCCACGAGTTGACACGTAATGGTCCTCTGCGGCACGAGCGTTCCTAAATCTTCAATCCTCGTCAGTTTTCTATTCCGAGGAGACGTGCGATTACGCCCGATGACGTTCATCTCTCCCGACGTCGCCACCGCCGCCACCGTCGTCGTCGTCGGTCCGTCGTTATCATCCGCGTCGCTCGCCTGCGCCGAACCCGCGATCGCGCCGTCCACGTCCAACGTCCCGCTCCCCATCGTCTTCAACCCACCGGTATCCCCCACCAACTCAACCGACGAAGTCGTTGTCGCCGCGTCTCCCGCTCCTGTCCCCGTCCTCGTCGCCTCTCCTTCGCTCCGTCGCGTCAACGAGACCGACCCCGTCCACACGCTCCTCGTCGAATCCTCCCCGGCGTTGACGTTCCCCGTCCCTTTCGTCGTCCCAGCCCCCGACCCGGAGACAAAGTGTCGGTCTTTGCGCGACCGATCGCTCCCACGGCGTCGTTTCACCCACTCGGCGTTTCCTAGGATGGAATCGATGCGATCCGACGCCGACGAAGAGGGTGGAATCATGACTGAGAATTCACTCACGCACGTCCCGTCGAGTTGACTTTAGTTTCCTTACGATTACGTGTACGACGCGCGACGCGACGAGACGCTCGACCGAACGGCAGAGGGTGCTCGATGTCCTCCTCGTCGTCGTCGTTTTCGTGCGTCGCGCGCGTCGTGATGTCGTCGACGCGGGAGTGTTTGACGAAATGCGTTCCAACGCGTGCACATTTCGTCGGTGCCGCTGGCTCGACCGAGTCACTCGAGCAGAGCAAGTCGGACAAAGTCCCTGTAGGAGGTGTCGATCGCGGTGCTAGTAAGAGTTACAGTGGGATTACGACGATCCGCGAATGAAATAATCGATTCAATTCACCGGCTGCAACGAACGTACTCGGCCGTGGACCCGGCGCGGGTGATGGAATCAGAGTCTAAACAATACGCGCGCGCGTGATGGGACGTGGTGTACGCCTTGACGTAGAGCCGTCGGCGAGGTTGAGCGACGAATTTGATATGGCTGACGGTGACGTGGATCATGGGGAGAATGCCCGCGCCGTTGGGGAGACGGAGCTCGCGCTTGTCAGCGGCGGTGCGCCGGGAAACGGCGCACGGGCGGAATATTCTAGAGGCGAGATTGGAGGCGTCGAGTAATAGCCGCCCGTCGGCGCAGAGCGCCGAAGTGAAATTTCGCCACCAGGATTCTTCAGCCAAGCCCTCGGTGACGAGGCTGGTGAGCTGAGGGAGGATGTTCTTGGATGGGTCCGAAACGGCGATGGGCATTTCGACCCCGACGCGAGGACCGATGACGCTCGGGTGGGAGGAAGAAGGAGCGGCGGCGAAGACGTCGACTTGTAGCACAGAGCCGATGTCCTCCTCGTCGATGAGGAAATCGTCGATGCGATCAAACTCGTCGAAATCTCCAGTCCACTCAAGGAGGTCCAAGAATCGTGCCATTTGGCGCACTTTGTCGCTTCGGTAGCCGTCGTCTTCCGCGTCGTCTTTGTCGCCATCGACGCGCGTATCGACGCTACGCCGTCGCCTGAAATGCATGAGCAATCGAACGCCGTCCACGCGTCCATTTTGCGCTTCACTCGAGCGGCTAAACATGATACCCGCCGCCCACACTGATGCGCTAAATTCATCACCCGTCGCGACGTCTATGACGCGCTGCACGTTTTCGTACAAATGATCCGATACCGTCGCTCCTATCGCCTCAAAGTACTCTCGCAACGCTGGCACGTACTCGTCGTGCCGACCTGTCGGCGACGTCGAGTGCTCCAAAAACACGCTCGCCGTCGGGTCCACGCCTCCATCGTGCATATCAAACTCCATGTATTCGCTATAAAAGTACGGATGCCCATCCGGATGCGCATCTCTCAGATGTTTCCACCACCTTCTGTGCCGCTCGAAAAACTCCGCGGACGCCTCCAATCCCATGCACCACGCATCCCCATCCCCTCGTCGCGCCTCGACGTCGCAATCCACCAACCGATCCAGGTTCCCATTCTTTCGCATCGCGTGGTAATCTAACCGCACCGACACATCCAGGTGTTTCACGCTCGGCAAATCGTTAAATTCGTGCAACACCGCTCCGTTTGCATTGGCGTCGGATAGCAACCTCGAATCCAGTCCTTTAAGAAAACGTTCGCTCGCGTCCCACGCGCTCGCCGGCGCCAGCGCGTGGAGGTATCGCCGGACGACGTTGTTGTACCGAACGAGCGTGTCCGATGCGTCGCCTTCCCCGACGCGCCACGACGCGTCTTCGTGGTCGTCGTCGGTAACGGTCCAGGATGCGCGCATGTTTTCAATGTTTACCGAGGATTCATCCGCGCCACTCAAACTCGACGCGCGAGCGATGCGCGCACCGACGACGACGCCGACGACGATGACGACGACGAAGGCGCATGAAAGCGACGCGCGTTCGACCCGTTGCGGGGTACGACAACGACGCATCGCTGCGGTGAATGCGACGAGGCGCGTTGTGAGGAATAATCAAAGCGATGAAGAACGACTGATTGTTACAGAGGCGGGCGACTAAAATACGAGCTCGGATGCGGAATCGATCGCGGCGGCGGTGCCGGTGAGAATGCACGCGACACCCATGAGAATGATGCCGTAGTTGAGCGCGCGCTCGGACGAGGATAAGTCTCGATCGAACATTTTGAGGTAACACGCCGACGGAAAGACGACGCTGACGGTGAGCGTGAGCACGGCGCCGAGGAGCGACATGCCGACGCCAAAGAATGGAAGCTTGACAGCGAGACCGAGGGATCCGATACCGAGAAGGGTGCGGAACGCTCGAGACGTCAAGGCGTCACCGGCTTTTGCGGTGATGTCTAAATTGAGCTTTTCGTCAACCCCCTTGGCGACGGGATCGAGCGTCAACGCGAATTTCGCCAGCGGGTTCACCGTGGTGAGCGCAAAGGCGACAGTCGCGAGCTGTCCCGGTGGAAGGCTGAGGGTTACTTGATCGGCGACGTCGTCGCCGAAGAGACAATACCCGGCGATGCCTAGGGCGAGACAATTGAGCGCGACGATGGCGTACGACGTATCCAACATTTTGTCGTACTCTTCCGGTTCCGACATTGAGCTGTAAATGGATGGAAACACGGCGTGACCGGCAAAGACGAAGGCCAACAGACCGAAAGACACTGGAAACGTCGCGTAGTGAATCAACGCCGTGTCGGCCGCGTGCGCGAGCGTCCCCGTGGTGGAAAATTCCGAAAAAGCCGTGTACATCATGACACCCGTGACGCTCACCGACGCCGCCAATCCGAGCGCTCCCACGTACGAAAGCTGGCTCAAATTGAGCATCCACGTCGTCGGCACCATGACGAGCGCCGCCGCGCACGCCAAGAGCTCCTCTTTCCCTTGCATGTGCAAAAGCTTAGCGAGGTGATCACCCTCGAGAATGAAAAACAACCCGGCGGTACCGATCAATTCCGTGTACAAGACGCTCGTGATGAAGCCGCGACCGGCGCGTCCAAACGCCGCCTCGCCGATGTCCTCGTACGACGCGCACGCGCTCCGACGCTGACACTTGATGAGAATTTTCCCCGTGTAATTCGTCGCCACCCCCAAAACCGCGAGCACGCCCAAACCGCTCCATCCAGCCTCGGCCAACGCGAACGGAACGCTCAGCGTACCGACGCCGAGTAAAATGTTCACCGTATTCGCCATCGCCTGCGCCGTGCTCGACCGCCGCGTCGTCGTCATCCCCGTCGCCATCGTCTGTTCCACGAGAGTCTCGTCACCATCGGTCTCATCCTTCGCATCGAAAACCACCCTCGCGGTGGCCGTCGTCACCATCTTCTTCCCCCGAACCAGACTCTTCGGATCGTCGCGTCTCGCGTCGTCGTCCCCCCATCCTTCATCGCTCGTCGACGCCTCCCCCCCGCGTTCCGCCCGATCGTCCACGATCGCCGCCGTCGTCGACGCGTTCATCCCGCGTCGACGTCTCGGTCCGCACCGCGCCCCCCGTTCCCTTCGCGCCCCGTCCGTCGTCGTCGTCGTAATCCAGATCCCCTTCGTGTCGACACGATGCCGATCGCCCCGAAACGTCGTCGCCAACCTCATCGACGCTCGCGTCCGCGTCCTCGTCGTCGTCCTCGTCGTCGAGCGATTTCCCACGGTTCGACGACGACACCGAGGACGCCCCGCGTTCGGCATGGACGACGGACGTTCGACGCGAGCGGTAGACGGCGTCATCGTCGCCGTCGTCATCGTCCTCGTCGTCGTCGTCGTGACGACACCCTTTGTCGCCTCGCCCGTCGTCGCACAACGCACAACAC
>Ga0255767_1004000_pt1 | contig 12263 bp, 9 predicted proteins | sample 071ome_24_FD_179967 | JGI IMG/M metagenome (GOLD analysis project Ga0255767, IMG submission 179967) | Coastal salt marsh microbial communities from the Groves Creek Marsh, Skidaway Island, Georgia - 071402CT metaG (version 2) | ecosystem: Environmental > Aquatic > Marine > Intertidal zone > Salt...
CTCGCGGCGCGCTCGCACTCGCTCTCAACACATAAGACCAGAGAGGACGACGAAAACGACGACGAGAGAGAGAGCCTGAAGAAGCGGAGGAAAAAAAAAAAGAAGGAAAAAGAAGAAATCAACAACTGAGAGAGAAACCAAAAAACGCACTTTACTCCCGACGGTTTCTGGCAACAAAATCCCCCCGCTCGTTTTCGTCGCCGCGACTGCTCTCTCCACTAAAACTCTGTCCAGCAGCGGAATCAATTTTTTTGCCGCTTGGCTCATTTTTTTCTCTCTCTCTCTCTCTCTCTTTACGTGTACGTGGGTGGATGGTTTTTTCTGTGACGATTTGATTTTTCTCCCAGAGAGCATTTTTCTCCCACAACAACAACAACAAACAAACGCATCGAAACAAAAAGTCAAAAAGAACAAACACCATCAAAAAAAAAATATCTTGCGATTACAGTTCAACCACCAACCACACTCTAGCGAGCGTTATTTTTAAATAACACAACCTCAAAGAAAACGACGCGAACGAAATCTAAGCGTCGATGATCTCGAGTTTAACCACTGCGCGAGGAACTGCTTTTTTTACCGGCCGCATCATCACATCGTCGACGAATTCGACGAATTTGACGACAAAGAAGAAGAAGAATTCTCGTTGCGCGATTTTTCAGAAGAAGAAGAGAAAAATAATAAAAATGGAAAACTTTGAATCGACGCCGAAACCGGACGGAGCACCCGAGTGCACGATTTATTACACCCCAGAGTTAGTATCGAAAGCGATCGCGGAGTTGACGGCGGAAAGCGCGCGAGTTGCAATCGAAGAGAGAGGATATTTCACGCTCGGATTAGCCGGCGGGAGTTTGATTAAAATGCTCTCCGGATTGAAGGAGGAGGAGGACGACGGCGGGAAAGACGACGGGGAGAAGAAAAAGAAAATTGAGTGGGATAAATGGCACGTGTTCTGGGTGGACGAAAGGTGCGTACCTTTAGATGATCCAGAGAGTAACTTTGGTGGCGCGTACGAGGCGTTATTTAAGGACGTGCCGATTCCCAGAGAGAACTTACACGCCATCGACGACGGTTTATACGACACAAATGAAGGCGCGAGCGCAAAGTCAGCCGAGGCTTACGATAAAGAGTTGAAGAGTTTGTCGGAGGCAATTTTACCGAGAGGGGAAGGTGGATTGCCGATGTTTGATTTGTTATTGTTAGGTTTTGGGCCGGATGGGCACATTTGTTCGTTATTTCCGAACCATTCGCTGGTGAAAGTGAACGACGAGCGATGGATTTTACCAATTTCGGATTCGCCGAAACCGCCTCCGGAACGCATAACGTTTTCTATGCCAGTGGTGAATATGGCGAAACGGAAAGTGTTTGCCGCGGTAGGTGAAGGGAAAGCAGAGATGGCGAAACACATCTTAGAAGATGCGAATAAAACGGACGGGTCGATACCGGCGGCAATGGTTAAAGATGCCGAGTGGTTGTTCGATACCGCCGGATCAAGTAAACTGACAACCACGCACGTTAAGTTTGAGTTTCCAGGAACGCCAACGCTTTTGGGTTTAGACAAGAAAGAAGACTAAAACGATGAGTGCGAGAGAAGAATAGTGTAATTAAAGTACGAACTTAATATTGTCATCACCAGTAAATCGTTATCAATTATTATTATTATTATGCGTTATTCTTCATGTACATGTCCGGATCGTTTGCGAATCGCAGTAAGTTGTATTTGTATTCGCGTTCTTTCAATCCTTTCCATCTGACCGCTTCTGCCTCTTCTATATCGATTTTTGCGAATTCTTCGTCCCAATCCAGCTGAGTAGTCGTCAACTCTTTGCACGGAAACGCTTCGTTCTCTTTCGCAAACTCGTCGTCTTTGTAATACCTCTTCTTTTCGCTTTTTTTGAAGACGTTGCCGAACCCATCTCGTTTATCTTTCAGATCTTGTTGTTTGCGGAGAAGTTGTAATTTTTTCCGGAGCGGAGCGAGTTCGCGCTTTAACTTTTCGACGTTCGATTCGGTCGATTTTTCTTCGCGTTGTAATGCGGTATCCATATCTTTTTCTGCTTCGTCCCATTTCAGCAATTCCAAACGTGCCTTTGCTCTTCGCATGAGCGCCTTGACGTTATTCTTCTCGCAATCCAAAGAATCTGAAGCGAACGCTTCTGCCTCCACATAATTTTCCATCTTCAAATGTAACATTGCGAGATTGTTATAAATCTTGTGCGAGATTGTAAACGACTCCTTGTTCCTCTTTTCTCCATCTTTATCGAATTCACCTTGCGGTTCTATCAATGAAAAGACATCCGCGCCTTTATCCCAGATGAGTTTTGCTCGGCGATACCGTTTCGTTTGATACAACATGCGGCCGCGCTCCAACATTTTCTCGCCATACTCCAACCGTTCTCTGTGCGACATCGCAAACTTATCGTCGGTAACGCTCTCGTTGGTAACTTCAACCACTTTAACCACGAATAATGCGGTAAAACCAATCGTTTGCGTCTCTGGTAAAAGCGCGTCGCATAACTGATATTGAGAGAATGGGTCAATTTTCACTTCGGCAACATCGTTCACTTTCATTTTTAACAGCGCTTCATCCAATCCTTCCGGACGAGTTCCATCTCCAATCGCGTATTTATGCTCCACCCATGGCACTTTACTCGCTTCCTCGTCGTCGGTGTTCTCTTCGTCGGCGTATTCGCACAAATCTTTCACATGAAGAACGACTGAGTTTCCTTCTCTCAGTTTGTTGAAAGAAGGCGTTACTCCCGTCGTTTTTGCTGCTCCTCGTGAGAGAAACTTTAACCGCCCTTGACCGGCGCAAATCTCGATCTCCTCCTCCTCTTCCTTCTCCTCTTCCTCATATCTCTTTTCGTCCTCGCCATCTTCTTCGGGTGAAGATGATGGTGAAAGTATTTTGGGTGACATGCTTTCTTTTTTTTCTCTCGAGCTGTATTTTTTGTGTCACGAGCGTTTCTTCTACGTATTGGTTTTCGCATGCGGGGTGTGTGATGTATACAAAAAAGTTTTGTTTATAATTTTAGTCCTACAAAATTTTCTTTTCAATGCTAAAAGTTTTTATATACTCTCTCTCTCTCTCTCTCCCTCTCTTGGCGTCGTGCAATGCCATCCGTCCCGCGTGCTTCTCGTCTGCTCTTTTCCCCGTTCTGTTTAAGCGCTAGTCGCTCGAAAGAAAACGGTTCCATTCTTCCCGCGAAAACTCTTTCTCTCTACTATAGTTTTTCTCTATGCGTATATACATACATACATAAAACTTAAAGCTGCACACCTTCTCTGACGATATCGTACGGGATCGGCGTCAAGATCTCCGTCTTGACGTTCTCCAAAGTAAAGCCCTCTCTCGGCAAACCCACCGGCGCTCTCTTAGTCACAATCTTCTTGCCCGCCTTCTTCGCCGCGGCGTGCGCCTCGTCGTTCGCCTTTCTTCTCGCTAAGAAATCTTCTCTGCATCGAGAGTGTTGCACGTGCTCGTAGCGGATGTGAAGTCTTTTGCGGATGATTCTACCACCGACTTGCTTGTTCACCTCGACACCAACCGCGTGCGGAGTAACATCCCAGACGACGCCAGTTCTACCTTGGTACACCAAGTACGGCATGCCCTTGTGTTGAGAAGAATCAACTTTGATGTCAACGTAGTCTCCAATCTGTGTAAAACGAATGCGGTCAAAAAGAGAATAATTGGTTAGTTTAAATACTTAATAGCGCGATTCACAAACGACACGTGCTCCAAACACGTCGCGTCGCACTGCGCGCGCGGAAGGAAGGATGCGCGAATTTTTTCTCCCAAAGGGAAAAAAACCCCATCAAGTGGGTGCAAAGTCCCATTTCCCACCGACTAAAATCGAAACGAATTGCGCCTATAAAACACCATCGCGAACAACTATATCGCCATTTCTTCGCGCGAATAACTCGAATCATTCACGGAGTATTCGTAAACGATTTGATTCTAGGAAGAAACGAGCGCGTTCTCATCCGTATCGACGGTTTTCGACGTCCGAAAATTTTTCATTCTCCCCACGAAAAGGGAGCCAAAAAAAACCGAAAGCGCGCGCTTTCGTCGGATTCTGTGTCACTTACTCTGAACGTTCTCAAATACGTCGTCGCGTTCTTCGGCCCGTTTTGGCGGAAACCGCGCGTGAACATGTTTCTCGTGCCATGTCTGAGACCTCTGCTTCGTGCTCTTTGGTTACCCATGTTTGTTTATGTGCTTTTCCGGTGAGATTTTTTGGCGCCTGCGAGGAAAATTTTTTGTGTGTAAGTGTGTTGTGTTGTGTCAAAACTTTGTTTTGGTCGGAATTTTGCTTCTTCGGTCGGGAGAGCGTTTAATAAAATTCACTCTTTTTTTAACTGCGACCTAAATTTTCGCGTAAACAGTAAAAAGAAAAAAACCGGATGGATGTGTTCGACACAACTTCGACACTTTTTTTCCTTCGCGCCCCAAGAAAGATATACATCTCTTTCCGTCGTCTTAGCGACTAACGAGCGAGACTACCTCGTCACCATCTACCCCCCCTCCCCCCACATCACTTTAACGACCACCGGAACTGCTCTCGCGCTCGCGCGCTGATCATCTTCTCTTGGAGGAGGATATAAAAAAAGAGGAGAAGAATTCGATCGGCAAAGTGGGGGGAGGGGGTCTTTTTTTTCTTTCGGTCGACTAATACCTTCCCGTGTGACGGTTCCACTCTTCTTTGATTTGTGTGGACTCGCGCATTGAAATTTCGCACCGAGAAAGAGACCGAGAAGAAGAAGAAGAAGAAGAAGAAGAAGAAGAAGAAGAAGAGTTTAAAACTGATCGAGAGACATGATCGAAGAGCCAATGCAACCGCCGGTCGCGCTTGACAAGGAGGAAGAAAAAGAAGAAGAAAAAGGAGCGATCAACGGCGCCGAGGTCGAGGTCGACCTCGAAACGACGAAAAAACGAAAAGCACGCGAGAGGGACCAAGAAGAAGAAAAAGAGAAAAATTTTAAGATTAAGAATAAGAACGCCGTTCCAGCCTTGGAACTGCCTCCCTTTGCGCAGCACAGCGAGAATGCTGTTGCACCGATGGTACAACCACCGTTGTTGTTGGACCAAGTTCAGCAGTTGCTCGCGCATCAGCATATGATCCAGCTGCAAAATATCCAGCAACAGTTTGCGTTGCAGCAGCAGGAGCTCGTGAGGAATCCACCAAAAGATTTCGTGCAAGCGTTTCAACTTTTGCAACACCTACAAGCGCAAGCGACGTACAATTTTACAGCTAGTGCCAGCGCTAACGCCGCCGCGGTCATGATGAATCCAGCGACATCTGCTGCGGTGGTCCCGAGCCTTTTAAATCCTCTTTCCTTGGCTATGAACGGCGGTAACATCAATAACGATGTGACGCCTTTGATAAACGAGTTGAAAGAGTATCAAAAAGAACTGGAAATGAAAGAAAAACTCCTCAACGAGCACACGTCGTATAAGCACGCGAACAAAAAGTTGGACAATATTAGTATCAAAAGTATCATGAGTCAGCATTTGGAAGGGACTGTGGATCGAGAAACGGGAGAAGAGAAGGAAGGAGATGCAGAAGAAGCTGGTATTGCGCCGAAAGCGAGAGCGACACACGTTGAAACGACGAAAAAGAGAACGCCTCGTTTGAAAGAAAAAGGAGGAACGCTCACGTCCAAAATTGCGATCCGTGAAGAAGGGTCGCGATTTGTCTACGGACGCACCTGTGGTGTCCAGGGATGCGAAGTACTTTGCGAAAAGAGCCGCTCCTTAGTCGGTGTCGTCCAACAGTGCTGCGAAATGCACAAACGCGAAGACGGTTTCATGTTGAAAGGAAGAGAGGGCATCTTTCGATGGTGTTTCTACTGTCACCGACCCCAGTACATCGAAGAGTTTTCGCCGAGCAGTAAATCTATTTGCACGGAAAAGTTTGCGTTGCGAAAGGAAAGACGGAAGTTGGCGAGTCAAAAGCAGAAACTTTTAGCAGCAGCGGCGAAATCGCAAACGGCGATGCTTCAACAACAAGTACTCGAGACGATGCAGTCGAACCAATCGAAAGCCTCCACGAAAGAGAAAGAAAAACTACCGAGAACGTCTGAGGAAAAAGAAGCCATTCAAGCTTTGTGTGATATCGTTGCCGATGAGGAGAGAAGAGAGAACGAGGAAAAAGAAAGCGAAGAGAAAAAAGAATTGTCTCAAAAGCAGCCATCTGAGAAAGATAACAGGGAAATTTAGTCTAATATTACCAGTACCAAGGAAAGTTGTAAAAAATACATGCTGTAATTATATCCGCTAACTTATTTTGCTACAAAAATCGCTAATTAAAACTTACACTTGTCTGCTGAACTGCGTCTCTATGCGCTTCTTCATCGCACTCACGTCGTCAAATCTCTTTTTCATTTCGTAGAGTTGACACAACCTTCGCATCCGGCGAAACTGCGTTTGCGTGTGCCCGATTCCAACCGCGTCGGTTATCTTCACAGACCTCTCTAAAACAACAATGGCATCTTCTATGCGTTCCAACAACAGCAATGCCTCGGCCATGTGATGTAAAGTCAACGCAATCTCCGGGTGGTTTTCATTTTCAAACACAAGTTGCTTCAAATTTAAACTTGTTCGATAGTGTTCGTACGCCTCTTTCGGCTTGTTGTTTTGCAACATGCACGACGCCAAGTTGTGCAACGCCGCCGCTATTGTCGCTTCCGCTTTATACTCTCCTCCTTTCCTCTTATCTATTTTACTATTACTATTATTATTATTCGTCGTTGTCGTCGTCGTCCCCATCTCTTTTAATTCTTTCAGCAAATCCAAGCACTCCTTGTATAACCCTTCCGCTTTGTCCCACATTCTTTGCGTCCTCGCGAGTTCGGCCAAGTTATTCAGCGCAGCCGCGACGTGCGCGTCCTTCTCTCCGAATCCAAGCTTTGCCTCTTTCAACGCACGTTCGAAACATTTCAATGCAAACTCGACGTCTCCGGCTAAGAATTTTTCCCGTCCCAAGTCCGTGTACACTCGCCATTGCGCCGTGTGTCGTCCTTTGTCTTTGTTTGTCCTTTGTTCCTCCTCGCCTTGGATGTGCACTTCCACGTCTTCCATGTTTTCTCTCTCCTCTTTCGTTAACGGCGTGCCTCCTCCTTCGAGACAAGAGGCGCGCGAGAAAAAGAGGAAACGACGATCGTCACCGTCGAACAACGACGGAGACGAAAAAGAAAAAGACGACGAGAGCGAGAAGGAAACGGAGCGACGCTCTTCTTTCCTCCCGAGCGACGTTTTCGTTCTCGTTGGTTTCGTCGTCGTCGTCGTCGACGGAGCGTTCGAAGTACCACAGGTGGTGGCGGCAGCAGCGGCGGTAGTAGCGGTGGCGCTGGTAACAGCGATGGCGCCGCCGATGATGAAAGACATCCATTTTAAATCATCGCCGCTACCGCTGCGCGGTGGTTTCATTCGCCGCAGGCCAGCTGAAATCATTTTTGCCGATGACATCTTCTCTCATCTTTTTTTTTGACGGATGGATTGGCGTTTGTGGGTTCGATGCGTGTCTGGTTTGTTTGTTTTTTCTATATACTGTGGAGCAGCGGAGGGGATAATACTATGGTCAACGAAGGACGAACTCTGCTCTTCCAAAAATGCACGGAAGCAGACACAGGAGCTTTCCAAAACGACATCCCCAGAGACTTTTTTCGGAAACGTTCGTTCTTTCCCGTTTCCACGCAAAGATACACACAACACACACGCGCGCGCGCGTCTCGAATAAATATGGGTCCGACGACAAACAAGAAGAAGAAGAAAAAGAAGAAAGAGAACGTCTTCTCTTCTTCGAATAATCGCGGCGCAGATGTTGGCGTCGTTGGCGACGACGAGACGACGACGACGACGACGACGACGACTGTCGGCAACGGAAAAGAAGAACGTGAAAATGGAACGTCGTTCGAAGAAGACGATGAAGAAGACGATGAGGACAACTTGAAGAAATACAACGGCGGAGGAGAAGTGATGATAACGACGACGAGCGTTCCAGAGTACATTCGAAATGCGTTCAATACTACGGATATCGCGCGTTTACAAGTCGTACACATCTCCAACCGAAAAGATTTGTTCACTTCCACCGTTACGAAAAACAAACGAGTAGTATTCAACGGCGAAGACTTTCAACTGCTCCGCTCTTGTCGAGAGCTGCGCTTAAACGAGAACGAGATCGAATCGATGATCAATTTAGACCAGCTCCCCGAGTGTTTGAAGAGTTTACACTTGGATGCGAACAAATTGAAGTCCTTCGATGGCATCGCGGACGCGCCAAACGCACTCGAAACGCTCTCGATGAGAAAAAATTCGATAGGAGACTTCACTGGCGTGGCAAGGAAAGATGGGAAAAAATGGGAATTAGAATACTTAGATCTTCGAGAGAACGAGATTGGTAACTTTGTGGATCTGCGGCTTGTGGAAGAGTTTGTGCTTTTGAGAGAGCTACGGTTGAGGAGCGAAGAAAACGTCGGCGATGATAAAGAAAGCGGCGAGAAGAAGAGCAACGTTAATCCGGTGTGCAAGTTACCGTCGTATCGCATGGCAGTCCACGCGTTTATTCCGTGGTTGGAAAAGTTGGACGATATCGGTTTCACCGCGAGTAGCGCGTTGGTGATTGAAGAACAAAAGAAAATCCGAGAACAACGCATTTTATCCCAGGAAGCTTCGGAAGAACGGCAGCGCCACCGGCATGTGGAAGAAATCTTAGAAGACAACGAAACCGTAGAAGAAGAAACGACGTCGACGTTACTGTCTCTCGAAGACGACGAGGAGGAGGAGAAAGAAAAGAAGAAAACGGTGCAAAAATGGAACGCGAGCGTGAAAATCGACGAGCAACAACAACCACAAACTTCTTCGAGACCATCGTCAAAGCAGCGGTCTCCTTCGCCTGCTTCGAAATTGATGAATCACATTTTACGGAACAAGCAAAACGTGTCTTCCTCGATTGTAAAACGGAAGGATGAAAGCACGGAAACGACAACGAGTAATGATAATAACTTTAGCATCAGTAGCGGCAGCAATAATGATAGAAATAGGAGCAATAATAGTAATACGTTGACGTCCAAGTTGGAGAGAGAACTGTACGAGTTGAAGAAAACGTTTGAAACGAAACGACGGGAAAACGAAAGTTTAAGCGGCGCCTTAATGGAAGTCACGAACGAGGTGAAACAAATTGACTACCAAACGTCGGAAATGTACGAAAAGAGTGCCAAGTTAGCGGAACTTTCGAATTTGAATTACGCTTCTGCGAACAGGTATAAAAACGAGGTGGACTTACTGAAACGAGAACTGAAGGAAAATCGCAAAACACTCGAAAACGCTCTAAGCGGCGAAGCAGAAGCGTTGGAAGAAGTGAACACTTTGAAAGCAACTATAGAATCCATCAGAAACGAATATAATCGAACAATATCTCGAATGCGCGACGAACACAAGATGGAAATCCGGAAGGTTTCGAAAACTGTCAGTTCACTGGAGGAGTTGGAGTACGCGGCTGAGGACGAAATCGAACACTTACAGGGTAGAATACGTGAGATGGACAAAGACTACTCAAAAAAGTTGGAAGACGTCACGAACGAAAAGAATGCAATCACGAGACGCTTGGAGGTTTCGTTCGAGGAGTTGAAGGAGTTGGATTCGGTGTTAGCGACGGAAACAGAAGCACGCGTGACTGCAGAGAATGTCGCGGAGGAGTTGGCCACAACCAACGAAAGCTTGAAGAAGGAGCTGAAGGAGCTGAGAGATGAATTGATGAGACTTCGAAAGGAGGTACCAGAGCTGAAAAAAGAGAAGGAAAAGTTGAGCGACGAATGCGCGTCTCTCAAAGTTGAGCTGAGTGCGAAAGAAGACGTGATTGCCTCGCAACTGGAAAAGGTGAAGAGAGCGGACTCAAACTTGACCGAAGCTTCTTTGAAGGAGGAAAGTGCGAAGAAAGCAAACTTGGAGGTGGCGCACATGCGAGAGAGCCTGGATTTGAAAACTGCGATGCTTGAGAACTCGAACGCGTTAGTCACGAGCTTGAAAGAGGAAGTCGTAAAACTCTCCAGAGAGAATAAAGAGTGTGCCATAGAACACGCCAAGTGTTCGTCGACGCTGGAGAGTCAGGATGCCAGGGTGATACAGTTGGAAAACGAGTTGAAGACGGAACGCTCGAAGCGTATGGCGTTCGAACGAGCACACATTGGAAGTAAAGACGAGATCATCGCTAGGGATGAAATGTTGCACTGGGCCAACGGAGAGGTGGAACGATTTGGAATCTTGATGGAGGAGTTGAAAGAGGAGAAAGAGGAAGTCATCGACATAGCGCGAAACTTGCAAGAGCAATGCGACGACTACAAACGAATCACAGAAAGAGCACTGAAAGAGAAGGAAAACGTCGAAGAAGAAATGCGAGTGCTTTTGAGTTCGCAGATACGACGAGAGGAGGAATTTGATATGGTTAGAAAAGTATTCGCGAAAAGCTCCTTGTTGAGTGGTGCCTGAAAGGAGCGCACAAAGCTTTCGGACGACTGGAACATTTTCTTTGTAAACGAAGGACATTGTAGATCAAAACGTAATAATCACGCGAAAAAACCTCTTCAATCGAATAATGATACACATGCGACGTCGTTTCGAACGAGTTTACGCGTCTTGAGATCGTACGAACGGCCCGTTCTGCTTCGATGTCCTTTGTCCCACTTTTTCCTGTCTACTATTTAATAATTAATGTTAATTATGATTTCATCACTTAATGAGTGTAATTAATCTTATCCCCATGTATGCGATATTTTAATAATATTTAAACAAGAGTGCACTAATCTAAAACACAGAAAACATTCATCTATAGAATAAAATTTCAGGAAGAGAATTAATTTTGTTTTATTTATTCAAAGATATTTTATTCGTTTTAAATTAGATATTTTGGATACAATAATGGAGTATATTATGATTTTAGATATAAATCAAATATAATATTAAATTTAAGTATTTGAAAATGAGCAGAATAGTTATTAAAAATCGTATTGACTGGATTTATTTAAATATTAATAGGTCCAAATTAAAATTTTCTCGAAATGCTGTTCGTATTGCGTAATTAAAACTCATTCATAAATTATAAATTATTATATTAAATCAAATATATCAAGTTAAAGTTCGGGAACTCCTTGTTGTATGCGTTAAATAAAATTATTCTTCTCGCGAAACTCTTTTTAAAACGAAAAGTGGGAAAAGTAACTCGCGTTTTTCCTACTTCTTCCGCATCGATAGGTTTTATAATCGGTTTGAACGCGTGCTCAGGAACGCGCTCTTACTGTACTTTCGTTTAAGCGAGTTTGTTTTACATTTTGTTTCGACATCAGAGCTACATTGTCTGCGTTTGTGTACTGTTCTCTTGCCAGTTTCGGAGTGTCTTTTGTTTCGTTCTGTTTTTTTTCAACTTCTCTCTCGGTCTTTTTTTCGTCCACCAAGAAGCGAGTCAGAAGAATCAGATTCCGAAATCTTCCCACTTACCAAAAAGAGAACTTTTCCAGCCAAAAATCGAAGCAATAAAAACGAAAAATTCGCGCTCGGAATCGTCATAACTACACACATAAAACTAGAATAAAGATGTCTGCTTTAACTTCATCGTTCACCGCCAACTTGGTTTCGGTCAAATCTGCCGCCAAGAAGTCCCAAAAGGTTGTCGTCGGCGTCCAAGCGTCCAACGAATTCGCCAAGAAGGTACGAAAAAAATTTTCGCTTAGTGTGGCATCTCAGAGATTTTTTGCAATCGCGTAACGATCGTCGGTTAGAACATACACTCGCGAGTGGTAAAACGAAAATGCGAGCGTCGATTTGAATAAAGGAAATGTTTATTCAAGTTTTCCTCTCGTTCGATTAGAATTTTGGGTTTATTTTGGCATCGCTTGGGGGCGTTTTTACTCACCGAATTCTCCTCCTCTCTTTCACTTCACAACCAATCGGGAACGCTTTCCTCCCAACAAAAAACAAAACCAAAAAAATTGAAAAAAAACAACAGAGCATCTCCTTCGTCGCCGCGTCCGTCGTTGCCTTGCAAGCGTCCCCGGCTTTGGCGTTGAACGCCATCGAACTCACGGATAAGAGAGCCGAAAACGTTGGTGGTTTGCAGCTCATCTACGAGGTATGTTTTTACTCCTATCGCTTCGTGTAGAACCGTATTGGTTTACGAATTTTTTCTTCGCGCGCGCGAAAGTTCGAAGTTGTTTTTTTGCTCAGGGGAAGAGAGAGCGATATCTTCTCCAATACGAATGATTGATTTTTGATT
>Ga0255767_1004002_pt1 | contig 12260 bp, 13 predicted proteins | sample 071ome_24_FD_179967 | JGI IMG/M metagenome (GOLD analysis project Ga0255767, IMG submission 179967) | Coastal salt marsh microbial communities from the Groves Creek Marsh, Skidaway Island, Georgia - 071402CT metaG (version 2) | ecosystem: Environmental > Aquatic > Marine > Intertidal zone > Salt...
CAACAGGACTGGCTGATGAAATCTGTTCCACCTTGGCCGACGCCGTTGAGTGTTTCAAGTTACCGTCAATTTTACTACCCATCGACATCTCGATCAGGTTGTAGAAAACATCGCCGGTGACAACAGCGCCCTTCGTCAACTCCAGGTTGTCGGCACTGTAAATGTTGCCTTTAACTGAGCCGCTAATCGACGCCGACGGTACGCGAATTTCACCTTCGACCGAGCCACCCGCTACCACTCGCAACAATGCCGAAGCGCCAGGCTCAGCACTGATCGATCCGACAACGCGGCCTTCAACGTCTAAGTTACCTGAAAAAGTAATATCGCCAGACACAGTTGTGCCCGCTGAGATGAGCGTTGTCGCACCATTTGCCGTTGTTGGCATTTGCGATTGTTTGTTTCTCATAACCCTAATCCTAGTTTATTGGGTGCTATAGACAATCGATGTACTCCAGTCGAAAGCCTGCTCATAGGTCCGCTTTCGCGGGGCTGACAATTCTATGTCAAACCGCACTGAAGCGGGAATAACTGTTTCCGCGAGCTCTATGGTGCCTGAAATTCGCTGAAAATACTTAAACGACAGGTCGTGGCTATTGTCCGAGGACACGACCGCAATGGCCTCGCCCCCAGAATCGATGATCTGAACTGTCAATCTACCCCGGTAAAATTGGGTGCCGGGTGCGAGTCGTTGAACGACGCCACGATACTCAAGACTGCGCTTCTCGGGGTCCCAACTGAGATCGGGTGGGCGAAGTTTTACGGCGCTAACATCCTCGGACGAGGACATAATGTCTCGATAGAACACGATCTCTTTTTCCAGCTCATCCACTTGCTTTTCGGAGTCGGCTAGCTCCGTGCGAAATCGATTGAGCGTCTCTGAATCTACGGCAAGTCGAGTTTCAAGCTTTGAAATTGTGTCTTTTAGGCCGGCTTCATCCAGAACTAAAGGCACTCGATCATCAAATCCCTGCTGATAGCCCAGCGCGTAAATACCGACCCCCAAAATGGCAAGCAGCACCGCCAAGCCCACACGAAGCCTTCGCTGCCTTACAACGTTGACGCGCGTTACAACGGTCTTGAAGTCTTCGGAGGCCATCGTCGGTTAGGGATTAATCGCCGGTGCCATCAGACCTGTTGTCTCATCCCAACCCTGCATGAGATTCATAGCCTGGACTGCCTGACCCGATGCACCTTTAACGAGGTTATCGATGACAACCGTGATCACAACGGTGTCTCCCGAGGGTTGCGTGACGTCTATTTCACACACGTTGGTTCCTCTCACATGCCGTGTTTCAGGCTCGTAATGACCACCGGTGAGTCGAACAAACGGCTCATCGGCGAACCGCGACTCGAAAAGATCTCGGACATTGGTTGATGGCTCGGTCAAAGTAGCAAACAAGGTCGCATGAATACCCCGCGACATGGGCGCCAGATGGGGCACGAACGTCAACGACACGCCGCCGCCTGCCGCTCGAGAGAGTCCCTGCTCCATCTCTGGCAAATGCCGGTGGCCCTGCACGCCGTAAGACTTCATTGTCTCGGTCGATTCCGAGAGCAAAAGATTCACTTTGGCGCCACGGCCTGCACCGCTCGTGCCGGACGCGCAGGAGGCAATTAACCGACCGGGATCGATAACACCCGATTCCAAGAGTGGCAGAAAGCCCAACTGGACAGCCGTTGGATAACAGCCGGGGCAAGCGACCAAACTCGCGTCGCGCAGGGCCGCACGATTCACCTCAGGCAACCCATAGACAGCAGTCGAAATAAGATCTGGTGCTGCATGCGTTGTACCGTACCAGGACTCCCAGACACCGATGTCGCTCAAGCGAAAATCTGCAGACAGATCGATAATTTTAATCCCTCGCTCCAATAGTGCAGGTACTGTATTCATCGAAACTGCATGTGGCGTTGCGAAAAACACGAGATCGCAGTCTGCAAAATCTACCGCGCCGGGATCCTCGAATGCCAAGTCGATGTGACCTCGAAGGCTGGGAAATAAGCGGTCAACACGCACACCCGCCTCGGCCCGCGACGTCAGGCGCTGTATAGCGACATGAGGATGCCCCAAGAGCAAACGAATGAGTTCCACGCCGGCGTAACCGGTAGCGCCAACAATCCCAACTTTAATCATTTCAGGCCTAAGATCTGATATTGTGCGGCTAGTTTACTTGCTGTTCAGTTTGAAACCAGCATGGAGTAGTGAATGCTTTGGATTCAGGGTCTTCATGTCATCTTTGTCGTGACATGGTTTGCCGGTCTTTTTTACCTGCCGAGAATATTTGTTTACTACGCGCAGGCAGAAGACGACACAACGCGGACGACGCTGGCGATTATGGCGCGCAAGCTCTATAAATTTGTCACGCCACTGATGATGCTGGCGGTAATCCTTGGGCTGTGGCGCCTGAGCTACGCGTTGGATTACTACCTGAGTAGCCTTTGGATGCAGCTTAAGCTGCTCGGGGTTGTTTGCCTTCTCGCCTACCACGTCCAGTGCGGCCGCTACGTTGCTCGCATTAACGGTGGCGATGACAGCAAAAGCCATGTGTTTTATCGATTTTTTAACGAGGTACCCGTGTTATTTTTGTTCGCGATCGTACTGTTAGTCTATGTACGACCGGTTTAGCAACGCGGCAACAACACTATAAAAACGATGATAAGTCGGGGGAACATGGTCAATGACCAAATCTGAAGCGTTATTTGAGCGCGCACAAACTCGCATTCCGGGCGGTGTCAATTCGCCAGTCCGAGCCTTCAAAGCTGTTGGCGGAACACCACGATTCATGGAGCGGTCAGACGGCGCCTATATCTTCGATGCCGATGGCAACAAGTACATCGACTATGTGCTTTCGTGGGGTCCTATGATCATGGGCCATAACCATCCTCAGGTTCGCGATGCCGTCGTTCAGACAGCGCGGGACGGCTTGAGCTTTGGCTGCCCGACCGAAATCGAAATTGAACTCGCCGAGCGTCTGTGCGACCTGGTACCCAGTCTTGAGCAAGTTCGAATGACAAGCTCGGGTACTGAAGCCACTATGAGCGCCATCCGCCTCGCGCGGGGCGCAACCGGACGGGACAAAATTATCAAGTTTGAGGGGTGCTATCACGGCCACTCCGACTCCCTTTTGATCAAAGCGGGATCAGGTGCGCTCACCTTCGGTGTACCCAGCTCACCAGGTGTCCCCGATGTGCTTGCTCAGCACACCGTGACACTGCCCTTCAACGATCTGGACGCACTCAAAGAGGCGTTCGATCAGCTCGGCAATGAGATCGCATGTGTTATTACCGAACCCGTCACAGGGAATATGAACTGCATTTTGCCAGAGCCCGGCTACCTCGAGGGTATGCGTGAGCTCTGCACCGAGCACGGCGCTATTCTGATTTTCGATGAAGTCATGACCGGGTTCCGGTTTGGCACACATTGCGCGCAGGGGCACCTGGGCATCGACCCAGATCTCACCTGCCTAGGCAAAGTGATCGGCGGCGGTATGCCAGTCGGTGCTTTTGGTGGCAAAAAAGACATCATGGCACACATATCGCCCTTAGGACCGGTCTATCAAGCCGGCACCCTCTCCGGTAACCCCGTGGCTATGGCCTCTGGCCTCGCAACCCTTGATATTATCTCGCAGCCAAACTTCTATGATGATTTGTTCCGTCACACCACAGAACTGTGCGAGGGGATGCAGCAGGTCGCGGACGAGGCGGGGATTCCCTTTACCACCAATCACATGGGTAGCATGTTCGGATTCTTTTTCACGGAAGATGAGAAAGTCACCCAGTATCCACAGGTCATTGGGGCGAATGTCGAGCGGTTTAACAAGTTCTTCCACTTGATGCTCAACGAGGGTGTTTATCTAGCGCCCGCCTCTTTTGAAGCGGGCTTCATGTCATCGGCGCACACCGATGGCGACATTGCCGATACCATTGATACGGCTCGACGTGCATTCAAAGCGCTGTAGACAGCAATAAACAACAGCAATTTGGATATCGCCGGCATCTAATAACAACAGGAATACACTGTCAGGGACACACGAGGGAAGTCGAATGAATACAGCCAGAGGCCCTTTCCCACACACCCGAATGCGACGCTTGCGAGCATCGGAGTTTGCACGCGCATTGACGGCAGAGAATGCGCTCAGCCCTAGTGATTTTATCTACCCCATGTTTGTCCTTGAGGGGGAAAATCAGCGTGAAGCCGTACCGTCAATGCCAGGCGTGGAGCGCCTTAGCATCGACCTGCTAATAGAAAGAGCAACCGAGGCGCATGAACTGGGAATACCCGCCATCGCTTTATTTCCTGTCGTTGGCGAGGCAAAGAAGTCACTCGATGCCAGCGAAGCATACTCTCCTGATGGTCTCGTACAGCGAACCGTCAAGGCGCTGAAGACCGCGCTTCCAGGCCTGGGCGTTATTACGGACGTAGCCCTGGACCCCTACACGACGCACGGGCAGGACGGCATCATCGATGATGATGGTTACGTATTGAATGACATCACCAAAAACACCCTCGTCAAGCAGGCGGTCAGCCACGCGCGTGCGGGAGCCGATGTGGTGGCGCCCTCTGACATGATGGACGGACGCATTGGCGCGATTCGAGAAGCGCTGGAGGCTGATGGCCACGTCAATACGCTGATCCTGTCTTATGCTGCCAAATACGCCTCCGTCTACTACGGACCCTTCCGCGATGCCGTGGGCTCTGCGGGAAATCTCAAAGGCGGTGATAAAAAGACCTATCAAATGGATCCCGCTAATAGCGACGAGGCGATTCACGAGGTGGCACTCGACCTCGGCGAGGGCGCGGATATGGTGATGATTAAACCCGGGATGCCCTATCTCGATATCGTGCGTCGCGTAAAGACCGAGCTGCAAGTACCAACCTTCGCCTACCAGGTGTCTGGAGAATATGCGATGCATCAGGCCGCCTTCGACAATGGCTGGTTATCGCACGATGCAGTCATTCTGGAGAGTCTTCTGTCATTCAAACGCGCAGGCGCCGATGGGATTCTCACCTACTTCGCCATCGATGCTGCGAGGCTACTGACGAAGTAATGGCGAATGCTGGACTGCCAATGGCAGGTCATCACGTTTTAGGGCTGCTTGTCGCTGTCATCATTGGACTTTACGCACCCGCCAGCTCGGCCTGTGAGTGTTTGTGGGAGGGTAGCTTTGCTGAAGTGGCGCCCGAGTCGGATCTCGTCGTACTCGGCAGCGTTAGCCGCAAAAAAGGTAACGCGATTGATATCGAGGTCGACGTCACCCTGGCGGGACCTGACTGGGAGTCCTTTCCTAGAGTCTGGCTTAAGACCGGGGACTACTGTCGACCCGACGCCGACCAGTTCAGCGAGGGTCAACGACTGATCCTGGCGCTCAAAAAGCTAACTGAACTACCCGACGACGGTTTCAATCCGTCTACGCCCAACCTTAGCTACGGACGAGTTGGCGACTACGAGCTTTCGAGTTGCGGCGGTTATTGGTTGACGGTTGAGGGGTTGCGGGCATCAGGCAATCTTGTCCCTGGTATGCCGCGGTACTCGCATGAGCCCAAGATGGCACCCGTGTTAGTGGGTCACGTGATTGCTTATCTCAAAGGTGCAGCCAGCTTGGCCTCGCTGATAAAGGCGAGCGAGGAAGATCCAGAATTAGAAGCACTGCGCCGAGACTCTCGAGGGTTTTTAAGAGGCTTACCACCCATTGAAGCGAAACAAGAAGCCGACACTAGGCCCGAGTAACTCGGCCCGCTGTACTGTCTCTAACAGCCGCCCTTCCCCCAATGATCTCCAGTAACTCATCGATCATCATCAGCGAGAGGCCCCAAATCAGACGCCCATCATAGGTAAAGGCATCGGATTCAAGCACTTCGCCGCGCCAGTCCCACTGGTGGCGACCACGGTTTACGTCATCGAGTAAAAAATTCAATGGAACCCACAAGGTATCATCGACCTCATGGTTAAGCTCGAAGGACGGCGTACTGTCCACCTTAAAAATAAAAGGCGCCACCAACATCTCCGGGCGATCTGCGCGCCAGCCCGTATTCACATCAGATAACTGACAGACAAGCTCACCGTGGGTGTCGAGGTCAAGGCTTATCTCCTCCCGCGTTTCCCGCTTAGCGCAAGCCACATCGGTAACATCGGACGCGTCTTTCCGCCCCCCCGGGAAACCCATGTGACCCGACCAGGGGTCGCCTTCCCTAACTGCACGCTGAATCATGAGAATCTCAGGACCCGAGATACCCGATCGCAAACTAATCGCAACCGCTGCACGCTTGGACGGCAAGGGCTCCGCGGGCGCCTCAACGACGGATAAACGATCAATAACTTCTTGAAAACTTGGATACACGGGTCACCTCTCTGATGCCGCCAGTCTATCGAAAACTTATCGCTCAAGCTTGATTACAACAAAGACAAGTAATGATCCTCATCACCTAGCGTGCGATAATCTCTTGACCCAAAGCCACTTTATAGGAATGACTGTGTCGGAATACTTCGTCTACGCGATTGGCGCTGCTTTAGTCGATACTGAAATCGATGTATCCGACGATGACCTTGATCAGCTATCCATTGAAAAAGGCATGATGACGCTGGTTAACGAGACCCGTCAGGCCGAAATTAAAGATCATCTTTCCGATAAGCTCTCATCAGCTAATCACGCCTGCGGTGGCAGCGCAGGCAATAGCGTGATTGCCGCCTCCCAGTTCGGTGCGCCGACCTACATGAGCTGTCTGGTCGCGAATGATGAGGATGGCGATATTTACATCAAAGACCTCGAAGCCTGCGGCGTAGACCATGGCTTTAAAAGCGAGCGTCGCGCGGGCACAACAGGAAAGTGTTTGGTGCTGATTGCGCCCGATGCAGAGCGGAGTATGAATACCTTCCTCGGTGTATCCGAGACCCTCTCGGTAACCGAGGTAAACGAAGCTGCCATTAGTGCATCAACGTGGGTTTTCCTAGAAGGGTACTTGGTCACCTCCCCGACCGGTCATGCAGCAGCGCTTAAAACCAAGCAACTTGCCGAAGCAAACGACACAAAAGTCGCAGTCAGCTTTTCTGACCCCGGCATGGTCAAATTTTTCCGCGACAACATGAACGCCATGCTAGAGGGCGGCGTGGACTTTGTGTTCTGTAACGAGATCGAAGCCCTGGAGTGGGCACAAACTGATAATTTGGACGAGGCGGCTGAGCGCCTGAAAGCGATTTGTCAAAGCTTTGTGATCACACGGGGCGCCGATGGTGCCATTCTGTATGATGGAACGAGCACGCATCAGGTGGCATCGGAGAAGGTAACCGCGGTAAATACCAATGGCGCGGGCGATATGTTCGCTGGGGCTTTTTTCTACGCACTCTGGCGAGGCGTAGCTATGTTGAGTGCCTGCGAATTTGCGGCCAAAGCCGCAGGCGCCGTTGTCTGCCAAGCGGGTCCGCGACTCAGCTTGGACGCGACCAGTGCCCTTCGCGATGCGTATTTTAGTAACTAGCACCGATAGTTAAGCGCCGAGCTTTCACGAGAATAGCGAGGCACTTTGAGGAGAAGTCGATGAGCGACAGAGAAATTAAACCCGAGGTCAAAGACGATCCGTTGTTTCAGATGCTGCGACACGAGGACGTCGATAGCTTCAACAAGCATCGCGACACCATGGACTGCGGTCAGCTGACAGGTGGCGATTACCGAGGGCGTGACCTGCGCAAAATGAATGCAAGAGGTCTGGATTTCTCAAGCGCTTACTTTAGAAATTGCGACTTATCAGGTATCGATTTTCGCGAGACCAACCTTGAGGGCGCGAGCCTACTTGATGCGAAAGTATCAGGAGTGTACTTCCCTGACGAACTGAGTCCTGAAGAGATTCGTCTCTCTCTCGATCACGGTACACGTCTGCGCTACAACAAGTAGGGACACGTCATGAGTCTGGCGATTCGCCGAACACTAAAGCTCTGCCTACTGCTATCACTGTGGTTACCGTTAAGTGCACTGGCGCAGAATGCGCTCTCTGCCTATACGCAGCAGCAAACCCAGTTCTTGCCCGTCGATGAAGCCTACCAACTGACGCTCGTCGCCGACGGCGATCAGCGGCTCATATTGCAATGGGTCATTGCGCCCGAATACTACCTTTATCGCCACGCGTTTGAGGCGAAAGCCTCTGACTCGGAGGGCAGTATTGCCGCGAACTTAGTTGTACCTGATGGCCTCGCCAAAACAGACGAGTTTTTCGGTGACGTCGAAGTCTACTACGACGCGCTAGAGGCCATGGTTGTCTTGGAGAGAACAACCGAGCTCGCGCAAATTAAAGTGACCTACCAGGGCTGTGCCGATGCCGGACTCTGCTATCCGCCTGAGACCAAATCCTTCCTGTGGCACATGGCATCCGGTGAGATTCAGGCTGGCTCCCTCGCCCCAACATCAAGCGCGCTTGACTCCGGTGACGACACCTCAAGCAGTGCAGGCATAGGTCTGCTTGCAGCCATTGCTTTTGCATTTCTTGGGGGCATTATCCTCAACATCATGCCCTGCGTTTTTCCCATTCTGTCGCTCAAAGCCTTGAGTTTTACGCACGGTAGTGCCGATCAGCATCGTCGAGCGAGCCTGGTCTACGCCGCGGGCGTCATCGTGAGCTTTATGGCCTTAGCAAGTGTGCTCGTGGCCATCCAGCAGACAGGCCAGCTCATCGGTTGGGGCTTTCAGCTGCAAAATACTGGGTTCGTTATTGGGCTAGCCTATCTGTTCACCATCATGGGCCTCAGCCTCAATGGACTGATTCATTTCGGAACGTCCATGATGAATGTTGGACAATCTTTGACCGAACAGGAAGGCGACGCCGGTAACTTTTTTACCGGTGTACTCGCCGTTGTTGTTGCCAGCCCGTGTACGGCACCTTTCATGGGTACCGCGTTGGGATATGCGTTAACCCAACCTATTGTGGTAACGCTCATTGTATTCGCGGCGCTTGGCGCGGGCATGGCACTACCGATGGTCATCTTAAGCCATAGTAGTGCCGCCGTCCGTGCACTGCCAAAACCCGGACCCTGGATGGATACGGCAAAGAATGTGCTGGCGTTCCCGCTCTATTTGACCTCGGTTTGGCTGCTCTGGGTCGCTGGCAATCAGGCTGGGGTTAACACCATGGCACTGGCGCTTTCTGGCTTGGTGCTACTCGCGCTGGCGGCCTACCTGTATGGTGATACCAACTTGCGTAAGGGACTCACAATTATCCTTGTCGCTGGCGCTGTTTTCCTTGCAATACCGTCGGATGATAAGGCGGGGGGCAGTGATTCAAGCCGCACACTGAGCGAGGGCCAGATCGCGTGGTCTGCCTCCGTTTTAGATGATTACATTGAACGTGGCGATCCGATTTTCGTTGATGTCACAGCCGACTGGTGTATCACTTGCCTTGCTAATGAGGCAGCGGTGCTCTTCACTCCAGAGATGGAGCAGGCCTTCATCGATGCTGACATTCCCTACATGATTGCAGACTGGACCGACTACGATGCAGACATTGGACGCTTCGTTCAGTCGCACGGTAGAAGTGGCATCCCACTGTATGTCATGTACCCACGAGGTATCGGAGGCACACCCGTGATACTTCCCCAACTACTGACGCGCGATATCGTCCTGACTGCTATTGAAAACGCACGTTGATACCCCCACTTAGAAGACATTACGTAAAGGAAATCAATCCATGACGCTGCGCGCCCTATTCATTATTGCATTGACACTGATATCCAGCGCCTCGGGTGCCTCCGACACCCTGATCATCTCGGATGCATGGGTGCGCGCGACACCACCCGGCAAAATGATGACCGCGGGCTATGCATCCCTCGAAAACGTTAGCAAAAACGTCATCACTATTACGGGGGTGTCAGCAGAGATTGCAGGTCACACCTCACTCCATGAGACCCGTATTGAGCGTGATCGATCGACCATGCGGCCCGTAGCACAGTTATCAATCAAGGCGGGAGAGCGCATCAGCCTGAAGCCAGGCGGCCTTCACATCATGCTAATGAAGCTGAGCGAGTCCTTAAGCGATGGACAAAGCATCGACATCTGCCTCGAGCTGGAGAACAATGAAAACCTATGCAGTGCGTTCTCTGTGGCGAAGCACCGTAAAGCGGCGCACCACCACTGAGAATGGCATCACCGCGTAAGGAGCGGCATAGCAAATGACACTGAGCGAGCGGTTATCGCAAGCGTTGACAAAGATCCGGGGGGTTCTCCCGTCGGGCGATTCTCTTGTCCTGCTTCAAAGTAAAGGCGGTAGACGTGCCGTCATTGCCGCCGTTGCCATCTACCTAACGCTTACGCTCGGACTTGGCTTTTATTGGAGCATGACACCTGACGCTTTTGACGTGGTGGAAAATAGAGCCAAGTATGTGAAATCCTCCGATCAATCCATCACGGGCGCTGCAACCACCGCCGCATTGCTCGAGGTTACACGCCTCCTGTTGGAAAAAGACGGCGGCTACATCAGCAACGATATTACCCCCCCGGGGGCCTTTATGGACAACATGCCTAACTGGGAGTACGGCGCCTTAATCCAGTCTCGGGACTTAGCTAGAGCCTTGAGAGAAGTGCTAAGCCGGTCGCAATCGCAATCCCAAGAAGACGTTGATCTGACGCTCGCGGAGCCACGCATCAACTTCCAAAACTCCAGCTGGGCCTTACCCGCCACGGAATCCGAATACCGCGATGCTCGGCGGTATTTAAAGGCCTATCTCGATCGGCTTCCCCAAAGCGGTGAAGACTCGGCACAGTTCTACGCAAGAGCCGATAATCTCAGCTTCTGGTTGGGGATGGTTGAAAAGCGTTTGGGCAGCTTATCCCAGCGCCTGTCAGCCAGCGTGGGTCAGCGACGGATCAATACCGACCTAGCCGGGGACGCAGCAGCGACTCAGTCCACGCGCGAAAATCAGGAGCTTGTGGTTAAAACGCCTTGGAACGAAATCGACGATGTCTATTACGAGTCGCGTGGCGCCGCCTTTGCGTTGATTCATTTTCTAAAAGCCGCCGAGGTTGATTTCGCGGATGTGCTCGAAAAGAAAAATGCCACCGTTAGCCTAAGGCAAATCATCCGCGAGCTTGAGGCAACACAGCAGACGGTCTGGAGTCCAGTGATTCTCAATGGATCGGGATTTGGCATCTGGGCGAACCACTCTCTGGTGATGGCCAGCTATCTTTCACGGGCCAATGCCGCGCTTATCGACTTAAGAGAATTGCTCGCACAGGGTTAACTCGGTTTTTGACCCTCGAGCAATACCCATCCGTCACGCTGCTGACTCACTTCCAGATTAACGTTGTGGTAGCGCTCGATCAGTTGAGGCGCCTGCGCCTCCAAAACGCCCGTTAGCAGTATTTTGCCACCCGGCGCGGCCAGGCTGATCAGTTGATCCGCGAGCTCCACTAACGGGCCAGCAAGAATATTGGCGACCGTTAGATCGGCGTTACCATCCCATTCGGCGATAACCCCGTCGTCCGGGATCACCACGGCAAAGTCGTGGGGCTCAATGCCATTGCGCTGCGCATTATCTCGACTGGCAAAGACCGCTTGTGGGTCGTTATCAACACCCAACGCACTCCCAGCTCCTAGCTTGAGCGCGGCAATGGCCAAAATACCGGATCCGCACCCAAAATCGACGATGCGTTCGTTGCCCTTGATCAATCTATCGAGTGCGTTGAGACACATAGCGGTGGTTGCATGTGTCCCGGTGCCAAATGCCAACCCCGGATCCAGTAAAACGGGCACAAGCGTCTCTTCTGGAGGGGGCGTCCAGCTGGGGCAAATCCAGAGCCGCGGTCCCATCTGGATCGGCGTAAAATCCTCCATCCAAACGCGTTCCCAATCGCGATCTTCGAGCGTTGAGATGTCGTTTCTGGAGTTGCCAGCCAGTAGCGAGCTAGGCAACGCCTGTTTGATGGGCGCAAGATTTAGCGACCCTGTAAACAAGGCTGTCACCTTCACGTTTTGCCAGAGCGGCATCTCGCCCGGACCGGGTTCGAGTAGAGGCTCATCAGCATTGTCCTCGAGGGACACTGCCAACGCGCCTTGCTCAAACAGCCACTCCTCGAGCGGTTCCACTAGGTGCGAGTAGGTCTCAACGACCCACTCTTGCCAGTCGCTGGAACTCAATGCTCGTGTTCCAGCTTGCTCTCGAGATAGTGAATGCTGACACCGCCAGCAACGAAGGACGAGTCGACAACCAACTCGCGGTGGAGTGCGGCGTTCGTCCGAATGCCCTCGACAATGAATTCATCGAGTGCCTGACGCATTTTCTTCA
>Ga0255767_1004021_pt1 | contig 12235 bp, 8 predicted proteins | sample 071ome_24_FD_179967 | JGI IMG/M metagenome (GOLD analysis project Ga0255767, IMG submission 179967) | Coastal salt marsh microbial communities from the Groves Creek Marsh, Skidaway Island, Georgia - 071402CT metaG (version 2) | ecosystem: Environmental > Aquatic > Marine > Intertidal zone > Salt...
AAAAACGAAAGCAGCATCAGGAAAAGAGGAAAAAAATACCACCACACAACAACAAAAGGAAGGATTATTTTCCTTCTCGACGAACAGATTATCGATGAAAACGGCGGTGTGCTTTGCCGCGTCTTTGACTGTGGCCACGTCGACGGTTGTCTTGCCCATCACTGAGAACGCATACGTCTTCTCCGCGCGCGCGGAGGAGCAGGTGGAAAAGTGCACGAAGACGGTGCGCGAGAAATAGAAAAAGAGAGAGAAGGAAAAAAAACGTGTTTCTATATGCTTCTTTCTTTTTGCGTCGGTCTTTCGCGTTCTTCCCGCTCTTCTTGTTTTTTGTCCGCTTTACGTTCATCACTCACCGCATGCTCTCTCGTTTTTCATCCGATAAATACACAGTGCGTGAAAGCGTGTTTAGATCTCGCGCCGAAATCCGACGACTATTGCAACGATACGTGCGCGGACGAGTGCAAAGCGATGAAAGAGGACGGGGACGAAGGGAACACGGCGTTTTCTGCGCCAGAACCAGACGAGGGGTTGCAAGGAAAAATCAACAACGTCCTCGATAAAGGCGCGGTATTCTTCGTTCGATGAGATGATTATGATTGATTTGTGAGTTGCGTGTATATTTAATATGTTAAATTTGAACGACGCTTGAACCAAACAAAAGCGAAATCAAAAAGCGAAATCGAATAAACACAAAAACAAATTTCCGACTTCGCGAAAAAACTTTTTACCTACTCTTTACTTTTACACACGCGTCACGCGCTTTGCGCACGCTCGAGAACGACCTTTTGCAACGAAACGAGAGACAGAACGTGTAAAAACATGTTCGCTTCGACTTTGTGCGGTCGCGAGGTCTTCGCCTTTGAATCCAGTTCGTCTCGAAACACACGCAGTAAAAAGAACAGAAAATGCAAAAGAGTAGATATCTGTGACAACGCGAACAACGTCACTTCTCAACAACGACACGCGGAGACGACTGAAAATCGGGATCAAACTCAAAAACAATGCGATAAAAAGAGCAGAAGGGAAGCGCTGATGATGGCTCTCGCGTTCGCATCCTCTTCCTCGTTATTCTCCGCCTCTTACGCTTTCGCGGACGAAATTGAAGAGGGAGACTTATTTCTGCCACAAAACATAGATATATCAGACGAGTTCAAAGAGATTTCGCAATGGGGCGACCCTCCCGTTTTCTTGCGCAAAACTTTAGAAATAGCCTTAGCCGTTGCTCTGTTGAGATCATCGTACGATGCCATAGACGAGCTGAACATTTGCGCGATGGATGAGTTTCAGATTAAATCGTGGAAGACGCGGCAGTTAAGTTACGAGGCTTACAAATCTTTGATTTATCCACTCGCCATGGAACAAGGTGATCTGAAGAATCCCTTGTATTTTGATCACATTAGTTTTTCGCAATATTCAACCTTAAACGCGATCTTGAATCGCAACAACGGGAAACCGGACATGGAGTTTGAAGAAAAGCTCGGTTTTGAAGGCGAAGTGAAACGAGTGAAACGAGACGAGAAATTCGCGACGCGGAAAGAATTGATTCCAGCGTTTAGCTATTTGGTTGGTCGTAACATTTTCAATTTCTTAAAGAATGGCTTCGAGTTGACCGAAGACAAACCGTTCAATGGCGTACCCGAATTCATCAATTTCGACGACGGCTCCCAGGATAATTCTGTAAAAATTGTAGACGGCGTGAAAGCTTTGTTGCAAGTTTTTCTCAACTACGGCTTCTGCAAAGAGTTTCAAGTCTCGCTTCGGGATGGGAAGTTGATCGTTGATGTCGTTGGTCCCGCAATGTTGTGGTCGATTGGCGCGTTAGAAAACGAAGGAGCGCGAGTGGTGAACGATTACATCGGGTACACGACTAGTTATTTTCTATACAAAAGCGGCGTAAAGTCCAAAAGGAGGTACGTGAAAACCGACTCGTCGATGGTGTATACTTTCGATTTATTCGTGTGAGAGAAACGGAGAGAGGAATTATTGCGCCCGTGGTAAAGCTTATTGTAGTTCACGCATTGATAAAATATAGCACTTTAGTAGTAATAGAAGACATACTGATAGTCTCACCCTCGGCAACTGCCGTTACTTTCTTCTCCTCGCAAGGATAAATCTACATTCGTGTCAATTAGTATCTTTCAGCAGAGAAAAGAAAATCTAGCCACTGCGTGCCTCCTCGTAGAGCTCGTCGATGATATCGAGCACGCGCTTTTGACTTTCCATCTCGTCTACTTTTCTCGTCGTCCCGTGCTGCTGCTGTTTTTCTGCGTTTTCGCACTGCCTTTTCATACCATTCAACGCCGCTTCCGTGTTTGAATCTGCGCAGAAGAACGGTTTCAGAAGGATTTCCAGGTACTCCTTCGCGGCGCCGTAATATCTCGCGTTGAAATTTTTCGCCGAGGCGAATCGCAAACACCGACAAATTAGCTTCGGACTGAGCAGAAACTGTTGACTAAACCCGCCAAAAACGCTCTCGTCTGCCATGTACGTGACGGTTGCTAACGTGCGCGCTAACTTTGCGCACAAGTCTACGTTTCCTTTGTTCTCTTCGCACTTTAAAATCAAAAACGCCGCGACTAAGTGCGTCTTTGCTTTTGCGAACGCGATATCTCCCGAGTGGTAATTATCGCGCAAAAGAACGCAGGCGTTTTGGAAATCGCGCAAAGCGCCGCCTAAATCGTTCAAGTTAAACTTTATGATTCCAGCTTGCACGAGCACCTTCGCGTGCGCGACTTGATCTTCGTTCGGGGAGCGAGCGTTCCTCGCGTCTCTAAGTTCTAATTTTCGCGCGACGTCGAGCTCATCGTCGCTTCTAAACGGGTCGTTCTCCATGGACGATTCGAGTAAATATGACTCCGAAACGTCTTCTTTTTCTTCTCGTCCTTTATTATTTCTATTGCTGCTATTTTCTTCTTCTTTCGTCGATTTTGTTTTTACTTTTGTCTTTACGGAATCGAACTCGAGCGGCTCCTCGACGCGTAAATCGCTCAAAATCCCGCTCGGCGAATTCGCTTCTTCCACGAATGCGTATTTCCCGTACTTCTTCTTCGCCGTGTGCGTCAACTCTTCCACGTATTTTTCTTCTCGCTCGCTCTCGTCCTCGCCTCTCGTTTTTTCCTGCCACGCGTCGTTTCCGTGCGTGAGCCAACCTTCGTTTATTTCTTCTTCTTCTTCTTTTTTCTTCTCCTCTTCCTTCTCCTCTTCTTCTTCTGCAAGAGCAGGAGTTGACGGCGACGGAACGGTGGACGAAAATCCAGGCGGTGGTTTCAAGGAAAACTTTTCGAACATTTCCCTCGTCGATTGCACCGACATCGACGACGACGCGCCTTCTTTTCCCGTCGACGTCGTCGTCGTCGAAGCCGCCGCCGCCGCCGCTGGTTTAATCACGAATTTCAACTTCTTCACGCTTTTGTTGTTGTTGTTGTTGTTGGACTCCGACGACTTTGAAGTCGTCGTCGTTTCTCCTCGACTCTGTTGAAACCGTTCGATGGGATTAAACACCTCCTCGTCGTCGTCGTCGTCTTCATCATCATCGTCATCATCCGTGGAATCGTTGTTGTGCTTGTTTTGAGCATCATCGCCCGCTCCCCGTCTCCTCATAGTTTGTTGGACTCTGACAACGCGTTGTTGTTGTAGTAGTGGTGTTGTTCTGTCTTTTCCTCCCTGCGAAAAGCGCTGTTTGCTTCGTTCAAGTTAATAACGACCCTCTTATTAGAAAAGAAGTCAGAGAACACACAAATCAAAAAAAAATCAAAAAATATCACGCGCGCATCCATCTTCTTCTCTGAAATTTTGCGTGCGACCGCCAAGAGAACCAAACGACGAACTCATATCATAGAAATAATTTTGAATTTTTTCTCTCTCTCTTCTCATTAACTTACACGCGGATGACAACCACCACAGAGGCGGTCGCCGCAACAACGCGCGAGAAAAACGACGACATCATCGACGGAGAAGGACCATCGACAGCAATGATTTCTGGAAACGGCGCGACGTCGGAGAGAGAGAAGGAGAACGTTCCTTTTTTAGAAAAAACGACGAGGAGCGAGAACGAAATTCAAAAAGTTGCCGATGATGTCCACCTTCTCGGAGAAGACGACGACGGAGACGAAGAAGAAGAAGAAGAAGAAAGAGACGAGCGCGCGACGACGATCGAGAAGGAAGCCGCGAACATCAACTCGTCGAGAGAAGAAGAAGAAGAGGAAGAGGAAGAAGACTTCATTCGCATCAAGAGAAGAGTTCGGGGAACGGAAGCACCCGAAGAAGAAGAAGAAGCGGAGAAGAAGAGAGAGGAAAAAGAAACGGAGAAGAACGATGGAAAAGAAGAAGAAGATGATGATGATGATGAGAAAGAGAGCAAAGATGAAGCCGAAGGCGTCGCGCCATCGAACAAAAAGAAGGTTTTGAAACACAAATCGGGCGAAAGAGTGATTCATAACAACAATAACAGAGGTGGTTTGGCTGCTGATGATGATGCCGTTGGAAGAGGAGAAGACAAGTTTGAATTTGAAATCCAAGAGGACGACGACGCGGAAGAAGACGAGGAAGAAGAAGACGAGGAAAGAATCTTAGAGCGACGCTTCGCGGAAACTGGACGATTGTCCGAAGACGAAGAGGAGGACGAAGAATCTGAATCCGAGTTGAACTTCTCCTCCTCCTCTGAGGAAGAAGATGAGTCTTCGGACTCCGAAGCAGAAGAGGAAGGAGGAAGTCGACGACGAGGACGAGGAGGACGGAAAGCAACCAAAAAAGGCGGTGGAAGAAAGAAGAAACCAATCGATCCAAACGATAAAGAAGCGGTTATGCGTCGAAAGAAGGAAGAAGCCGACGAAGCGCACGAGAAATTGATGCGTAAAGCGGCAAAACACATACACTTTCCTGGATACCGAGTGCAGCCGGAACGAACGTCTTTCCTACCGGTGATTGAAAAGTTGCAGAATAATTTACGAATGGTCGAGAACGATGAAAATTTACGAGCTAGGTTTCCTCGACCGCCTCCGTCGCCGGAGAAGAAAGATTTTCATGTGGAAGGGGACATGGAAGGCGCAAGCGATGATGGAGTGAACGAAGACGTTTCGGAAGATGAAGGCAAAGAGGGAGGTGAGGAGAAAACGAACTTTGATGAGATCGATGAGATGGATTTATTGAGCGAAGAGGAAGAGGAAGAAATGACTGATCTCGAAGAAGAGAGCGATTCGGACGCTGAAGCCGACGCGGAATTGATCCGTAAATCTATCGCCTCGAAGAAAGCCAAGAATGTTGTCATCAAAGATCCGACTCAAGCCGAGGACAAAGATAATGCCGCGGTGGACAAAAATGAAAACGAAGAAGAAGACGAAGAAGGCGACGACGACGACGGCGAACTTTCCGAGGAAGAAGAGATGACGGCAAAGGAAAGGCGCGAACAGAGGAAACTCGCGAGGAACTTCTACAGGGAGGATCGAAAGAATCAAAAGAAGGAGAGAAGATCTAAGAGAGCAACCGAAGGCGTCGACGATGAAGCCGAAATGTCTGAGGATGGCGGTCACACCGACGATGATGACGAAGATGACATAGAAACTGCCCGCGCTGAAATCGACGAAATGGCTGATTTCGTTGATTTCAGAGAAGGTACCGCATTAGACGCGGATGAAAGAAGAAATGAAGCGAGAGCGAGGGCGCACGCAGAGAGAGAATTCCTGAAAGACGAAGAAGAGACGAAAAAAATGAAAGAGTTATTAGAAAATGGATTCAAGAGGCCGAGAAACGGTTTGAATGGCGAAGAAGACGACGATGGTAAATGGAAAACCAGGAGGAAGCAAGAGAAGGGAGATGATTCCGAGAGCGATTCTGATTCTGATGACTTGCGCGACTTTAGACCCGAGGACGCAGTTGAAGTTTCTGACGACGAAGACGAAGACGCGAAAGCATTTAAAGAGAGACAGGCTCAGCGATTTTACATGAAGAAAGCTTCGGGAGGTGATACCCAAGAAATGGATAGAAACGATGCGTTACCGGAAGTCGACGAAGGTAAAGTATCGAAGGAGGTGATGAAGTTATTCGAGAAGGACAAGAACAAAAAATCGACGAGGCATAACAACAAAGGCCAAGACAACACTCAGAGTCAAACGATCGCGAACGATCTCAGCAACAGAGGAGGAAGTGGTAGTGGACTCTCGCGAGGTAATTCTCAGTTTTCAAATCTAGGCGCCGCGCGAACTTCGTCGTCGATTAGTTTCTTAAATCGCAACGGAAGCTCAAGATCTCAGAGCGGTTTCGCGAAAGGCATCATCAACGGCGGCACGGCCTCGAGAACATTCGTGTTTGGTAACGCATTAGACAACTCAAACTCGCAATGGGCGACGCAGCGCGAAGGTGAGACGATGCCGTCTTCATTAGGTAACAACTTACTCGGAGGCGATGAAGCTCGAACTGGTTTTGGCGACGACGTTGCCAATAACAACATCAACTCGAGCGCTTCCGTGAGAGAGAATAAAAAGAAGAGTTTGTTTGCCATGTTGCAGAAGAGCACGACTGAAGAAGATTGGGAGAAGGAAGATAGCAGAATCAAAAACGTGGTGGGAAAGTAAAGGAGTGAACCACACGCAAACATGTAGAATATACACATAGAACAAACACGAAAAACTCTTGTGTTTTTTTGCTTTGTTGAAACGAATACGCGTTTATTACAGTATTTCTTAAGTGCTAAAATCTATATATTAATTATATCTTTAGTTTTCCGCTCCGATGATTGGCTTGGCCATGTTTTCATCCTCCTTCGGCTCCTTAATGACAATGGTATCCGGAATCGGCGTCTTTGGACCCATTCTACCCTTCGGATCGTGATCAAGCATGATCTTCACCTTAATACCGACGACACCTTGTCTCAACAAGACGTGTCTCGTCGAGCTAACAATGTATTCGCGCACCGGGTTACCCGAAGAAATCATGTAACCATCCTTGAACTTCATAGCCTTCGCTCTTTGGCCTCTCAACTTACCGGAAACGATGACCTCCGCACCCTTCGCGCCGTTTTCCATGATGAATCTCAAGACGCCATAGCACGCTCTTCTGACCGCCAAGCCGCCGAGCAACTTGTATCGCAAGGACTCGCACTGAGAAATGGCGCACAAACCACGGTTAGCAACCTTTTCGGCGTACAACTCCACCGCACCTTCGGCGAAACCGAATCTCTTTTGGACCAACGAAGTCAATTCACGGATTCTGCGACCCTTTTCGCCGAGAACGTTTTGCGTCTTCGTCGCGCGGATGATGATTTCCATCTTCACCGGCGTCGATCGAACTTCAACTCCAGAGTAGCCATCTTCCGCGAGTTCGCGAACGAGCATTTCGTTCAACTCGGCGAAGAAGACGCCATCGGCGACGAATTTGCGCTTTTTGGAAATGTTAAGGGAAGAAGCCTGCATAGGAGAAAGAGTAATGTTAGTTATCGTTGTCGTCAGAGAATGAACACGTGAGTTTTGCGAAAGCCCTGTCTTGTGTGCTTTTTTGTTCGAAATCGCGCGTAAAAGGAAAAAGTGGAAAGAAACCATCCCGGCGTGAGGCTTCATCCGAGCGCACATCGCACCCCTCGTTTGCCATTTACGACGAATAAACGCACGAATGATGCGAAACTCTCTTCGATGGATCGATTCCACTTTCGCATCGCGCGCTCGAGACCTTGGTTTAGTAAGTCCTCTTCTCACACATTTCACCCCAAAAACATTAGAAGAGGTTGTTTTTCCTCGAGCGCCCTAAAAAATCGAAAAAGGAAAATCGCACGCGCGGAACGATAGACGCGACCCGCGCGGAAGTCTCGCGCGGACGAATTCGAACGCAAACGAAACCGCATCATCCAACGCAGGACGACGACGGGAGGGAGAATCTATAGGAACGCACCATTTTTTATTATGTTTGATAGCAAAACAAATTTATGAAGAAGATGAGGGTGCGAGAAGAGAGAAAGAGGAAAAAATGCAAAAAACGAAAATCTCGCGTTGTGGTGGGGGCGCTGCAAAAAATGCAGGAAAACAAAATACAGACTCTGTCTGCTGTGCAATAAAAAGAAAAAGAAAGTCATCCGATCGATGTCATGTCGCGTCAGTAGCAATAGTTTGAAAAGTCAACAAGTTTGTTACATTCTGCACCCCTGCGCAGAGGCTTTATTTGCTTTCGTCACTCGCGACGACGGATGACTGGAACAACACGAGAACAGAACGATGTGCTTCTCGCACGCAAAAACAAATGAATCAATTTAATAAAATACAATACACTCGACCGACCCATGGTAATCATCGGTACTCATCATTCACGCGCTCTCGGCTGCTGCGTTTTGCAAACTCAGATTGTTCACCAAGTCTTTTAAAGAGGCGACGTTGTCTTTCAAATCTTCAATCTCTTCGTCTTTTTCTCCCAAAAGCTCCAAGACGACGTTGTACCTTTTTTCGATTTCCTTGAACTCTTCTCGAAGCTGAGCGTCGGCCAAATCTTTCAACGACGTTTGACCGTGTGATTGAAAGTAACTCTCGTCTTCGCTCAACAAATACGACGTGAGCTCCTCGCTCAGAGCGTCTCTCGTAGCCTCTAATCGCTTTATTCTCGTGTTCGCGATCTCTAACTGTTCTGTGCGAGCTTGAAGTTGTCTCTCCGCGTTTTCTAAAATCTGCTGCACTTGTAAAGACGAGCCTTCTCCGAAGGAAGAGAGAGAGTCTAACGTTATAGGGGCGGTCCACATGGACGGTCCCCCTTTCCCGTTGCTTTGTTGGCTTTTTGCTGCACCTGATCCTCCCTCGCCGTTACCGGCGATACCATCACCGCTGCCACTACCACCGTGACCGCGCAATTCCGCCAACTTGGTATTCGCTTGACGTAATTTTTCTTCTAAACTTTTCACCGTTTCTTCAAATCGGTCTCGCTCTTCGTTCAACGTGCGATCAATCTTTTCCACTTTTGCGCGTTCTTCAGCGAGAAGATTCCGCAGCTGTTTCATTTGATCTTTGATTTCTTGTTCGCGCTCTTCTCGTTTGGCTTCTTTCTCCGCGATGTTTTGCATCACAGCTTTTTGCGCTTCGTTATCCTCCTCGCGCTGCGTCTTCATCTCTTCGCACTCGTCTCGTATTTTTCGAATCTCTTCATCTTTCTGAGCAATCTTCATTTTATGCGATTTCAAATCGGCGTTGATCTTCTCGCACTTTTCCATCGCCTCGAGTTTCAGCGCCCTTTCTTCCTCGGTCGCACTTTCAGCCTGTTCGATTCTCGCAAATAACACTGCCTCTACTTCTCGCCATTCGTTTGTTTTCTCGTCCATTAATTTCTCGTTGCTTTCGATTTGTTTCAACAGCGGTCGCGTGCTTTCCGGCATTTTTCTAGTCATCTCCTCCAAATTCTCCTCGGCTATTCTGCATCTCTCCTCGACTTCAATTAAGTCTCGTTTCAATCTCTCCTCTTGCCGTTCGTATTGTACAGTGTTGCGCTTGAGCGTGTGCTCTAAATCTTTCTTCAGCTCTATGAGATTGAACTCTCTTTCTTTCGCCTCAGATAACTCCTGCTCTAACTTGGCTTTACCAGAATTCGTGATGGATAAATCCGCGGTTTCTCTTCTCGCTTCTGCCAATTTATCCGAAAAGTATTGATTCTTCTCCTCTAAATCAGTTGTCAACTCTCGGTTGTTCATTTCGGCGACTTTCAAGTTTTCTTGTACGCGGACGAGTTCGTTGTTCCGTTCTTTCATCTCTTCGTCTTTTTCTCGTAACGTAGCTTTCAGCTTTTTAATCGTGCCTTCCATTTCCGACTGTTTCTTACTCAACACTTCGCCTTCTTTCATGACCTCGTCGATAATTTTATCCTTTTCTTTCACTAAATCCGAAACCGCTCTATTTTTCTCTAAAGATTTCTTCAACGTGTCTCGCTCTTTCGTCAAAGCGAGGACTTTCCGTTCGGCTTGAGCGACGCGATCCTTCATCTCTTGTTCGAGCTTCAAAGCCTCGTTTACGTCTTGTCTTTTCAATTCCGCATCGGCTTCGTTTTTTCTTTGCAAAGTTTCCTCTCGAGCCGCGAGCGCTTGTTTCGTCGTTTCGAGTTCTTTCGATTGTTCGAGATGTTTCGCTTTCAACGTCTCGAGTTCTCTCAGAAGCTCCGCGGTTGCAGAGCTACTTTCGTCGTTTGCATTGTTATCGACTGCTGCTGCTGCTGTTTTTGCTATCGTCTTTTCTTTCGTGCTATTACTAGTGGTAGCAGTAGTGCTAGATTTGCTCGTCGACTTTGGTGGTTGTGGTTGTGATGACGACGACGACGAAGCCGGCGTCCCTTCAGCGTCTCGTTTCTTCTCCGCGTCCTCAGCAACCACCGGCGAAGCTTTCTTCTTACTTTTCTTCTCCTCCATCTCTGCCTTTTCTTTCGCGCAAGCGGTGGCAGCGGCGGCGGCAGCAGCAGCTTTCTTCTTTTCGTTTTCTTCTTTCTCTTTCTGCGCGGCTGCGGCGGCAGCAGCGGCTGCGGCGGCAGCGCGTTCTCGTTCTCGTTCTTCTTCCATCTTCTCCTTCTTCTCCCTTTCCTTAGCTGCCGCGGCTTCCGCCTCCGCTTCCGCTTTCTCTTTCTCTTTTCTCTTTGCTTCTTCTTCTTTTTCTTTTTGTTCTTCTTCTTCTTCTTTCCTCTTCTTCTCCGCTTTCGCCTTTTCTAGTTTCTTCTTCGCCTCTTCCTTCTTCTGTTCTTTTTGTTCTCGTTCTCTTTTCGCATTCAGAATCTCCTCCTCCTTCTCTCTCGCCGCCTTCTCTTTCTCTTCCTCTTCTCTCACTTCTACCTCCTCTCGCTCTTCCTCTTTGCTCATCCTCTCCGCTTCCATGACCGTGTTCTTCATCGCCTCGTCCGTCATTCCTTTCATCTGTTCGTACGCCTCGTCCGCTTTCGATTCCAATTCTTTCACCGCGCTGGAGATTGTATCCGTCAGAGAGGAGAAGTCCGGAGCGGCGATTGGAAGCGAAGGGAGCGAGAATCCCCATCCTGATCCGTATCCTTGTTCTTCTTCTTCTTCTTCTTCTTCTTCTTTGTTCTCGCTCATGATGATGAATGATGAATGATGAATGATGTTGTTGTTGTTGTTGTTGAGCTTCTCTTCTGTTTTATTTAATCTGTTACGAGTTACAGAGAGAGTCAGTCACACACACGACGAGTGTCAGAGAAGAGAGTGAAGAGAGTAAATAGTAGTGTTCAGAGTAAATAGAAAAGTGTGAATTTGTGAGAGAGCTCTTTCCTCAAATGACGTTACCACCATCGAATACGCGATCGAATACGCGATCGACGACGGTATTTTCCAGAGTGCACGTGTACGATAACAACAACAACGCGCCAATCCAAAACGACTGGGGCCGAGACCCGCTGTTTTGGGCGACGGCGAAAGTCTTCGTGAGCGAGATTTTAAACTCCCGAGCGGTGGAGAATACGAACGATACCGTTTGGGAGATTGAAGATAGAAGAGTAGGAGGAGAAGAAGGAGGAGAAGAAGAAGATCTCGCCGCCGCTGCTGCTGCTGCTGTCGTGAATGAGGAAAAGAAAATCAGGAGAATACGAAAGTGCGAACTGTGCGGGGTCATCGTCGAGTTTACCACGAGGAAAGACTCCAAGATATTTCTCACCTTGGACGATGGGACCGGAGTGATTGAGTGCGTGATTTGGGCGCCTTCGACGATGACTTCAAAAGCAACCTCAGAAGCCATCGTCGATGACCACGAGGAAGAGGAAAACTATAACCTCAACCAAGTGGAGCGAGACCCGTTCGGGAGGATAGTCGCCGACGATGGCGTGTTACTTCTCCACGGAAAACTTCGTCTCGGCGAAACCGTCTTTGTTCAAGGTCGGGTGAGTTTATACAACGGCGAGAAGCAAATAGTCGTAAACTCGATGCAGATGATATGCGAAAAAGAAGGATTAGCGAGGGAGAGAGATTTAGAGAGTTTGTTTTGGTTAGACGTGGTCGAGCAAAGGATGGATAAAGGCTATTGATGTTGTAAAAGTATGCTGGTTTAGTAGAGTAGTAGTAGTAGTAGTAGTAGTAGTAGTAGTAGTAGTAGTAGTAGTTCTGTAGTTCTGTAGTGAATTTTTTCTTTTTTTTCTGCTTGGGTGTGGTTCTCTCCTCCTCCTCCTCCTCCTCCTCCTCCTCCTCCGGTTTTTTTTGGTTCGTGGTTTCTCGACGACATTTCACACAAAAAGCTAAAGTTGAAAATCGCCATACTAAATAGAGAGAGAGAGAGATAATAGATTGAAA
>Ga0255767_1004029_pt1 | contig 12216 bp, 10 predicted proteins | sample 071ome_24_FD_179967 | JGI IMG/M metagenome (GOLD analysis project Ga0255767, IMG submission 179967) | Coastal salt marsh microbial communities from the Groves Creek Marsh, Skidaway Island, Georgia - 071402CT metaG (version 2) | ecosystem: Environmental > Aquatic > Marine > Intertidal zone > Salt...
AATCACCGAAGAATTGGCAAAGCACAATCGCGAGAACCCCGATCGCCCGGCGGCGCCGTTTGCGGTCAACCAGATCGTCCACAAATCCAATGATCGCGTGATGGCTGACATGGCGACTTGCGAAAAGTGGCAAGTTCCCATGGTCATAACATCACTGGGTGCGCGCGAGGAGATTTTCCAGGCTGTGCGCAACTGGGGCGGGATCACGATGCACGATGTCATCAACAACCGTTTTGCCAAGAAAGCGATCGAGAAAGGTGCGGACGGGTTGATCCCCGTTGCTGCGGGTGCTGGCGGCCATGCAGGGGCGCTTTCACCATTCGCCTTGATGCAGGAAATTCGCGAATGGTTCGACGGCCTTGTCGCCCTTTCTGGCTCAATCGCCAACGGATACTCGATCCTTGCAGCACAGGCGATGCGTGCAGACTTCGCCTATGCGGGCAGCGCATTCATCGCCACCAAAGAAGCGAATGCTGACCAAGGTTACAAGGAAGGCATCGTCGGCGGCGACGCTAGCGGGATTGTGTACACCAATCTCTTCACCGGCGTTCACGGCAATTACCTTCGCAGCTCAATCGAAAAGGCCGGGTTGGATCCCGACAATCTTCCCGAAAGCGATCCATCCAAAATGAATTTTGGCAGCGGCGGCAACACCAAAGCCAAGGCCTGGAAAGACATTTGGGGCTCGGGCCAAGGCGTTGGCGCGGTTAAGTCTGTCGGGTCGGTGGAAGACATGGTTGCTCGTTTTGAGCGTGAATACCATGCTGCCAAGGAAGAGCTTGCAGGTAAGACTGGCTACAAAGCCTGGAACAGCTAACTCGCTGACCAGAGCAGGACGGCCATTGCATCGAGTTCGGTAAAATCAAACTCGGTTCCCAGCAGATCCTTGCGGCTGAGGACAATGCGGCGGCGATCGGCAAGCAGCCTCTTACGCAAAGCACTCTGCAGAAGCGACAACCGGTAGAGCGAATCCTCCATGGCTTTCGTCGGGTCGCTCAATCGTTGCCTCGACCATGTCTCCTCAATGCATCCGACCCGCTCAATAACCATCTCGTTGTAATCGCGATGCGGCCCACGATGCAGCGGCATCGACTTTTGTAGCGCTGCTTCTTCATTGGCCGGCAACAAAAGACCATTGGCTCTGAAGTCCTGAAAGCCCACGCGCCGCACGCCAATTTCGGAAAACATCCTTCCGAAGCAATACTTTGTGAGTAATTGACAAGGCAAGAGATGATGGCGTTGAAGTCCGGGATCATATCGAGGCTGATCGGGACGGTTTACAGATCGGAAAGGGATGGTAGATCGATTCCGAGCAGTCAGTCTATGATGCTCAACTCCGTCACTTCGCACCCTTTTCAGCTGCCCCAAACACGTACAAATGGTCCGTTTGGCGACGGCTCGATACGAATAACGCGTCCGTCAGGAGCAACCAATGCTTCAACGCGCTCTACAGGTCCGGTCAGCACAAGCTGATTGATCAAACGCACCGCCAATCGCGTAGCGATCAGCTTGTCCGAAGCGAGGTCTGGCTCGATACGAACCTCCTGGCCCGTTACATGGGACAAGCCAACGCTTTGCAGTCCGCCATCGACTGAATCCTGCAGTGCGACAAGTCCCAAGGCCGGAAAGGCACCGCCCTCAAGATAGGCGGTCACCGTCGACTCAAAGAAGCGCCTCCCGATGACGCTCGCGGAATGCGGCCACACAACCGCTTCCACCTGCTCGAAATGCTGGATAAAGTCGCGCGCAATGCCGAGCAGACCTTTGAGCACCGGCACAGTTCCGGCAGCCTCCAGAATGTGTACGCCCGGTCGAATATTCACTGATTGGTCGAGTTTGTTGGTCAGCGATTCATCATAGTCGAAGCGATGCTCGATTGCCGGAACAGGAGAATGGGGGCCCGGCGCCAGACCGGCAAGATCGAAGGTCAGTCCTTCACTGAGTAGCTCCAGCCAGTTCTTGTCGGGGCAATTCGCGCTTCGCCATCACTGACCAGCCCGTCATCTGACGCGACAAGTCTAAGCTTTGGTCTCTCTGCTGGATCCAGGCTGATCGAGATGCCAGGGTTCTGGCTAATGAATCGATAGATGTCTTCAGAGCTTGGACGATACCCATCTCTGAACAAAAAATAGATACCGTGCACATCACTTCGCGCTTGGCGATCCAAACCCTTTGACACAATTACAGCCAGCTCCCCACTCCTGCATCCGGCCCTGATCCCCTTTTGGCCAAAATTATTCAGTACGTCGAGTCTTGCAAAATGATTATACAGTTTAAGTGGTAAACGCTGCCACCGCGTTCATCAATAAATACCGAGCTTTATCGCCTCTGCTAAAGTAATACCCAAATCCTTTGCAGCATTAAGATCAGTATCCGGTAATACTTTTAAAGCTTCGATTTCTTGACGAGTCTGAGAGTGGGTTCTCACAATCCAAGGGTCGCTAACTCTTCGCAAGCGCCAGCCAGTGGCGATCCGATCCACTTGACGCTGCGCGCCCTCCCCATCCGAACCCGCTGCGATGATCGTTGCATATGCGCGACCTTCGATATGGCCCAGAACAGGGTAATAACACCGATCAAACATTTCCTTCATTTCGCCGCTCATCGTCGCAAGGTTCTCAGGGCACACAAAAACGTATGCAGATGCCGACAAGATATCTTCGGGGAATACGGCGGATGCCCGGGCCAAGCGGCCCAGTTCAGCTGCACCGGCCGCGACATTGCGAGCCAGGGCCTCGCTGGCACCAGTCCGGCTATGCCAGATGACAAGGAGATGAGGAGCAGCCATGGTGCAGATTGTCAGACGTTCAGATGCGGAAAGTCAATTGCCAGCACTGTTCGTAGTCCACTTCCTCGGGTAATCTCCCCCGATGGCATCGCGATCCCTCAACCATGTTCTTGGCGTTCAACGTTCCCTTTCCGGCAAAGCCTGGCTTTGGCGCGGCGGAAACATGGAAATCGATCCTGCTAGTTCGGGCATAGGCGATAACATTACGACCCAGCTGCTCAAAGCCCGCGGCGTTTCGGACAGTGACATTCCACGCAATCTCAATCCCACGATGCGCGAATTCTTGCCTGATCCCAGCATCTTCAAAGATATGGACAGCGCAGCCGAGCGGATCGTCCAGGCGATCCTGAGCAATGAAAAGATTACTGTTTATGGCGATTACGATGTGGACGGCGCAACTAGCGCGGCCTTGCTTATCAACCTGCTGAACGATCTTGGCGCAGAAGCAGAATACTACATCCCGGACCGTCTGCTTGAAGGCTACGGCCCCAGCGGTGAAGCGCTGATCAAACTTGGAGAAGCAGGTTCCAGCCTGATCGTCACCGTCGATTGCGGTGCGATGGCGTTCGATGCCTTGAAACAGGCGCACGATGCGGGCGTCGATGTGATCGTGGTCGATCACCACAAATGCGCAGCAGAACTACCATTGGCTGCTGCGCTGGTTAATCCCAACCGTCTCGATGAAGATGATGAAGCCGCTGCGCATGGTCATCTGGCGGCTGTAGGTGTTGCCTTCCTGCTCGCCATTGCGCTTATCCGGACTTTGCGAGAGCAGGCCTTCTTTGAAGATCGTGCAGAACCCAATCTGATGACACTCCTCGACCTAGTCGCCCTAGGCACGGTTGCCGATGTTGCTGCCCTTCACGGCCTCAATCGTGCGTTTGTAGCACAAGGCCTGAAAGTAATGGGCAAGCGCGAGCGGGTCGGGATGTCTGCCCTGATCGATGCAAGCCGGTTGAAGCGCGCACCGCAATGCAGCGATCTGGGGTTCGCGCTGGGCCCGAGAATCAATGCCGGCGGCCGGGTGGGCGAGTCCACCCTCGGTGTAAGGCTCCTTACTACCAACAACCCAGACGAAGCAGCAGAAATTGCAGAGCAATTGTCCCGGCTGAATGAAGATCGCCGTGCGATTGAGGCGGAGGTTCAGGCCGCAGCAGAAAAACAGATCGCCTCCCAACACAATCGTTCGGTCTTGCTACTATCTGGATCAGGCTGGCACCCTGGCGTGATCGGGATCGTTGCAGGGCGAGTTAAGGAGAAAACAGGCAAACCAAGCCTGGTCATTGCGATCGATGATGACGGGACCGGCAAGGGTTCGGGCCGGTCAATCTCTGGCGTTGACCTGGGTGCGGCAATTATCGCGGCGAAGGAAGCAGAACTTCTGGTGGCCGGAGGCGGCCATGCAATGGCGGCAGGACTCACGATAGAAACTGCGAAGATCAATGCCTTGGCGGACTATCTTGATGAAAGGCTGTCGCGCGATGTCGAGAAAGCGCGTTTGAACCAGGCCATGCAGCTTGACCTCGCACTCGCTCCGGGCGGTCTGGTCCCGGATCTCGTCACTACGCTAGATCAGGCTGGGCCCTATGGCGTGGGCTGGCCTGCACCACGTGTCGCTGTCGGGCCCGTAAGAATCGTAAAAGCCGATATTGTGGGGACGGATCATTTGCGGATCATTGCCGCCGGCGAAGACGGTCGATCCTTCAAGGGAATCGCGTTTCGCGCTGCGGATACAGAGATGGCGCAAACCTTGATCCATCGCTCGCACGGACGGCGCTTTCACTTGGCTGGACGGGTCAAGATCGACGATTGGGGTCCACGCCCTCAAGCCGAATTGCATCTGGAAGACGCCGCTTTCGCAGATTGATTGAAAACTGGGCTTGACCGGAATCGCGCGCCCATCTAGAGGCGCGCTCTCGCAAACGAGCGTGGCCCGTTCGTCTAGCGGTTAGGACGCGGCCCTTTCACGGCTGAAACACGGGTTCGATTCCCGTACGGGTCACCACCTTTTCTTACACTCTCGTTAAATCGGCGCAGTTCTCACCAGACTGCGCGTGGTTGCGCTTTCCTTGTCCGCTTGATCTGATATGGGCAAAGTAATGGATAGCGGCTCAGAACAACCGATCGGTGCGATACTGATTGCGGCCCTTGCCTGTATTGCGCTGGCTCTGTTCGGCGTGGGCTTGGCTACAGTTGCTGGTGTGTTCATCATTTGGGTAGGCTCAATATCCCTCGCGAACGCACGACCGCCGCAAATCGAGAGTCAGTCAGACACGGATATCATATCCAGCAAGTCTATGGGCAAGCTGATCAAGCATTCGGCAACGCCGCTCTTGGTAATCGAAGGTAGCAAGGTGACTCTAGCAAGCCGATCGGCTCAGCGGCTGCTTGGCAAGCATATCATCGGGCAAGATGTTCGGATGGCCTTTCGGCAGCCGCAAGCGATCAAATTGCTCAACAAACAAAATAGCGGCCTGGCGATTATCAAGGGTCTCGCAAGGCGCCGCGATATTTGGCGCATGAAGTTACAGAAGATCGATACATCGATGTCTGTGATTGAACTGACTAGCCTGACAGCAGAAGCCGACATTAGCCGTGCGCACACCGATTTTGTTGCAAATGCTAGCCATGAGCTGCGTACGCCGCTCGCTTCCATCATCGGATATGTCGAAACACTTCGCGAGGATGGGACTGATCTAGACAAAAAGACTTCGAAGAAATTCCTCGAGACCATCCATCGTGAAGCGCAACGCCTTGAAGCGCTTGTCTCTGATTTAATGTCCTTGTCCCGCATCGAGGCCGAGAAACATGATGAGCCCAGCGATATCATCGAATTCGGAAAATTAATTACGCAAGCCGCACGCGATGCCGCCGGTGCAGAGCGGATGGATCGAGTCAATTTTGATATCGATGACACCTTGCGGATCAAGGGGGACGCGCAGCAGATTGAACAGTTGGTGCGAAACCTGACCGATAACGCGCTGAAGTATGGTGACCTCGATCAACCAGTGACCCTAAAGCTAACGGAAGGCAAAGAAGGTCAAGCTCGTTTCACTGTCACTGATCGCGGCGCTGGGATCGATCCTCAGCATCTGCCTCACCTGACCCGACGCTTCTATCGCACCGATCCAGGGCGCAGCCGCGCCGCTGGCGGTACTGGATTGGGATTAGCCATTGTGAAGCATATTGTGGAGCGACACCGCGGACGCCTCGACATCGAGAGCCAGTTGGGCAAAGGCACCAGTGTGATCGTCAGGATTCCGACGGTCACAGGTGAAGTGGACTGACTGTCTTGAATTTGTCTTATTTCTTTCACAATGCGGGAAAGCACTGAGCGATATGGACGCCAGATTCGCGCTTACGCAATAATGACACAGTCTCGCATTAGCCTTGTAACACTAGACGATCGCGCACCGGTAAGTGTCGGTGCATTGGGGCAAAACGCTAAATCATGACGCCGATATCCTTGCTCTTGATAGCTCTTGGCCTCGCATTGGCTGGCTGGCTCGCAGCGCGAGCCCGCGCGTGGAGTTTTCAGACGGCTCCCGATGCGCCGCGTCTCGCGGCTCGTCCAAACTATCACGGCTGGTATGTAGCGCTTTGGATCATTGGACCAGTCTTGGCATTCATTCTACTTTGGTCCTTTATCGAACCCCAATTGGTAATGCAGGCGGTACTGGCCTCTCCGGCGGCATCTGAATTGCCGGAATTCGGCTTTGAACGCGATTCCATCCTGGCTGAAGCGCGCGCTGTTGCAGTTGGGCAATCCGATTCCGTGTTCAATCCGGCAGCTCAGGCCATGCTCGAACCGTTCCGCGAAGCAATCCAGAAGAATCAATGGATCGCCATCGCAATCACAGTTGCAATCGCTTTAGTGGCAGGTTCGTTCGCATTTCTACGCGTCAAACCGGATTTCACGGCGCGTACCCGCGTGGAAAAGGCTGTGATGGCTATCCTGCTGCTGGCATCGCTCGTCGCCATCCTGACAACCTTCGGGATCTTTGCCAGCCTGGTTTTCGAGACGATCCGTTTCTTCGGCATGGTCTCACCGATTGATTTTCTGTTCGGCACGTTCTGGGCACCGGATCCGATGAGCAATCCGACAAATCCGGACGGTTCGCGTTACGGTGCGATTCCGCTGTTTTGGGGTACCATCTACATTGGCGCGATCATCGCGATGGTTGTTGCGATTCCGCTCGGCCTGATGAGCGCGATCTACCTCACGCAATATGCAGACCCGCGGCTGCGCGCCTGGCTAAAACCTGCTCTGGAAATCCTGGCTGGTGTTCCAACCGTGGTCTACGGATATTTCGCTGCGCTGACGGTTGCACCGGCAATCCGCGATGCGGCTGTATCTATCGGTATCAGTAATGCGTCCAGCGAAAGCGCCTTGGCCGCAGGTCTTGTCATGGGCGTGATGATCATTCCGTTCGTATCCTCGATGGCAGACGATTCGATCGCGGCTGTCCCCAGTGCAATGCGCGACGGCAGTCTGGCGTTGGGCGCTACCAAATCTGAGACGATCAAGCGCGTGCTCGTTCCAGCAGCCCTTCCCGGTATTGTGGGCGGTGTCATGCTCGCAATCAGCCGCGCAATCGGTGAGACGATGATTGTCGTGATGGCCGCTGGTGCAGCAGCCAACCTTAGCGCAAATCCGCTAGAGGCGATGACTACTGTTACGTTCCAGATCGTCGCCATGCTGACCGGCGAAGGCAGTTTCGATCACCCGGCAACGCTCAGCGCTTTTGCGCTCGGCCTTGTGCTTTTCCTAGTCACCTTGGCGCTCAACTTCGTTGCCTTGCGCGTCGTAAAACGGTTCCGTGAAGCTTATGAGTGAGGCAATCATCTCGGAGGGTATTCGCCCCACCCGGACTGACGAATTCCGTCGACGCTTGGAAAAGCGCTACAAGGCTGAACGCCGCTTCAAGCTCGCCGGTCTGAGCGCGATTCTGATATCAGTTGCCGTGCTCATCTTCCTGCTTGGCAACATGACATTTAATGGATTGGGTGGCTTCCAGCGCGCTGAAATCGATGTATCGATCGATCTCAGCCAATCCGGAATTGCCGGCGATTCCAGTACTCTTAGCGGCGGCGACGCGCTTCAGGTTCTACAGCGTCAGGGCTTGCCCGATGTGGTGCAATTTTACGCGGAGCAATCTCTCGGCGAAGAGGCTGCGCAAGGTATCAGCAGCGAAGCATGGCGCGACGTGGCTAATGATATCATTGCAGACACCAGCATTCTTCGTGAGGAGGTAACTTTCAGCCTCGCGGCAACCGATGATCTCGCCTCGGGTCTTAAGGATGAAGGCAGTGCAGAAATGCAGGCTTTGGCCGACCGGCTCGAAGCTGATGGCGTTTTGGCCAGCAATTTCGATCCGGGCTTCCTTGCACGGTCGGACGCAACGAGCCCGCAGAAAGTGGGTATCTGGGGCGCGCTTAAAGGCTCGATCCTGACAATGATTGTGACTTTGCTGCTCGCATTTCCGATCGGTGTTCTTGCTGCGCTTTACCTTGAGGAATACGCCCCCAAGAATCGCTGGACTGACGTGATTGAGGTCTCGATCAACAATCTGGCTGCGGTACCGTCGATCATATTTGGCCTGCTTGGCCTGGCCGTATTTCTCTGGATGTTCCCTAATCTACGTTCAGCGCCTCTGATTGGCGGTATGACCCTTGCGTTGATGACAATGCCGGTGATCGTGATTTCCGGCCGTAACGCGATCAAAGCGGTCCCGCCTTCGATCCGCGACGGCGCGCTCGCAATCGGTGCGTCTCCGGTTCAAGTGGTGTTTCATCACGTGCTTCCGTTGGCGCTGCCCGGCATCCTGACCGGCACCATCATCGGGATGGCACGCGCACTTGGCGAAACCGCACCGTTGTTGATGATCGGTATGCGCGCCTTTGTGGCAACCGCGCCCGATGGTTTTACTTCGCCGGCGACAGTGCTGCCGGTGCAAATTTTCCTTTGGTCAGATGAAATTGACCGAGGCTTTGTCGAGCGGACCAGTGCCGCTATCATCATCCTATTGCTGTTCCTCCTGCTGATGAACGGCCTTGCAATCTACCTTCGTAACAAATTTGAGAAGACCTGGTGACTGTAATCCATCCAAACCTAGAGCAGCTCGACGCCAAGATGAGCGCGAAAGACGTTTCGGTCTTCTACAGTGAGAAGCAAGCGATCGATAACGTCTCGATCGACGTGCCGACCGGCCACGTAACAGCCTTCATCGGGCCGTCTGGTTGCGGCAAGTCGACCTTTCTGCGCGTCCTCAACCGTATGAACGATACAATCCCGACAGCTCGCGTTGAAGGGACGATCGAACTGGACGGAGAAGACATTTACCGGTCTGGAATGGACGTGGTTCAACTGCGCGCCCGCGTTGGAATGGTTTTCCAGAAGCCAAACCCATTTCCCAAGTCGATCTATGACAACATCGCTTACGGCCCGAAGATCCACGGATTGGCGGAAAGCAGAGAAGAACTCGACGAGGTCGTAGAGCGCTCGCTTACCCGCGCCGGTCTTTGGGAAGAGGTGAAGGATCGCTTGCTGGACAGCGGCACAGCGTTATCCGGCGGTCAGCAGCAGCGGCTTTGTATTGCGCGGGCAATCGCAGTCGATCCGGAAGTCATTCTGATGGATGAACCATGCTCTGCGTTGGACCCGATTGCGACGGCAAAGATCGAAGAACTTATCGCAGAACTTACTGATCGCTATGCAATCGTGATCGTCACCCACTCCATGCAACAAGCCGCACGTGTTTCGCAGCGAACGGCATTCTTTCACCTTGGCAAGATTGTGGAATATGGTCAGACAAAGGACATATTCACGAACCCAATCGAAGAACGAACCAAGGATTACATCACAGGACGGTACGGATAATGGCTGAACATACAGTCAAAGCATTCGATGAGGACATCACGCGATTGCGTGGTCTGATCGCAGAAATGGGTGGCCTGGCAGAGGTTGCCTTGCAAGATGCGCTGGAGGCCATGGCACGCGGTGACGAGACGCTGGCTGAGAAGGTTATCGCTGGCGACAAGAAGATCGACGCACTCGAGTCCGAAGTCGACAAGCTGGCGGTGCGGATTATCGCCTTGCGCGCACCAATGGCGGACGATCTGCGCGAAGTTATCGCAGCGCTCAAGATCGCCGGCGTGGTCGAGCGGATCGGCGACTATTCGAAAAACATTGCACGCCGGATCGGCCAGATCGAAGATCGCAAGCGGTTCGAACCGCTAACCTTGCTTCCCGCCATGGGTGAATTGGCGGGTGAGATGGTGCATGATGTACTGACCGCCTATGCCGCGCGTGACCCAGACCTTGCGCTGGAAGTGATCGAAGCGGATAACAAGGTTGATGCGTTCTATGACAGTATTTTCCGCAATCTTGTGAGTCACATGGTGGAAAATCCTGCCACGATCTCCAGCGCGGCGCAGCTGTTGTTCGTGGCGCGCAACATCGAGCGAATTGGTGACCATGCTACCAATGTTGCAGAGATGGTGCATTTCGCGGCAACCGGGGTTTATCCCCCAGACCACGATGACTGACATCAAACTGTCGTAAAATTGCAATAGTGCGGTTGTCATCGCTTTCGGTTGAAGGAGCCTGACGAGAATGTCCGCGGCCAAATTGCTTCTTGTTGAGGACGATCCGGCTCTGTCGGAATTGCTCGAGTATCGCTTCTCGAATGAAGGGTATCACGTCCGCTGCACAGCCGACGGTGACGAAGCCCTAATCCTGGCGGCTGAAGATCTTCCCGATTTGATCATTCTCGATTGGATGATTGAAGGTACGAGCGGGATTGAAGTTTGCCGACGTTTGCGCCGCGACAAAAAAACAGCTCACGTACCCATCATTATGCTCACCGCCCGCGAAGCAGAGGATGATCGTGTACGCGGTTTGGAAACTGGTGCGGACGACTATTTGACGAAGCCATTCAGCCCGCGCGAACTGCTCGCCCGCGTTGCAGCAGTCATGCGCCGCATCCGCCCCGCGCTGGCAGGCGAATCAATCTCGGTTGGCGATATTACGCTGGATCCAGTGGGACATAAGGTTCAGCGTCGCGGGCGCGACCTGAAGCTTGGCCCAACCGAGTATCGCTTGCTTAAATTCTTCATGGAAAGCCCCGGCCGCGTATTCAGCCGCGGGCAATTGCTGGACGGTGTCTGGGGAACCGAAAGCGATATCGAATTGCGCACTGTGGATGTGCATATTCGCCGGCTTCGCAAGGCTATCGAAGTTGACGGCTTCAAAGATCCGATACGGACCGTCCGGTCAGCTGGCTACGCTATGGAGGCGGTCTAGCTTTCAGTGAAAATCGCGTGACTTGGGCAGGATGCGCAAGTCACGCGGGTGGCCCCTGACAGGGGGCGGTCTCTCGCCATGCAGATCACGCGGTTTAACGGCGAGCGGTTTGCGGGTATTGAGCGGACTGCTTACATGATCTGCGCGTGCCACAGGTGACGTCAGCAAGTCATCCGCCAGACCGTACAGGCTATCGGTCGCATCAGTCATATGATGTGCGATCACATGAATAACCTCATCGTCATATTCGACCCGCCCGCGCACTTCCATCAGCCGCGCCCCCATGATGACACGGCGCTGTTTCTCCATGACGTCAGGCCAGATTACAAGGTTGGCTACGCCGGTTTCATCTTCGAGTGTAATGAAGCACACACCTTTGGCAGAGCCCGGGCGCTGGCGGATCAGCACAAGGCCCGCGATCTGGACCATGGAACGGAACTCACGTGTCCGAAGCTCGCTGGCGCGGACGAAGCCACGCTCCGCTAGCGATGCACGTAGGAATGACAGCGGGTGTGCCTTCAGGCTGAGGCGGGTGGTCTGATAATCCGCCACCACTTCCTCGCTCAGCGGCATTTGGGGTAGCTGAGTACGGGCTTTCTCCGCCCCTTCATCTCGCTCCGCTGCAGCCTGGAACAGCGGCAAGTCAGGCGCAGCGATCAGGCTGCGCGCATCCCACAGCGCCTGTCTTCGCGATAGCCCTAGCGAGGTAAAGCAATCCGCGCTCGCAAGGCGTTCGATATGCGCAGGCGAAAGCCCTGCCCGTTCGCGCAGCTCGGCCACATCCTTGAACGCGCCGCCTTCTGCACGTGCTGCAACGATCTTCGCGGCAATATGCTCCGGCAGGCCATCGACCTGCCTTAGGCCCATACGCATGGCGATGTCTTTTCGCGCGCGCCGATAAATGGCATCACTTTCGAGCGTATTGTCCCACATGGAATGGTTCACATCCGCTGGCAGCACCTCCACCCCATGCTCGCGCGCATCGCGCACGATCTGCGCCGGAGCGTAAAATCCCATCGGCTGCGAGTTGAGCAGAGCGCAAGCGAAAGCAGCGGAAAAATGGCATTTGAGCCAGCTAGAAACATAGACCAGATGCGCAAAACTGGCCGCGTGACTTTCGGGG
>Ga0255767_1004035_pt1 | contig 12208 bp, 10 predicted proteins | sample 071ome_24_FD_179967 | JGI IMG/M metagenome (GOLD analysis project Ga0255767, IMG submission 179967) | Coastal salt marsh microbial communities from the Groves Creek Marsh, Skidaway Island, Georgia - 071402CT metaG (version 2) | ecosystem: Environmental > Aquatic > Marine > Intertidal zone > Salt...
TGACACAGCTTTGCTCCGCATCGGATGCAAAAACGCCGACCTCCCAACGCACGGACTTCTGGCCCATGCGGAGTACTTTGAGCCCCAACGTCAGCGTCGCGGGATAACTGGCTGGGGAGAAATAGTCAGCGCTCGAATGCACGACGTAGCCCACCACGGTGTCGACGCCCGGGCGCAGCCCACCCTCCTCAATCAGGAACCGATTCACCACCGAATCAAAGTAAGCGTAATAGGCAACATTATTAATGTGGCCGTAAATGTCGTTATCCGCCCAACGGGATTCGAGTGAATAAAATATCGGATAGTCCGACCGAGCGGAGGGCGTCGCACGATCGCTCATGCCGAGCCACTCCAGGCAGCGGTATACAGCGCCAACGCGGCGGCTTCATCGACCTCGACCGGATTGTTTACCAACAGGCGCTGTTGCAGCATGGCGTCAGCGGCCAGCATCGGCAGGTCGCGCTCCGGCACATCAGCCGCCGACAGCGTGGTCGGCAGTGCAGCATCGGCAATGAGCTCCTCAAACCAACTCACAAAACCCTCAAGACCCGGCGCAACCGGCTCGGGCAACAAGGGTGCCAGCTCCAGATAAAGTGCCTCAGCGGCCGGCGCATTGAAGCGCAACACCGCGGGCAGCATGAGTGCGTTACTGAGCCCATGGGGCATGTGGTAGTGCCCCCCCAATGGGTAGGCCAGCGCGTGCACCGCCGCAACCGGCGCATTGGCAAAGGCCTGGCCTGCCAACGTAGCACCCAGCAACATCGCCTCTCTCGCTGCGACATCATCGGGATGAGACAACACACGGCGCTGATTGGCGCTCAGCAGGGTCAGCGCCTGCCTCGCGAGCATGTCCGACACCGGGTTCTTTTTAATCTTTGAGGTATAGGCCTCAATGGCGTGCACCATGGCGTCGATGCCGGTCATGGCCGTCACGTGAGCCGGCAGGCCCAGCGTCAGCTCGGCATCGAGCACTGCGATGTCGGGCAGCAAGACAGGCGAGCTGATGCCCGCCTTGGTGGTCTCGCCCGTGGTGATGACTGCCACCGGCGTCACCTCGGATCCGGTGCCCGCGGTGGTGGGAATCAGAATAAGTGGCAATCGACCCCCGACAACCTGATCGACGCCGTAGGCTTCTGCGAGCGTTTGGTTGCCGACCGCCAGCACGGCAATGGCTTTGGCAACATCCATCGAACTGCCACCTCCGAGCGCGACTACACCATCTGCCCCGCCCGCTTGCAGCACCGCCAGTGCGTCCAGCACCACCGACTCGGCAGGGTCTGCCGTCACCTCGGAAAAGAGACCGACGTGCTCACACCTTGCCGCCATGGCCTCCTGCACAGGCGCGACCAAACCCACCTCGACTAAGCCGGGGTCCGTTACCAGCAGCGGTCGTTTCATACCCAGCTGGGCGCAATACGCCCCCACCTCTCGCGCAGTACCTAGGCCGACGCGCAGCTCTGGAGCGGTATTGAACCGATAGCCGGTCATATCAGAATGTGAGAATCACCTTGCCCTTGGCGCGGCGTTCCATCATCGCCGCGTAGGCACCCTCGTACTCTTCAATCGGGAACAAATCGGTGATCACTGGTTTGATCTTGCCTTCCTCAAACCATTGCCACAGCGTGTCGATGTTGGCGAGATGCACCTCAGGCTCTTCCATCGTAAACCGGCCCCAGAACACGCCCACAATCGAACAGCCTTTCAGCAAGGTCAGGTTGAGAGGAATGCTCGGAATCGGCCCCGAGGCAAATCCAATTACCAGGTAGCGTCCGTTCCAGCCCATGGAACGCACTGCGGGCTCGCTGAAGTCGCCACCTACCGGGTCATACACGACATCAACGCCGGCGCCATCGGTCAGCTCCTTCACCCGATCCTTGAGTGATTCATTGCTGTAGTTAATGACGTGATCCGCACCGAGCTCGGTACACAGCGCCAGCTTGTCATCACTGCTCGCGGCCGCAATCACCGTCGCACCCAGCGCCTTGCCCAACTCAACCGCCGTGCTGCCAACCCCGCCTGCAGCGCCCAATACCAGCATCGTCTCGCCCGGCTGAATGTTCGCCCGCTGCACCAGCGCATGGTAAGACGTCAGGTAGGTAATCGTGATTCCGGCGGCCGCCTCAAAAGACAGCGCCGGTGGCTTGGGTAACACTGCCAGCTCGTTGGCGACGATCTCCTCGCAGAAGCTCCCCGAGCCGCCGCTGTGGATCACCTCGTCACCCACCTTCCAGCGGGTGACGGCCGAACCAACTTCTTCGACCACGCCAGCACACTCACCGCCTGGGATAAACGGCAGCTCGGGTTGGAACTGGTACTTACCCTGGATGATCAGTACATCGGGAAAGTTCAGGCCCGCAGCCTTGACCCGGATACGGACTTCGTTATCGCCCACCTCGGGCGATGGCCAGTCTTCCACCAGATCCAGACGATCAGGTAAGCCGTGCTCACGGCAGACAAGTGCTTTCATCTTAGAAAACCTCGAACAGGCCAGCAGCACCCATACCGCCGCCGACGCACATGGTGACAACAACGTATTTGACGCCACGGCGCTTGCCTTCAATCAGCGCGTGGCCGAGCAGTCGCGAGCCACTCATGCCGTAGGGGTGGCCCACAGCAATCGCACCGCCGTCGACATTCAGCTTGTCGTTGTCGATGCCCAGGGTATCGCGGCAGTGCAGTACCTGTACTGCAAACGCCTCGTTCAGCTCCCACAGGCCGATGTCGTCTACTGACAAGCCATGCTGCTTCAGCAGCTTCGGCACAGCGAAAACAGGGCCGATACCCATTTCATCGGGCTCACATCCTGCCACCGCGATCCCACGGTAAGCACCCAATGGAGTGAGGCCCAGCTGTTCTGCGGTAGCTGCTTCCATCACCACTTGCGCAGACGCGCCATCAGACAGCTGCGACGCATTACCCGCCGTAATCGTGCCGCCTTCGATCACGGTTCGCAGACCCTGAACACCTTCAAGCGTCGACGCACGAACACCTTCGTCAGCACTTACTGTTGCTTCAGCCGTCGACTGCTCTCCTGTTTCCTTGTCATAAACGATGCGCTCACACGTCACGGGGACCAGCTCGTCGTCAAACTTGCCCGCCTCGTAAGCCGCCGCCGCGCGCTGTTGAGACTGCAGGCCATACTCATCCATGGCATCCCGGCTCACGTTGTATCGCGCCGCGACCACCTCAGCGGTTTGCAGCATCGGCATATAGATGTCCTTGTGCATGGCCAGCAGTTCCTCATCGGCAGCACGGTGCAGATTCATATGCTCGTTCTGCACCAGCGAGATGGAATCGACGCCGCCGCCGACAACAACATCCATGCCGTCATGGAGTACTTGCTTGGCCGCAGTCGCGACAGCCATCATGCCCGAGGAGCACTGACGATCGATCGTCATGCCCGATACGGTGACGGGCAGGCCTGCGCGAAGTGCCGCGGTGCGGCCAATATTGCCGCCCTGACTACCCTGAGTCAGCGCGGCGCCCATGATGCAATCCTCAATGCGATCGGGCTCAATGCCTGCGCGCTGGACCGCAGCGCTGATAGCGTGTCCGGCGAGGGTCGGGGAAGCCAAATTGTTGAAGCCACCACGGTAAGCCTTACCGATCGGAGTGCGCGCAGTTGAAACGATGACTGCTTCTCTCATGTTCGTATCCTCTTTGTCGTATTAATCACTTATTCATGGGGTGGGCCGCTCAGCTTTTCACTGAAGAGACCGCCGTCACCTTGTGGACTGCGACGCGCGAATCAGAGCGTTGTCGGCGTCAGCAACAGCACCATCAACCCATCTCCAGCCCTAACCCTTTGGCCGCCTGGCCTACCATTTTGATGCTCTGCTCAAAGCCCGCTTGCAGGGCGCGCTCACCGCCCTCAGAGATTTGCGCCCAGTTCGCAGCAATGCCCTCCGGGGTTTGTTCCGCTTCGGGAAGCCACATGCCTTCCGTCTCGACAATCTTGGCCACCGCAAAGCTGCCAGCCCCAGCTGCCAGAATCGTGCGCGTCGGCGCATCTTCCGAAACCAGATACAGCACCGCGGGTGTTACCGTCTCCGGGGTAAGCAGCGCAAACGCTTTCTCGTCAATAAGGCCCTCGGTCATCCGTGTGCCGGCGGTGGGCGCCAACGCATTGATTTTGACGTTGTACTTGGCGCCCTCTTGCGCCAGCGTATTCATCATGCCGATGACACCCATCTTCGCGGCACCGTAGTTGGTTTGTCCGAAGTTGCCGTAGAGGCCGCTGGAGGAAGAGGTCACCACAATGCGGCCGTATTCCTGCTCTTTCATAATGTCCCAGCACGCCTTGGTGCAGTGAACGGTGCCCATCAGGTGCACATCGGCCACCAAGCGGAAGTCCTCGACTGACCCTTTAGAGAAGCTCTTGTCCCGGAGAATACCCGCGTTATTGACAAGGATATCGAGACGCCCCCAGCGGTCCATGGTCTGCGCGATCATATCCTGCACCTGCGCTAGGTCCGCTACGTTGGCGCCGTGGGCCATCGCCTCGCCACCAAGTGCTTCGATCTCGGCCACCACGTCGAGCGAGGCCTGCGAATTCGCGCCCTCCCCGGAGACGGAGCCACCGAGGTCATTGACCACCACCTTAGCGCCCCGCTTGGCCAGTTCAATGGCGTGGCTTCTGCCCAGGCCACCGCCGGCGCCGGTCACAAGCGCCACTTTGTCGTCATATCGAATCGTCATGTGCTGTCTCCCGCTCTCTTAACCAATGATCGACATGCCGAGCCACTCGGCATACACGGCGGGGGTGTCTTCCCCCTCGATCTCCACGGTGACCGCCTGCTTGACCAAAAACCGATTGGCGTCTTTACGATCGACTGACATGATCTCGGTATGCGCACGCACTCTCTTACCCGCCCGCACAGGGTTTAAGAAGCGCACCTTATCCAACCCATAGTTCACGCCCATGACTATCCCTTCTGGATAGACGCCATTTTCCGCGCAAAGCTTGGTCATGAGCGACAGTGTCAGGAAGCCGTGGGCAATCGTGCCACCGAAAGGTGTTTGCGCTGCAGCCGCCTCGTCGATATGAATGAACTGGTGATCTTCGGTGCAGTCAGCGAAAGTGTTGATGCGCTCCTGATCAATCTCAAACCACTCCCCCGGCGGCAGTTTTGTCCCCGCCTGCGCTTCCATTTCGTCTGGCTTCACCATCGTCAATGCCATTGCTGATCTCTCCTCAGTGTTATCGGTATTCAACCATCGCGGAAAGTCGCGGCGACCTCGCCGGCTTCCGCCAAGTATTGTTTGATTTCGTTGCGGCCCACCACCATGCGATGCACTGCGTCAGGCCCGTCTGCCAAGCGCAGGGTCCGCTGTCCGGACCACATCTCGGCCAAAGGCGTGTCCTGAGACACACCGATGCCACCGTGCATCTGAATCGCGTCGTCGATGACCTTGAGTGCCATATTGGGCACCACCGTCTTGATCATCGAGATCCAGATGCGTGCTTCCTTCGGCGACGTATGATCCATCATCCACGCCGTCTTCAGCGTAAGCAGTCGGGCCTGCTCAATATTCATCCGGGCATCCGCAATGATGTCGATATTGCCGCCCAACTTGTACAAAGGCCGGCCAAACGCTTCACGCTCGGTCGCGCGCTGACAGAGCAACTCAAGTGCTTTTTCTGCTGAGCCAATGGAGCGCATGCAGTGGTGGATCCGGCCAGGTCCGAGACGCCCCTGCGATATTTCGAAGCCACGGCCGGGCCCAAGAATGATGTTGTCCTTGGGCACCCGCACATTCTCGAGTTTGACGCGCATGTGTCCGTGCGGCGCATCTAGCATGTTGAACACTTTGAGAGGTCGGACAATATTCACCCCGGGGGTATCCATCGGCACAAGGATCTGAGACTGCTGGAGGTGCTTGGGCGCCTCGGGATCGGTTTTGACCATACAGATCATCACCTTGCAGCGGGGGTCGCCGGCGCCAGATGTCCAATGCTTCTCGCCATTTATTACCCACTCCTCTCCCTCGAGGGTCGCTGAGGTGCAGATATTAGTCGCATCAGATGAGGCGACATCCGGCTCGGTCATGCCGAAGCAGGAGCGAATCTCGCCGGCCAGCAACGGCTCCAGCCACTGCTTTTTCTGCGCCTCACTGCCATATTTGTGCAGCACTTCCATGTTTCCGGTATCGGGTGCGGAGCAGTTAAAGACCTCGGCAGCCAAGCGCGACTTGCCCATCTCCTCAGCCAGATAGGCGTACTCGACCGTATTGAGACCGGAGCCCTCCTCTCCGGTCAAAAAGAAATTCCACAAGCCCGCTTCGCGTGCCCGGCTTTTCAATGAGCTCAAAATTTCAACCTGCCGGTCGGTCAGCACGAAGGGATCATCGACCTCGATCTCGGCGACAAACTCGTGTTCGACCGACAAAATGTGCTCGGTAATAAACCCCCGCACCTGCTGAAGCAGCGGCGCGACACGCTCTGAGATGCCTAAATCCATATACGTACCCTCATTCTTTTCGTGCTAGTTGGGTGCTGATGTCATGCCGTTTATTGGTTAGCCGCGGCGACCTATGCGCTGACACTCGGCTGCGGCTCGTCCATATAATGACATAAACCATGTCATTATATACCCGCCGTTCGCCAGACACAGACATCGATTAATCACCTGCCGGCCAGTTTGCGGACGGCCGACAGTAGCGCATGGGCATGAGGCCTACAAGACAACGGCCCATGTTCACCGCGCATAGCCATTATTCAGGGTGAAATCGAGGGCGTGGAATGTAACGGGGGTGCTAAAAATGCGGAACCGTGCTGAGGGCAACAGCCGACTCTGACTGCCTATTTCGATCAGCTGCACTTCAGTCCTGATTGCTCCTGCTGACTGACCAGCTCTCCTCCCCCCACATCGGATCGGCTCGATGTTGCCCCCCCGTTGTGACGTGTCAGTCTGTGAGCGATTACCGGCACCTCTCGGTGGCTCCCTCGCCGGAACTTAAAACCCGTTTCAGACGACATTAATGGCCGGCTCCGTGGCATTTGTCCGGATAGGCAAATTGGCAGGAACCTCTTACGATGCAACGGTCAAGGATGATGACATGAAAAAAAAAGCAACCGCTAGAAAGGATGCGCAGCATGAATACGGAACATACTCCGGCAGACTCGGTTGATTTTGACACCCTGAAGGCTTCGGGATTACCGTTTATCGTCGCCGATAGGCTTGGTGTGGTGCGCGAGATCAATACGGCATTTGAAGGCGTATTTGGCTGGAGCAACGATGCATTGGTGGGCGCTTCCTTATCGGAGATCTTGCCGACAGCGCATAAAATGTCACATCAATTAGCCTTCTCTCGCTTTGAGTTGCCGCCGACACAATCGGCCGTGCTGGGCCACCCGCTCACGCTTGCGACACGCTGCGCCGACGGCACTGAGATCATCTCCGAACACTTCATCATCGCAGAAGAAAGACCAGAGGGTTGGTGCTTCGCCGCCACACTCAAGCCGTTGTCTGCATCGCAAACTGTGTTCTCAAGCTGACCACATCTCTCACCCCATGACCGGCTCTCAACTGGAAACCAGCTCACCCGATGCTCGATTAATATCTGAGCTCCGAATGACGATGGGTCGGCTCGAGGCGGCCCTCGCAGTCATCTCTGATTCGCTTTGCATAGTGGATGCCGAAAACCGGATCGTCTGGTGCAATCAGCGCTTCGAAGAGCTGGTCTCAGCTTCTCGTATGACGTTATTGAATAAATCGGTCGTCGACCTTCTACAGCGGCTCGCTGCGCAGGACCGCCGCATCGATCTGCGATCAGCGCTGGCAAAAAACACCGCCTCGGGCACCTTGGATCTGCTCGTAGCTCAGGACCCGATCAAAGCACTCAGGATCGAGTGGTCAGAGATTAGTGTCGAGCAGCCACCCTCAACAATTTTTACCGTTCGCGACATCAGCCCTCAAATCACACTTGAGGAGCTACGCACACAACAGATCGAGCTGCTGTCAGAGGAGACTCAATTTGCGGTGACCAGCGCGCTGTGCCCCATAACCGGGCTTCAGATGCGTCACGCGATGCTGAGTCAGGTTGAGTCCCTGTTGAGCACTTCAGATGGCCAGCTGTTTGCGCTAATCCTGTTCGATATCAGAGCTTTCAGGCTCATCAACGACCGCCACGGTTACACGACCGGTGATGAAATGCTGGCCGAGATCTCACGCCGCCTGAAACAGGCCATTCGTTCAGACGAGCATTTGGCAAGGATGGGGAGCGATCAATTCGCTGTCTTCGCACACTTGGACAACAGCGACGAGCTCCGGCCGTTAACCAACCGACTGCGCGCCGCAGTCGAATCGACCCCTTTTTTGCCGACAACCACTCAGGCAGTCATCGAACTCAACCTACTGTTAGATGTCGGTAGCGCGGTGGTGCGGGCGGGTCAATCTACCCCCGCAAGTTTGCTCAGAGCCGCAGAGCTGGCTCTTGAAAGCGCACAAGACGGCCCGTCCGAAGCGGAGCAACTCGTCTCGGAAGCAGGAGATAGCATCTTGCAAGCCGAGCTGGCGGTCAGTGGCGCAGTGCACCACTGTCTTCAGCACAATCTCATTCCTATCGCCCTGCAACCGATGGTAGATCTGGAGGCAGGCGCAACCTATGGTTACGAGGCACTGGCCCGACCGCTCACCGCCGAAGGCGAGCCCATTCCTGTTCATCGGTTTATGGCGCTCAGTGAAAAGCTGGGGCTGATGAGGGCAGTGGGCGAGCTACTCATTCGCTCTACATTCGATACGTTTCGCCAGGCTCGCCTCGCTGAGCAGCACATGCGGCTTTCACTGAACCTGAGCCCCAGCCAATTTGCCGTGGCGGGTCTGCCTGACCGTCTGATCAGCATTGCGAAGCAGTTCACCATACCGCCCTCGCTCCTGACCGTTGAGATTACAGAAACGGCATTGGTAACGGATGATGACTTGCTGAGGGAGGAGATTACCAAGCTGCGCGACCACGGCGTCACTGTGCTTCTCGACGACTTTGGCACCGGCTACTCGAGCCTCAATTGGATCTTTAACGTGCCGACCGACGGCATCAAGATCGACCGTTCCTACACCGCCGCCATTGACGATCCCTATCGCCGCTTGGTGATGGGCAGCATCGCGTCTATGTGCCGCGATTTAGGTCTCGATGTCGTGGTTGAGGGGATTGAAACAGAAGCACAGCGAATACAACTCAAAGATCTTGGCTTCACGAAGGGTCAGGGCTACCTGTTCGGCAAACCCACCCCTCTGTCAGAGTTTCTTCATTCGACCAGAATCGGGTGAGAGAATCACCAGCGCGCGACGGTTTTTAGCCGCTCAGTCGCATCAGATAAAACGCGTAACAGTTTGCGCCGTTCTCAAGTAGAGAAACGATGACAAAACAGATGAAGGTCGAGTGGAGTCGCCGTTCAAAGATGTTCAGGGACCGTCGCCTTAAGCAGCAACGGCGAGCTTTATATCGTCACTAACCGGCGGTCGTCGATACTGCTAGCTTGCGAGCCTTGTCTAGGATCACGGAGGTACCGGCAACATTAGCGACTCTTTAACCTGCTCCATCACAACGTAACTGGTGGACTCCAGCACTCCGGGTAAGGTCAATAACGTCTCACCTAAAAGAATCCTGTAAGCGTTCATATCAGCAACGCGCGCCTTGAGCAGGTAGTCGAAATTGCCCGACACCAGATAACACTCCTGCACCTCCGGCAAATCCAGCGCGCTGGCGGTGAATTCCTCAAAGATATCTTGCGATGTGCGGTTCAACCGAATCTGCACGAACACAACCAGACCCCGGTCGAGCGCCCGCGGATCAAGCACCGCTTGATAGTGCTGTATCACCCCGTCTCGCTCCAGCCGCCGGACGCGCTCTTTACAGGGCGTGGTACTGAGCCCAACCTGCTTGGCTAATGCGGTAAAAGACGTGCGCGCGTCGCGCTGCAAAATGCGCACGATATTGCGGTCAATTTTATCCAGTTGATGTGACTGACCGGGCACAGCTTCTGACTCCTCTAACCGCGCCGCAGAAACGCAGCACCGTCGACATTATCGTCTGAATTTATCTTCTAATACAGTGTTATCAGCTAATTTATATGTGTTATGTGCGGTAATTAGCTTTTATAGCTTTATTAAATGGCTGTTTCGGCCTTTTTTTTGCAGCGATTCGCATCAGACAATGCCCCAAAACCCGGGGAGGTAACACGATGCTGATTGGCGTACCGAGAGAGATTAAAGCGCAGGAATACAGAGTGGGCATGACCCCTGCCGGTGTGCGGGAGCTGGTTTCGTCGGGCGCCCGCGTATTGGTTGAAGCAGGCGCCGGTCACGCCATAGGGCTCTCCGATGATCTTTACCGACAGGCAGGTGCGGTGCTGGCCGAGACTGCCGAGCAGGTGTTTGCCGAGTGCGACATGATCGTCAAGGTCAAGGAGCCTCAACCGCAGGAATGCCGACAGCTCCGTCCGGAACAGCTGCTGTTCACCTACCTGCATCTGGCTGCAGACCCGCAACAGGGCGAACTCCTGATGGCTTCAGGTGCGACCTGCATTGCTTACGAGACAATCACCTCACCACAGGGTGGCCTACCCCTTTTAGCACCCATGAGCCTGGTCGCCGGCAGATTGTCGGTGCAGGCAGGCGCCCACCACATGGAGATCCATCAAGGCGGAACCGGCATGTTAATGGGTGGTGTGCCCGGTGTGGCACCGGCGAAAGTACTTGTCCTGGGCGGCGGCGTCGTGGGCAGCAGCGCGATCCGGGTCGCGATCGGCATGGGAGCCGACGTGACGGTGCTGGATCGATCTGTCAACCGACTCGGGGAATTAGACGAGCAATATCGTGGCCAACTGCGCACGGTGTACTCCACCGCTGAGGCGGTGGAAGAGCATGCCCGCGAAGCCGATCTGATTATTGGCGCAGTACTCATACCCGGCGCGTCGGCGCCAAAGCTGATCAGCCGAGAAATGCTGCGCGATCTCAAGCCCGGTGCAGTCATGGTCGACGTGGCCATCGACCAAGGCGGGTGTTTTGAGACATCCAAGCCGACCACACACGCTGACCCCACTTTCGTGGTTGATGATGTGTTGCACTACTGTGTGGCCAATATGCCGGGCGCAGTCGCCAAGACCTCGACCATGGCGCTGACTAACGCGACCCTGCCCTATGTGCAGAAACTGGCGCAATCTGACCTGACAGACCTGCTACGGACCGACAGTCACATAGCCGCCGGCGTGAACGTATTGCGCGGCGAACTGACGCACCCTGCCGTAGCAGACGCACTGCAAAAACCTTGGCAACGGCCCGCAGACCTGCTGTCCGGGGAGCGCCACTTGAGGACCGCCTGATGGACTCGCGATCGCATTGGAAGCGGTTGGATGCGATGACTTCTGACCCGACGCAAATTCCTGCAAACTATCCATTAGTTTTGATTTGTGGTGTGCCGACATGCATCAAGTAAGCCCCGACATCGAAGCACTGGCCGATTCGATACTGACCTATGCTATGGATCGGCTGCGGATGGACCCCCCGTCCATTGATCACCCGCTACCGCAACACACACTCGAAGGCCTGGCGGGCCAGACGATTACCGAAGAAGGATTGGGTGGCGATAAAGCGCTCAAGCTTTTCATCGACACGCTGGCCCCTGCCTGTATCTCAGAAGATCATCCCCGTTACCTAGCATTTGTGCCAACGGCTCCCTCAGAGGTCTCCACACTCTTTGACCTGGTAGTAGGGGCCTCCAATATCTGCGCTAGCAGCTGGCTGGAGGGTGCTGGCGCCATCTATGCAGAAAACCAAGCTCTTCGCTGGATCTCAGACATCGCCGGGTTCCCGGCAGACGCGGGGGGTGTTTTTGTCAGTGGCGGCACTGCGGGGAATCTCTCGGCCTTGGTGGCGGCGCGGCACGATTGGCGCCAAAAACATCCTGAGTTCAGCAACCAACGGGGACTGATTATCTCGTCCCGAGGTGCGCACGCGTCAGTTGAGCAAGCGGCTCATGTGATGGATGCTGACCTAATCCAGTCCGGTGGGCACCAGCTCACCGGCGCTGATGTCGCGGACACCATTGCCGGCCTGAGTAGCGATGACCGAGCCCGAGTATTTGCTGTCGCCTGCACGGCAGGAACGACTAACCTGGGCATCATTGACGACATGAAGGGTATCGGCGAAGTCTGCAAGCGCGAGTCTGTATGGCTTCACGTCGACGGCGCCTATGGTGGTGCGGCGCT